>Ga0326728_10000475_pt1 | contig 156743 bp, 135 predicted proteins | sample MB3enrmetagenome_FD_207602 | JGI IMG/M metagenome (GOLD analysis project Ga0326728, IMG submission 207602) | Lab enriched peat soil microbial communities from McLean, Ithaca, NY, United States - MB31MN | ecosystem: Environmental > Terrestrial > Soil > Wetlands > Peat | place: USA: New York... | reverse complement strand
CGCCATTCCATTCCCATACCTAATGCGGATCCGGATCCGGTAACCATGCCACGGCCACCTCACGCTCCTCCCCAGCCGCCAATGCCCACACCGGGCCCACATTATCTTTTGCGTTCAGGCCGTCATGCCGCCGATCCTCGCGAACCTCTACCTGCATTACGTCTTGGATCTCTGGGTGGAGCAGTGGCGGAAGAAGCGAGCGCGCGGGGATGTCATCATCGTGCGCTATGCCGACGATGCCGTGCTGGGGTTCGAGCATCGAGCCGAAGCCGAGCGTTTTCTGGAGGAACTCCGGGAACGCCTGGGGAAGTTTGGGCTGGAACTGCATCCGGAGAAGACGCGTCTGATCGAGTTCGGACGCTATGCCGCTGAGCGCCGGAAACAGCGTGGACAAGGAAAGCCGGAGACCTTCAACTTTTTGGGTTTCACCCACATCTGTGGGACCAACTACCAAACGGGCAACTTCACGGTACGGCGGAAGACGATGGGTAAACGTCTGGCAGCCAAGCTCAAGGAAATTGGAGCGCAACTGCAGCGGCGTATGCACGCCGGCCTTCCCCAAACCTGCGAGTGGCTACGGCCGGTGGTGCGGGGGTATTTCCAGTATCACGCGGTTCCGGGGAACTGGAGACAACTGCGAGCGTTTCGCGCCGAGGTTCTGCACTATTGGTGCCGGAGCCTGCGGCGGCGGAGCCAACGCAGCCGCGAGTCGTGGATCGAAATGCGCGACCGTCTCTCGGCCTTGCTGCCACCCGTCCAAATTCTGCAACCCTACCCCAACCTGCGCTTCGACGCCAAACATTACTCCATCCGAGGTAAGAACCGTGTGCGCTAACAGTGCCAGCACGGGTCTGTGCGGGGGGCAGCGGGTAACCGCTGTCCCTACCGCAACCGATTTCGTCCGCCTCGAAGTGGCGTCGATAAGTCGAGAATCTTGGGGACAAGAACAGAAACGTGAATCGCCAGGCTGATCTTGTTCTGATGCGCCGGCCCCCGAGGTTTCCTCACATCAAGCACGGCGCTTCCAGCGTTTGGGATCGCGCCGTCCATGCATGCACGCAATGACGATTACAGTCTCGTCGTAAAGGCGATAGAAAATTGCATAGGGGAAGCGGTGGAGAAGGACGCGTCTCGTCTGGCGATGGACCACCACATAGGCGGCGGGATGCGCAGCAAGCTCTCGCAAAGCCGCATCGACGGCCGTCAGAAACTCCACGCCGAGGCCCACCCGCTGCCGCTCATACCAGCGATACGCTTCCTCAATGTCGGCAGCCGCGGCAGGGCGGGTGAGCAGTTTCGTCACTGGGTGCGGCGCCGAATTCGGCGGAGCACATCTTCCCAAGGAATGCCGACGGGGCCCTCGTGCTCAAGCTCGTCCAGCCGTCGGTCCAGTTCCTCGCGCTGAGCGCTGGTCAGCGGAATCGCTTCAGCCGTTTGGGAGAGACTCTCCCAAAGTTCATCCAGAAGCCGCAGCCGCTCCTCTAGACTGAGATTGGCAATGTCGATGGTAGCCATGTGCTCAGTATACCGCAACAGGGGCGTTTATTCTTCCGAATCCGTGCCGGTTTCCGATATTATGAGCCGCTCATTGCGACTTCAGCAGCAATCCATTTTGACGGTATAATAGCCGTAACCGGCCAACCCGCCGATTTTCAATCACTTAGATGTGCGGCAAGGGTTGGCCGGTTGATTTTACCAAACCACTATGGCGCCCGGGGCCGCTGGCGATGGCGACGTCTTGTCGCCCTCGCCGCCGAGCCTCGCCACCCCATTTCCTGCCGGTAGGAAATCGGCGGGGGAATTGTAAGATTTTTTCCTACCGGCAGGAAATTCCGCAAGAATTCTATTGACACCCTATCTTGTCTTGGCGCTAACCTTAGAGGGGTGTGATATCGCGCCGTACGGCTAGTGGTGAGGCGGCGTGGTTGGGTTCTGGCGAGTCCCTAGCCCCAAGCCCCCAGGCCCTGATGCCGCGCCTCTCCATTATGTATCAGAAACAAAAGGGGTTCGTTGTTTAGCGTCAGAATGTCCAAATGCTCTATTCCATTGGAATAAGGATAGTTAGGTTGAAATACGGGATCTCAGGCGAAAAAGGTGGGCGCGGCTCTCCATGATGTCTCAGAAAACAAAGGAGTTAGTTGTTTAACGTCAAAATGTCTCAAAGCTCTATATCTTTCAAATAATGAGAGTTAGATTGAAATACGGGATTCGGAACGAAAAAAAGGAAGCGGCTCTCCATGATGTAACAGAAACAACAGGAGTTATAGATGAATCGCGGAAATCTCGCAAAAACCTACCTTATTGAAAAAGGATAACTTATACAATCCGCTCCGGCCAGTGTCATGGAAAAAAAAGGGGGATTAGAATTGAGGCTCAAGTTTCCCAAGTTAATGAAAACAAATGTAGAAAAAATGTCTGTTTTCCGGCTCTCCATGATGTTGATGAAAACAAATGATTTACACCATTCTCTCCATTATGTTGATGAAAATAAATGAGAAAGTGCTTTGATGCGAGCTCAACAAAAAGTGGCATGTAGCCATGGTAGCCTACTGGAATTCATGGGCGCCACGGTGATCCATCATGGCCAGGACCCCGATAGATCGGGGCAGGTCGGCCATGCCACGAGGCGTGGCACGGGTGTCCCGCCCGTGAACGGTCATGGCCAGGATGGCCATGCCACGAGGCGTGGCACAGCAAATGACACGCAGAAACCAGTTGCGCGGACCTTCGAAAGAGAGCAGAATAGTGTATGGAGTTGAACGCCGTTGTCATCCCGCTGGATGCGTACGAATTTGATCGGATTCGGGACCTCGCGTAGCTAGCCCTTGTCATCCACCCCGATTTGGAGAAGAATCATTGGAGCCAGCCTCCCAGCTCTTCCCAGGTATCGAGCTTACTCTCGATAAGTTCCACGATCACTGCGGGGTTTTTGGGGTCTATGGACACCCGGAAGCCGCCAAGCTCGCCTATCTTGGACTTTATGCCTTACAACATCGCGGCCAGGAAAGCGCCGGCATTGCCTCTTCCGACGGCGAGAATTTGATTTGCAAGAAGGGCATGGGGCATGTGCAAGAGATCTTCCCCAAAGAGGTTATTGCCAGCTTGCCGGGAAGTCATGCCATCGGCCACACGCGTTACTCCACTGCCGGCGATACGGACCTGCGAAATGCCCAGCCGCTGAAAGTGAGTTGCCACAAAGGTCAAGTGGCGCTTGCGCACAACGGCAACCTGGTGAATGCCACAGCGGTGCGCAGGGAATTGGAGGCGCGTGGCGATATTTTCCAAACCACCAGCGACACGGAAGTGATCCTGCACTTTTTCGCGCGCTCGCGGCAGTCCGGCATTCCTGAGGCCGTCGCCGAAGCGCTCGACAAAGTGGTGGGGGCTTATTCCCTGGTCATGCTTTTCAAGGATGCCATTTACGGCATTCGCGACCCACGGGGCTTCCGGCCTCTGAGCTTGGGAAAACTGGATGGCGCATACGTGCTGGCGTCGGAGACCTGCGCATTTGACCTTATTGACGCGCAGTATATCCGCGACGTGGAACCGGGCGAGATGGTGATTCTCGATCGCCGGGGCGTGACCTCACTGCATTTTGCCCCGCCCGCGCACGGAGCGCAGTGCATCTTCGAGCATGTTTACTTTTCCCGTCCGGACAGCATGGTGTTTGGCCGTTCGGTCCAGCAGAGCCGCGAGATGCTGGGCCGCTGCCTGGCGCGCGAGCATCCCGTGGATGCCGACGTGGTGGTTCCCGTGCCCGACTCCGGCGTTCCCGCCGCCACGGGGTTTGCCGAGGAATCCGGTATCCCATTCAAGATTGGATTGATCCGGAATCACTATGTGGGCCGCACGTTTATCGAACCGAGCCAGGCCATTCGTGATTTCGGCGTGAAGCTGAAGCTCAACCCGGTACGCAGCTTGATTGACGGCAAGCGGGTGGTGCTGGTGGACGATTCCATTGTGCGTGGGACAACCAGCCGCAAGATTGTGCGCATCGTACGGGAGGCAGGCGCTCGCGAGGTACACGTGCGGATTAGCTGTCCCCCCACGGTGTCCCCCTGCTTCTATGGTGTTGATACGCCGACGCGGAAGGAATTGATTGCGGCCACCCACACGGTGGAGGAGATCCGCGAATATCTGGGTGCGGATACCCTGGGTTACCTCTCGATCGAAGGGTTGCGTAGCGCCGTTGGGGATACGGATGGGCGTTACTGCAATGCGTGTTATACGTGCGAGTACCCGACCGCCATTCAAGAACCGCTCATCGCAATACGTAATCGGGATTGAAACAGATGGAAACACCGGAAATTAATAACGAGGATATGCCTGTCCCTGAGCCCGCCGTCGAAAGCAAGCCCGCGAGGCCGGAGCGCCAGGAGACCGTGTGGGACACTCTCCGCTCCTTGTTGATTGTGCTGGCGGGGGTGCTTTGTATTCGCACCTTTGTAGCGGAGGCCACCGTCATCCCCACCGGGTCGATGGAGTCGACGATCCTGATCGGCGATCACGTTTTCCTGAACAAGCTGCTCTACGGTCCTCGCTTGCCTTACACGTCGCTGCGCTTGCCCCCTTTCCGCGAGGTTCATCGGCAGGAAATTGTGGCCTTTCGCTATCCCCGCAATCCTTCCGTGATGTTCGTCAAGCGCGTGATCGGGGTGGGTGGCGACGTCGTGAGGATCCAAGACAAAAAGGTTTATCTCAACGGGCGGCCCTTGTTCGAGCCTTACGCGCAATTCCAATATCCCACGTCGCTGCCTTTGCGCGATGACTTTCCTCCCACCCCGAGCCTGCTCGAAACCCTTCCCGCTGCCTGGGGACTTGATCCCGCCTGGTCGCGGGAAATGCCCGGCTTCATTCGCGACGACGGCCTGCACGTGCCCCCCGGTTTTCTGTTTGTGATGGGTGACAACCGCGACAATTCTCTCGACAGCCGCTTTTGGGGATTCGTTCCGCTCGAGAACGTGGTGGGTGAGCCGCTATTCGTATACTGGTCCTATGACGCGCCGACCAGAGACTGGACGGCAGAAAGCCTGGAGGCGCGGCTGAAGTTCGACGCCTCGATTGTCTGGAATTTCCTTAAACACACGCGCTGGTCAAGAACCGGGCAGACGTTTTAAGAGCCGGGGTTAGGGATTCGGGGTTAGGGATTCGGGGTTAGGGAGTAGGGGTCAGGGATTGGTGCCTAGTGGCCATGGGTTTGCTGCTCATCCCTAACCCCCAATCCCTAACCCCTGACCCCGAATCCCTAATCCCGAATCCCTAACCCCGGTCCTTTATGCGCTACCGTGACGCCGGCGTCGATATTGACGCGGCAAGCCAAGCCAAAGCTCGCATTAAGCAGTTGGCGCGCAGCACCTTCAACTCCCGCGTTTTGCGCGAGGTCGGCGCCTTCGGGGGATTCTTCTCCTTGCAGGGCCTCCCGCGCGACGCCGTCCTGGTGTCCAGTGTGGATGGCGTCGGCACCAAACTGAAGCTGGCTTTTGCCCTCAATCGACACAACACCGTGGGCGCGGACCTGGTTAACCACTGCGTCAACGACATTGCGGTACACGGCGCCGCGCCGCTCTTTTTCCTCGATTATCTGGCCACGGGTAAGATGCACCCCAAGGTGGTGACGGAAGTCGTCAAGGGTCTGGCCGGCGCCTGCCGCAAGGTGGGTTGCGCGCTGGTAGGTGGCGAGACCGCGGAGATGCCGGGCTTCTATCCCGCGGATGAATACGATTTGGCGGGCTGCATTGTGGGCTGGGTCAAGCGCCGCCGCATCATTGACGGCAGCAATATCCGGCCGGGGGACGTGATCCTGGGACTGCCCTCGCTGGGTCTGCACACCAACGGCTATTCCCTGGCGCGCAAAGTTTTGCTCGAGCAGGAGGGCCTGCACTTGACGGAGCGCATTCCCGAACTCGGCCGGACATTGGGCGACGAATTGCTCGCCCCGCATCGCTGCTATTGGCCCACCGTTCAACCGCTCCTCGCACGCGGTTGGTTGAAGGGCTTGGTGCACATTACCGGCGGCGGCATTACCGATAACACCCCGCGCATCCTTCCCCCCGGCGCCCGAGCGGAAGTTGATCTGGGAAGCTGGCCGGTGCTGCCCATTTATGACTTGATTGCGCAACGGGGCAACGTGCCGCCTGACGACATGCTGCGAACTTTCAACATGGGCCTGGGAATGCTCCTCATTGTGTCCCCGCGCGACCTGCCGAAAGTGACTTCCAACCTGAAAAAGCGCCGGGAGAAATTCTGGAACGTCGGCCGCATCATCCCCGGCCGCCCTGGCGTGAAATATCTGCAAGGGAAATAAGAGAAGTAAAGAGCGGTGTGTTTTATAGGCTGGGATGACAGAAAAAGGGGCGTTACGTGTTGCACCGCGCATTCGTCATTTTCTTGACAGGCCTGTGTTGGGTGCCGAGTTCCATCGGACGCGAGGAAATGGCAGATAGTAAGGCGGCCGTGCAAAACTTTTACACGACCGTTCTGACCTTCAAGCAAGGTGGTGTTCCTTCGCCCCACGACTTGTCGCGACTTTCGCCTTTTATTTCCCTCGCCTTTGCCGATCGCTTGCTGAAGGCGCGTCAGGCTGAGGTACTGTATGCCCGAAAGACTAAAGGCGAATCTCCACCGCTGGTCGAGGGGATGCTGTTCTTCTCCTTGTTCGAGGGTGCGAATCGGTACACCAAGATCACCCGGGAGCCTGCGGAAAAGCCAGTCTCTTTCTTAGTCGATTTGGAATACACTGACCCTGGGGACGAGCTTCATTCGGTGCATTGGCATGATCGGGCGATTCTCATCCAGGAAAACCACAAATGGGTTGTGGATGATTTGGAACTGCTGGGCGATTGGCAGTTTGGCGCCAAAGGGAAGCTATCCGATATTCTTCGCAATGTGGTCAAGGAAGCGAACGAACCCGTAGCGCCCTGAACCACAAGCGCTATAATTTGCCCTTGGCACTGAGCCACATTGGAACCCTCATAACATCACTGGCGTCCGACGAGCCGCGGACCTTCAAAGCAGGTCCGCGCTACACCTCATTTCTGTGTGAGCGACTTCAGCTTTCGGGCGCAGTTCTCATCGTGGGGAGCGATTTTGCAGGCAATTTCCAGATGTTCGCGCGCTTCGGGGAGAAGTCCCAGGTGTTCGTCGGCGATGGCTAATTGAAAGTGACCTGAGTAACTTTCCGGCGTCAGAGCCAGCACCTGCTGGAAGCGGCGGCGCGCCTTGGTGTAGTCGCCCTGGTCGAGCCAGTACTGGCCAATGGCCTCGGCGGCGGGAGCATACTGCGGGTCGAGCTTGAGCGCCGTGGACCATTCGCGCAGGGCGTCCTGGGGCTTATTGAGGCGGAGATAACACTCGCCCAGGTGGAATCGCGCCAGCGTGTTCGGAGGGTCTGATTTCAGAATCAACTGGAACTTGGGAAGGGCGGCGGCGGTGTGCCCTTCTAAGAAAGCCTCGAAGGCGCTCTGATAGAGCTCAAACTCCGCGAAGCGGTCTTTGGGATCGGGGGGCGGGGGCACGCCCTTGCGTGGTACGGGCACGCCATGGCGTGCCCCTACAGCGTCGGATCGAGGTTCCGCCGCGAGGTAACCGAGAGACTCAAGCTCCGCCAGGGTTTCGGGCGACAGGGCCGGGGGAGTCGCGCGCGGGGAGGGAGCGTAACGGGTGAGCACCTTCGCCAATTCATTTTGGAGTTCCGCCGCCATCGCGGCGTTTTTGCGTAGCAAATTCACCTGCTCGCGCGGGTCGGCATCCAGGTCGTAGAGTTCCGCTTTCGGCGCTTGAATGTATTTGTATTTCCCCACGCGCAGGGCGCGCAGCGGCGACCAACCGAATGCGTCGTGGGCATAAAGGCTTTCGCTGTATACGGCGCGAGGCGTTGCGGACTCCCCGGCCTTGAGCGCGCCGAGTAGGCTTACGCCTTCGAACGAAGCGGGGGCGGGTATGCGCAGGTAATCCAAAATCGTCGGCGCCACATCGATCAGCCCGACGGGAGCTTCTACGCGATCGGTGAAAGATGAAACTCGAAAATCGAAACTCGAAAATCGAAAATCTGAACTTGCATCGCGCGCAGATGTTCCAGTTTCGAATTTCGAGTTTCGAGTTTCCAGTTTCGAGTTTCCAGTTTCGGATTTCGAATTTCGAATTTCCAGTTTCGAGTTTCGATCTTCGAGTTTCGAGTTTCGATCTTTCCCCGGCCAATGCACGATCAGCGGCACGTGCAGCGTACTCTCGTAGATGTAATAGCCATGGTCGGCCTCCTGGTGGTCTCCTAAGCCTTCGCCGTGATCGCCAAACAACACCACCAGTGACTTCTCCCACCACCCGCTCTGCATCAACTCCTGCTGGAAGCTGCCCATAAGCCCGTCGACGTATTCGAGTTGGGCGTCGTAACGGGAAATCCCCTGCCGGCGCGCGACCTCCGGCGGCAGGGTGTAAGGCATGTGCAAATCAAAAAGGTGTACAAAAACGAAAACCGGCTGGCCGCGATGCGCCCCAAGCCACTGGCGCGCGGCGCGCACCACCAAAGCGCCGTCCCGCCGCATACTCATCGCCAGAGGATTGGCCACCCCGGTGGTTTCGTTCGCAAACGGGCTGTCGTATTCATCGAAGCCCTGGTCCAGGCCGTAGCGCCGGTCCAGGAAGTCGCTGCCAATGAAAGCGGCGGTTTTGTAACCGCGCGCTTGCAGCACAGAGGCGAGCGTCACCACTCCGGCGGGAACCCGCTCGCCGTTTTCTTCCACGAGATTCTGGAAAGGGTACGTGGAAGTGAACAACGACAGGTGCGAAGGCAGCGTGAGTGGAATCTGCGCTTCGGCATGCGCGAATAGCGTTCCTCCCTCCGCGACCGAATCAATGTGCGGCGTGTGGATTTTGGTGTATCCGTAGGCGCTTAGGTGGTCGGCGCGCAGGGTGTCAACGGAAATCAGGATGACCGACGCGGGTTGAGGCGCGTCTTGTGCGGCGCAAGGGGCGAGCGAAAAGCATAGCATCGCCAAATAGCTCAGCGTTAGCGCGACGCAAAGGATGCGCCGCCCCCGCTGTGCGCCGGTCCGCTCGAGACCGCGCAGCCGAATCCGGAAAGCCAAGTCAAATGGCAGGCGGCGTTTCATATCTTCGCCGAGAAGTATATCTGATGGGTTAAATAAGCAGGAGGCTGCCTGCAACGCCGGTCGCCACCGGAGCGAGTGGGTAGGAGCCGATCCAAGCGGGCGCCCGGAGGACAGGTCCGCGCTACGCTTAATGGCAGTGCGACATTATTGCCCTTCGGGGACTTGGTAGTCAGGTGGAGCGCCTTCCCAAATCCCTCGTGAAGAATCCTGATCAGAAGCTAAACCGCACCTGGAGGTCGATTCTCCGGTTGGCGGCGCTGCTGGAGAAAAACCCGCCAGTCAGGGACTCGGCTCTGCCAAAGTAGGAAGAGCTCAGAACGCCCACGGGCGAGGCGTAATTGACCGTGTTGAAAATGTTTCGCGCGGAGACGCTGAAAGTCAGGTTGAAGCGCCGGTTGGGGACGGTGGGGCGTCCAAACATACCGCCGCCGCTGCCCATGCTGCTGAGCCCTCCGGGACCCAGCCCTCGGCCGCGCCCTCCGCCCCCGGGTCCACCCCCACCCCCAAAGCTGCCGCCTTGCACTTCTTTGCCGAAGCTGAACGTTTTGCTGAGGCGGAGGTTGGTGGTGAACTGGCCGAAGCCGGTCCCATAATCGATGGGGATGATCTTTTCGCCGTTGACGGGAACGGTGTCAAAGACCCCCCATTTAGTGCTAACGGCGTTGGGTTCGGAAGGACTCGCTGCGAAGGAAGGCCGTTCATTGTAAATGGTGTCGCCGTTCAAATCCTGGCCCGTCGTAATGTTGAAAGGGGGGGCGGAATTTACCACAATGAAGGGAAAGAGTTGAAAGCCCCGCGGCATGTTCCAACTGCCACCCACGAAGAGACGGTTGCGCACATCGTACGCGGCGCGCCCGTAATCCTCTTCCAAATCGTACTGGTTCATGGGGAAGCTGCCGCCACCGGCGGTGTTGCTGTCAACATAGCTGAGGGTATAGAACCCAAAGAGCGAAACCTTGGAGCCGCGAACATTGAAATTGCCGATCAACTGGTTTTGGTTGTAAAGGCCGGCAGACTCGTATTGATACAAGTCGGAGATGCCAGGGTTGGGTCGTGCGTCGCCTGGATTCGCCGGGTCAGGTGCATTGATGTTCCGTGTTATGAGCTGATGGACGCCGTGGGTATTGAGATAGGTCACGGAGACCGTGATGTTCTTGGTAACCTGCCGTTCCAGCCCCATCCCACCCTGGGTGGTGTAGGGCGTGCGCAGATTGGGGTCGATTTGATAGATTGTGGGGGTAAGCGCGCTGACTGAGAGCGTACTAACGGGCGGAATGTCAGAAGTGAAAAAGTCGGGTGATGCGACGATGTATTGCTGCTGGTTAAGTCCGTTCAAACGATCAGCGTTGAGGATGTAGTTTACACCGAAGCGGTCGTAGAAAACCCCGAAGCCGGCCCGGAGCACGGTCTTGACATTTTTACCCTTTCCAAGACCCCAGGCAATGCCCACGCGCGGGGCGAAGTCGGCATGGTCGTGAATGTGATCCTGCGTTTCGAAGCGCAGCCCGCCACTGATGGTCAAATTGGGACGCGCCTTCCAGTCGTCCTCCACGTACGGTTCGAGGTCAAAGTATTTCACACTGGCCAGGGGGTTTCCCGCAATAAGGCTGAACTGGCTTGCGCCACCGCCATTGGCCCGAATCTGGGCGGGAGTTAAACCCGCTTGCATCCCTTGTTCGGTTATTTGATAGGCATTCATGGATTGGAAAGTAAAAGTCCCGAAGAAGTTAGCGGTGGAAGTGGCGGACTCTTCGTTATCGCGGAACCGGGCTCCGAACTTCAAGAAATTCTTGGACAGGGTAACGGAGTTGTAATTCTGAAGCTCATAAGAGTTCGTGACGGTGTTACTGGCGCCCGCGCTGGAAGCGCCGCTGGTGAAGCTGCCCGGGACTGAGATCGTCGGCAGAGAATTAGCGGGGGTTTGAAGCTCAGTGCTTCGGGAGTACCGGAACCGAACCTCCGTGACCGCCTTCTCGTTGATCACTTGGGCGTCGCTGAATTGAAAGCTTTGGTACCTTTCGGAAGAGTTGTAAGCTGCTGAGGGGAGCGTGAACTGCCCCACATTTGGATCCGTCTCGTTGTTCTCCCAAAGCGAATAGCGAAAGGTCAGAGTATTGTTATTGCCAATTTGGGTGTCAATTCGCGGGCTCAGGTTCGTTTGCGTTTGGGGGGTGGGGATTGCCTGGACCAGGGGTGTCGGGTTGAAGCTTTGGTCCAAGGTGAGGGCGTTCACAATGGCGTCATCTTCGATATCGCGCCGCTGCCCGTCAATATAGAACGAAGTCTTATGGCCGAGCGGCCCGCCAATATTTCCGTTAAACATCTCCGAGTGATAGGCGGGAATATCCGTGGCGAAGGGATTGCGAGTGTTGAAATCCGAGTCATTACCGCTGACGAAGACTTGGCCATGGAATTTGTCGGTGCCGGGTTTGGTCAGGATTTCAATCCGCCCATAACCCAACGTATCGTATTGCGCGGAAAATGGATTCTGGTTAACGCGAACTTCGCGGATGGACGATTTGGGAGGCAATTGACCACCGGTAAACCCGTCAATGTAGATCTGGCCGCCGTTGGGTCCCGCCGAGGGTCCCGCCAGGGCTTCGAGTTCCGATTGCAACTCATCGGGATCGTCGGAGAGCGATTCCAAGTCCTTGCCCTTGATGACCAGAGAACTGGCGTTTTCCGAGGGGTTGACAGCGACATTCGTGGTATCGGTGGTTACTGTGATCTGTTGTTTTTCCAGAGCGACCGACAATTGCGCGTTCACCACCTGCAGTTGGCCACTGGCGATGACGATCCCGGGCTTCACGAAGTCATTGAATCCCTTAAGGCTTATGGTTAGCGTATAGGCGCCTGGTGCCAAGTTACGGAAGGCATATTTGCCTTGGTCGTCGGTCTGGGCAGCGAGTTTTGTCCCCCCTGGTCCCACCAGCGTCACGGTGAGGGCAGGAATGGCCGCGCCCGAGGGGTCAACCACTTGGCCGTGTAAACTGGGACCGGGGGTTTGAGCGAATACCAAGGCAGGCAGGAACAGAATTGCGATCAGGAATCCGTTAAGCATCCGACATACGTATCGTGACAACATCATTTCTCCTCTAGAGTGTTCTGCGCGGAAATCACCGAAAGGGCGTTTTCTTGCGAAGGATTGCGGGGTCGAACCCGGGTCCTCACAGGGTCTCGACATACCTGTTATGGGGATGTTCTAGGGCCCACCTTCACCACCAGCACCAGCGCCGCCACTGCTTAGACTCCAGGAGCCGAGGTTCACATCGCCGCCGCCCTTGGGTTGAGCGGCAAGAATCGGCTCCACGCCGGTAAGAATATATATTGCTGTTACTTCCGATGGGCTTGTGCCTTCCGAACTGAATATGACAATCGGCTCGCCTTTCTTTAGGTCATTCAGAGTCACGGTTGGCATATTTTCGAGTGCTTGACTGAGGTTTCCCATCCCACCCCGGCGCATTCCGCCCCCCCCACCCGGGCCGCCACCGCCAGGGCCGCCTGGACCGCCCGCGCCACCAGGACCGGCTGCGGGTGTTCCACCAGCCGCAGGGCCACCTGCGGGCGGACCTCCAGCAACAGGCCCTCCTCCGGCCGCACCTCCTGCCCCACCAGGCCCGCCCGCCGTCCCGCCGGAGCTGAGCCGGGCAATCATCTGGGCTAGGAACTCAGGGAGTTGGTGCATCTTGCAATCCGCGTTGGCATGCACAAGCATCGACTCCTTCGTCGCTAAATTCTTCACGGTAAGTGTGTTAGCCTGCGGATCGACGGAAATGACGGTTGCACCAATGTTGTGAAAGGTTCCCGACACTACCTTATCAGCAGCGTAATGAATGCCGTCTTCATTTTTGGTGCCCAGTGCCCGCAATTGGTCGCCAACCTTAACCTCGGCCAAAGTACTGGTCTTCGCATCCGCAAACTGGACGGAATTCGGTGCGTAACGCAAGATCGCCGTACTCGCGGTCGTGGTCAGAACAACGGGATGAGTCAAATTACCCGGTGTCGGTGGACGGTTGGGCGCGGCGATGGTTATTTCCATCTTGGCCGGGTCCACCGATTTCACCACTCCTTCGATCCCGCGGGTCTGCCAATCCCGCACCTCCGCCTCATGGACGCCGGAAATGTCCGACTTCGTCATCACCACAACTCGCGTCGCCTGAATGGTTTGCTGGTCATTCCCGAGATGGCCAAGAACCACCGCACGATCACCTACGCTAATATCGGTGGCAGAAATAGGAGTCGTCGACTTCAAATCCTTGGAACCGCGTAGAACCTTAACTCCATCGGGTAGCGCCACTTGAACGTCGCCTTTGTCCGTGTGCAAGGTGATATGTCCGGGTTGTACCTGGGTTATATCGCCTACGGCCTTCGCGGCCTGAGCAGCCGGTGGATTCTGTGCAGCGGGCCGCCCAATTGCCAGCCGACCGGTCAAAGAAAGCCCGGCTAAGATTATCACAATATAAGAACTTACCTTTTTCAACGGAGTTTCCTCCACTAAAAGATTTTAGACGGTTTTGAGTTGGCTCGCGTTACTCATCACCTTGACTATTTTTGCATCCGGTTCGTTAGATGTCACCAACTTACTGGAGTGGATGTGGCATGACCATCTTGGCCATGACTCCATAAGGGCGGGGGGGCCCTGTGCCACGCTATGAAGTCCCGCCGCAGCCCGCAAACCGCGCTTTTTTCCAGGTTTCCAAAAGATTGCTCCCTGCTTTGTCGGGGCGGTCGTAGTCGGCCAGAGTCAACAAGCTAAGCGCTAACCCCTTCAGGGTGAAGAAGTTCTCCATCTGCTCGGCACACGATGTGGCCTGCTCGTACCGCGCCTGATAGAGCTCGAACTGCGGATAAAGCTCGCGCAATGAGGTCAAACGGGTGTCACGGACCGGCCGATTCGCAGACAAAGCGTCGATTCGAAGGGCTATCTTTCTGAGGAGCTCCTCGCGGGTGTCGGCAGCGCGACCTGCCGCCTTCCCCAAGGCTGCTTCTTTCTCATATTGCCCGTCTTGTATCTTGCGAAGCACCGAGGTGGAAAGGTTATAGCTGAGCGATACCGACCATGAAAGTTGCAGGTTATTGAGGAATTGCTGCAATTGCGACGTCGGATTGATGAGCGGCATCACGCCGACACTGCTGCTGATGGTCCACCCGCTCAGGACCCGAGTCCACTTGGTGCTGCCGGAATAGCGTTTGAGCAGAGGTAAGCTGTAAGAGGTGCCATAGCTCTGCCGAAGGGTTTGCTGAATTGAGCCGAATCCGACACCATTCACAAACAGGCCCGTGATATCCGTGCCGTAATCCGTTCGGGCGTAAGTGCTGATGCGATCGAGCAGATACTTGTTGATCGCGAGGTCGTTCTGTCTGCTGATTTCCTTGCCCAGGTCCCCCGCCTCCTTTTGGGCGGAATCCATCTTGGCAAGCAATGAAGCCAATGGTCTCTCGCCCGATTCGCCAGTTGTGGCTGCCGAGGCGCTGAAGGGACTCGGAGCGGGGGGCGCGGTGAACCATCGCGCACTGACGGGGTAGATGGAGCCTCCCGCCCCCTGGGAAGTCGCATGGACTCTCGCCGGCGGGTTCGCATCACCGCCTTCTGGCGGCGTCCCGAACCCTAAGTGGGATTCCAGTTCATCCAGAGTGGGGAATCCATGCACCAAGCTTTCCACCTCCGGCGAGCCGTCGGCAGCATAAGCGGGCGAAGTCATCAAAAATGCTGTCCAGAGTGCCAGAAATAGAACCAGCAGCTTTGCTTTGATAGGCATTTTCGGCAATCTCCATGGCAAATTTTAAATGAACAGGGCGGGGTCAATCTCCTATTTTTCAACGAACCGGCGCAACACGCAAGGGCGAGCCCCCATAGGCCCGCAGGTATTCAGGATTTCCCGCTTCGCGGGAAGATGGTATAAGAAAAGCTTATACCAACAAATCGTTTTATTCATGACTGTCGACACGCGGCCTATAAGTATAATGCCGCTCGGGGAGGACTGCAGGCGCTCTCTCCCCAACAACCCCGAGCAAGGCGATTGGTTGCCGCCCCGTGTCGAGGACTGCCTAAGTCCAGTTCACTTTCTATCGTCCGCCCCATCGTCGACCAACTCGACCTAACAACTTCTGAGTAGGGTTACGAGGAAAAGGGCCTGGTAATGGCGGGCTTAAAGAGATTGTGGGAAAATGCTTCCGTCCTGGCATTTTGAGCGAAGCTTTGAGTGGACAGTTCGCTGCCGCTTTCCTCCTGGCAAGCTTGCTCGCGGAGATTTCAACCGAGAAGAAGAATCGGGAGGACATCATGATGTGGCTTAATGGAAAGCCTTGTAGATTGGGTGGCGTCGGTCTTGCCCTGCTTCTAGTTTCAGGGTTGGCCCAAGCCCAGACCTTTCGTGGAACCATCTTAGGAATGATTACGGATTCCTCAGGAGCCGCAATCCCCGGCGCACAGGTAGTGATCAAGAACCAGGGAACTGCCCAAACCCGCACCACGACCAGCGGCGATGCGGGAACCTACACCGTCCCCGAACTTCCGGTGGGACAATACGCGGTGACGGTCAGCAAGGATGGGTTTGAGTCCATGACCGTGGGTGGCGTCGAGGTGACGGTGGCGGGCGAGCACCGTGTGGATGTGACCTTGCAGCCGGGGCACATCGAGTCGCGCGTGGAAGTGGAAGCCACCGCTCCCATGGTCACCACCACCGAAGACACACTGGGGGGAACCGTGCAATCGAGCCAAGTGTCCAACCTTCCGGTGAATGGCCGCGACTACACCAAACTGATCTACCTGCAACCCGGGGTGAGCGGCGGTCCCGACCAGATTACAGATTCTCCCGGCTCGTTCGGAGAGTTCTCGGTGAACGGCGCGCGCGGACGTTCCAATAACTTCCTGCTCGATGGCACCGACATGAACGACGGCTACCGCAACGATCCGGCCATCAACCAAGCGGGGGTCTTTGGCACGCCAGCAACGATTCTCCCGGTGGATGCGGTGGCCGAACTCGCCGTCCTCTCCAACTTCGCCCCCGAATATGGCCGCAACGCCGGTGGGGTGATCAATATCGTAACCAAGTCCGGGACGAACCAGATTCACGGCACGGCGGCGGATTACCTCCGCAACGACGCCTTGGACGCGCGCAACTTCTTCAATACCGCCCCCACGCCTAAGACCGCCTTCCACAACAACCAGTTCGGCGGCTCGCTGGGAGGTCCCATTGTCAAAGACAAGGCCTTTTTCTTCGGCGATTACGAAGGCCAGCGCGAGACCGGGGGGTTGAACAGTACGGCTTGCGTCCCATCGGCTGATAACCTTGCTCAGGCGGAGAGTACGCTCGCGGCACAAGGACTCAGCGTCAATCCCGTCATCGCGGCTCTGCTCAAGCGCAGCCCATGGCCGGCGGCTAATTCCCCGACGCCCGACTCCTGCGCTACGGTCAACAATGTTTCAGCCACCGCCACCATCTTCAATAGTGTGAACAGCGTCATCGCCAAGGCGGACTACAACATCAATGAGAAGAACCTGCTGACGGCCCGCTACTACTACTCCACCAGCAATCAGAGCTTCCCCCTGGGGCTGGGTGGCACCGGCGACCTGCCGGGCTACAATACTGTCACGCCGACCAACGTCAATCTGCTGTCCGTTTCCTATCTCACCACGGTTTCGGTGACCAAGGTCAACGAAGTGCGCTTCGGTTATAACCGCTTCTACGAAACCTTCATCCCCGAGGACGACAGCTTTAACCCCGCCTCCATCGGGCTGGACACCGGCGTCGCTGCCCAGGATTACGGTATGCCCACGATCAGCATCGCGGGGTTCACGGGCTTCGGAGCCACCAAATCAGATCCCCGGGGCCGCACCGACGAGAATTGGCAGTTCATTGACAATTTCTCCTGGAAGATCAACAAGCATTCGGTGAAGATCGGCTACGAGTTCCGCCGCACCACGGTGGCCCAGTTCTTCGATGAGAGCTTCCGCGGCCTCCTGTCATTCGGAAGCTTGACGGATTTCCTGCAGGGCATACCCAGTAGTGGCAGCATCGAGCAAGGTGATACCAACCGCCACACCTACCAGAACTCGCACGCCTTCTACGTGCAGGACAGCTTCCGCGCCAGTCAACGGCTCACCCTCAACTACGGGCTCCGTTGGGACTACTTTGGAGTGATCGCGGAGAAGAACAACCTTCTTTCCAACTTCAATCCGGCGAGCGGAGTGCTGAGCCAGGTGGGCACCAATGGGCTCGGGAGTCTCTATCGGCCGGACTACGGGAATTTCTCGCCGCGTGCCAGTATAGCTTACGACCTCACGGGCAAAGGCACCACGGTAGTCCGCTCCGGCTTCGGTCAATTCTATGACGTGTTCTCGCAGGACTTCTTCCTCGGCCAGGTACCCTATAACACGTCTCCCCCCGGAGCTGCCTACAACAATATCGGACCCAAGCCCATTCTCTCCAGCAGCGCCGTTACCTCCCAGATTGTCGCCGGGCAGCCCGTCTACAATGGTTTCGGCGCCTCCTCCAACCTGTTTGTCGTGGACCGGCACCTGCCCACCCCTTACATGTTCAACTACAACTTGAATCTCCAGCAGCAGTTGGGTAAGCCCTTCGTGTTGCAGATTGGCTACGTAGGTTCGGAAGGCCATCATCTGTTCCGCTTTCGCGACATCAACCAGCAACAACTAACTTGTCAACTTGGTGTCAGTTGTGTGGCAAATTTCCCCTACCCGGACTTTGGCTACATCAATTATCTGGAGACCTCATCCAATTCCAATTACAACTCGCTCCAGACGCAGTTTCGAGTGCGCAATCTTCATGGTCTCGAATCTACGGTGAACTACAATTACTCCCATTCGATTGACAATGCCAGTGACGGCACGGACTTTGAGCCCAATGCCGCGCAACCCAACAACAGCTACCGCGTGGGTCTGGAACGGGGCAACTCCAACTTTGATGTGCGCCATCGTCTGACCTGGATGGCCGATTACAAGTTGCCATCGCCCAAGGGCGCCGGAGCCTGGTCCAAGCTCGCCGGAGGATGGGCCGTCGACAGTGTCCTGACCTTGCAGACCGGGCAACCCTTCCAGTTGAACTTCAACTACAGCGGCGACTACGATGGCACCGGCGAGTACTTTCCCCGGCCCGACGTGATCGGCAATCCCTACGCCGGAACCAGCACTCCCGATGCCGTCATTAACCTGTCCGCCTTCAAAGTTCCTTGCACTTTTTCCGACGGCGCTTGCGTCCCGGGAACCCAGCACACGGGCAACGAGGGCCGCAATTCGCTCTGGGGCCCCGGCTTCAAGCAATGGGACCTTGCCCTCTATAAGGACACCGCGATAAACGAACGCCTGAAGATGCAGTTCCGCGCCGATTTCTTCAACATCGTCAATCATCCGAATTTTACCAATCCATTCCTGCCGACCTTCTTTGCCGCGTGCGACACCTACGGGATCGATCCGAACACCGGAGCGTGCGAGGGCTACCTGCCCACTACGGCCACGGGCGACGTGGGAGAAGGCAATCCCTTCATCGGAGGAGGCGGACCAAGAGGAATTCAGTTGGCGCTGAAGTTTTCGTTCTAGTGAGGTGGCACAGGCACTCCTGCCTGTGCTTGCATTATGCATAGGATGCATCAGGCTTGGGGACAGGCAGGAGTGCCTGTGCTACATCAGTCCCGCGACCGCACGCCCACTTCGTCGAGGTGGCTCAGAAGGTCGGCGGGGTCCTGATAAACGCGGTAAGCTCCCGCGCGCTCCAGTTCATCCTGACCATAGCCGCCGGAAAGCAAGCCCACTCCCAAGGCCCGGCAGCGTCGGGCCGCGAGCAGGTCCCACACACTATCCCCGACGACGACGGCATTGGTAATCGGCACGCCAAGGCGTTCGGCGGCGGCCAGGAAAAGATCCGGATCAGGCTTGGCGTGGGGAACTTGATCCCGGGTGATGACGGGAGCGTGGCGTTTCAAGCCCAGAGTATCGAGGGCGCTTTGTGCGGTTTCCAGCCGCCCGCTGGTGGCGATGGCCCAGGGAACCCCAGCCTGGGTCAGATAAGCCAATAATTCCCGGGCTCCCGGAAGCGGGCGGATCTGTTGCGCCTGGCGGAGGTACGCTTCCTTATGCGCTCGCACCATCCGCGCCGCCTCTTGGGGAGTGACGCGGCGCCCGGTTTCGCGGAACAGCGCGTGCATAAACAGTCCCCCACTCATCCCGATCCGGCGATGGATGCGCCAGACCGAGAGTTCAATGCCCGCTTCTTCCAGCGCTTCCCGCCATGCCAGCACATGCTGATACACGCTGTCGATCAGCGTGCCATCAAGATCGAAGAGGAAAGCCATTCCTTCTTTTGCTGTTCCGCGTCGCTTCACATTGCCTCCTAAGCCCCTCGGGACACGAGGTTAACGCTTCACCGTAATCAGCACGACGCCATGCGAAGGCACATCGGGGGAGAACTGATCCGCGATTTTACCCAGATCCTTGTGCGCCCACAGATCGCGGACTTGCAGCTTGCCGTGCAAGCCGAGCTCCTTCCAGGTGACGCTCACCTTTGCCACCCCATCTCCTCGATTGAAAAGTCCCACGGCCCAGGTTTGGTGCATGAGAGGCCGTGCCGCAACCACCAAGGGGCCCTGTTCGGAGAGTTTTTTCACGGGACTGGCGTCGGGGTCCTGGTCGATGGCGATAACCTCCTTGTTCATGAGGATTGACTTGGTCTCCTCGCTCATCGTGCGCAGATCGTTGCCCGCCAGCAGCGGCGCCGCCAGCAGCGACCACAGGCTCATGTGGGTACGGTATTCGTCGGCGCTCATCCCGCCGTTGCCGATTTCCAGCATGTCAGGATCGTTCCAGTGGCCCGGTCCGATGTAGGAGGCGATAGCGAATTGGCGGAAGCCGATTTCCTCCATGCTCTTCCAGTGGTCGCTGATGTCTCCGGTAACCCGCCAGAGGTTCCCCCCGACTTTGGGCCCCCACTTCCAAACGTCGGCCAACCCGTACTGGCAGAGGCTGAAAACGATAGGCCGGCCGGTCTTTTGCAGCGCATCACCCATCTTCTGATACACGGCCTGCATATCCTGGGGCTTGTAGATTTCGCCGGCGCTGCACCAATCGTACTTGAGGTAATCGAAACCCCAGGCGGCGTAAGTATTGGCGTCCTGCTGTTCGTGTCCGTAACTGCCTTCGTAGTTGGCGCAGGTCTTGGGGCCGGGTCCCGAGTAAATTCCGATCTTCAAACCCTTGGAGTGGACGTAATCGGCCAGCGCTTTCATGTCGGGAAATTTATGATTGGTCATAATGTTTCCCTGCGCGTCGCGGCCCGCCTCCCAGGTGTCATCGATATTGACGTACATGTAGCCTGCATCCTTCATGCCCGACGTCACCATGGCGTCAGCCATGCCTCGCACGGCGGCGTCATCCACCTTTTCGGCGAACTTGTTCCAACTGTTCCATCCCATGGGGGGCGTGCGCGCCAGGCCGTTGTCAGGAACATCATGCAGGGCAGACAGGGGCAAGCGTGGCGGGGGAAGGGCGGCTTCCGGCGTGGTGCGCTCGGCCACACCCGCCACGGGGGGGCGGCCGGGAAACTGCAAGGTGATGGAAATCTTTTCCCCATCCATCGTGCCGTCGTAGGTCATGGTGCGGTCCTGGTTCTGAAAATGGGTGGTCACCACCAGGTGCAGCTTGCCGGCGCTGAAGGCGCCGTCCGTGATCGGCGTTTCACGGCCATTGCGCAGAATCCTGCCGGTAATTTTCTCGCCGGACTGTTTGAGATCGAAAAACGACTCCCGGAAATTGCCGTCCCCCGTGGGCACGCGCAGGACCCAGAAACCGCTCAAGTCCGTTTGCGCCGCAACGGGAAGGGCCATGAGGAGCAGTAAAGTCAGGAGCATTGGAATAAACATGACGCGTGCTGTAGGTATGGATCGCGAATTATTGTGGGGTTTCAAGTTTTCCTCCCAATCAACTGGAATGCCGGGCGCGGCACATTTTAGCCCGAACCGAGCCCCAAAGGCCCGGATTTTTCATCCCCCACAACAAACCTCGGAATTGCCGATTGTCGATTGCCGATTGCAATCAACAATCGGCAATCGAAAATCGGCAATCTTCGCCCGCTCGTGGGTTCGAACCCATTACCGTGGTAATATGCCCGTATGGCATTGGCGCATTCTAAAGTCACAACGCAGGGGCAAATCTCCGTGCCGGCGGAAGTTCGCCGCAGGCTGGGCGTCGGTCCGGGATCGGTCCTCGAATGGAACGAAGAAGGCGAAAAGATCGTGGTGCGGCGATTGGGGCGATACAGTTGGGAGGACGTTCACCGCGCGCTCTTCCCCGATCGGCCCCCCAAGCGGCGAACGCTCGCGGAACTGACACGCGGGATCCGGCAGTACGTGCGGGAGCGCCATGCGCGCCGTTGATACCAACGTTCTGGTTCGGCTCATGGTGCGGGACGACGCCCGGCAAGTTGCGGCCGCCGGGCGGTGGGCAGGGGGGGAGTGGGTTTCCACGCTGGCGCTCGCTGAAGTGATGTGGGTCCTGGGCGCGGTTTATGAACGCTAACCAGCGGAGATTGCCTCAGCCGTGGAAACGCTTCTCAACCATAAGGATCTGACTCTCCAAGACTCAGACGTGGTCGCTGCCGCTCTGGAGCGATTTCGCGAGCGGCCAGGCGTGGGCTATTCAGACTGCCTCCTGTTGGAGCTGGCCCGCAAGGCCGGGCACCTCCCCCTCGGCACATTCGATCGAAATCTCAGCAAGCTGGCGGGAGCCCAGAAACTGTAAGACTCGATTCGGTCCAGCAGTCACGAACTGTAGCTTAAGGCGAATTGCGCCTAACCCTGATGCGCTACCGCGACCCTGCTGAGGATGGCGGAGACTGAACCCGGCCGTATTGATCGAGTGTCACCGCGACGATGTTCGATTTCACCCAGGTCCTGGTCTCGTCATCCCAGCGACGCACTTGGATCGTGTACCGATCCGGTTTGTTCAGGGTAAAGACAGTGTAGAGCATGATGCAATCCGCCCAGTCTTCTCCAGGTTTTAAGGAAAGAGACACACCGCCGCCTCGCGGCGCGATCGCGGAAAGCAACGGTGGAGGGCTATCGTCACGATTTTTCGTGAGGCGGCCAAATTCTGAGTCGAGCGGTGATGCGCCCGTGCTGTCGCGGACGTCGACCTTGTAGATGGAGCCTGCTTGCTCTTTGCTCGCCTTTTCGGTCCTTAGCGTGATCCTGTGGTCCGAGATGTTGGTCGTCCTGATTGTCAGCCCGACGGGAGAGCCTGGATTTGAGTCCATTCTAATGCTGAGGGAAAACGCTGGCCGAGACGCTGCCCTCTCTACCGTTGACGGGGTCGACTGTGCTGTTGCAGCCGGGACTACCTTGAGCGTAATTGCGTTCGATTTCAGCCAAGTCTCACCATTCTCAGAGGTTTGCACCACTTGTATCGTGTACGTGCCGGGCTGGATAAAATCGTACCATCCGTCAACGTCGATGGAGTATTTCTTCACCTCTCCCGGTCTCAGAACCCCAAGGCCGAGAGTCCCCGTGAGGATCTCCTCGACCGCGACGTTTGGAGAGTGCTCGACCCAAAACCTTCGGTGTAATTTTGTGTCAGGGGGTTCGTTGCCGTTTCCGTCGCGGACCTTAAGCCCGCAAGGAATCAGAATCCAGCACGAATATTGAACATCGTGATCTGTGAGGTTCGTTGCGGCGAATGCCACCTTTACGGCCGAGCCGGCCTGCACCACATTCCGTGCCGCATGAAGGCTGAGTGACAATCCAGACTGGGTCGCCTGAGATTGCTGACTGAAATCTGCGAAAAGTGCGCGGTGCGTTACTTCCAGGGCTTGGCAGGCAATAAACAACATTGCCAACCTAGTGATCAGCAGCGGAGCAGGCGCAAATCTTCGCCTTTGAGGTCTGAGGTTCTTCCCCACATTCGCGCTCCCGAACCTGAGGGCAGGCGTCCATTTTCGAGCTTCTCAGTTTTTGCCAGGGAAGAACCGCGGACCCCCAAAGGGGGGCTCCGCGCTACCCGGCATTGCGTGCATAGGCGAAACAAGCTACCCGGGTTCTCCAACCAAAAGGCAGGCTCAGAATAACAGCGCAACTGCACGCTGCGGTTTTCGATTGCAATTGTCAATCGCCAATCGTCAATCGGCAATTGCCGACGGTTCTCAGCGGTGTATCTTGTGAAAGGCCGCGAGGCACTTCTCCGCGGTTTCCATTTCGGGATAATCGCTGCCTTCCTGCTCGATGAGGTAGTACTCGAGTCCTCCGGTCTTTTCGGCGGCAGCGAACATCTTCTTCCAGGGGGCAATTCCTTCGCCCGTCAGTACCTTGTATTCCCTCTGGGGAGACCAATCCTTCACGTGCATGGAACGAATGCGGCCGGGGTTCCGATTAATCCAAGCTAACGGATCGCCGCCGGCGGCCAGACAGGTCCCTACATCCAATTGCAGCATGACGCTTTTGTCCAGCGCCGCTCTCAGCACCTCGATCGGCTTCTGCCCATCGATGGGTTTCCATTCGGCGTCGTGGTTGTGATAGCCCGCGTGCAGACCCTGCGCCTTCATGGTGTCGTTGGCCTTGTTCACGGTTTCCGCCACGCGCTTATAGCCATCCAGGCCGTTCACATCGCCGGGATGAGCCAGCACGATGTAGCGAGTCCCGAGGATCTTATTTAAGTCAATCGCTTTGCCAACCCCCTCCGGGGTGAAAGATTTCAAATCGTTGTGAGTCGAGTAGCAATGGATGCCGAGTTCATCCAATTCGGCGCGCACCTTCCGCGCATAGTCGGTTGTCCATTCATAGTAAGGTCCGTAGAACTCCACGCACTGGTAACCCATCTTCGCCACGCCCCGGACCGTTCCCATCAGGTCCTTGTCCAGTTCGTCGCGAACCGAGTAGAGTTCCAGTCCCACCGGAAATTGTTTGGAGGGCGTTACGGCAGCCGCCAGCGGCGCCGCCGCCATTAAACCCAGAAAAGAACGACGTGAAAAGAAATATTGGTTGTTCATAATGCGCATACCATATCACAACTTGGCCCAGACGGCTGACCGTTCGAGACACCCTCAAGACAGAAATATTTCCGCCGATAAGGAACTTAAGAGGTTGATGGATGTTGGACCTTCAAAACGCGGAAATCTTTCGCGCCGCGCTGGAAAGCTTGCAGACGGGCGTGTGCATCGTGGATCGGAACCGGAAGATCAGGTTTTGGAATGACGGCGCGGAAAGAATAACCGGCTATTTGCGCCAGGACGTGGTGGGGCGCTTTTGCGGCGAAATCCTTTTGATCAAGTTTCATGAGAACAAGGCGGCGATCTGCGAGCACTCCTGCCCGCTGCTCGCCGCGATGCGGGACGGGAAGCCCCGTGAGTCGCGCGTCTACCTCCATCACAAGTCGGGGTACGCCGTTCCCGCCAGCCTGCGGGCCGTTCCCCTCCGCGACGCGCGAGGCCATGTGATTGGCGCGGTGGAAAGCTTTGTGGAGAGGCCCACCGTATCAACGCGCCGGCGCCCGGAGTCTGACTTGGCAGTGGGCCACGGGCTGGATGCGGTCACCCAGCTTCCTGACTATCACTATACGGAATCACACTTGGTGGGCCGCCTCAAGTTCGCCTCTGAACACATGATTCCCTTTGGCCTGCTCTGCATTCAGGTGGACCATCTTGACACGCTGACGGCCACGCATGGCCTGGATGCCGCCGAGGGCATCTTGAATGTCGTGGCGCACACGCTGCGCAACGGCCTCGAACCTCTGGACTTTTTGGGGCGGTGGTCGGATGACCAGTTCCTGGCCGTCGTCACCAATTGCGGTAACGGCGACTTATTGTCCACAGCCGAGCGTCTAAAAAGACTCGCCCAATCCTCCGAGATCACTTGGTGGGGCGATCAATTATCGGTCACAGTGTCCGTAGGTGGCACGTTGTTGCGGCCTGGGGAGGACGTCATCCCACTCCTGGCGCGCACCGGGAACGCGCTTCGCCAAGCCATTGCCCAGGGCGGCAATTTCGCCCTTGTGCCTTGTGCACCAGAAACCAAGTAGGTAAGGAGAAACGACCCAAGTGTTTGCGATCATCGGAATCGTGGTGGTGTTCGGGTGCGTCCTCGGCGGCTTCTTGATGGAGCACGGAAACATCAAGGTGCTCTTGCAGCCGGCCGAGTTCATTACCATCGCTGGGGCAGGTTTGGGGACACTCCTGGTTGCCAACCCCCTCCACATCCTCAAAAGCGTCGCGAGCAGTCTGCCGGCCGTATTGAAAGGCTCCAAATTCACCAAAGCCTGGTACCTTGATTCGCTGAAGATGATGTACGAGCTCTTTGGGCGCGCACGCCGGGATGGGCTGGTGGCTCTCGAAAGCGACACGGATGATCCGGAAAAGAGCACCGTGTTTTCCAAGTACCCGGACTTTCTTAAGGACCATCACATCTTATACTTTGTCTGTGACACCATGCGCCTAGTGGCGAGCAACGCCGTGGAGGCTTTTGAGCTCGACCAGATGGTGGAGCTGGATATGGACGTCCATCACCATGACGCCACTGAGCCTGTATCGGCACTCAGTACCGTGGCGGACTCACTCCCCGGCCTCGGCATCGTGGCCGCCGTGCTGGGCATTGTCATCACCATGGGGGCTTTGGGCGGCCCGCCAGAAGAGATCGGACGTAAAGTCGCCGCAGCATTGGTGGGCACGTTTCTGGGTATTCTGCTCTGTTACGGCTTGGTCGGGCCACTCGCCTCTAATATGGCCAAAACCGCAGATGATGAGCACGCCTACCTGTACGTGCTCCGTGTGGCAATGGCTGCGTTTATCAAAGGAACTGCGCCGATCATGGCGGTGGAAGTGGCGCGGCGGGCCATTCCCGGGCATGTGCGCCCCACGTTCCAGGAGTTGGAGGGCTATTGTCGCAACAAAGGTGATGCGGCGCCACCGAAAGAGGAAGCCGCAGCTTAAAGAAGGAGTCAGGAGTCAGGAGTCAGGAGTCAGGGGGTAGAAGAACCAACCTTAGTTCTTCGCTCTGAAATATAAGCAGCATAAGGTAGAGGGGATACGGCCCGCGTGCCGCCTACCGTTTGCCGTATTCTGACTCCTGATTCCTGACTCCTAACTCACTATGGCAGCAGCCAAACCGATTATTGTCATCAAGAAGAAAGGCGGCCACGGAGGCCACCACGGCGGCGCCTGGAAGGTGGCCTACGCTGATTTTGTGACCGCCATGATGTCGCTCTTCATTGTTCTCTGGCTCACGAACACCAGCAAGCCCATCAAGGAGGCCGTGGCGGGGTATTTCAAAGATCCCTCCGGGACTACCAAACTAAATGGTGGCAATGGTAAGGGCCCGGGCGAGAGCTCCGGGGAGGGCCTCTCGGACAGCATGACTTTATCCAAAGATAACATGTCAAAATTGAAAAATGACCTCCAGAACGCTATCCACCGGATCGAAGACCTGAATAAGCTGGGAAATCAGATTGAGATGACCATTACTTCCGAAGGACTACGCATTGAACTCCTGGAATCGGCCAAGGGCACCTTCTTCGACAGTGGCAGTCCGGAGCTGAATGACAGTGGTAAGGAAATACTCCAGGCGCTTGCCAAAGAGCTAGGTGGTGTTCCCAACCAGATCTCGATTGAGGGACATACCGATTCCAAGCCCTTGATCCGGCACGGGGGTGACTACGGGAACTGGGAACTTTCCGTGGACCGCGCCAACAACGCCCGGCGGCTAATGCAAGAAAATGGCCTGCGCGCTGACCAGGTGACCCAGGTGCGGGGCTACGCTGACCAGCATCTGCGCAAACCCGGCGCTCCCGAGGATCCCTCGAACCGGCGAATCTCCATCCTCGTGCAGTATCTCTCCAAGCCCCCGGAGAAATGACGCAAACACTTCTCACCGCAGAGGCGCGGAGACGCGGAGGGTTGGGACACGAATTGGTGTCTCTGCGCCTCAGCGTCTCTGCGGTGAATACTACCGCGTGGAGAATTTCCAAACCGTTGTGGAGTGGTAGGTCTGGCCGGGTCTCAAGATCGAAGATGGAAAATTCGGCTTATTGGGCGAATCGGGATAGTGCTGGGTCTCCAGGCAAAAAGCGTTGCGCTTATTGTAAACGTGTCCGTGCTTGCCGGGAACGCCGTCCAGGAAGTTGGCCGTATAGAACTGTACTCCCGGCTCCGTGGTATCGACCTCCAAAACTCGCCCGCTGCCAGGATCATAAACGCGAGCCGCGAGCGCCAAGCCCGGGCCCTGGCGGTTGATCACGAAATTGTGGTCATACCCGCCCCCGAAGACCATTTGCTCATATGGGTCGTTGATTCGGGCTCCAATGGCGGTGGGCTTGGCGAAGTCGAGGGGCGTTAATTTTACACTGAGGATTTTCCCCGTGGGGATCAGCGTGGCGTCGACCGGGGTGAAGTGATCCGCGTTGAGCATCAGTTCCTCACGCAGAATATCTCCACTTCCCTCGCCCGCCAGGTTGAAGTAAGTGTGGTTGGTGAGGTTGATGGGTGTGGCCTTGTCGGTCGTGGCGTGATAATCGAGGCTGAATTCGTTCTTGTCGTCGAGCGTATAGGTGACGGTTACGTGGAGGGTGCCGGGGTAACCCTCTTCGCCGTCGGCGCTGGTGTATTTCAAGATGACCCCCACCTCGGCGCTTTTCTGGAAGGATTCAGCCTGCCACACGACCTTGTCGAAACCTTTCAGGCCCCCGTGCAAAGCGTTAGGACCATTATTTTTCGCCAGCGTGTATTCCTTGCCATCGAGAGTAAACTTGGCGTTGCCGATGCGATTTCCATAACGTCCCACGAGGGCCCCAAAAAAGGGGTTCTTGGCAAGGTAGCCGGCAAGGTCATCGAACCCCAGGGTGATATCAGCAAGGTGCCCGCTTTTATCAGGGGTTTTCAACGAAACGATAATGCCACCATAAGTCATCACGCGAACTTCGATGCCGTGCGTATTGGTCAGGGTATAGAGCTCGACGGCTTTCCCGTCGGGCGTGGTTCCAAAAGCTTCTTTCTTAACCATGGGCGCCCCCTGCGGAGAAGATGGGACCCCAGACCCCGCGCAGAAAGGAATCCAGCTTTGGCACAACAGGATTAATAAAACCATGCGGCGAATCATGTGGGTCCTCGGGTCGTTGGATTCGAAAGGGATGGAATGGAGAAAGTTCTTGGTCATAATACGGCGCCGTTCAAAACAATCGGCCGCAAGGAATTCTCCTCGGAGTGCCGCCGTGAGTCAAGCCTGCTTTTCAGCGCCCCTGCGGTGAAGACCGTTTTATCGCAGCGCCCGCAGCCCACTGCTCACGGCCTAGTGCCTACTTTTAAGCACCGGTGCCAATGCCCGGATAAACTCCGGGCTGGTTCCGCAGCAGCCGCCCAGGAAGTTCGCCCCGGCCGCGAGCAAGGCCGGAGCATGGCGGGTGAAGGCTTCCGGCGCCGTCTGGTAGCGCGTCCCCCCGTCCACCAGTTCCGGCAGGCCGGCGTTGGGCTTGATCCAAATGGGCAGCGGAGTCGAGTTGTGCAGGCGCTGGCAGAGGGCGGCATAACTCTCAATGCCCTGGCCACAGTTGGCTCCTATTACATCGGCGCCAGCGGCGGTGAGCTCGGCGGCAGCTACCTCTGGCGTGACTCCCATCATAGTGCGGTCAAGGTTTTTGCCGGAATCGAACGCCAGGGAAACAATCACCGCCAATCCCGTGGCACGGGCTGCCTGCACCCCGACCTTCGCCTCTGCCAGGTCGCTCATGGTTTCGAAGAGCAGGGCATCCGCGCCGCCTTCGGCCAGGGCTTGAGCTTGTTCGGTGTAAGCGTCAAGCAGTTCCACTTCACTCACCTCTCCCATCATTAGCAGCTTGCCGCTCGGACCCAGCGAGGCGAAGACGCGGGCGCGTCCCGCCGCGGCGCGCCGGGAGATTTCGGCACCCACACGGTTGATTTCCCGCAGGTGCTCCGCCAGTCCGTGGCGCTCCAGCGCCAGGCGATTGGCGCGAAAGGTGTTGGTCAGGATGATCTGACTACCCGCGTCCACGTAAGCGCGAGCAACTTCTTCCACGCGGTCGGGGTGCGTCAAGTTCCAATGGTCGGGACATTCACCAGCTTCCAGACCGCGCGCCTGGAATTCCGTCCCCCAGGCGCCGTCGGTGAGGATGGGGCCTTGCGAAACGAGTTGTTGAATGAATTTGTGCATTCAGTTCCTCAAGTTCGAAACTCGAAATTCGAAACTCGGCAAAAGCGTGGTCCACCTTTCCGGCTCGGGGATCTGCAAGCCTCGGATTTCGAGTTTCGAATTTCGAGTTTCGTCTTTCGACTTCTACGCTGCCGCTGGCATCTCCAGCTTCCCTTCGCGGAACGCGCGGAGGTAATTCGCGCAATACTCGTCGCGGCCCAGCAGGGCTTCCGCGGCGCGAATATTGGCCATCAATTGCTGGTCGCAGGGGTCCACGATACCGGCGTCCAGGCCACGCGCCATCAGCAGGACGGCGAAGGTCTCATTGAGGAGTTTGCGCAGGGGAAGACCGAACGACACGTTGCTGATGCCGGCGCTGGCGTGCACGCCGGGGTAGCGCGCGGTAATCTGTCCAACCGCTTCCAGCAGGGCCTTGCCGTGCTCGGGACCGGTGCTGACCGGCAGCACGCAGCCGTCCACATAGATGTCGTCGAGCACGAATCCTTCCCTGGTCAACAGGTCCACCAGGTGGCTGGCGTTCGTCACGCGTTCCTCGGTGGTATTGGGCGGGCCCGCCTCGCCCATGCACAGCGCAATGACCTTGGGGCGGAATTTCTTCAACACCGGCAGCAGCGCGGCAATGCGCGCCGGCTCATCGGTGATGGAATTAATCATGGCGCGCTGTTTGCAAAGCGGCAGGGCGCGGCGCAGGGCTTCCGGGTCGGCGCTATCGAGACAGAGAGGCACCGAAACGGTTTCCTGCACGATGTTCACCAGCCATGGCAGGACTTCCACCTCCTGTCCGGGGAGGCCGCCATTCACGTCGAGCATGTCGGCGCCGGCATTCACCTGTTTGCGGGCAATTTCCTTGAAGAATTCTATATCTCTTGCCGCCGCCGCGGCGCCAACCTTTTTGCGAGTGCAGTTGATTAGTTCTCCGATGATTAGCATGATGATGTTCCTTTCGGTGCCCGTTGGGGCCTGCATGTTTCGTTACATCCCTGCGACGGATGGATAAAATCGCCGGGGGCTACGCCCCGGGAGAGGGCGGCTTGAACCTCTCGGGATGGTCGAGCAATGCGTCCACCGTTTTCCCGATCTCAATCTTCTTGACCAAGTCCACGATTTTCTGGATGTCGTCATTCTTGATGTACCCAGCCCATCCTTTGAACTCGGGGCTGTCGCTGTGCCAAGGGTCCCAACGCTCTCTGTTCGACGGCAAGCGTGCCACGACTTCGTCCTCGTCCAGATGGAGCAGATCGGATAGTCGTTTTGAGTACAATTGGTATCTGAGCCCATCTTCGGAACTGCTTGCTCCCGGGACGAGTGCCCAGACAACTTTACGTGATCCATCCGGCCATTTCGCCGCGAAGTATAAGGTCGTCTTTGTAGTGCCGGTGCTGAAATAGCTTTCAAGGCCTTGCTTAAACCGCCGATACAAATCGCCGACCCCGGCATCTGATGCAGCTTTCTCCAATTCCTCCCGGGTCGCTGGCGGCGAACGTTTCCCTGGTCTCTTTTTGGCATTTGTCTCGGCTTCTTCCGGTGCAACCGTGAAGGTTCGCACGAGCAACTGCCCACCGTTTGGTGTTTGGAAGAATTCGAAGCGCACGGCATTGATGTCCACACCATATGTCTCGGATAGGTAGCGAATAATGCGCTCGGTGCTGTCGTCAATTTCTGACGCGACGACCAGCATGGCGTGGTGCTCGTTTATGACCTCGGGAAGCTCGATACCAAATTTGGACTGGAATGCGGCTTCCAAGGTTCCACTCTTCAAGTACCGAGCGGAGATTGCGTCAATGGCCTCCGCGTCCAGGTCCTTTACCCATGAGGCGTAATCAAGCACCTGTGCCGTGACCTCGCGCGGTGTCATGTGGCGCTTGAGTTCCACGATGACCAGACTCCCGGAACGGTCGATACAGAGCAGGTCAATAAGTTTCCCGAAGGCGGTTTCGACCTGCTCACCAATGATGAGCAAATCCGGGGATAAGAGCGAGACGTCGCTTATAATCCACTTTTCAATCCGCGCTTCGCGGTCAAGCGCAGAACGTCTGATTTCCGTCAGTGCGTCCGACTTGTCAACCTGCCAAATCCGAACTTCCTCGGCCATAAAAGCCCCCTCACAGCCAGCCCCTATCCTCGACCGCGCTTGCCTTCCGCGGTCCGTCTTCTGCTTTCTGCCTACTGCCTTCTGCCTTCCGCCCACTGCCTTCTGCTTACTGCTTACTGCCTCCCGGCGACAGCTCAATCCGCTTGCTGAGGTTGTCCACCCCCACGAAGCGATTGGCCAGGGCGTTGGTGCCGTCGAGGCACCAGTCGCGGGGCGGAATCAGCTTGTGGGCGAACTTTCTGGGATCGTCTCCCATGGCCAGGGCGCCCCGGTAAATCACGTTCCAGATGCATTCCAGTTCCGGGCGAGCCTCGCAGGTTCCGTCGATTCGCGAGCCGCCGCAGGGCCCGTTGCGCAGTTCCTTGTAGCACCAGCGCATGGAGCAACCGGCGTAGTCCAAATGGTCTTGTAGGCAGTCTCCGCAGTTCTTACATCCCAGCGTGGCTTGCCGGTAGAGGCTGGACGGCCCCAACAGCCGGTACCATAAACCATGCCGCCAGGAATTGGATTTGCCATTGCTTTTCAAATGGGCGCCAAAGAAGCGCGCACCCCAGGAACCGTCGGCAATGAAGTGTTGATGGACCTGCTTGGAGAGCCACTGCGCAACCGTGGCGTGCGGCTTGGAACTCGCGAGTTGGTACTTGCCGTTGCCATCGCTCAAACCATCTCCGCCCGCGGGCAGCAGGTAGAACTCCTTGGCCACAGGCAAGATCAACTCATCCATGTGGCTGCGCCAGTCGCTGCCGATGGCCGCGGCGCGCTCACCAATGGTCATGAAATCCCGATGTGAGAGGTTGAAGCCGCCGATGTGCGCTCCGGCAAAACCCAGATCCTTCACCGCCGCCACCATCAGGGCCGCCCGCTCCAAGCGTTCGGGTTTCTTTTCTTTTTCCAGCCGCTGGATGAGTGCGTCGGGAATGACGCAGCCCGCTACTTCCCCGGCCTGCATCATCTGCGCGATCTTCGCCGTGGGGACATAGACGTTGGCGAGCACCGGAACGTGCCCCACCCCTTCGCGGTTCATGAATTGTTTCAGTTCGTAGAGCTTGCGCAGGTTGTATCCCAACTGCGTGATGATAAACTGCGCTCCCGCGGCGATCTTCAGTTGCATTTTGTAGAACTGCATCATCTCGTCGGCCTCGTGGACCTTGTAAGGGTTCACCACGGCGCCGGGAAAGAAATCGAAAGGTGTGCTGTGAATGGTACGCGGGCCCAAGTTGTACTCGATGCCTTTCCGCATTGCCTGGAGCAACCAGAGGATCAGCACGGAGTCCAAGTCGTAAACGGGCTTCGATCGCCCGGCGAAGCCCTCTTTCTGGGCGTCCCCCGTCAAAGCCAGGATGTTTTCCACGCCTTGGTGCGCCAGCATGTGGAGGCGGCTTTCCAGGGAAGAACGGTTTCCGTCCTTGCCGGTAAGATGGGCGATGGGTGTCAAGCCGCGTTCCTTGATGGCCGTGACGAAGGCCTCCGGCGGCAGCGCGGGATTGCCGCCCGGCAGGTCCGTCACGCTGATCACCTTGATGCCGTTCGGTTCGGCGGCGGCTTCTTTGACGAAGGTCTCCGCCTCTTTAACGTTGTGGTCCCGGCCCAGCACCAGCTCCGCGGTGCAGAAAAACTGCTTCTGCTCCAGCGCGACCCGCAAGTGGTTCCGTCCAGGCTCAGTATTCGTAAGCATCCAACGCTCCTTGCAAGTGCCGAAATTCGAAAATCGAAAATCGAAACTCGGGGCGAGTTTCGATTTTCGTCCTTCCTCCGCACGCCACTCGTCACTGCCCTTAGCCCCCCGGTTGCGGCTCTCGTTCTCCTTGTACGGAGAGAGTTGCCTGGTAACTGTTGACCAGGCGACGGCCGATGAGCACGGCGAGGTGCTTGAAGATCACCATTCCGCTGGCGGGATCCTGATTCAAGATTTCGTCCAGCCTCTGTTTTTCTATCCTCAGGACCTTGACAGGAAGCAGGCATTCCGCCGAAGCCGTATACGCATCGTTATCCACCAGACTTGACCAGCCGATAAGATCGCCGGGGTCGCTGACCACATAAGCCAGGAGGCCCCGCCGGCCCTGGCTTAGCCTTACGCGCCCCTCCACTAGAAGAAAAAGGTGGTGGGCCGGGTCACCCTGCCGGAAGATGAAATCCCCTTGAGCGTGTGATTCCTCGCGAGCGCTTTCCAGGATTCGCTGGCGAGTCACTTCCGTGATTCCCTGAAAGAGGTATGCTTGCATGGTCGGCTCGCACCTCAAAACATTCCGATTACTTTTCCGGTTTTCACATCCACATCCACACGGCGGAAACCAGGATTGGAAGACGTCCCGGGCATCAAGCTAATGGCGCCGGCGCAGGGGCAGAGGAACTTCGCTCCCGAATACACCAGCACATCGCGAATGGGCAGCACCCAACCCTCTGGAACTCCCTTGAGCGCCGGATCGTGGCTCAAGCTCAGGTGCGTCTTCACCATCATGGTGGCGTAGTCGGCGAACTTGGGGTCCGCTTCCAGTTGCTTGGACTTGGCTTCCGCCTCGGGAGTCCAAGCCACGCCATCCGCACCGTAAACCTCTTTGGCGATCATCTCCACACGGTCGCGCAATTTCATTTCGAGAGGGTACAGATACCGGAAGTTGACTTCTTCCTTGCATGCGTCGAGCACCGCGTCGGCCAGATCCAGAGCCCCATCGCCGCCCTTGGCCCAATGCTCGGAGGTGGGACAGCGTGCGCCAGCGCTTTCCACCGCACGCCGCACCAGGGCAAGTTCGGACTTTGTGTCGGTATGAAAACAGTTGATGCAGACCACCGGATTGACTCCCGATTTGCGAATAATGCCGAGGTGGTGCAGCAGGTTGGGAAGGCCTTTTTCGAGGAGGCGTAGGTTTTCCTTGGTGTACTCCTCGGCAAGGGGCAAGCCGGGAGCGACGCGCGGGCCGCCACCGTGCATCTTGAGCGCGCGAATGGTCGTGGTGAGCACGGAGACGTTGGGTTTGAGCCCGCTGCAACGACATTTGACATTCCAGAACTTCTCGAAGCCAATGTCGGCCGCGAAGCCGCTTTCGGTAACGTGGTAATCAAACATCTTCAGACCCAGGCGGTCACCGATGATCGAGGACTGCCCCACGGCGATGTTGGCAAAAGGTCCGGCATGCACCATGCAAGGCTGATATTCCGCCGTGCTGCACAGGGTGGGGTTGATGGTGTTGCGCATCCAGGCGGTCATGGCTCCGGCAACTTCCAAGTCGCCGGTGGTGATGGGTTTACCCTGCTTGTCATAGGCGACGGTGATCTCGCCCGCGCGCTTGCGCAGGTCGGCCAGGTCCGTGATGATGGCCAGGATCGCCATCAGTTCTGAGCTGACGGTGATGGCGAACTTGGACTGCATCATGAAGCCGTCCTGCCGGCCGCCCATGCCGATGACGATATCGCGCAACGCCTGGGCGCAGAAATCCATCACCCAACCCATTTCCACCCGCGTGGGATCAACGTCCAGGCGGCGCATTTTGCTGAGTTTCGCCAGTTGCTCGTCGCTATAATTTCGTTCGTGCTGCATGCGCGCGGTGAGCGCCACCATGGCCAAATTGTGGGCGTTGGCGATATCGTTGATGTCGCCGGTGAGGCCGAGGGAGAATTCCGTCATGGGAATCAGCAGGGCGTTTCCCCCGCCCGCCGCCGTTCCCTTCACGTTCATGGTGGGCCCGCCGGAAGGTTGACGCAGGCAGCCTCCCACATTCTTTCCCCGCTTGCCCAAACCTTCCATTAAGCCCAGGGAGGTTGTGCTTTTTCCCTCACCCAAGGGGGTGGGGGTAATGGCTGTAACTTCAATGTATTTCCCGTCCGGACGGCGATTCAAGCGCTCACTGATCTTGAGGAAATCCAGCTTGGCCAGCCTGCCCATGGGGATAACTTCATCTTGTTGCAGCCCCAATCTTTCCTGCCATTCGCTAGGGCTGGGCATGTGCTGTTCTGCCGCCTCGGAAATCTGCCAGTCCTGCATCTGTGTCGCGTCAAACGCCATCCGTTGATCCCCCGATTGGTCGGTACAGTTAAGGTAGTAAAGCACTTGCGGTGCCATTCTTGGGAAAATGTGCAAAAAGTCCGTTTTCCGTTAGGGTAGAGAGTTTAAGCAGAGGCACGGAGTGGAGGTTAGCAAGTTTCGGCAATTCAATTGCAAAATCGTTTTGGGCCGGAACAAAATGACGCAGTTGTCCCCAAACCGCTCGTTAGGTTTTTGTGAGCCTTTCCGCCGAAGCGCCCCCCTAAGTCGCAGGCTGGAAAGGCCAGGGGGCATTTTTTGCACGCTTTCCCCTCAAAAACTATGCCGCTTGAAGACGGGCTCTTTTTCTTCTTGCGGAACGGTCACGCTTCCTATAAAAAAGCGGGGCTGGCGACCGTAAGTGCCTTCCGCGCTTACGGAACCAGCCAGGAATACCTTATGAGAAGGAATGAACCACTATGAGCCTTAGCCAACTAGCCCGATCCATCAGCGAGTCGCCCACCCTGAAGCTGAATGAAACCGCTGCACTCCTCAGGGAAAAAGGGGAACCCGTGATTCACCTGGGCGGGGGTGAGCCGAAAAGTAAGGCGCCCATCGATGCCATCATCAATTGCACCTCGTTGCTGAACACCGGCGAAGTCCGTTACACGGCGCCGGATGGCATCCCCGCTTTGAAGAAGGCGGTCGTTCGCTACACCGAAGAGCACTATCGCAAGCTCGTCTCCGCGGACAACGTTCTGGTCTCCGGTGGGGCCAAGCAAGCCCTCATGGTGTTGCTGCACGCGATTCTGGACCCGAAGGAAGAAGTGATATTTCCCGCACCCTACTGGGTGAGTTACCCGGAGATGGTGAAACTGGCGGGAGGCGTGCCGGTGGTGGTGACGGCTGAGGACGGCACGTTCTACCCCACCGTCCGCGAAATGGCCGACGCCGTGGGCTCTTACACTAAGGCGATCATTCTGAACAGCCCCAACAATCCCTCCGGCGCCATGTACTCGCGCGAATTCGTGGCGGAGATGGTGGAGTTCTGCGAGAAGAAGAGCCTCTACCTGATCATGGACGATATTTACAACCGCCTGGTGTTTAATGGCAAGGGCGCGCCGATCTGCTACATCTTTGCCCAGACGCCCCTCGAGCAATCCAAGCTGGTGGTGATTAACGGTGTGTCGAAGACTTACGCCATGACGGGATTCCGCATCGGCTGGGCCATCGCCAATCGCGAGTTGACGGAAGCGATGGGGAACATCCAATCGCAGCAAACCTCGGGCCCCGCTGCGCCTTCGCAATGGGCAGCGGTGGGAGCGCTGAACGGCGTGCAATCTTCGGTGGAAGCCTTGCGCATGACGCTCGAAAACAATCGCAACGTCATGCTCGACCGCCTGGAGGCCATCCCCGGCGTGAAAGTGGCGAAACCCGATGGCACGTTCTACTGCTTCCCGGATTTCAGCGCCTACATGAAGGATTCCCAGAAACTGGCGAATTTCCTTCTCCAGAAGGTGCGCGTGGTGGCGGTGCCGGGCAAGGAATTCGGCTTCGAGGGCCATTTGCGCCTCAGCTATTGCGGGACCATGAAGGACATTACGGAAGGACTGGAGCGCATTCAATGGGCGCTTGATCCCAACTCGCCCAACGAGCTATATCTCGGCGACCGGAAGCTGGTCAGAGATTGGCTATGAGCCAACAGCTAACAGCCGACAGCCGACAGTAACTGTTAGCTGTGAGCTGTCGGCTGTCAGCTAGCGAAGGATTGATTATGAACATTTATCTCGACATCGTTTCCCCGGCCTCGAAAGAAGCCGGACTTCTGGCGAGTGACTACGGGTTGCAGAACCACGGCCTGGTGAATCTGCGGCGCGCGTACTGGAACCTCAGCACCGCGGCGCTCTACGAGGAGATCGTGTTTCGCTCCGAGGGCACCCTGACCCATTTGGGACCCGTGCTCGTGAACACGGGCAAGCACACGGCGCGTGCGGCGGCTGACAAGTTCGTGGTCCGCGAGCAATCCACGGAAGACCGCGTGTGGTGGGGCACCTACAATCGTCCTTTCACCGGCGAAAACTTCAGCTCGCTGCTGACGCGGCTGCAAGGTTATTTGCAGGGCCGCGACGTCTTTGTGCAGGATTGCTTCGCGGGCGCCGATCCCGAGTACTCCATGCCCATCCGCATCATCACCCAGAAGGCTTGGCACAGCCTCTTTGCGCGCACCATGTTTCTGAAGGTTCGCAATCAGGACAGGCTGAAGAAGCACGTGCCGGAATTCACCGTACTTGCCGTGCCGGGGTTCAAGGCTTCTCCCATGGTGGACGGAACCCGCACCGACACGTTCATCATCCTCAATTTCCGCGAGCGCCTGGCCATTATCGGCGGCTCGGAATACGCCGGCGAAATCAAGAAGACCATCTTCACCGTGCTCAATTTCCTGCTGCCGCTGGAAGGCGTGCTGTCCATGCATTGCTCGGCGAACGTCGGCAACGAAGGTGATGTGGCCATCTTCTTCGGCCTTTCCGGAACGGGCAAGACCACCCTTTCCGCCGACCCCAACCGTCACCTGATCGGCGACGACGAGCACGGCTGGAGCGACAACGGCGTTTTCAATTTCGAGGACGGCTGCTACGCCAAGGTCATCCGGCTTTCCGAGGATGCCGAGCCACAAATCCACGCCGTTACCCGCCGCTTTGGGACGATACTGGAAAACGTGGCGTTCGATCCCGTCTCGCGCCACATCGATTTGAACGACGACAAGATCACGGAGAACACGCGCGCCGCCTATCCGCTCGAATACATTTACAACCATTTGCCCGAAAAGCACGCCGGCCATCCACAGAACGTCATTTTCCTCACCTGCGACGCCTCCGGCGTGATGCCACCCATCGCGCGGCTTACTCCCAACCAGGCCATCTACCACTTCATCTCCGGCTACACCAGCAAGATCGCCGGAACGGAAATCGGCTTGGGCACGGAGCCGCAAATCACTTTCAGCACCTGCTTCGGGGGACCCTTCATGGTGCACCATCCCTACGCTTACGCCGAGCTGCTGAAGAAGAAGATCGTCAAGCACCAGGCCGCCGTGTGGCTGGTGAATACCGGTTGGACCGGCGGGCCGTTCGGCGTGGGCAAACGCATCAGCATTCATCATACGCGCGCGCTGCTGAACGCCGCGCTGAGTGGCAAGATCCTGAACGTCGAATATCACCAGGACCCCGTCTTTGGGTTCGACGTGCCCAAGACCTGCGAGGGCGTGCCCACCGAAATCCTGGATCCTGCCAACACCTGGCCGAGCCGCGAGGAGTACTACAAGAAGTACGACGCCTTGGCCGCGCGCTTTATCGAGAACTTCAAACTCATGATGCGCGAGTGTCCCGAACACGTGCTGGAGGCGGGGCCCAAAAGGCTCGCCACTACGCCCGTGCGGTGAGAAGCCAACAGCTAACAGCCGCCAGCTCACAGAAAGCATTTTGGAGGGGAAAAGACCGGGCATTCCCCTTTGCACGGTGGGCGCTCCTTATTCTCACAGAGGATCGCGCCGTCATTTAGGAAGGGTGATTCGCATCCCTGTCAGTGAGGGGGCCAACGGCGAAGGGACATAAGCGACCCCGTGGGCATACATCCCTTTCGCGGTAACCTCCTCTTTATAAACGATTCTTGCCGGAGTAAAAATGTTGGCGGCGCCGGGTGAGTATGGCAAGGCAGCTTCAACGATGGTCCCCAGAGGATAATCCTTCAGGCTTACGAAGCGAAAGCCGCCCCGCGAGATGTTTTCCGTCGGCACCACCTCCTCGCCATGCACGGAGTGACGGAGACAAGCATCCACCTTGAGCTTTATGCGAGGCATCTTGCGCTCCTGAATGGTATGGCGCAACTCCAGAGCCGCTCGGCCGAACGGAATCCATCCCTCCCCCGACGCGGAGCGCATCCACAAAGTGCTATCGTTACATTGCTTGCAGAGGCGCGAGATGCATTCATTCGCCAAAAGAACTTCCATTTCAAAAACGTCCAGGTGTACGACCTCCTGAGCATGGCAATCTGCGCACGCAAGAAACACCCGGCCCGCCGGGTTCTCCGTGCCGTCCAGCAATGGAAAATTGATGCCCCAGACATTTTCGTCGGGGTGCAGGAGGGCAACGCCAAATTGGCAACCCTCCTCTTCTCCCATGATGGGGCCGACCACCCGTACAGCCGTGTCCAGGCCGGTCTTTAAACATCGGATCATGAGCTTCTGCTGTGGAACCAAAGTATGATTGGAGAGTATCTTGGCCCCTCGTCGGCTGAGTACAAGGGTTTTACTCTTCTCCTCAAATTCCCGCCCCGAATTGTCAATTCCCGAGATGACGATTGGGATCTCCAGATAGACACGGTCACTCTTGCGCATTTCTTGACCCCCCATGCTTAACACTCCGAAAGGAACCAGGTAGAAGCCCTCAGTCGGGCTATTAATTTCATCGCCTTACCGACCCCCGATTGTATGCCTGCTCACTCCGTGGAGCAACATCAAATGGCCCTGCCCCCCCCTTACGGTAGTACTAGGAAACTTTTCGGATCCTGAACACGGATTATAAATCCCAAGCCACAATTGTCGCCTGAAATAAACCACCCAAGTGACTTGTTGCCAAGTAATTATGGGCCTTTTAGTCCGATCGCCCGGGGAATAGCCCGTAATTAAGCAAAGATTAGCCTTGCAACCGGCCGAAATGGTCGTTAGCCTTGTAGGACTGAGCTGGCGCGACGCGCTGGCTCATTCAGCATCAAATATATTATGGAGCGGTCATGGGTAGGGCAAAAGGTGTCGTGATTCACGGTGTTCGATTCCGTCCCGGAGAAGTGGATTGGGAAGATGCACATAGCACCACGCGCGGGAAGCTCCCCGACTTTGAGGCCATGCGCCAAGGCAACACCTTCGTGGGCTCCAAGATCACCTCCACCGGCCTTATCGCCAAGATTGGGAAATACCTTCTGGTCATTACCGAAAAGGATGAAGGCTTGGAAGAATTTGACTACACCCTGATTCCCCTCCACGCCAAGATTCAGATCCACTATCATTAGCGCCGGCAAATAAGTCGAACAAGTTGAAAAGTCGAAGAAGTCTAATAAGTTAACTCTTCAACTCTTCGACTCTTAACTTTGAACTTTCAGCTCTTTAACTTCTTAAACTCACCTTTATGGTGCCATCGTGACCAAAACTGAAAACAGCAAATCGGTACTCCTTGCGGTCATCCACGACGGCATGGGCGCCGCTGATTCGGAATTGCAACACACCTTGCTGCGGAAGTACTTGCTCCTGTTACAAGAGAACGGCACGTTGCCGGGCGCGATCTGCTTTTACACTTCCGGGGTCAAGATGGCCGCGGAGGGCTCGCCGGTGCTCGACGTTTTGCAGACGCTGGAGGCCCGAGGGGTTCGCCTGATTGTCTGCAAGACGTGCCTCGATCACTACGGACTGCTGGAAAAGGTTCGCGTCGGAATCGTGGGCGGCATGGGAGACATCATCGCCGCACAGTGGTTGGCCGACAAAGTCATTACGTTGTGACATTTCTTCTCGACGCGGCGTTTGGGGTGATTTCCCAATGTTTTGCTCTGGCGCCACCGGTTCCCCTCGCACCCGCCGATCAGCCCACGACTTGAATCTTGATGGCGCACACGCCTTTCTCATTTTGGCCGTGTTCATAGTGAACTCGGTCCCCGGTCTTCAATTCGCTGAAATCAGCGTTCATCACCGCCGAGTAGTGAAAGAAGATATTCTGACTGCCGTTCGCGGGACTGATAAACCCGAAGCCTTCCTTGAGGCTAAAGATCGTTCCTGAGTGCTCCTCCTCGGCGCCCAACGCGGTGGTTGCTGAGGCCGGAACGGCAAGGGCCGCGCTCGCTCGCGCCGCCACCGCCTCCCGCAATTCCTTGGTCGGCATGAAAATGCCGTTGATGACGGATTCTTCGCCGGGGGTACTGTCATCGATGAGCTTGTGCATCTTCACCAGATAGGTGACTTCATCTAGGAGAATTTGGGCCGTGCGCGTCTCCCGTTCCTGATTGTTCTGGTCCACCCACTTGAAATCCCAGGCTAAGAGCATCACTCGCGTTCCCAGGGTGTTGAGTTTGCGCACCAGGGGCAAGAAATCTCCATCGCAAACCACCAACACGATGACGTCGAACCGTTTATTGACGGCCAGTTCGTATGCTTCCAGCGCCAGCCACACGTCGATGCCTTTCTCGCCTTCGGGGCCCATGGGCAGATAGTGCGTAACCACGCCTTCCCGGACGAGGATGTCATCAAAGAGGCGCTCCCGAGCCAATATGCCGCGCTGTTCCGCTTCTTGAGCTTTCGGGCGGCCGCGGAAGTAGTGCGCGTCAATGACCCGGCAATATTTCAGCTCGCAGCCTTCGCTTTTCGACACCTGATCGCGAATAAACTCGTGCAGACCCGAAACACTGATACGAGCTCTTCGCGCGTGGTTATAGTGATAGTAGTTGCTGACGTGGAAGAAATAGTTGCCGTCGTAAAATACGCCGATCCTGGTGAGTCGACTCTCTGAGTTTGACATTCGATCCTGACTCCTGACCTCTGACTCCTGACTTCTGGCTCCTTACTTCTCACAGGTTCCCTTTGAAGAAATCCAAAATCCGTTGGTCGACGTAAATTCGTGGCGCATCTCCCTGGAAGCCGTGCTTCTGCCCGGGCTGCATGTGGAACTCGTAGGGCTTGCCGGCGCGGATGAGGGCGTCCAGGAAATTAATGGTGTTTTGCATGTGCACGTTGTCATCGGACGTTCCATGAATGATTAACAGTCGGCCCTTGAGGTTCGACGCTGCCTCCAGCGGAGAACTGGATTTATAGCCCGCCGGATTTTCGCGGGGCATGCGCATGTAGCGCTCGGTATAGATGCTGTCGTAGAACTTCCAATCGGTGACGGGCGCCCCTGCCGCTCCGCACTTGAAGACTTCCGGCGCGTGGGTGAGCGCGTAGAGCGTCATGTATCCGCCGTAGGACCATCCGCGAATGCCGATGCGCGAGCCATCCACGTAGGGCAGCGACTTCAGGTAATCGACGCCCGCCAGTTGATCTTCCAGCTCGTGCTTCCCCATGTTTTCAAATACGACGGATTCCCACGCATGGCCGCGTCCCCAGGAGCCGCGATTATCGAGCGTCCACACCAGAAATCCGTTTTCAGTCAGGAGTTGTTCATAGAGGCTGCCGCCATCCCAGCGCTTCTCGATAAGCTGGACGTGCGGCCCGCCGTAGACATCGACGATCACCGGATATTTCCGTTGAGGGTCAAAGTTAACGGGCTTGAGCAATTGGGCATACAGCGTGGCGCCGTCCGGGGCTTTCACTTCCAGATACTCGCGCGTGCCCACGGCGTATTCCGTCAGGTGGCTGGCAGGGGCATCGATCGTGGCCACCAGCGTCCCGTTGGAATTCAATAGGCGGGCCGCCGGCGGCGTTTCCGGATTCGAGAAGTGATCAACTAGAAAGCGGCCGTCCGGCGAGAGGTCGAGGGTGTGCGAGCCCGGCTCGGGAGTGATTCGCTCCATGCCGCTTCCATCCAAATGGATGCGATAAACTTGCCGTTCGCGAGGGTCGGGGTTGGTGGCGGCAAAATAGAGCCAGTTTTCCTGCGCGTCCAACTGGAAAAGGGGCGCATCCTGAAAGACCGGCCGGTCCAGCATCCAAGCACCGCGGGTAATCTGCCGCTCGAGCTTTCCCTCGGCCGTGTAGAGATAGACGTGCTGCCAGCCGTCGCGCTCGGAAACCCACAGGAACTCGCGGCCGCCTTTCAAATAATGCGGGGGCTCGAGGGAGTTCACCCAGTAAGGGTCGTGCTCCACAAACAACACGCGGTCGTTCCCCGAGCCCGGCTCCCAGCGGTGTACGGCCGCGTCACTTTGGGGGCGATTGAGGGTCAGAAAACAGATGGCCTCGTTATCGGGTGTCCAGGTGAAAGTGGGGCCGATGTATTCCACCTGTTTGGCGTCCAGAGATATCTCGGCGGGTGGTGCGGAGGGATCATCCACCGCCACCACGTGCAGGGAGGCGAGAGGGTTGGGATCGCCAGACTGCGGAAAGCGCTCGTGCGTCAGGCTCACATGCGTCGAGAGGTAGTTGGTGATGGGATAATCGGGAACGGGGCCATCGTCGAGGCGCAAGTAGGCGATACGCTTGCCGTCCGGCGACCATTCGTAGGCGCGCGCCGTGGAGCGGTTGGCGAGCTCCTCCTCATAAACCCAATCGAACCGGCCATTGTAGACCGTGTCGCTGCCGTCGTGGGTGAGTTGCCGCACCGCTCCGCTCTGCACCTCTAATACGAAGAGATCGTGTTTTCTTACGAAAGCAATCCGGTCGCCGGCCGGAGAAAAAACCGGAACCTCTTTCTCCTCGCCATCCTGAGTCAGCCGGCGAAGTGCGCCGGTTTGGGGATCGAGCAACCACAAATCGTTTTCCCCCTCCAGCAGGATCGCGCCGCCGCGAGGAGACCACTGGTAGGAACTTAGATTGAGCTTTTTCTGATCTTCCGCCGGATGGAAGAGGACGGTCTCGGCGTGGCTCTCCAAATCGTAGGCGCAAAGCGTCGAGATGCCTCCTTTCCCCGGGGCCGGGCGGACGAAGGTCAATTGCTTTATGCTCGTGGCATGGCCTTGGCCCTGACTGGTCGCGGGCGGGACGGCCCCACTTGGCCGCCAACGCAGCGCGGCGATTCCACGGGCTACGACGCTGTCGGGATGAATAACCTCCTGAAGCGTTATGGGCTTCTTGTTGGTTTGGGCAGCATAGGGCCGAGCGGCGCTCGCTCCTATGTACAGCGAAACCAAGAACAAGGTGATGGTCAGGAGCAATAAACCGGTAGCACGTTTCAAAGTGGCTCTCCTTGGATGAAGACTCGCAGGCGTTGGCGGGCAACGCCAAGTCCGTGCGCTGCCCATTCTAACCCGGAATCTTTCCACGTTAGTTGTCCACATTTGACCGAAATCATTGAAACGACTAAGTATATTAATTTTCAACAATATATACACAAGACAATTTTAACTAACTTGTTTTCATAAACATATACACAGGCCTAAAAGGGGACAATTTTTCTATATTTGTTTTCAATAACTTATACTGACTTACCTTCATATTTGAGTCCCCCTTTTTTTTCGAGCCCCGCGTCAACCAGTAACGCTAAATGATTTAATTTCAATGGTTTGATAATTTCCACGGGCCACGGGGAATTTTGCTAACAGCATTTGTTTTCATAAACATATACACAGAGAAGCTTTTTTGCCATTCTAATCCTTGGCATGATACCTTGTTCAGCACCATCGCAAGCCTTCAACTAACCCTTACGGGTGCCGCTTTCTCAACCTCCTCACCCGGCTACCGAATCCCACCCCCAGCACCTGACACCCGACACCTGGCACCTGAAACCTGGCCTTACTGCGCGTTTTCACCCCGCCGCCCGTCTCCATCCCAGAGCCTAGCATTAGCCACGCCGTAGTCTAGAATAATTTCCTGTCCGTCGAAAAAATAGCAAATTAAGGCGCCCCATGGCAGACCCATTTCCCACCGGTAGGAATCCGTGATGTGGAACTCCCGCGTTCGCGACGTCCCTTCCTGAGGGCATGGCACGGGCGGCCTGCCCATGAGAAGTCACGGCGGGGTTGGCCATGCCAGTCGCAAGCATATTCGCACCACCGAGCCCGGCAAGGCGGCACTATTGTCCTGCATCCCGGAATCGCATATGCTGGGAAACTCCAAGGTAAAGAATCAGGGAGGGGGAGAATGCGCAACAAAATAACGATCCTGTTCGCGATGTTAGTGGTTGTGGGTTCGTTCCTGGCGTTCGTTCATTTGGGGATCGCCGCGCCCAACACTCCGGACTATCGGTTGGTGAAAAAAATCACTCTCGGTGGAGAGGGCGGATGGGATTATTTTGATGTCGATCCCGCCACCGGCCACGTTTTCATCCCCCGCGGAGAACATATCCTGGTGGTGGATTCCAGCGGAAAGCAGGTTGCCGACATCGGCAACGTGCATGGCACTCACGCCATCGTCTTCGCTCCCGAACTCAAGCGCGCCTTCTTGAGCGCCGAGGGTTCGGTGGCGGTTCTCGACATGGAAAAGATGCAGGTTCTTCCCGGGGTCGAGTTGCCCGGCAGGGACCCGGACGCCATCCTCTATGATGCATCCACCAAAAGAGTTTTCACTTTCAACGGTCGCGACGGCAAGGACGTCACGGCCATCGATGCCGTCACGGGAAAGATTGTGGGAAGCGTTCCGCTGGGGGGCAAGCCGGAGACCGCCCAGGCGGACGGCGAGGGGCACATCTACGTGAACGGAGAGGACAAAAATCAGATCGTCGCCTTCGATGCGAAAACCCTGAAGGTGCTCCACACCTGGCCTCTCGCTCCCTGCAAGGAACCGGCGGGATTGGCGATTGACGTCGCGCACCAGCGGCTCTTTGCCGGTTGCCACAATCAGATGATGGCGGTGGTAGACTACACCAACGGGAAGGTGGTCGCCACCGTTCCCATTGGCAAGGGCGTGGACGCGAACCGCTTCGATCCGGGGACGGGCCTGGCGTTTGCCTCCTGCGGTGACGGGACGATTACCGTAGCGCACGAGGACTCGCCCGACAAATACCGCGTGGTCCAGACGATCCGCACGCAGCGCGGGGCGCGCACCATGGCGCTCGACACCAAGAACCACAATGTATATACCGTGACCGCCGAATTCTAGCCGCCACCGCCGGCCACGTCCCAGAACCCTCATCCCTGGCCGAAGGTAATCTCGAGGACCTTCACGTTGTTGATTTTCGGCCAGTAGACCGCCCTTGCTCGCCGGGAAGTAACGGGCGGCAGCAACTTCACTTCGACATCACCGAATCCTTCCCCGCCTCCGCCAGCATCTGCATCCAGGTGGCAGGGGGAATCTTGAGGAACAGCTCCACGATATGAGGGTCAAACTGTTTTCCGCTACAACGTTCGATTTCCGCCCTGGCGGCGTCAAATCCCGGGGCTTTGCGATAGGCACGATCGCTGGTCATGGCGTCCAGCGTGTCCGCCACCGCAAATATCCTCGCGCCAAGAGGGATTTCGAGGCCTTTCAGGCCGTCGGGGTAACCCGTCCCGTCAAAGCGTTCGTGGTGGTGCCGCACGATGGCGCTGGCGGGCCGCAAGAAGGGAACGCGCTTGAGGATTTCATCACCGGCAACGGAGTGCTTGCGCATCTCGACCCATTCTTCCGGGGTGAGCTTGGCGGGCTTCAGGAGAATCGCGTCGGCGACGGCGACTTTGCCGATATCGTGCAGCAAGGCGGCTTGTTCGAGCGAAGGCAAAAGCGCCGGGGGGAAACCTGCCCTCCGCGCCAGTTGCCGCGTGTAGGCGCGCACACGAAGGGAATGCGAGAACGTCTCGTGCTCGCGCGCATCGAGCGCCGCCACCAGCGCTTCCAAGGTCATCTGATAGTTGGACTCCAGTTCGCTCAGCGCCACCTCGAGCTCGCGCGTGCGGCGTTGGATGGTGGCTTCCAGCGAGCCCTGGTATGCCCGCACCTGCCGCGTCGAGACCAGGCGCTCAAAGGCGCGGGTCACGGAGTGGGTTACTTCCTCGACCGTAAGAGGTTTCAACAGGAAGTCAGACGCTTGCAAGCGCAGCGCCGTAATGACCGTCTCAGCCTGAATCTCTCCCGTCACCAGAATAAACCCTACGTCCCAGCGGGTTTGTTGCGCCATGGACAGAAGCTCCACCCCGGAGGCGCCGGGCATCCAGACGTCGCACACGATGATGTCGAAATCTCCGCTCTCGATTGATTCCAGGGCGCTAGCGGCATCAGCGGCCTCCGCCACCTGGGCGGTGACGGGTCTCAAGGCCTGGCGGAAAAACATGCGCACGGCAGGCTCATCGTCCACTACCAGGACTTTCGGAAGCAATCGGTAAATCATGTATTTCCCCGGCGCACAACTCCCCCCACCCGGGTCAGTTTCGCGTCCCTGACCTCGGCGAGAGTTTCCCCATAGGTTTGAATCGGCCTTCTTCCCAATTCCCTTTAGCCGCACGGCCGATCATTTACTTAAGATTTGTCCGGAGACCGTTCCATCGATAGTGAGATGTCAGAATATCCTTACCCGCACTTCAATTCATACAAGGTGATTTCCGGCGGGGAGCCGATGCGCACGGGAGAGAAAATCGTTCCGATGCCGCGATTGACGTAGAGCTGCGAGTCGCCTTTTTGGAACCAGCCACGCACATAGGCAGTGATCAGGCGGGCCGGGGAAAGGTCAGGCGAGATATATTCCAGCGTCACTTGGCCCCCGTGGGTATGGCCGGCCAGGCTCAGGTCAATGCCCAGTTCGGCGGCGCGGTCGAAGGTGTTGGGATTGTGGCTGAGAAGGATATTGACGGTGTCCGGCAACATCAGGGGAGCGACGCCTTGCAAGTACTTGGAGACGGTCTCATGGCGCGGCGGGCCAAAGCTCGTCGTGGTTTCGTAATCCACCCCGATCAAATTCCAGCGCTCGCCGGCGGAGGTAATCGTGGCGCTCTCTCGCCTGAGTATTTTGGCTCCGCGCTCGGCGAAGAGGCGGGCGATGGAGTCCTGCACGCCGGCATAGATTTCATGATTGCCCAAGCAACCGAAAATGCCAAATGGCGCCTTGAGTCCGGACAGGGCTTCCACCACGGCGCGTTGCGGTGAGCCCTCCCAGGTAACGAAGTCGCCGGTCAGCGCCACCATGTCCGGTTTCAATTGATTGACCATGGCTACGCATTTACGGAGGTCGCCAGCCGGCATGAAGGGGCCGATATGAATGTCGGAAAGCTGCGCAACGCGAAAGCCGTCAAAGGCTTTGGGCAAACGTCGCAGCATGATGCGCTGGTGGGTGGTCTCAATCTCCGTGCGCTCATACAGCAGGCCATAGGCGCAAGCCGCGAAGGGGGTAGCGCTTACGGCCACGGCCGTCCGGGCAAGAAAGTGGCGGCGCGCCGGAGAGAGCAAGCGCTCGCGCCCGGGGTTCGAGGGGGGAAGCAACTTCCGGTACACCCAAAAACCTGCGCGCCCCAGAAAACCACAGAGGTAGAACGCGGCAATCGCCACGAACCCCAGCAAGGAAGCGAGAAGCCACCAGCCAAACGGCGCCTCGAGCAGCACCGCGCGCAGCGTCAGCCGGGCAGGTTCGGGAGAAGGGCTTTTCCAGAGTAGATTGAACGCCAGCAAGCCCACGTAAATGCCTAGCCCCGACCAACCCCACCAGCGCCGCGCGGGCGGGCGAATGAACTTTCGACCCAGCGCGCGCACCTGCCACAGCCAGAAAACCTGGCTGGGAATGAACACTCCAACGGCCAACGCTTCAAGCACGTCTCTCGACACAATTTCACCCAGCCCTGCCGGAAATGATCTAAGCCATATTATACGATGCTTGGCGCAGTCTGTCTGCTGTCTGCGCATCTATTTAATTGACTTCCGGCAATTTCCGAGTTAATCTTAAGAGTTGTGTGACCGCCCGTTCTTATCATAACCTCCGAGGAGTCCCATGCAATTTTCACAATTTCAGATAGGCGACAAGGTTGTCTACCCCAACCAAGGGGTCGGCATCGTTGAACAGATTTCTACTCGCAATCTCACCGGTCAGCCGGAAATGTTCTACTTATTGAAGCTCATCTCCACGAGTATGCGAGTAATGGTACCCTTGAGCAGTGTCGCCAACGTGGGTCTGCGCCGGGTAACCAAGGGCAGCGAGATCGACAATATTCTCGATTACTTGCAGAAGGGCCGATGTAAATCCGCCGGGGACTGGAAAGGGAGATTTAAAGAGAACTCCGAAAAGATGCGGGGCGGCTCCCTGATGCAAGTGGCCGAGGTCCTGAAAGTACTTATTATTCTGAATCAAGCCAAGCCCCTCTCCTTCCGCGAGAAGAAGATGTTGGACCGCTCCTGGCAACTCCTGGTGGATGAGATTGCCATGGCGCGCGGAAAGGCAAAAGAGGCGGTGGAAGCGGAACTGGTGAAGTCCCTCTCCAAGGTCAACCTGAAAGCGCCCCTACCAAGCTAGGGGTTAGGGATTGGGGGTTCGGAACTCGGGACGGACCTCCCGTTTCCTATTCATAGTTAGAAATGGATCAGGCAATCAATCTTCGAGACGCAGGGTCTCTCCCGAAACCCGAACCCCCAATCCCTATTCCCTAATCCCGCACCCCAGGCTACCGGCAGCCTACCGAATAGCATCTTATAAAAAGGGAAAGTAGTTAGCGGTGGCGAGCAGGTCGGTGCGGGGAAGTTACTATCGAGATACATCCAAGATATTCACAGGTTTTCCACAAGCTTTTGTCGGTTCCATCCACCAAACCACTACATGTTGTGTTTCTTCTTGACAAACCTAACGTACAAGAGTTAGATTGCCCTCCTGCCGTTGCGGTGCCGGATTCCGCCCGGAGGGGGGCATAACCGGCAGCGGTCCAAACGAACACCCGGTTCTTTCCGCTGTGACCAGGCCGCACCAGCGACAAATCAAATGAGGGCTTGACCCCACTTTCTATGGAGGAGTGCTATGTCAGAGAGGGATGCTGTGTCGACTGAAATCCAGTCGTGGGCCCCCGGTGCGGAAATAGCGAGCAAGCGTGGTATCAACGTCAAACGGCTCTTCACCAAGGCCGGTGGACACCCCTTGGAAGAGCTCGAATGGGAAATGCGGACCGCCTCCATCCAAAATGAGAAGGGCAAAGTCATTTTCGAGCAGCGCAACGTGGAAGTGCCCAAAGACTGGACGCAGACCGCCACCAACATTGTGGCGTCGAAGTACTTCCACGGCAAGCTGGGGACGCCGGAGCGCGAGTCGAGCGTGCGGCAACTGATTGGCCGCGTGGCCGACACCATCGCGCAGTGGGGCGTGGAGGGCGGATACTTCCGCAGTGAGGAAGACGCCAAGAGTTTTCACGATGAATTGACGCACATCCTGGTTCGGCAGAAAGCGGCGTTCAATTCACCGGTTTGGTTTAATTGCGGCCTGTGGCACAAGTACCACCGCAGTTCCCACGCGAGCGGCTGGTACTGGGACCCCGCCACGGGCGGCGTCAAGAAGGAGACCGAGGCCTACCGGCACCCGCAGTGCTCCGCCTGCTTTATTAATTCTGTCCAAGATAACCTCGAAAGCATCCTGAATCTGGCCAAAGTGGAAGGGATGCTCTTCAAATGGGGTTCGGGCACGGGTACGAACCTCTCACCTCTTCGTTCCTCAGTAGAGGCGCTGTCGGGCGGCGGTGTGGCCTCGGGCCCCCTATCGTTTATGAAAGGCTATGACGCCTTTGCCGGGGTCATCAAATCCGGCGGCAAGACGCGGCGTGCCGCCAAGATGGTGATCCTGAATATCGACCACCCCGACATCCAAGAATTCATCGAATGCAAGGCCAAGGAAGAACGTAAGGCCTGGGCTTTGGTGGATGCCGGCTACGATTCGGCCATCGATGGCGAGGCGTATAGCTCCATCTTCTTTCAGAACGCCAACAACAGCGTGCGCGCGAGCGACGACTTCATGAAGGCCGTCGTGGAGGATAAGGACTGGACGACCCGCCACATCAGCACCGGTGAGGCGGCCCGGACCTATCGCGCCCGCGACCTGATGAAGCTGATCACCGAGGCCGCGTGGCAGTGTGGCGACCCCGGCATGCAGTTTGACACCACCATCAACAAGTGGCACACCTGCAAGGCCACGGCGCCCATCAATGCCTCCAACCCTTGCAGTGAGTATATGTTCCTGGATGACTCGGCCTGCAATCTGGCGTCACTGAACCTGATGAAGTTCCTCACCCCCGACGGCAAGTTTGATGTGGATTCCTTCAAACATGCCGTGGACATCATGATCACCGCGCAGGAGATTCTGGTGGACAACGCCAGCTACCCGACGGAACGGATTGCCCGGAATTCGCACGACTTCCGTCCGCTGGGGCTCGGCTACGCGAACCTGGGCGCGTTGCTCATGGCCAACGGCCTGCCCTACGATTCCGACGGCGGGCGCGACTTCACGGCGGCCATAACGGCTCTGATGCACGGCGAGGCGTACCTCCAGTCGTCGCGGATCGCAGGAGAGTTGGAGCCCTTCTCGGGCTTCCCGGTTAATCGCGACTCCTTTCTGGGGGTCATTTCCATGCACCGCCAGGCGCTCCAGCACATCAACTCACGCAACGTTCCCGAGAATATGTGGGAGGCGACGAAGAAGACCTGGGATGAGTGCCTGGCCAGCGGCATGAAGTATGGCTACCGCAACGCGCAAGTCACGGTGCTGGCCCCCACCGGAACGATCGGTTTCATGATGGATTGCGACACCACGGGCATCGAGCCGGACTTGGCCCTGGTGAAGTACAAGAAGCTGGTGGGGGGCGGGCTGATCAAAATCGTCAACAATGTGGTACCCACCGCGCTCCTCAAGCTCGGCTATACCGGCGAGCAAGCCTCCGAAATTGTCAATTACATCGACCAGCACGGCACCATCGAGGGCGCGCCGCACCTGAAGGCGGAACACCTGCCGGTGTTTGATTGTTCGCTGAAACCCGCCAACGGCAAGCGCTCGATACATTACATGGGCCATGTGCGCATGATGGCCGCCGCGCAGCCCTTCCTTTCCGGCGCCATTTCCAAGACCGTGAATATGCCGGAGGAGGCCAGGGCGGAGGATATCTCGAGCGTCTACATCGAGGGCTGGCGCCTGGGACTCAAGGCCATCGCCATCTACCGCGACGGCTCCAAGCGCTCGCAACCGCTCAATACTTCCGACGCGAAACCCAAGAAGGAATCGGACGCCAAGGGCCGGGGGTCAATCATGAATGAGAACACAACTTCGGACCTCGAACTGCGGACCCCGGACTCAACTCGGCAGGCCTACCGCCACAAGCTGGCCGACGAGCGCCAGGCGATCACCCATAAGTTTGCGGTGGGTCAGCACGAGGGCTATTTGACCGTGGGCCTTTACGAGGACGGCCAGCCCGGCGAAATCTTTATCACCATGGCCAAGGAGGGGTCAACGGTCTCCGGCCTGATGGATTCCTTTGCCACCGCCGTTTCCCTGGCCTTGCAGTATGGCGTGCCGCTCAAAGTGCTGTGCGATAAGTTCAGCCATACGCGCTTCGAGCCCAGCGGCTGGACCCCCAACCCCGAAATCCGCTACGCCAAGTCGGTCATGGATTACATCTTCCGCTGGCTGGCGCTCAAGTTTCTGCCGCGCGACGCGCAGCCCCGCGAGGATGCCAGCGTGCAGTCGCTGAACGGCAAGGAGGCGGAAAAGGCTACGGAACTGGCGACGCAGTTCACTCGCGCCACCACCGAGGCCCCGCCCCATAGCGGTTTTTCTTCCTCGATGAGCCAGGGGGGCTTGGTGGGCGTCAGCCAAAGCGACGACGCCCCCAGTTGCGCCGATTGCGGCGCCATCATGGTCCGCAACGGCGCCTGCTATAAGTGCCTCAATTGCGGGAGCACCAGCGGGTGCTCGTAAGATAAAGTAGGCTGTCGGTTTGTGGTGCCCGCAAATCTCCGAGGGGATACATAAAGTAGCCGGAGCAACCCCCCGCGGCTACTAAACACTACCCCTGTGGAGCGGGGGGCAGGCGGACACCAAGTTAGAGTTTGGGTTCTTGGCCGTTGGCTTGCTCTGAGTTCTTCGCGGAGGCTATTGGTACCGGGGCTTGACAACGCAATTTGCTCCAAACCTTTCTGTAATCTCGATGGGATCGTTAGCCGCACAAACTCCGCTGGCGCGGGGGGCTGGGGAAAATCTATATGGCATTGAGAGTTTCTTACCGGGGTGGGCTACACTCTTCTCAGTACGAGGTCCACGAATCCCCGAAGGGGATACATAAAGCAGCCGGGGCAACGCCGCCGGAACGCGGCCCCAATTTGAGATTGACCCTGAAATGGCCACAACGGCGGGGCAGAGCGAGGATCGTCAGTGAGGCCGGAGGTGAGCTTGAGCGCAGTTAAAACACGCGAGCGGATTGTGCTGAACGTGCCTGACGCCCTACACGCTATCTGCTCCACAGGCAAGGGGCGCTGCTGGTATTGTGATCGGCGGTTGCCGCGCGTGGAGGAAGCCGTGCGCAAGGGTTGGGACGTGCAACGCGTGGAGGGCGAACGCGTGGCCAGCATTATCCTGGTCTGCCCGCGATGCCAGCTCCAGTCCGAGAATTTGGAAGTTGCCGGGCGCTCGCTAGCCGCGGGCCTGTAACCTCTGTTTGCTGTGCCTCCCCTCGGCAGGATTTGGGAGCCCACCGCCTTGATTCCCCATCCCCTGAGTTTCTCCACACCATGGAGGCGCAGAGATTTGAAAACAAGAAACCTTTTCTCAGCGCCTCAACGCCTCGGGCGCAGAAGTGTGATTGCCCTCCGTTAAAGAGCCCAAAAGGCTCCAATAATTGCCGTGCTTTTCTTGTGCAGGGATTATCTTCACATTCGGCTGCTCATAACCTCGCTTTCCGCTCAAGGTCAGGTCGCGGAAGGAATTATCGACGGCCGCGAACCGACCCCGCAATCGCAGTCAAGTGGCAATACGTTGGGTACGACATTCCGGCAAACCATAACCTGCGGAGCGATCGTGGTCCATGCCGGCGCAGCTCATAAGATCCGAGCATATAGGCTCCATCGACCGCCAGGGTGAGCCCATAGAGTCGAGCGGCCGAAGGGTGCGGTCCAAAAAGTGGATTGGTTTCGCGGCAAAAGGGATTGGTCTTCAGGCAGTTCAACGTCTGGGATTCATCCGCAAGGTAGCCGGCAGCCCACGCGGCGGCCAGGGCGTCAAATTTCCAATCGAAGCGCGGGGTTTTCTTGGTTGTCGAATCCATGCCTGCGGCGAGCGTCGAAAACAAGAGGATTGCTACAAGTAACTTCATGGGACTGTTTCTCCTGCCTGGCGATCCGAACTTCTTTCGCGCGGCTCTTGGCGGGTCTTGGGCCACGATCAGCACGCGTCCGCCATCTCTTTCATCGACGGAACGCATCTGTTTCTTTAAGTCATTTGCAACCCAGCGCCTTTCAGGTCCCAAGGGCATCTCTCCCGTCACCGCGGACCCTGTCCCGGTTGAAAATGTCGCTTAGTGACAAGGGCATTCACAGCAAATGCATCTTTCATTGTGCCCATCCCACAAGTCGTTGCGATGATCCTGAATCAGGGATGGACTGTTAATGATCAAGCTACCTCCCCTCGATACCGATGTCTACAGTACTAAGGTGCTATCTTAGCGGTTATGATTTCTCAACATAATACAATGCGTTGTGCTCTCATGGTGCCGATACCCTACTAATGTAGAATCAGCCTCCATTGCGAGATGGCACTGTCAGTGCATTTCACGTAAGGTTTATGTAACCAATTCCGCCCAAATCCTCAAAGGAGCGTGCGGAGATGAAAAGCTACTGGTACGGAGTCACGGAGGTCAGAGCGGCGACCCGATCCCAGACCTTCTCCGAGCCGATCAGCCGGAACGTTGGAACCTGCGACAATCGCTCGGCATCGTTTACATCTTCGTAACCAGCTAATCGACCGTACACCGACTGTCGCAGCAGGTCGGCAAAGGGGAACTGCGTATTCTTTCCACGGCGAGAATCCGTCAGGTGCTGCTCTTCACACCGTGAGATCATTCTCCGCCAACGAGTCAGAAATGGTAAAATTCCTGGCTAGTATTCAATGAGGAGGGGTGATGAAGGTTATCGATCCGGTTTGCAAGATGACGGTTGATTCCGAGAAAGCCGCGGCCACCAGCGAATATAAAGGCCAAACCATCTACTTCTGCGCGAAAGGGTGCAAAGCCAGGTTCGATCAAAACCCGGAAAAATACCTGGCTAAATAACTTACCCTGCTCAGTAATTCTCTTGTGCGAGGGAGCCCGTCGGGTCCTCCACGCGACCCTTCCCATTTCCAGTTTCTGACCGCAAAAGGATATTGCCATGAAAGACCCACAAGCTTTGTCCATCCTGAGCATTGGACGTATTGGCATCGGTGGGCTGATCCTGTTCTTTAGTCTCAGCTCCGCCACGTGGTGCCAAGTGGAGCATCCCTTGCCGCCGCCGCAGACGGTGATCGTCCACGGCCATAAGATCGCTTATTACGAGGCAGGGAAAGGAAGCGCCGTGATTCTCATTCACGGTTTGGGGGCGGACTCGCATCACTGGGCCGCCAACATTGACGCACTTTCCAAGAACTTCCGGGTGATTGCCCTGGACCAGATTGGTTACGGCCAATCTGACAAACCGCTGATGCGTTACACGGTGGAGAACTTTTCTGATTACTTGCATGGCTTTTTGCTCGCGTTAAAGATCCCCAAGGCAAGCCTGGTAGGGAACTCGCTAGGGGGCTGGGTGGCGCTGGACTTTAGCATCCGGCATGCGCATATGGTGGAAAAGTTGGTGCTGGTGGATGCCGCCGGACTGCGCCCCACCGCCGCCTTGAAGATCCCGGCAGGCGGGCTGAAGCCGCTTTCGCTGTTGAACACGCGCTGGTTTTTTGACCTGATGGCAGCGAACAGAGAATGGGCGACCACCGATCTGGGGCCTAATGCCTTTGAGCGCCACGTGCAGAACGGTGACAGCTACACGGTGGCCAGCAGCGTGGCGGAAATGGTCACGGGCCGTGATTTTGAAGACAAGAAATTGATGAAGGTGCACGTTCCCACCCTGATCATCTGGGGGCGTGATGATCTGCTGATTCCCCTGGCCATGGGCGAGCAGCTCCACCAGGGCATTGCGGGATCGCAGATGATCGTGATAGACGGCACGGGGCACATACCCATGGTCGGCAAGCCCGCTGAATTCAACGGGGCCGTGGCCAAATTCCTGATGTAGCGACAGGCTTTAGTCCGGCATGTATTGGCGCACAGGGATGCCGCTACTTATGAGTTTTGGTACACGGGAATGCCGCTCTAAAGGGCGGCGCTACCTATGACTGGCGAAGATTTTCTGCTGAGTCCGGCAAACGCCCACGAATACCTCATGGAGCAGGGGCTCACGCGAGGTGAGGATGAAATAACTGTCCGCGAGTTGGGCGGAGGCGTTTCGAATATCGTCCTGCTGGTCGAGTGGCCCGGTAATCCCGACCGGCGCTGGGTGATCAAGCAGTCTCTTGGAAAGCTGCGCGTCAAGGACGACTGGCGCTCCGAGCGTTCGCGCATTTATCGCGAGGCACAATCCATCCAGATGCTGCGCCCGGTGTTGGGCCCAGGGGCGCTGCCGGAAGTGGTTCATATCGACTTCAAGAGATTTCTTTACATCATGACCGCCGCGCCGGTGGGGTCGCAGGTGTGGAAGGATCTGTTGCTGGCCCGTCGCGGCGACTCCCAAGTGGCTCGCAACGCGGGTTTGCTGCTGGCGAAGATGATCAATGCTTCGCGGGACGATGCCTTTCTAACCTCACAATTCTGGGACCGCACAGTTTTCGATCAGCTCCGCATCGATCCTTACTATCGCACCACGGCCTCTCGCCATCCCGAGTTGCGACAAGAGTTCGATGACCTGATCGGGACGTCACTCGAAATCCGCACCGCACTGGTGCACGGTGATTACAGCCCCAAGAACCTGCTGGTGCGCGGCGAAAATATCTTCCTGATCGATTTTGAAGTCGTGCATTGGGGCGACCCGGCTTTTGACGCCGCCTTCCTGATGAACCACCTGTTTCTGAAAGCTTTCCACCAACCCTCCGCCAGCAGTCAGTTTATCGCGCTGGTCAACGATTTCTGGAAAACCCTGCTCGCCGCCTTGGAACCGGAAGCCGCCGCAGGGTTTGAGGTCATGACCATTCGCCACCTGGGTGGTTTGATGCTGGCGCGCATCGACGGCAAGTCGCCGGTTGAGTATATTCAGGACGAGGGCACGAAGGAGCGGGTGAGGAGCGTGGCGGCGTGGATACTGCGCGAGCACCCGCGAGGGGTCGCGGAGGTGGCGGAGCGAGTGAATATAAACTCAAAAGGGTAAAGAGTTAAGATTTGAAGTGTGAGGGCGGAGCTTAAAGTATGAAGGATGAAGTATGAAGGATGAAAACGGAAAGATGAAAACGGAAAGACCTGGGACATCCGGGAAAGGTCGTTTCAATACGCTCTGCGGGCAATCAAATTGTTCCGCGCGACCCAGGCTCGGAAAGACGCCGCAGGCAGGGTCCTGGGGAAACAATATCTGAGGTCAGCAACATCGATTGGCGCGAATATCGAGGAAGCCCAATCCGGAGAAAGTCGGGCGGATTTCATCCATAAATATGGCATCGCTCAGAAAGAGGCACGAGAGAGCCATTATTGGCTTCGCCTCATCTCCGAATCCGGCATCATGCCTCGAATGCAGCTAGAGCCGTTGCTTCAGGAAACCAATGAGTTGATCTCCGTGATTACGGCTATCATAGTCCGTGCAAAGAAGAATCGCGGAAAGGAAGAAGGCTGAAGTAAGAAGGATGAAAGCTGAAGGATGAAGGCTGAAATCTGAAGGCGGTTTCATCCTTCATACTTCATCCTTCATACTTTCTTTTAAAGCGTCTTGCCTCGCATAAACACAATTCGGGCTCGAGAGATTCTAGATTCCCGTGGGAATCCCACGGTGGAAGTGGACGTTTATCTTACCGATGGCGCGCGGGGGCGAGGCGCGGTTCCTTCGGGGGCTTCCACGGGGAGGGCGGAGGCGCTCGAGTTGCGAGATAGCGACCCCAAGCGCTATCACGGGCGCGGGGTTCTCAGGGCTATTGAGAATGTCGTACAGGTGATCGCCCCCGCCGTCGTGGGCATGGAGGGGGGCGATCAAGAGGCGATCGACAATCGCCTGCGTGAGCTGGATGGCACGGAAAACAAATGCCGTCTGGGCGCGAACGCCCTTCTAGGAGTATCGCTGGCGGTGGCGCGCGCGGCTGCGGCGTCGGCGGGCTCTCCACTCTATCGCTACCTGGGAGGGCAGGAGGCGCTGGAGTTGCCGGTGCCCATGGTCAACATCGCCAGCGGAGGCTTGCACGGTGGCGGCAACGTCGACTTCCAGGATTTCCAGGTGATCCCGCTGCGCGCAGAGCGCTACTCGGAAGCGCTGCACGACGTGGCGATGATTTACCAGGCCATGAAAGATGTCCTGAAAGCGCGCGGTGTCTACTCCCCGGGCGTTGCCGATGAGGGCGGCTACGCTCCTCGCCTCGAATCGAACGAAGCGGGGTTCGAAGTGATGGTGGAAGCCTTCGAGCGCGCGGGTTTCAAGCCGGGCAAGGACGCGGCCATCGCCGTGGATGTGGCGGCAAGCCATTTCTACCAGGACGGCCGCTATCAACTTTCCACCGAGCACGAGGAATGGAGTTCCAGAGATCTCGTGGAGCACCTGGCAGCGTGGGCGGGTCGCTATCCCATCCTCTCGATTGAGGACGGGGTGGCGGAAGATGATGAAGCGGGTTGGAAGCTGCTCACCGAGCGGCTGGGCAAGCGCTGCCAACTGATTGGCGATGACCTGTTCGTCACCAGCCCCCGGCGGCTGGCGGAGGGGATTCGCGATGGCATTGCCAACGCCGTGCTGGTGAAAATGAATCAGGTCGGCACGCTGAGCGAAACGCTGGAAGTGATAAGGCTCGCGCAGCGGGCCGGCTATCGCACCGTGGTCAGCGCGCGCTCCGGTGAGACGGAAGATGATTCCATGAGCGACTTGGCGGTAGGCACAGGCGCGGGACAATTGAAAGTGGGCGCCATTACGCGCTCGGAACGACTGGCAAAATACAACCGCCTGCTGCGGATCGAAGCACAGCTTGGCAAACGCGCCGTGTACAGTGGAGCGAAAGTGTTCAGGGGGGTTGGAAAGGTATGTGCTTGATAAGCCGCTTTCAAGTGGAGCACTATGGTCTGAGAGGGTCACGGGTGGACTTTCACGTCACTATAACGAAGGCGGAGGACGGATGGTTCGTGGCGGAGTGCCCGGCGCTGTCCGGCTGTGTTTCGCAGGGCAAAGACGAAATAGAAGCGCGCGAAAACATCAAGGAAGCGGTTACCGCTTGGCTCCAGGCTGAGAATCAAAAGTCGGCTTAGGCACTCCGTCGGTTAAGAGAATTACGTGATCATGTATTTGGCACGGCAAGCACAAAGAAAACTCGCACTTGCATTGTTATTTGCGGGGCTGGCGCTATTGCCTATGCTTGCCCGGGGAGTTGGTAAGCCCGATTTCAAGCCCGGTTTCAATTTCTACTCTCCCCAGGAGGACGCGCAGTTGGGGCAGGAATCCTCCGCCCAGGTCGATAAGCAAGTGCCCTTGCTGAATGACCCCGAGCCCCTGAAATACCTCAACGGTTTGGGGAGAAGACTGATCGCTTTTGCGCCCAACAATCATCCGGAGTATGCCTGGCAGTTTCGGATTGTCAACAGCGCGGAAATCAATGCATTCGCTTTGCCGGGCGGGTATATTTACGTGAACCGCGGAGTTTTTGAGGCCGCCGAAGATGAAGCGCAACTTGCCGGGGTGATCGCCCACGAATCCGGCCACGTGGTGATGCGCCACGGCACCCACATTGCCTCGCAAGCCGTCTTGGCGCAGGGAGGAATGGCCATACTGACCAGCATTTTTGGCCAGAGCAACAGCCCGGCCAATCAAGTGCTGCAGCTAGGCCTCGGCCTGGGAGTGGACTCGATGCTGCTGAAGTACTCGCGCGCCGCGGAAACGGAGGCGGATGAGGTAGGCGCTTACATTCTTTACCAGGCCGGATACGATCCCCATGCGATGGTGCAGTTCTTCCAGATTATCGCCAGGAAATATCCGCTGCGCACCATGCAATTCTTCTCGGACCATCCCAATCCCGAAAACCGTATTAAGGACGTGAATGCCGAGATTGCCCAATTGGGTCCGCCGCGGGGGACGAGGACGGATAGCCCGGAATACGAGGGGGCCAAGCAGTACATGGCGGCGCTCGCTCCACCACCTGAGAAGAAAGGCACGCCCAAAATCGACGCCAAAAAACAACCCCCGCCCCCGCCTTCTGCGAACCTAATTCATTACGATGCCAAGATATTTACTCTGGAGTACCCCGACAACTGGCAGGTGGAGCGCAGTGAGGATAGCGTGGCGCTGTTTCCTCCTGGGGGAATGGTGACGGGCGCCGAAGGGGAAACCGCGCAGGCTTATGGTGCGGCGGTCAGCCTTTACACGCCTCAGCAAGGGAATTGGGGGCTTGTGGATGCGACTCAGGAACTCATCGAGTCGATGCGGCAGTCAAATCGCCAAATGCACGTTATGCAGCAAACGGGCATGAATCTACAAGGCAACCCGGCGGTGAGTTCCCTACTCCAGAATGATTCCCCGATCGAGGGACAGAAGGAAACCGACCATTTGGTGACGGTCCGCCAGGGTGACGCGATATTGACATTCATTTTTATCGCTCCTACCGGCGCGTTTGAATCCTACGCTCCAACCTTTGACAAGATATTACAGAGTATCAATGTGGCTCATTGAGGTGCAAAATATTGACCTTAGCGGTTGAGCCATGGTCCAGCGGGAACAATCCTGGTTCTGCGTGGTTTGCCGCACGAGTTCTCCGGCCGCGCCTCCTACGGATCTCATGCGCAAAGCCAACTCATTGGAGCCAATAGAGTTAGTTGTGGGGGCTTGCCTCCTGGATGGCAGTTATCATGCAGGAAGGTAGGGGCACATGGCAGAAACCACAAACGTGGCGAAAAAAACCCGTCTTCCTGACACTCCCAGCCAAATGGTACGCCAGCGTTGGCTGAGCCTGCTTGATTTGAGTTACTCCACACGGCGAGTGACCCAACAGGAGATTGAACCCGGTGTTCATGCCGTCGTGGTCCCGGCAGCATGCAGGCGGGCCTCAACCCAAGACCTGGTCGAAGTTGAAATGCGCGTGGCATCGAGCCAAGTCCCCGGCATGGCGCGCGGCGTACGATTGTCGCTTGGCCGACTTGGTGATTTCGCCTTGACCTTGCCGGAGGCCTACCACGGGTGGATGGGCGCCTGGGGCAGGGACATCTTGACGGGTGAAACGCTCGTCACCGCCTTTGTCGATCTTGCCTATCTGGAAGCCGCGCTGCTGGCCCGCCTCTGGGACCATGGAGTCCTGGTGGAGTTCGGCTCGCCGCTGGCGTTCTTCCGGCGCGGGGCGTTGACCGACTACGCCAATATTTACGAAACCGTGGTGGCCATGCTGGCGGAAGGTCGCTCGCTGGCGGACACGGCGGAGCAATTGGCCCCGGAAATCCGGAGGCGCCTGCAGCTTTACGCCAACGCCTACCTTCAGCTTTCCTCGATTTATTCTCAGGCCGCCTGGCACATCGATAGCGACAATTTTGTGATCAAAATTCCGGGTTCCCGTCTATCTCTCTCCCTGCAATACTGGGAGCTGCGGGGGGACCACACTTTGGAACAAAAAGTTCTGCACGGCTGGCGCAGCCGCATCGAGAAATTACTCCTTCAGGCAGCCACCGGTGGTGAGGACAAATTCCCCAGGTCATTTGCGGCTTGATCCACGGATTACGCGGATTGCACAGATTAGGCAAAGAGAGAGAAAAGGCCTGAAATGGCAGTCAGCGAATGCAGCCGGTGGTAGTTCTTAATCGCTTGGTGACAGCGCCGACCTTCGTTTCATTCTGTCTTGAGCGGAGCTTTTTGTTGTCTTTTTCTTTCGTAATCTGTGAAATCCGTGTAATCTGTGGATACCATGGCAAGCGCCAAAAACCAAGCTACGATGTTAACGCTGTGGTGGGCGGCGGCGGCGATTTTGTTCGCTGGCGTGGCGCCGGCATTCGGCCAAGCGCCGGGGCAAGGCCCTGGGCAAAATCCTCCTCCGCCTCCGCTGCACATTCCCCACCTTGGAGGCTCCCGACAGGAGCGGCCTCAGCCGGAGGTTCCCACGGAGAGTCAGGTTTACGTCGTGCTCTGGTTTGACACGGAAGATTACATCCTGCCGCAGAGCGATGACTCCGCCAAACGCATTGCCGTGTTCCTGACGCAGCAGGGAATTTCCGGAACCTTCAAAGTCGTCGGCGAAAAGGCGCGGGTACTTCAGCAGCGCCAGCGTCAGGACGTAATCTCCGCGCTTGCCCAGCATGATATCGGCTATCACTCGAATACTCACAGCCAGCACCCCACCGTTGCCGAATACGAATCAAACCTCGACTGGGACTCGGGCGTGGAGGAATTCAACCGGCGTGAACGTCCCGGTTTTGACGATGTGGCGCACATCTTCAGAAAGACTCCAGTGGCTTACGGCCAGCCGGGTGTTTCCTGGGCGCCGCAAGCTTTTCCGGCGCTGCAAAAGTGGGGCGTGCGAGTTTATCTCGATGAAGGCCGGGAGGTGGGATTAAAAGGCCAGCCTTTCTGGTACGGAGGATTGCTCAACATCTTTAACACGCGCGAGGGGGACCAACTGCGCCCCGACGATAATTGGTCAAACCTCAACATCGCCAAAACCCGATTCCAGGATACCTATGAGACCATGACCTCGCGGAAGGCCGGCGGTGTGGTCAGCATCTGTTTTCATCCCTGCGAATTTGTGCACAAGCAGTTTTGGGATGCCGTGAACTTCAGCGACGGAGCGAATCCGCCGCGCGAGCAGTGGAAGTTGCCGCCCATGAAGACGCCGGAAGAGACGGAGAGGGCTTTCCAATACTTCGAAGAGCTGGTGCGCTTCATGAAGTCATTCCCGCGCGTCCGGTTCCTTACGGCTACCGCTGCCGCTGACAAGTTTCGCGACCGCGCTCGGACGCATGTTTTCTCTGCGCAGGAAGTCGGGGCCATTGCCGGCCAGGTGGATTCGGAAGTCTCGTTTCAAGTGGGCGAGAGTTTCAACTTGAGCGCGAGCGAAGTTTTTTACCTGATCAACAAATTCCTGGCGGGAATCGTTCAGCGGCAGGGAAGTGAGCCGCTCATGCTGGAACGGACGCCTTACGGTCCGGCCTCGGCGCCGCAGCCGCTCACCGGGAAACTGGTAGTCCCCTGGGAGCAGGTGGGCAGAACATCCCTGGATGTCCAGGACGAGTTGGATAAGACGGGGCGGATTCCCAGCGCCATCTGGCTGGGTAGCCAATCCGTTCCTCCGGAAAGTTACCTGGTGGGAATTGCGCAAGTTGCCAAGAGCATTGTGGATAAAGCGCGATTCCCCGATGCTGTTAGCTTTTCCCCGGCCCGCCTGGCCGCCGGTCAATATGTCGCAGATGACTCTCCTGACCTCTGGGGCTGGATCATATTCCCCCACGGCTTCCACGCGCCCAAGATCATGGCACTCGCCAAGCTGCAAGCCTGGACGTTAAAGCCCGCGTCAAAGTAGGCTCTTCCAGCCCGCTTGATTCCCGATTTCTGTATATGACATTTTGTAGAAATGCAGCGCCGGCGCCGCAGTAATCTTCTTTTCACCTTGTTTTCAATGAAATGAAGCCCCCCAGATTGGCGGAAACAATGGCCCACATTTTGCTTGACAACCGGGAGCGAGTTTCTATATCGTCTCGCTGTTTCGCCGAGATTTAGCAACCACCGCATGATTGTTAACTTCCGTAATAGCCAGGAGCTTATGGTGGGCCGGTGATATCCGGGGCGCATCGTCTGAAAGTTTCCTTAAGGGTTACGCGGAGCTTAACAGTTTTTTTTTTGGAATTTAGGCAATAATATTTTTCCCTTGACCAGCAAGGAACAGCGTGATAGGTACGAACGCGGTTTGGCGGCCAACCGTAGAAGAACGAAAGTGTTCTGATACGGGCGAATCAACCCGAGTCACGAACAGCAGCGGGATCATGCGGCACAAAGGTGGTAGTCACGGGGCCAGGTAGTTTCCTTAATCCGAGAAATTTATGAGGAGGTCCGCTTTGAGAAAACTTTGCATATACGGGTTGTTTGGCATGTTGGCATTTGCGGTAATTGCACCGGTTCGGACTTACGCGCAGTTGACGGGGACCGGAACGATCGCCGGGACCGTGGTGGATCAGTCAGGAGCCGTGATGGCGGGCGCACAGGTGACCATCACCGATACGGCCACCGGAACTTTCCAGGGCCAGCCCACCAATCAAGTGGGGCGTTTCGCCTTCGCTGAGCTCAAGCCCGGCACTTACGATGTGTCGGTGACGGCGAAAGGCTTCCGAAAGCTGGTGGTACCCGCGCAAGAGGTGCTCGTCAGCCAGTCCATCACGCTGAACCTGACCATGGAGGTGGGCGCCGCAACGCAGACGGTGGAAGTGACGGCCGTCGCCGGAGCGGAACTGCAAACCCTCAACTCCACGGTGGGCAGCACCCTGAGCGGCAATACTCTGCTGGCGCTGCCTAACCAGTACCGCGACGCGAGCGCGCTGCTGGTCTTCCAGCCCATGACCGCACCCACCTTCGGCGGGGCGGAGGGCAACGAAACGGGCGGGCAGGTGGCGGGCCAAATAAGCGACCAGAACACCTTCACGCTGGATGGCGGCAACGCTTCGGACGACTTGGCCGGTGACAACGGCTATGTTTCGGGCAACCGCGGCTATGCCGGCCCGCAAGCGGCCATCCCCACTCCCGTCGAGAGCATCGAGGAGTTCAAGGTGGCCACCAACAATCAGACGGCCGACTTCAGCACCTCGTCGGGTGGCGAGGTCCTGCTGGTGACCAAGCGCGGCTCCAACACCTGGCACGGCTCCGCTTATGACTATTTCCAGGCGAACTGGCTAAATGCCCGCGGCTGGGACCTCAATTCCACTTTCGGAGCCAATGTCCCAACCGTCAAGCAGCACCAGAACCGCTTCGGGGGCAGCATCGGCGGACCCGTGACGCCTTCGTTTTGGGGCGGCAAGACTTACTTTTATGGCAACTATGAGGGCCGGCGCTATCCTTACGCCAACGGCCGGTACGAGCGGGCCGTGCCCAGCGCCCAAATGCGCGAGGGAATCATCCAGGAGCCCAACGATGCCGGCGCGTGGATGCCCTATACCTTGGCAACCTCGACAGCCTGCGGGAGCGCGGGCGGTCTGGCCTGCGACCCGCGCGGGATCGGCATTAACCCCACCATTAGCCAGTTGTGGCAGAAGTACGAGCCGCTCCCCAATGACTGCCCCGGGTACGGCGACCACTATAATACCTGTGGTTACTACGCGGCCTTGAAGCTGGGCATCCGCGATGACTTTATGGTGGCGCGGATGGACCACGACTTTGGCTCCAAGTGGCGCGCCTTCGCCAGCATGCGGTGGTTCAGCTTAAAAGACCCCACCACCGACCAGGTGGATATCGGCGGCTATGCGCCGGGCGATAAGCTGGGCGTGCCGGCGTCCGTATCGAATGACCCTGGCAACCCCCGCTATTACGTGTTGGGAGTAACGGGAAACCTCAGCCCGACGGTCACCAACGAATTCCACGTCAGCATGCTGCGCAACGACTGGAACTGGCAGCGGTTCGGCGTGAGCAACGGACTTTTGGGCATTCCCGGCGGCATGGAGATAGGCGGCGAGACGGGCGACTCGCTCGATCCCATACCCATGCAAACCCAGCAAACCCGCAATCGCCTCTGGGACGGCCAGGACTGGACTTGGTCGGATAGCGTGAGCTGGCTGCGGGGCAACCACTACCTCCAGATGGGCGGCAAATTCGCGCACTTCTACGATATCCACGCCCGCGACGACGAGGTCGTCGCCGCGCTCACCCAACTGGTCTACCAGATTGGCAACGCCAATACCGATCTCTTTTGGAACAACAACTTTTACCCCCAACTGTGCGGGACGGCCGGGGCCTCGGCGACCGCCTGCATGACGAGTACCGCCAAAGGCAGCTATGAAAATGTTGCGGCCGAGATGATGGGGATTGTGAACCAGGATGAGCAGGTGTTTGTGCGGGGCGGGAGCAACTTCCACCTGACCGGCGCCAACACCCTCGAGGACCACTCGGTCATTGACGCCTACAGTCTCTACTTCACCGACTCCTGGAAGATTCGGCCCAACTTGACGCTGAACTACGGCTTGGAGTGGGGCACGACAATGCCTCCTTACGAGAAGAACGGCGTCCAGGACATCTTGACCGATGCCAACGGGCAAGCCATGAGCTTCAACACTCTCACCAACAACGCGCAGACCGCGGCGCTCAACGGAGAGGTTAACAACCCGGTGTGGGCTTTTACGCCGATCCTTGGCATGGGCAGCAAGATAAAGTACCCCTTCAACCCCTACTACGGCGGCTTCAGCCCCCGAGTGTCGCTGGCCTATAGCCCCAACGCGAGCAGCATCGGGTTCCTCAACAAGCTGTTCGGCGACAAGAAGACGGTGCTGCGCGGCGGTTACGCGCGGGTCTACGACCGGCTCAACTCGGTGAGCCTGGTACTGACGCCCTTGCTGGGATATGGTTTTGGCCAGCCTCTCCGCGGCATCGGCGCGAACATGAACGGTTCGATATCCAACATCACCAGTTCCGTCACCCTTGCCAACGCTTTCCGCATCGGCACGGACGGCAACACCGTGCCCTTCCCCACGCCTACCCCCACCCTGCCCGTTCCGGTGGAGCCGGGGGTCAACGCTCCCGGGGCCACCAGCCTCTCTCAACTCGATCAAAATACGCGGCCAGGCCAAGACGACCAGATCGACTTCACCATCCAGCGCGAATTGCCAGGGCAGTTGATTGTGGAAGCCGGCTGGAACGGTCGTTGGGCTCACCACATCAGTATGGACATGGACACCGACGCCGTGCCGATCATGATGAACCTGGGCGGACAATCCTTCTCTAAGGCGTATCAAAACTTGTACCTGGCCGATCAGGCAGGCCAAACCACCGTCGCCGCACAGCCTTTCTTTGAAACGGCCTTGGGTGGCCCCAACAGCGCCTTCTGCTCGGGCTACGCCAATTGCAGTTCCGCCGTCCTGGCGAACGAAGGGGCGCACGGGACCAACAACATTACCTACTTCAGCGCTTGGCCCATGTTTCAGGACTTCGATACCAACGCTTACGGCGTCGGGTCCAACCCCAGCCTGTGGAATTTCGCCGGCTGCAATGGCTGCCAGATTCTGCCCACCAGCGTCGGGCATTATGGGTATAATAACAACCAGGTCACTAACGGCTTCGCCAACTATCAGGCGTTGTTCGTGACCGTGCAGAAGCGCACCGGGCATGGCTTGGTGGTGAGCGCCAACTACACTTACTCCAAGACCTTGAACACCTTCAATATCAACCAGGAATACACCAACTACTCGGTGCCTTACATCTGGAACCCCCGCTTTGACTACGGCCCGGCGACTTTTGATCGCACCCAGGTGTTGAATATCCTGGCCAACTATCAACTGCCCTTCGGAAAGGGGAAATACTTCTCCACCCAGAATCCCGTCCTCGACCGCATCATTGGCGGGTGGACCTTCTCACCGGTTTATAGCTGGGGCACCGGGATCCCGATCGAGACCCAAACGGGCTTCGGCGCAGAATTCGGCGGGAATTGGAATACCGCCGAGGACTCGGGAGAAGTGCCTTTAGTGAACACTGGCACCTTTGGCCACTCGGCCAACACGAACGCTCACATCAGCTCGCAGACCGCCAGTTACGCGGGCCCCAGCCAGGGCTCTCTCGTCGGCTATGGCAACGATCCCTATAACGACTGCATGTCTGGCAATCCGCCAGTACCGGTGCCCTGTACACCCAACACCTACGGCGTGAACCTGTTCAAGAATCCGGCGGCGGTGTTCAACAGCTTTCGGCCAGTGCAGCTAGGACTTGATACCAACAGCTATATCTCGGGCCCGTATTACGGGCAGCATCGCTGGAACCTGGACTTCACCCTCGCCAAGGAGACCCACATCAAGGAGAAATGGAACATCACTTTCTACGCTCAGTTCCTGAATGCCTTGAACCACATGGAGTACGGCGATCCGACCCTGGCCTACACGAACCCCGGGGGCTGGGGGGCGCTCACCGGGCAGTACAACAGCCCGCGCATCATCGAATTGGGCCTGCGGCTTTACTTCTAGAACGCTTCACAATTCCTTTAACTTCCAGAGGGCCAGCACGTGCTGGCCCTCTTTTTTGTTAGGACCGAACGTAGGGGTATGGCTTGCCGTACCCTCATCATGTCCAGGGTTCCGTCAAAATCCAGAGATCCGCATGAGCCTTCGGCGCGCAACTGTGCATGAAAATGTGCGCAGCACTTTGGAGTGCGGTCGCGAAGCTGCCGCTTTGCCCCATGCCCACGGACCGCATGAATCAAGGGCGGAAAGCGGCAGCTTCGCGACCGCACTCCAAAGTGCCTTCGGCACGGTTAATTTGGCGACGAGCAAAGGAAGAGCTTCCTGCCCGTAAGCGATTAGGTGCGCTGCTCTTGCTTCAGACGCACGGCAAGAAATACCTTGAGCAAAGATTGATAGGGGATGTCACGCTGGTTGGCAAGGGCCTTGAGGCTGGCGATCATCTTTATATCGTTCTTGTTCGCCTTTCAACAAGAAGAAACGCAATAGCGGATGGCAATCCACCAAGCGCCCGAGCCAAGAGGGTACGGCAAGCCGTACCCCTACAACCAGCCGGATTGCCCAGAGCCCAGCTCTGCGGTGGTGGATTCGCGATGGATTCGGATTGCGCAGAGCGCAGCTCTGCGGCGGTGGATTCGCGATGGATTCGGATTGCGCAGAGCGCAGCTCTGCGGCGGTGGATTCGCAGAGCTTCGCTCTGCGCAATCCGAAAGGGGCAATCCGAAAGGAGGCAATCCGAAAGGGGCAATCCGAAAGGAGGCAATCCGAGGACGCAATCTGAATCCTACTCCAGCCGGTCCATGCGCAGAATCGAGGAATCATTCAGATAATAGAACCTGAAACTCGACCACGGCCACTGGTCGGGTGAGGCCACCAACCCGCGGGTGACGGGGTTGTTGTGCATGTAATCCATTTTCTCCAGGTATTTCTTCTCGCTATAAACATTGAAGGGATAGAAGCGGCGCTGCCAGAGGCGATAGCGCGCGTCGCTGTGAACGGTGGGGGGCAGGCGTAAATTCGTCAGCATCTTCCGGCACCAGGCATGCTGCTGATGCCCGCGGAGAGTTTCGAGAAAGGCTTGCGCCGTTTGCTTGTTCAGCTCTTGCACGATCGCGCTGGTCCGCTCGGCGGGTTCGGGCCGGAAGAGAAGGTGGTAGTGCTCGGGCATCAAAACCCACCCAATGAGCAGGAAACCCATCTCCTGCCGCAGCCCGCCCAAAGCCTCGACGAAGGTGCACCGGAAGCGCTGGCTGTCGAAAAGCCTGGTGCGGCGATAGGTGCAGTCGGTGATGAACTGTAATTGTCCAGGCGGAAAATAGCGTCCTCGGGATGGCATGATGATGTAGTATACGCCCAGGTACGCTCAACGCAAGGCCAATGTTTGGGTTTGCTGGATGGCGCCCCCGGATTGCCCAATTTCCTTCGGATTGCGCAGAGCAAAGCTCTACGGTCATGGATTCGCAGAGCTGCGCTCTGCGCAATCCGGCTCTGCCGCTGACTCGTCAGCGGCGAATAATGCGCGGCGACGAGCCGCGGCACTCCAAAATTTCGTTTCGCACGGCCGTAAGGCGCCTTTGGCACAGGTGGTTTGGAACGGGCAAAAGAAAAGCTTCCTGCCCGCAAGCGATTAGGTGCGCTGCTCTTGCTTCAGACGCTCGGCAAGAAATACCTTGAGCAAAGATTGATAGGGGATGTCACGCTGGTTGGCAAGGGCCTTGAGGCTGGCGATCATCGAAACAGGTAACCGAATCGAGATCGTTCGCACCGAGGGCTTCAGATTCGGAAAGGTTACGCGCTCGGCCTTGTCCCAGGCGACGTAATCCATCGAATCATGAGTGGACCAAAACTGTCTCTCTTCGTCTTCCGTCTTGAAGACGGGCAGGCGCTTAAGTCTTTTCTTCGCGTTTTTCATAGCCGGAATAGAATCTCCGTTCTCTCCGCGTCATCTCGCGAGCCGAAATAACTCGGAGCAGCTTATCTGGCATCGTGAAAGCGACAAACAGCTTCCGTCCCGCGTCCGTCTGCCCAAAGCTGCAGGAACGCTCTTCTTCGCTCGAATGGCTAGGATCGTGGCGCACAACAAGCGGCTGGTTGAAGAAAACCTCTTCACATTCGGAGTCAGAAATCCCGTGCTTTTCCCAATTCTTGTCCCGGTTCCCATCATCCCAGTCAAACCCGATGAATTCCGTCCACTCGCTCATTGTATATAACTGTTATATACCCCTTTTGTTGGCCCTTCAAGAAGAAACTTAATGGTGGGGCGCAACGCCATGACTTGGCTCACGTAGCGCGGGCATCCTGCCCGCTGTGGCATGGGCGTCCCGCCCGGGCCTTCTAGTCACGCATTCGGTAGTTATACAGTGTGATAATATCGCGGCGGTCAAAGGGGACCTCGAAGAGGTCCAATGTCAAATGTGCGAAGCACTTTGGAGTGCGGTCGCGAAGCTGCCGCTCTGCCTCTTGCCCGCGGACCGTATGAATCAAGGGCGGAAAGCGGCAGCTTCGCGACCGCTCTCCAAAGTGCCTTGGGCACATGCAATTTCAAACCGGTCGCGAATATATTGCACCACAGCAGGCGCTAGGGAATGGCTGACACTGAACGCGCCATAGCCCGCTTGCCACTCGAAACCGGCAAGCGGCCGGTTGCGGTGCACCCAACGCGAGGAATTGGCCTTCACCACCCGCAGGGCATCAGCCGTTGCCACCGTGGGCGGTAACGAGCAGAGGTTCGTGTACGTGTGTGACATGTTCTTTCGCCCCTCCGGGGCTTGGGGGGATTTTACCCGAATTCCTCCTCCACGGCTTGCGCCGTGGGCTACGATCTTTCGCTCGCTACCCGGGCTGTGCTGAACAAGCGTAGCGTGGACCCCTTCGGTCTGAGCGGGCGGGGTTATCCGTCGGCTGGCAGATTACTCCGCGTTTTTGTGTCGCGCATTCGGCGGCTACCGGTGTCTGACGAATTGCCCCTCATCCGGCCACCTCCGTCGGCCACCTTCTCCCCCGAGGAGAAGGTTCTTAGGTGACCGTGGCGCCGACCGGTTGGATTGCGGAGTCGCTCTTTCCGCCAGCCGATACGCCTGCGCACATCGATTACCAGCCCTCTCCGAGGGGAGAGGGTGCCGGCCTTGTGCCGGCGGGTGAGGGGTTCCTAGGGGCCGGGACGATCCGCCGCGTAGGGTTTAGAGCAGAGCGCGCACCACTCCTCCCTCGGCTCGGAGGGCGGCGCCGTTGATGATGGCGCTTTGGGCGCTGGCGACGAAACCCACGACGGCCGCGACTTCCACGGGCTTCTCGTAGCGTTTCAGGAGCGAGCTCGGGCGCACCTTCTCAAGGAATTCCTTTTCCACTTGCGCGGGGGTCACATCCTGCTGCCGGGCCATTTCCTGCCGGAGTTGCCGACACCGTCGGCGTTCGTGGGTCCCGCAAACAAGAGGAGGAGTTATGGCTGCAATTCCGCGGGGGCAGTAAGCTCGGGTTGATTTTTCAGGGCATGAAACAGGATGTCGGTGTAACTGGAGAGAGAGAAAATGCGCGCCCAAATAAAGCCATCAAACCCGCTGACTCGAAGGTCCGTAGCGCCCAGCCTTTCAACATTGGCCAACACCGTGCTCGCCATCTCCGCAGGGTTCGAGATGTCATCGATGAGAATTCCCGCAGGGTGAGGCCGGCTGCGCAGCTCCTTCAGCGCCTGAAGCACCTGCGACTGGGCGGCCAAGCACGGCTCGGTGTGACACTCCAACATCTTCTCGACGGCATAGAGCGCCGAGTAGTTGATACGATCGGTGAAGGCCACGTAGAGGTGCTGGCTCGCGGGAAGGTGGTGGACCGGGACCATTTCCGCGACTTCCAGGAGGGGTAAGGGGACAAGATGGGCGCATTCCAGAAAGCGCCGGCTTTGATTGAGGGGAAAGACCGGGATGCTCCACTGCAAACCGAGAATTTGGGTCACTTGCTCTTCGCTGACGGCCCCCATGTGCCGTAGCCATTCCCCCACCCGCCCGCTGCCCGAGTCTTTTTGCGCTTTTAAAGCTCTTTTGAGTTGCTCATTATCGACAAGACCGCGCGAAAGCATCAGCAGCCCCAGGGGAACCCGATGAGCCGCGGCAGGGGCTTGAGCGGTCCCCGGAAGGAACTGCGCGATGGCGGAGGCGAGAGCCGGTTCCAAGCACTGGGGACGGCAATACCAGTGGCCATCCAGGGTGTAACCGCGCAGAGGATCAAGCCAAGCCCGCCACGAGCGCCGACGCTGGGAGCAAGCTGAGGATTCACATTGTCGTGCGATCCGTCCAACGTTCATGATTTCCCGATCTGCTCACGTTCTTAAGGACTCAATTCGCTCCATCGGACTTATGATTTCCATCACGCGCAACCCATAGTTCCCGTCCACTACCACCACTTCCCCCCTGGCAATCACCTTTTTCCCGACTAGAAGTTCCACCGGATCCTGGACATATTGATTGAGTTCCACCACCGACCCCGCGCTCAGGTCCAGGATGTCGCGAAGCGCCATTTGGCGTTCACCGAACCGCAGAGTTACGTCCAGTTCCACATCCATCAACAATTCGAGTTTGGGATCACGGGCCGGCGCCAGGGGGGCAGGCGGCGGGGTCGGAGTAGGCAATTCGAGAGCCCGGGCAGCCGGGGCGGGGGCGGGGGTCAATGCCGTAACCAACGCGGAGCCGAGCTCCGCAACCAGAGTGAGAGGGGTGAGTTTGGGACTGGTCCACTGGAGGCCGACCTGCACGGCGGGCTCGCCCGGAAACGAATCTAACCCTATCCACTTAAAATTTACCTCTCCGCCCGCCAAATCTTTGAGGGCGGAGGCGGCCGCACCCGCAAATTGGCGGAACAACTCCGCAAGGGCATCCCGGTGGTCATCGCTCATCACCGAGCCGCCATCCTCTGGCTCCCCCAGCAACAATTGGGCCAGCCGGATGGCATCTTTCTTCGAAAGCACAAACCCCTGGTTCCCGGAGAGGTGCTGGGCCGCCTCGAATTGGACGGCGATGCGGTTCTCCTTCAGCGATGCGAGCAGGGCCTGCGTTGCCTCAGGGGAAAGTTCCTGCCAAGTGTGAGGTGCGCCCGCCACCTCCTGAAGGACGCGGCCAAGGCTTGTGCCCCAGGTCTGCAGATACTCGTGCAGCTTCGGGCTGTGGGGGGCCGGTTTTTCGCCGCTCATGCGTTCTCCTTCTGAACCAAGTCCAATGACCGCACGCGTCCATCCACCTGCGCGGCACGACGGCCCCTCATGCGAACCGGGTGCGCGTCAAATAACACCTTGCCGCTGATCAACAGATTGGCGGCCTCCCCGAGGGAACAATTCAGCTTCAGGACATCACCTTGTTCCAAGGAAAGAATTTGGGAAACGCAGACGCGCTGCTCCGCCAGGACCAACTGGACGGGGAAGCGGCAATGGTCAAGGCGCCGGCGCATTTGAGAAGTGCTGTCGGCTGTGCCCCGCTGTTTTCGGTAGGAAGCCTGCTGTGTGAGCTTCCGCAAAAGGGCGTTGGCGACGGCGGCGGGCAGGGCGACATTCAGCATCCCGCGCGCTTCCGGCATACGGATTTCGAAACTGAGAGAGAGGATTTTCTCACTGGGTGGCATGAGGCGGGAAATGTCGGCCTGCCGCAGCCGCTGATCAAAATCGACTTGGACTTCCAGCACCGGGTGCCAGGTGTTTTCCAACTCTCTCCCGATGATTCTCACCACACTTTCAAGGATCTGCTCCTCGATTTCGGTGATTTCCCGGACGGCAGCTTCAGGCCGGCCGGGCCCTCCCAGCAATACATCTATGATCGGAAACGCCAAAGGCAGATCGATTTCGATCGCCGCCGAAACTCCCATCGGGCGAAGCGTCATGGACACCAGGTAAGTCACTTCGGGGATGCGCTGCAGGAACTCGCCGTAGTTGAGTTGTTCCGCCGACACCAGATTGACTTCGAAGGCAAGCCGTAGGTAGGCGCCGAGCACATGGGTGAGATTCCGCGCGAAAAGCTCATGCAACTGGCTTACCGAGCGGAGTTGCTCTTTGGAGATGCGGGCCGACTGGCGAAAATTGCAGACTGTCAAGGTGCGTTCCTCGACGGGGGCCTTGGGTTTCTCGGCAACTCGCCCTTGCGCTGCACGAAAGAGGGCGTCAATTTCCTCTTGGCTTAGAATCTTCTCCATGTCGTCTCCATCGCGCCGATCCGGGTGGGGGGTGGACTATCCAAACGAGGGGGTGATCCTTCGAGTAAACCCCGCATTCTTGCGCGCAGGCGAACCAGGGCGGCGGAGTGGATTTGCGAAACCCGTGCCTCCCCTACCCCCAACACCGCCCCGACTTCTTTCATGGTGAGTTCTTCGAAGTAATAAAGAGAGAGAACCTGCCGCTCCCGAGGCTGGAGTTCGCTCACCGCGCGGGACAGGAGTTCGTGGAGTTCCCCTTCCAGACATCGCGCATAGGGTTCCTGGTCCGGCCCTTGCGTGGGCGCGGCTAACGTATCGCGTTCCTGGCCTGCCTCATTGAATTCATCGTGCAAACTCCCGAGGTCCAGCCCGCGCAAGTCGCCCAGCAAGTGTTGCAATTCCTTCAACTCCATCCCCAATTCGATCGCCAGTTCGGGTTCCGTCGCCGGGCGCCCAAACTGGGCCCGAACCCGCTGGTGCGCCTGCTCGAGTTGACGAGCTTTCTTGCGCAAGGGACGCGGGCTCCAGTCGAGATCGCGCAAACTGTCGAGTATCGCCCCCTGGATACGGTGTTTCGCGTAGGTTTTGAGTTCCACATTCTTGTTGGGATCGAATTTGTGGAGCGCTTCCATGAGACCCAAAATGCCCGCTTGCACCAAGTCGTCAAACGGGATATGAGAGGGCAGGCGGTCATGAATCCTCCGGGCGATATAACGCACCTGCGGGAGCTGTTCCAAAAGCAGGCGCTCGTGATCATTCGCTTCGAGGTGCGAAACGGACTCATAGGCTTTCTTGGCGGCGTTCATAATTCTCACCCCTTTCCTTTCGTCGAGGGATCCCCCGATCCGCTCACTGCACTACCCCCAGGGATTGAATGGACACCGCGGGAGGAATTTCCGCGGGTGACAGAACCACCACCCGGGGGAGGAATGGCTCCATCAGGCGTCGCAGGTGAAAGCGCGTCGGACTGCTGCAAAGAACGATGGGCGAGGGTACCGACAACGGCTCACCCAAAAGGCGCTTCATGCCCTCTAGCACCCGGCGAATCAGCGAAGGTTGCAGGGCGCTGGGTGAACGGTTGGCCGTTTGGGGATCTAAAACCTGCGCGAGTTGTTCTTCCACTGCCGTGTCAAGCTGGATGACCGTGAGCTTCCCATCGTCCCCCAGCAAGGGCTGAACGAGGGCGCGACCCAAGGCCTGCCGCGCGGCTTCCACCAACAAAACCGGGTTTTTGTTCAAGCTCGCCGTGTCGAGGAGTGTTTCTAGAATCGTGACCAAGTCACGAATCGAAACCTGCTCGCGCAACAGTTGTTGGAGCACCTTTTGAACATCGCCCAGGCTGAGCAGTTTGGGGAGGAGTTCTTCCACCAATTTGGGTTGTGATTCCGCCAAGGCGTCAAGTAGCCGCTTGGTTTCCTGCCGGGTCAGGAGTTCGTGGGCGTGTTGCTTGATGACTTCCGCCAAGTGGGTGGCCAGAACCGAGGTTTGATCCACCACCGCATAACCAGCGGCCAAAGCCCGGTCGCGAAGGTTGGGCGCAATCCATTTGGCGGGCACGTTGAAAGCCGGCTCGCGGGTTTCCCGCCCCTCCAGGGGCTGCGCCGTCGCCTCCGAGCTGATGGCCAGCAGACTCTCCTGGGCCATTTCCCAGCGCGCGATTTCCACTCCCCGGAGGCGGATGACATACTCGCGGGGGTTAAGCTGCACGTTGTCGGTAATGTGGACGGGGGGAATGATGAAGCCCAATTGCAGTGCAAGGTGCCTGCGCAGAGCGCGAATGCGGGTCAATAACTGTCCCCCTTGCGCCTGATCGACCAAGGCTACGAGTCCGTAGCCCACTTCCAGGCTCAAATCGTCCAGATGCAGGAGGGTCTCTAGTTGCTCCTGGGCCTTTTCCGGCGGCAGTGCCGTGGCGGGGGTCACCGGTTCCGCCGCTTTGGTTGCGCTCGCCCGCTGGGCTCGGCGCGCCACCCAGGCCAGAAGCCCGGACATGAGGAAGAAGGGAATTTTGGGTAAGCCCGGAATCAGGCCGAGTGTACCCATCACGCCGGAGACGATCCACAGCGGATCGCTGCGCGGAAGCAGTTGGCGAGTGAGGTCAGATCCCAAGCTCGATTCGGAAGAAGCCCGCGTCGCCACCATCGCCCCGGCGACGGAAACCAGAAGCGAGGGGATCATGGTAACCAGCCCGTCCCCGACGGTGAGGATGGTATAAGTCTTCAGGGCTTCGCTGAGCTGGACGCCATGGTAGAAGACTCCAATCAAAAAGCCGGCGACGATGTTGATGGCGGTAATGAGCACGGTGGCCAAGGCATCGCGTTGGCTGAAGCGCGCGGCGCCATCCATGGCCCCATAGAACTCCGCCTCGCGGCCCACCAGTTCGCGACGCGCGCGCGCCTGGGCTTCGTCAATCAGCCCGGCGCCGAGGTCAGCGTCAATGGCCATTTGTTTCCCCGGCAAGGCGTCCAAGGTGAAACGCGCCGTTACTTCCGCAATGCGCACCGCGCCGTGGTTGATCACCAGGTACTGAATTGCAATCAAAGCTACAAAGAGGACGAAACCGACAATGTAATTGCCCCCCACCACAAACTGCCCGAAGGCTCCAATCACATGCCCGGCGGCAGTGGCGCCCTCATTGCCGTGGAGCAGAATGCGCCGGCTGCTCGCCAGCCCCAGCGACAGGCGGAACAAGGTCAGGAGCAGGAGGAGGGAGGGGAACACCGAGAACTGCACGGGGCGTGTGATGTACATGGCCACCAACAACACCAGGACGGAGGCCGTAAGACTGGCCGAAAGCAGAAGGTCCAACAAGAAAGGCGGCAAGGGAACCAGCATCACAAACACCAGAGCCACCGTGATGGAGGGAACTGCCCAGTCCAGGGCGTTGCCCTTATTGGGGGGAGCCGGTTTGGGGGGTGCGGGTTTCATGATTTAACCAGCCGCTGGGTGCGGTAGATGAAGGCCAGGATCTCCGCGACCGCCGTGTACAAATTCGCAGGGATCGTCTGACCGACTTCGGTGGCACGATAAAGCGCCTGAGCCAGAGGCGGGTTTTCCACCAACGGGATTCCGTGCCAGCGTGCCTCGTGCTTGATTTTTTGCGCGAGCAGGTTGCGGCCCTTCGCCACCACCACCGGAGCGGCCATGGTTTCCGGTTTGTACTCGAGCGCCACGGCATATTCGTTGGGGTTGGTCACCACCACCGTGGCGCGCGCCACATCGCGCAACATGCGCCGGCGACGCATCTCCCTCTGCAGCCGCCGAATGCGCCCGCGGATGGCTGGGTGGCCTTCCGTTTCCTTGAAGTCCTCGCGCACTTCCTGGCGACTCATGCGGAGTTGGCGCTCGTGGTTCATGCGTGCCAGCAGCAAATCGAATCCTGACCAAAGGACAAAAACCAATCCGCCCTTCCAGGCAATCTCAAAGATTCGCGTCAACATCCAACCTAGCGACGGCCGAACCCCCACTCGGCACATTTGCAGGATCTGGCCCCAGTCCCGAACCATGATGGACATGGCGATGTAGAGCACAAAGGCGGATGGAACCAGCGACTTTAAGAGTCCCTGTAGCCCGCTGAGGGAAAACAACTTTCCAAGATTGTTGGCGGGATTCAGCTTTTGCGGTTTGGGGGCAAGGGCCGCCGGAGCCACAACAAATCCTCCCAGGGCAAAACTGCCGGCGAGTGCTACCAGCCAAGTCATGGCCAAGCTGGGCCCGGCCCAAACACATACTCTCCAGGCCACCCAACTGAGCACCGGGGTGCCCCCCGCCATATCACTGTGGGCAGCGGAAATGAGACACCTTTCCAAGAGCACGCGCCAGTCGTCCTTCCAGTTTTGCGGGTACCACCAGAGGAACAGCACCGCGGTCATTACCGCAAGCGCGGCGGGCAGCTCCCGGCTGCGCGGGACGTCGCCTTCGCGGCTGGCTCGTTGCCGCCGCCGCGGAGTTGCTTGTTCAGTGCGACTTTCGTCCGCCACTCGTTCTGCTCCCTATCGCGCTAATTGCATCAGTCGCTCGCTCATCGCCAGCGCTTCCCCGAAATACCTCTCGAGCAACCCCGGCCAAAACCGCAATGTCCCCACGATCACCAGAAACGCCACGACGCTCTTGACGGACATCCCCACAAGCAAAACCGGAAGCTGGGGTGAAGCCCGTCCCAGAAAACCCAGAGAGATGTCAATGAGGATCGTGGCCAGGAGAGTAGGGATGGCAACCTGTACAGCCATGATCAGCATGCCCCCGGCGGCACGCCAGATCTGCTCGGCCACCACGCGATTCGCCACCAGCATTCCGGGCGGACAATATTGGAAGCTTTTGACCAGGCCCCGCAGCACCCAATGATGAACGTCCAACTGAAGAAAGATGAGTAGCGCCACCGCTTGGTAGAAAATGGAGAGGAGAGGCGTCTCAACATCCGCCAAAGGATTTATCAGGTTGGCCAGCGAATACCCAACCTGGAAGCCTACGACCTGCCCTGCCAATTCCACTCCTTCGAAGACGAACTGAAGCGTGATCCCCATGAGCAGACCCACGACAAACTCACCGCCGGCAACCTGCCACCCTCGCGCGCCGGAGAAGGAGGGCAAACCCGGCGCCAAGACGGAGTAGAGCAGGGCCGTCAGCACCACGGTGAAGCCGGCCTTAATGCGCGGCGAAATCGTCGCGCTCGAAAAAAAAGGCGCAAACACCATCAACGCGCTCACCCGTGCGCCCACGATCAGGACGCGCCCGGCCACCGTTTCCAATCCCGTTCCCACTTTTCACTCCTCGCGCCTTACCCCAGAAAGCGATGGAAGTCCGAAAACATCTGCACGGTAAAACTCATCAATTTGCGTAACATCCACGGCAACAAGACAAAGGTGGTGAGGGCCACGACCGCGATTCTCGGCACGGTGGCCACCGTATGTTCCTGAATGGAGGTCATCACCTGGGCAATGTTGATCAGCAGACTCACCACGGTGGCCACCGCCAGAATGGGCGCGGCCAGCAACAGAGCGGTCAGGAGAGTATCGCGAGCCAATTGCACGACCACATCAGGGGACATAGAACACCTCAATAGAAACTCTTCATCAGTGAACCCACTACCAAGTTCCAGCCGTCCACCATGACGAAAAGCAAAATCTTCAGCGGTGTGGAAATCACCACGGGAGGCAATTGCATCATCCCGATCGAAGTGGTAATGGACGCCACCACCAGGTCGATCACTAAGAAGGGAAAGAACAAGATGGTCCCGATTTGAAACCCTGCCTTCAGTTCCGAAAGGATGTAGGCGGGAATAACCACCCGCATGGAGAGGTCATCCGGGCGGCGCGGGCGGGGTTCCTTCGCCAACTCCACAAACAACGCTAAATCCTTCTGCCGCGTAAACTTCAGCATGAAGCGCCGCAAAGGCACGGCCCCCCGGCCCAATGCATCCACGGCCGTAATCTGGTTGCTTTGGAGAGGAACGATGGCGGCCTGATAGATATCCGCCCCCACGGGTTGCATGACGAAGTAAGTCAAAAAGAGCGCCAATCCGATGAGGGTTTGATTGGTGGGTGTACTTTGTGTTCCCAGCGCCTGGCGCAGGAAATGAAACACGACCAGCAACCTTACGAACGGCGTCATGGCGAGAAGCAGGGCGGGCAGGAGGGTCAGGATGGTGAGCAGGACGACGATATTCCAGGGCAGCGACGAATTGCCTTGGGTCAGCCCCGGAATCACCAGACTGTTCGGCGCGGCCGGCGGCGCGGCGCATACCGCGCTGGGAAACACCCCGGCGGCGATTCCTATCGCCAACCACCGCGCCCATCGTAGAGGCCACAATCGCTTCATAAAAAGAACTCAATGGCCCTCAAAAGCACGCGACTCCCGCGACGGGGAAGGTTCGCTGATCACCACCCCATCGTGCAGCCGCGCCAAGAGGGCGAGAGAATTTCCGCTACCTCCCACCAAGAATTCCTGGCGGTCGAATTCAATAACCGCCAAAAAACGCCGTTCTCCCAGCGACAACGTCTCGCACACACGCAGGCGGCGAGCCTTACGGGGCTTTACGGCGCGCTGCACCCATTGCCATGAGTTCTTAAGGGCGACCGACCAGGCCACCTCCGGCGGGGATGTAACTTGGCTTGCGGCATTGGATTCCATCACTTTTGTTCCTTCCCCCAGATCGCGACCAGCGACCCGAGTCAAATCATTTCCGTCATCCGGACGGCTAGCCGGCCATCGATCACATCAAATTCCGCCCACCCGACCATGACTCCGTTCACCAGGACCGGCACATGCGCCCCTTCACGGCGGCGCGTATCCACCAGCGAATTGGCACTGAGGGAAAGAAGGTCGCGAATGGTGAAATGAGGAACTTCTAACGCAACGGAGAGCTGGCAGGGCAGTTCCAGCGCCTCCGGCCAAATCTCCCGGGGCGGGGGAACCGATTCCACAACGCGGGTTTGAGCCTCACTTCCCATAAGTCATCGCTGCACAAGAAAATCCGTGAAATAGACTTCTTTCACTCCCAACTCGGGCGTCCGCTCCCGAAGCGCGCGGACGAGCTCATCCTTAAGTTTCTGCTTACCTTCGGGGGCCAGCAGCGCGTCAGAGTGCCAAGTTGACAGCACTGCCAGAATGCAATCCCGGATGCGCGCGGTGGGCACTTCTCCTTCACCTCCCTTACCCTCCTTGCCGGAAAGCGGGCTTTCCAATCCCAAGTCAATTCCTACACGGAGGAACCGGTTTTCTTCCTGGTCCGCCAGGTTCACCACAAAAGGTTCCAGATGCATGACGGCCTTGACCTTCGAAGCCGGCGCGCCTTTGCCAGGACCGCTGGGGGCAGGGGAAGACTTCTTGCACCCGAGGCTGCCCACCACCGTGAGCACCGCCAGTCCCAACACCAAGAGCACCGCACGCCCCCACCTCGCTTGGCGTCGTTTCCATTCCGCGTGGGTATCGTTGGCCATATGCACATGTTCAAAAAAGCAAGTCATTGCCCACAAGGACGGGAAACACCCAAAAGGGTTTTGCGATCAGGGAGGGCAAGAGAAACCCTTATTTGTGTAATGGTTCCGGGATGTTTGAAAATCGCTGACCAACCCTCCCGGCGGGGCACTACCGGGACGTGGGCGTTCCAAATTGGGAAAGACTCATGAGGGAGTTCCAAGGTGGAATGGGTCACGCGTAGGAGTCAGGAGACTGGAGGCCAGAATAGGGCCGCAGCCCACCCTCTCGTGACTTTTGAATCCGGCCTTATTGGTCATCTTGGCCAGGGTAGTTGGCGTGCGATGCAGGATGCGCTAGGATACAGCGTTCGGTTTCAAAAGGCTTGGGGGGGAAGAAACACAGACTCGCACATCACGCGGATTACGCCGATGATACCGATGAGACTTCTTGTAGCCTGTGTCGTCTGCATCATCTGCGGATCAAAAGGGAGGTTGAAATGATACTGGAAGGGCAAGTAGCTTTGATCACTGGAGCCTCAAGCGGCATTGGCCGGGCGACGGCCGAGGCCATGGCACGCGAGGGCGCGCGCGTGGGAGTGAACTACCTCAAGAATCAGAAAGGCGCGGAGGAGGCGGTGGAAGCCATCCGCAAAGCAAGTGGCGAAGCTCTGGCAATTCGCGCCGATGTCACGCGCCGGGACGAGGTTGATGCCCTCGTGGCGGCGGTGCGCAAACAGTGGGGACGCATTGACATCCTAGTGAACAACGCCGGCGACCTGCTGGCGCGGCACACTCTGGCGGACATGACCGAAGAGTATTGGGACCAGATCATGGACTTGAACTTGAAGAGCGCCTTCCTGTGCACACAAGCGGTGTGGGAAGAGATGGCGGCGCGCCAGCGCGGATGCATCATCAACGTCACCTCGATCGCCGGACGGAACGGCGGAGGTCTGGGCGCCGCGGCCTATGCGGCGGCCAAGGGCGGGCTGTTGACCTACACCAAAGGGTTGGCCAAGGAACTGGCTCCGCACGGAATTCGCGTCAATGGGATCGCGCCGGGAGTGATCGCCACTCCCTATCATGAACGTTACAGCCCGCCCGAGCTCATGGCGAAATTCGTAGCCAATATTCCCCTGGGGCGCGCCGGAACGGCGGAAGAAATCGCTGATGTCATCCTGTTCCTGGCGTCCCCCGCCGCGCGTTACATCCTGGGCGAGACCGTGGAAGTGAACGGCGGGATGTTGATGGACTGAGATTATCGGGTCATCGGGTGATCGGGCCATTGAGACATTTTGAAAATCGCGGGCGGGCGCAGAGCGCGGGTGGTGCATTCATGAAAAGTCATGCACACGCCATTTGATTGTTGACAAACCACGAATCCCTATTGTTAGGTGCCCATAGGGGCATTTGGCCAAGGGGCGGCATGGGGGCAAAATGTCCGGCCAAGGTCCGCATGGCGACATTATGTCTCCCTCTGGATGTAGCGGCGGGTTTATCCCGCCATTGGCTGGATGTAGCGGCGGGTTTATCCCACCATTGGGCTGGATATGTAGCGGCGGGGGAGTTTATCCCGATCAGATCGGGATCCCGCCATTGGCTGGTCAACAACCCGCGGGCGTACGGCGTGGCGGAGCCGCGCCGCGCTGGCCATTGCTTCCTGCCTCCTGCCCACTGCTTTGAGTTCCCCGGCTTCCGAGTAAGGGTTTTGTTGAAAGGTCCCCCTACGCAGGGCGGAGCGATGGCTGGCGAGTCCCCCCGCCCGTTCTCCGGTTAGGCCGTTCGGCCAGGTGGCCCCCACTGGACGCGAAGGCGACTTTCCAGGCCGGATCCTGTTGTGCTCCACGCGCGGCGCTTAAAGCCGCCGTTACTAAGCAGAGGCCTGATGGCTCAGCATCGCGCCTGGCTGGTAGAGGTACTTCTGGAACCCGGAGAAGACGTGTCCGATTTCTTCGGGCCTGCCCAGGACGGCCACGGCGTCGGCAATGGCATTATATTTGAGCCTCAGCAGAGGAGCGAGCTTCTCCTGGTCGAGTTCCTGCACGCCAACCTTGACATATTGGGAGAGGACAAAATCGAGGAAGACCTGTTGCTTGGTGTTGAATCGGGTGCTGATCTGCACTTTCGCCGTGGCAGCCCTTTCCTCACGGGTGAGCGGTGGCAAGGCGTAGGCGACGTGCGCGAGGACATCGAAAAGATCGCTCTTCTCGGCGTCGATAATCTTCTGCATCTCCGCCAACTGCTCCCCGCCGAAGCCCGCCTCCGCGAGGCCATGTAAAAGCTTCGAGCGGGCATCGGGAGCGCTCCATAGGGCGCGCAGTTCGGCTTCGTCTTTAAAGAATTCCGGCAGCTTACCAAACAGCATCTCCAAGAACTGTTGCGCGGACATGGGTGTGCCGTCAGGGTGCCAGAAGCTCGTCACCATCATGTGCTGAATGGTGCGAGCCTTGCCGTCGGCCAGTTTCACTTTGATTTTTTGCCGGCGCGGTCCCGGCTCGGGTTCCGGCCGGCTTGGGTCTGGCGGCTGCGGTTCCGTTGGGTGTTTGGGTTCGGGCTTCGGCTCGGGCTCCATGGGCTCGCCGTCCCATTCCGGATCGCTAAAGTGGTGGTGCGCCTTCACGAAATCGTAGATGGTGAAGTAATCCTTGCCGTCATAGAGGCGCGTGCCTCTCCCGATGATCTGCTTGAACTCAATCATTCTATTGATGGGGCGCATCAGCACGATGTTGCGAATATTGCGCGCATCCACGCCGGTGGAAAGTTTTTGTGACGTGGTAAGGACGGTGGGGATGCTCTTCTCGTTGTCCTGAAAGTCCCGCAAGTGCTGTTCGCCCAACTCTCCGTCATTCGCCGTGACGCGCTGGCAATAGTTCGGGTCCTTGCTGGTCTTCATCTGGTTGACGAGGTCGCGCACTGCCAGCGCGTGGTCCTGGGAGGCGCAGAAAACCAGTGTCTTCTCAGTTTGGTGGATCTGCTCCATGAACAGCTTTACGCGGTGCGCTTCGCGTTCCTTGATCTCGATGATCTTGTTGAAGTCGGGTTCCGTGTAGCGCTTCCCAATTTCGATTTCGCCCTCGATCACCTGGTCGTCGGGCGTAAAGAAATAATCATCGAGCGTGGTGGAAATCTGCTTCACCTTGAAGGGCGTCAGAAAACCGTCGTTGATGCCGTCCTTCAGCGAGTAGATATAAACCGGATCGCCAAAGTAGGCGTAGGTGTCCACGTTTTCGTCGCGCTTGGGCGTGGCGGTGAGGCCAAGCTGCACGGCGGGTTTAAAATATTCGAGAATGCTGCGCCAGTTGCTCTCGTCATTCGCCCCGCCCCGATGGCACTCATCGATGACGATAAAGTCGAAGAAGTCCGGAGGATATTCGCCGAAGTAGGGGGAGGGCTTGCCCTCCCCTCGGTGTGAATTGCCACCCAACGTGAAGTCGTGCGACGCCGACAAGGGGAGGGCAAGCCCTCCCCCTACGTTGGGCGGGCCGCTCATGAACGTCTGGAAGATGGTGAAGAACAAGCTGCCGTTCTTCGGCACCTTGCCTTTCTTGCTGATGTCTTCCGGCTTGATGCGCACCATCGCGTCCTCGGGGAAGGCGGAGAAGGCGTTATAAGCCTGATCCGCCAGGATGTTGCGGTCCGCGAGGAACAGAATGCGCGGGCGACGCGAGGGCTCGCGCCCTTTTTTCCAGTCGGGGAGATTCCACCGGCTGTGGAAGAGCTTCCACGCAATCTGAAAGGCGATGAAGGTCTTGCCCGTCCCCGTCGCCAGGGTCAGCAGGATGCGATCCTTCCCGTCAGCGATAGCTTCCAGCACCCGCTGAATGGCGATGTCCTGGTAATAGCGCCCCTGGAAATATCCGCCCCTGTCCTCGAAAGGCACTGCGGCAAAGCGGTCACGCCAAGCGTTCGCCTCGGCGAAGGTTAGGTTCCAAAGTTCTTCCGGGGTGGGATACTGCGGCACTTCGCCTTCCGTGCCCTCCGTCATGTCGACGCCGTAGATCCCTTGGCCGTTGCTGGAATAGGTGTAGCGGACGGCCAGTTTCCCGGCATAGCTCTTCGCCTGGCCCACGCCTTCGGTGAGAGGTTTGTCCCACGCCTTGGCCTCCACCACGGCCAGCTTGTGGTTGCGGTAGACCAGGACGTAATCGGCAATGTCGGGCTTGGCGCGCTTCCCGTGGCCTTCAATGCGGCCCAGCGTGATGTGATACTCGCGCAGGATGCGGCTACCTTCTACCACGCCCCAGCCCGCGGCCTTCAGGGCAGGATCAATATATTCGGCTCTGGTTTCGGCTTCGTTCATGGTTATGTCAAATGGAAAGACCCAATAGCGCGCGCAACTTCGCTCGCATGCGGGTGGCGATATCGAGTGATTCCGTTGCCTCTTCCCGATCCGCGGACTCACCCGGATAGCGGAACGCCACCGCCGCGCGGGTCAAGAAACGCAATTCCTGTGCCGGCCAGGACCATGGCGGGCTGGCCGGGCCGAGTAAACGGTCCAGCTCCGTCAAATCGTGGGTTCTAGGGGGGACAGTGCCGAGGTGGATCAGCAGTGCCTTCATCAATTTTTCAATGCATTGCTGCGCGTGAAAACAAACCGCATCGAAATTGGGAGAGTCTGGCGCCTTGAGCTCGCGGATGGCGGTGGTGAAATCGGCTTCGGCCTTGTCCGTCCACTCTTTAGTGGTGCCTTTCATAGAGCACCTTTCCGCGGTCCAGGGCCTCCCGAATCAGGGGGTCGCCCTCTTCATACCTTCGCGCGGTGTCCTCCGGACGGCGCGCCACGATGTCAACGGAAAAATCCGGGTCCACGCGGTTCAGGATTTCCAGGGACTTGCGGAAGCCTTTGCCCTCGAACGGCAGCACCACCAGAAGATCGACGTCGGAATCCGGGCGCGGCTCTCCGTAGGCGTAAGAACCAAACAGGATGATTCGCTCCGGCTGGAACTCGCGGGCGATCCTTTCGCCCAGGTCGGCAATTTTCTTCTGATTGATCATTTGCGTCTTCGCATTGATCCAGCCTGCTGCTCGTTCGCGAGCTACTCCGGCAATTATACCAGAGCATAGAGGCGGCGGAACCTGTCCCGATCTAATCCGGGTTTCGGCTTCGTTCATGGCGGCCACCCTCGCCGCGCTGGGTGAAGACAGAATTCAGGTGGCTTTCAAATAGGGCACGGGCGTTTTGGAGGTTCTTTTCGGCGTTGGCTTTGGCGGTGGCGATGCCGTCAAACGCTTCGTCGAGGATGCCGACGATTCGCTGCTGTTCGGGGAGCGGGGGGATTTTTACGGTTTGGGAATAGACCTCATTTCGGTTGATGCCCGGCTTCACACCCTTTGCGAGGCGCGGCAAATCGAGCGTCGTTAAAAGGTAGTAGAGAAATCGTAAATCGTGCTGCCGCTCATCGAAGGTGACGAAGTAGGTGACATCAAGGGGCCAAAACCTTGGCTCGGTAAGATTCACTTCGCCGGCCGACCCCTTGCGTCCGACGATGATGCTGGGTCTGTCGTGATAGAACCTGTCCGTTCGGTCCTTCTCTCCGTTCGCTCCATAAACCGGGAATTTACCTTCCGGCTTGCGGTCGCGATCATCGAGCGGTTTGCCGTATTCAAGCTGGAGGACATCTCCAACCCGTTGGTCTTTCCACAAAGCCTTCATAGCAGCGCCTTGATGTTCGCCAACACTTCCGCGCTTTCGGCGTCCAATGCCACAATTTCGTCCATGATCTCCTCCAGGCTGCGGTGCTTCACTTCCTCGCCGCCGTTGGGGTTCTTCACGGAGAGGTCAAAGGTTGCTTGGTCAATAGTCCTCGCGTCCACGTTCCAACTCTTGGGCGAGTTGGCAAAGGTCTTTTGCAGCTTCACGAACTCGGCCAGGTCGTCGTCATTAAGCGGGTTGATCTTTCCCAGACTGCGGCCGGGGTCGAGCTGGTAGTACCAGATTTTGCGTGTCTTCGTTCCTTTCTCAAAGAACAGCACCACGGTCTTCACCCCCGCACCCTGAAACGTGCCGCCGGGGCAATCAAGCACAGTGTGCAGGTTGCAGCTTTCCAGCAGCAACTTGCGCAGGCTCACCGAGGCATTATCCGAATTGGAAAGGAACGTGTTCTTGATCACCACGCCGCCCCGCCCTCCCGCCTTCAAAATCTTGATGAGATGCTGGAGGAACAGAAACGCCGTCTCGCCAGTGCGGATGGGGAAGTTCTGCTGCACCTCTTTCCGCTCGCCACCGCCGAAAGGCGGATTGGCCAATACCACCTCGTAGCGATCCTTCTCCTGAATGTCGGCAAGATTTTCCGTAAGCGTGTTGGTGTGGATGATGTTCGGCGCCTCGATGCCGTGCAGGATCATGTTCATGATCGCAATCACATAGGCGAGCGACTTCTTCTCCTTGCCGTAAAACGTACGGTCCTGCAGAGTCCTGAGGGTCTTAACGCTCTTTTCGCTATTCTTCTGGAGGTAGACGAACGACTCGCACAAAAATCCCGCGGAGCCACACGCGCCGTCGTAAATCCGCTCGCCAATTTGCGGCTTTACTACGTTCACGATGGCGCGAATCAGCGGGCGCGGCGTGTAATACTCGCCGCCATTGCGCCCGGCGTTGCCCATGTTCCTGATCTTGGCCTCGTAAAGGTGGCTCAGTTCGTGCTTTTCGGTTTGCGAGCGGAAGCGCAGCTCGTCAATCTGGTCGATAATCTCGCGCAGGTTGTAGCCGCTCTGAATCTTGTTTTTGATTTCGCCAAAAATTTCACCGATTTTGTATTCCACGGTGTTCGGCCCGCTGGCTTTCTGCTTGAAGCCGTGCAGGTAGGGAAAAAGCTTGCCGCTTACGAATTCGCGAAGGTCGTCGCCCACCTTAGCCTTATTGAGGTCAATCTGCCCGTCCTTGCCCTTGGGCGCGGCCCATTCGTCCCAGCGGTAAGGCTTGTCCAGGATGAAGGTATACTTTTTCCCCTCCAGTGCGGCTTCATCGGCCCTATCCTGCTCGAGTGCGTCCAGATACTTCAAGAAGAGGAGCCACGAGGTCTGTTCAACGTAATCCAGCTCACTGGAACAGCCTGCTTCTCTGCGGAGAATGTCGTCAATGTTTTTGAAGGCTTGTTCAAACATGAATGTCCAATAAATTCCAGAAGGTTAGATTCTCGATAATGGCTTGCGTCATCGAAACTACAATCCCTTTTCCAATGCGCAAAGGCACTTAACCTGGGAGAGTTTACCACCGTCTTGGCCTAAGATGGTATCAACGCCAGCGTGTGGGCTGGTGCAGACCTGTTGTGGGAGCCTGCAATGCGCCCCCAATGGACAATAGAAAGCCGCGGACCTACAGACCAGGTCCGCGCTACGCTTGGTGAAGGGTCTCTCGCCGGATTCGGACCGAAAACGCCCTTCTATGATAGTGGGGAGATTCAGAATTGCCAGGGTCACCTGGCAGTATAGTCATTGCCAGGGCTTACAAATTGTGCTTGCCGCCTTGGGCTTTCGGCCTATCCCGACTGCTCGGGACTCGCAAGGGCGCTCGCAAAGAGCGCTCGCAAAGGGCGCTCGCGGCCTTCCGCCTCCTGGTTGTAGAATGCTGCCAAGCATCTAAACAAGGATGTAAGCGAAGGCGCCATGAGGGCAGGTTGAGAGGGAAGGATGGGCTGGTCGGTCGGGGCGGCGATGGTTTCATTCCTTTGTTTGACCCGCAAGGCTTGAGGTGCTAGGCTGCTTTAGCAGGCTGCTGAAAAACTGAGGTGGCCGCGGCCAGGTGGGAAATGTCAGAAGCTCAAAACCAATTTGAATTCACAGGCGCCGTGATGCGGGATGGAAAACATTACAGTTCCCTCTGTCTCGATCTGGATGTAGCTTCCCAAGGCAAGACCCCCCGCGAAGCGAAGAAGTTGCTCGCCGAAGCAGTCACCTTATATCTGGAAACGTGTATTGAAAACGGCATCCCCTATCTGCGGCCTGTTCCCGCGACCGAAGACCCGCGGTATCATGCTGCCCAGGATCTCATCGAAATCTTCCCCTTGCGGGTGAATTTCAAGGTTCACACCCTTGCCTGATCTGCCTGTCATTCGTCCGAAGCGACTCGTTGCTGCACTGAAGAGGATTGGCTTTTAGGAGGTCCGCCAAACGGGAAGCCATTTGCAGCTTAAGCGGGGAAACCTGCTGGTCACAGTGCCCATGCACTCGGGCGACCTAAACCCGTTCGTCCTCAAGTCAATTCTTCGCCAGGCACGGCTGTCCGTCGAGGAGTTGAAAGAATCCCTTTGAACAGCGGTTCGCCGCTGCTGTAACTCCACCGACCCGCGGCCAAGGTCGCTTATGAGGAGGCGAACCCCACCATGTCATCGAGACTGATTCTGGTTACCTTTTTTTCCCTGGTGTGTGCAGTCAGTGCATGCGCGCAGACGGGAACCACGGTCATCCGTCCTAAGGAGACCGACGAGGTGTTAGTGAATCCGGGCATGGGAATCGAGACTTTCCAGCGCTTCAATGGGGATGCAATCAACCCCGGCCTCGGCTGGTCGGAAGAAGGCCCCATCGGCAAGTTGGCGCCGGCAGCAGGAGTGGTGGATTTCCCTGCCTCGTCGATTTCCTATTGCCGCTGGTTCTGGGAGACGCTGGAACCGGAGCAGGGGAAAGTGCGCTGGGAGATTCTGGACGCCGCCCTGCTGGAGGCGCATGCACATCATCAAGCACTGGCGATTCGGCTGATGCCCTATGACGAGAAGCATCCGCTGCCGGAATGGTATCGGAAGTCGGGAGCGCGCCGCGCGAATCAGACGACGGACAAAGACGGCGAGATCTGGCAGCCGGACTTTGCCGACCCGTTGTACCTGAAGTATTGGGGGGCCGTGGTGGCGGCGGCGGGCGATCGCTACGACGGGCATGCGGATTTGGACAGCGTCGATATCTCCTCGGTCGGTTATTGGGGCGAGGGTTGGAGCCCCTACATGCCGGCGTTCGAGGTGCAGAAGAAACTGGTGGATGTTTGGCTGGCAGCGTTCAAGCGCACGCCGGTGCTGATGAATTTCGACGAAGAAAAGGCCCTGGCATATGGCACGGAGCACGGCGCGGGCTGGCGGTTGGATTGTTGGGGCGACCTGCGGACTTCCTCCGACGATCCTTTCTTCCCGGCGGAGATGCTGGATGTGTACCCGCAACAAGTCGTTCGCGCCGGGATCCAGAACGTCTGGCAGCGCCGTCCGGTGTCGCTGGAAGCCTGTTGGGTACCGGGCTACTGGAAGCAGCAGGGGTGGGATCTCCATTACATCTTCGCCCAGGCGCTGCGGTGGCATGTATCGTCGGTGAACCTCAAGTCGACGGCGATTCCGGCGGAGTGGAAAAACGCCTTCGACGAATTTCAGAAGAAAATGGGCTACCGGTTCGCCCTGCGACGGCTGGAGTATCCAACCGTCGTTCGGGCCGGCACGATGCAACCGGTCCACATGTGGTGGCTGAACGCGGGAGTGGCGCCGGTTTACCGCTCATACGATCTGGCGCTCGAGCTGCGTTCCCCCAGCGGCAGCGCGGAAATCAGGCTGCCGGTAGACATCCGCAAATGGCTGCCCGGGGACGCGGTGTTTGACGGCACAATTTACATTCCCGAAAGCTTGCAGCCCGGAAGCTACCGCCTGCGCGTGGCGATGCTCGACCCGCGCACCGGGCAGCCGGCCATCAAGCTCGCCATCGAGGGCCTCAAACCCGACGGCTGGTACGACCTGGCGGCGATTGAGGTCCGGTGAAGTTATTGAGTTCGTCAGTAACCTGCCGGCGGGGGCGGTTGATTTTTCCCGCCCTCACCGGCGATGCGAAAACGGCGACGCCCTTAGCTCTCCAACGCCTGCTTGCAGTACGCGAAACACTTCTTCATCTCGACAATCGTGTCCATGCCGGGCTTCCCGTACTCGTATTCGATGTTGGCAGGAATCTTCCAGCCTTTATCGCGCAGCAATTGCAGCACGGCCGTGATGGGCGTTTCGCCTTCGCCAAACGGCAGATTATCGCCATGATTCTTCTTGCGGTCTTTAATGTGTAGCGTGACGATTTTTGCGTGGTGCTCGGTAATGTAGGCGACGGGATCCCCTCCGGCGGCTACGAAATGGCCGATGTCAAGATTGACGCCGATGTATGGGGATGCGCCTTGCATGGCGCGCGCGAAAGTTTCCGGGGTGGAGAACTCATCGGGGTTGGCCGTATCGTCGTGCCCGTGAAAGCCCACCATGATCTTGTATTTCTGCGCGTACTTATCGACGCGCGGCGCTACGCTGACATTGGAAGACGAGGTGATGTACTTGACCCCCATCGCCTGCGCCATGATGAAACCATGCTCGATCTCCTCATCGGAGAAATTCTTGCGAAAACCGTAAGTGAAGGCATAAAGGAGAATGCCCGCCTCATCGAACTTCTTGCGAATATCCTTGAAGAAGCTGACGGGGGTTTCCATCCGCCACTTCTTCATCGCCTCGCCCCGCAAGCCTTGCGGAATCACATGTCCATCAAAGAGTTCGCACTCGCCCAAGCCTACTTCGCGGTAACCGGCGATGGCGGCGTCGAGGGGCCGGTCGCGAAATGAGTAGCTTTGCGCGCCAATCTGCACTCCGCGAATTACCGAATTGATCCTGGTGGCGCCCTGAAGTTTCCCAGTGTGGACCAGCGCGCCCGCGCATCCCGCCAAGAGAATCTTCCCTGCGTCACGTCGTGAAATGAGAGCCATAATTCCTCCTTAGAAAACATCAAAGTTGTAGCGAGAGTATACGGCGTGAACAGGTATGTGGCAAGCATTGGCAAAGGGTCGAGCAAAGTCATCGGTCGTCAGTTTTCAGTAATCAGTAAAACCGGCCCGTGCTTAAGCCGACTGAGAACTGAGGACTGACAACTGCGGACGGTTAGAAAGGAACCTCGTGGTCGTCCAAAAGTTGAATCCCTGCGGCGGTAAGCTGGTAGGTGGCCAAGTGGCGTGGCGGTTTGCGCTTGTCCTCGACGGCGTGCACGTACTCATCCTCTTTCAAATAGCCGATCGTGACTTTATCCTTCAGGACGTCCATTTTTCCGTCATAGATGTCGCGGCTTTCCCAGAGCGATTTCAGGTTCTGCCCGTCAAAGGAATAGAGAATCACGGACAGACGCAGTTGGCTCTTCCCGGGGCGGAAACCGTAGATGAAGAACCGGAGGTCGTCCCAGGCAAGCTGGGGCAGCATTTCATAGTGCAGGTCGGTGCGAGGAACGAAGTTGGTGACGGTCACAAGATGGCTCTTGCCGGCGCTACTGTCAAAGATCGCCACCACATTTTGACGGTCATAGTCCGTCCAGCCGAAGGTGTACCCGGCGCCAATCACCATTTGGCCTTTCCAAGGTTGCGCGAAAGCCGCCGGCAGACCAACAAAGGGATAGTGGAGGAGGGAGAAAACGTATTCCAACTCGCGGCGCGTTTCCACGTCCGTCGGGGTGCGATTGGCCATCCACTCCGCCATGTGATCCACTACCAACTTTTGAACCTGGCTGGTGATGGGCCCGGCATCTTCCAGCATCACTCCGGGAAGCTGCTTCGCCAAGTCGTTGATGCGCGCGGGCAACCCGGTGGGCGGCGGCGGTGGCGCCTTCTTTTTCCCCGCGGCGGCGCTCACACCGAGCACCACGGTCAGGAGTGACACCATCGGAGCGTGGAACAGAATGGATTTTCGACCCGATAAAGCACTCATGCCGTTTTCCCTCATGCGGAAAATCGAAATTCGAAACTCGAAAATCGAAACTCGAAATTCGAAGCTCGTTATTTTGCCCGCGAGTTTCGATCTTCGGTTTTCGAGTTTCGAATTTCGACCAATTGTAGCGCGGCTAAACGTCGATTTTCAAATTTCGAATTTCGATTTTCGAACTTCGAGTTTCGTTCTTTCCTAGCGCATCTCCAGCAGGACCTTCAAAGCCGACGTATGGTCCAGATATTCGAAGGCCTCGAGTCCCTGCTCCAACGGAAACGTCTGGGTAATCAGATGGTGAACCGTCACATCTTCCCGCCGGAGCAACTCGAGGGCCGGGGCAAAGACGCCGCAACGCGAACCGAGCAGAGTGACTTCATCCACCACCAGTTTGGTGGCATCGAAGTTCGCTGCGCCGTGAAAAGTCGATTTCATCACCACCGTCCCACGGGGCTCGACCAGGCGCAACGCCTCGCCGATGCCGCGGGGCGAGCCCGTGGCTTCCACGGTCACGGGAAAGCTGCGGGAGGTAAGCTCCTCATCGCCTTCGCTCGAGACCCGGACGCCCCAGGCGCGCGCCAGATCCAATTTCCAACCATGCCGGCCAATCAGCGTAACCTGCGCTCCGGCATGTTTCAGCACTTGCGCCACCAGCAGCCCCAAGCGCCCATCACCGATAATGGCCACCCTCGTGCCCGGCGCAAGAGTCATCTGTTCCAGGATTTCACACGCCGCCGCCACCGGCTCGGTGAAGGTCGCGGCGCGGTCGGAAATCTCGTCGGGGACTTGGTGCAAATTCTCGACCGGCAGAGTCACATACTCGGCAAAGACTCCGGGGCGATTCACGATCCCCAGAACCGATCGATCGGGGCAATGCCGGCCCAGACCCTTGGCACACCATGGGCAATGGCCGCAGGCAAGATTGATTTCGCCCACCACGCGCTGGCCCACCCAGTGCGGGTCGTCGCATTCCAGCACGCGCCCGACGAATTCATGGCCAAGGATCCCCCGAAACCCCGAATAACCTTTCAGGATTTCGCGGTCGGTGCCGCAGATGCCCGCCAGCAAGACTTTGATCAACGCCTCGCCGGGCGCCGGTTGTGGCTTTGCCACTTCGCGCAGGGTGAGCTTGCCGTCGAAATAAAGGGCTTTCATAATTTTCGATTGACGATTGCCGATTGATGATTGAATAAAGCCCGTCAATCGACCACCGAGATTTGAATGACTGCTTGCTGCCTACTGCCTTCTGCTTACTGCCTACTGGATTTGCTCGAACGCCTGGGCGATTTTATCATCCTGGTCTTCCCTAACCGTTCGCAGGTCGATGATGAACTCATCCTGATCGAGGCGGCCGAGGATGGCGGGCTTTTGACGGCGGAGCATTTCCTCCAACTTCGCCGCACTTTGCTGGCTATGCCGGACCGCCACAAGTGCCGTGTCGAGCGTCTGGCCAGGCGTGGAGCCGCCGCCGATTACGGATTCGCCGTCCCGGAGGACAGCCGTGAAACCCGGCCGCACAGAGATGCTCTTTGCCAGACGTTCGGCCCGCAAAGCAATTTCCTCCTTGGAAAGACGTATCATTCGCAGCGCCGGAATGGAATCCAGCCGACCCTGCAAATAAAGGGAGACGGTCGCTTCCAGTGCGGCAATGGTCAGTTTATCCACACGCAACGCGCGAAACAGCGGATTCCTCCGGAGGCGTTCGAGGGGGTCGCGCTTCCCCACCAGGATTCCCGCCTGTGGCCCCCCCAGCAGCTTGTCGCCGCTGAAAGTTACGACATCGGCGCCGGCTTGCAAGCTCAGGCCGGCGGGCAATTCATCGCGCACGCCGCAGAAAGTGAGGTCGACCAGGCAGCCGCTGCCCAAATCCTCCATCAGCAACAGCTTGTGCCGGTGGGCCAATTCCACCAACTCCTGCAAACTGGGCCGCTCCGTGAAACCCACCACACGGAAATTACTTGGATGCACTCGCAACAGCAAACGGGTGCGCTCATTGATGGCCGCCGCGTAATCGCTGGCGCGTGTGCGGTTGGTGGTGCCGACTTCGCGCAGCACCGCGCCGCTTTTCGCGCAAACGTCGGGAATGCGGAACGAGCCGCCGATTTCGATCAGCTCGCCGCGCGACACGATGACTTCGGAGCCCTCGGCCAGCGTGTTCAGGGCCAGAAAGACGGCGGCAGCGTTGTTGTTGACCACCAGCGCCCGCTCGGCGCCCAGCAGCCGGCCGAAGAGCCGGTCCGTGTGGACGTCGCGCCGGCCGCGCTCGCCGCGCTCCAGGTCATACTCCAGGTTGGAATAGCCTTCGGCGGCCTGGACCAGATGAGCGAGCGCTTCCGGCGCCAGCGGCGCCCGTCCCAGGTTGGTGTGGAGGATAACCCCGGTGGCGTTGATGACGGGCTGGAGCGAAGGCCCCGTCACGGCTTCGGCTTCCGTGAGGATTTCTTCTTCCAGCCTTTCGACCGAAACGTTGGCCAAACTGCCGCGGGAGATTTCATCGCGCAGGCTTTGAAGAACCTTCCGCGCCACCTCCACCACCACCTGGTGGCCTACGCGCCCTTCGAGCTCGCGCAAGCTTTGGCGATTCAACAGCTCATCCACCGCCGGAATCTGCCGGAGTAAGGTGCCGGCGGCGGGTTCGGGGGCGCTCTTGGAGGAGTCCATATCCGTTTCGGTGTATAACTTAAGATATAATAAGAGCAGCGCGGGCATCCCCGCGCCTCCTCGCGACATTTCAACACAGTCGGCTGATGGCGTCAACTTTCCGGTTGACGCGGCTTGTTTCAAAAGCGGTATAATTCCGACTCCTGGATAGACTTGAGGCCCTCGCGTGACAGTTGACGAAGAGTTCAATAAGCTGGAAGAGGATCTCCGCCGTCTCAAGATTGAGTACGAAATCTATTTTAATGGCGCGGCTCCCCGCCCTCCGCACGATACCCTGTACCGAGTGGAAAACACGATCAAGCGATTTTCCAGCGACCAGTCCATGTTGAATTTCAGACAGCGCTTCCGCTTTACCAGTCTGGCGCAGAAGTACGCCGTCAACTCGAATCTTTGGCGGCGCAAGCTTCAGGAAAAGGAAGAAGGCCGCAGCCTGACCGGTTCGCAGAAACGCACGTTCGAATTGCCGGTGGACGATGGCACGGTGCGCGTGGTCTGTTCGGACCCGGACGTGGAGACGGAAAAGGTCAGCCAACTTCTGCAAGCTGTGAATGAGGCCAGGAGGCGGGCTGGGCAGAGGAGCCTTGATCCCGCCGCCTTCCATAAAGCCATCAAAGATAAGATCAAGCAGTTGAAGGACACGCAGGGCTGCGACAAGGTGCAGGTCTCCGTTTCGGTTGAGGAAGGCAAAGTCAAGCTCAAATTCACGAAAGCGGAATGAGAAAAGCAGAAGACAGGAGTCAGAAGACAGGAGTCAGGAGACGGAAGTCAGGAGACGGTAGGAAGGCCACTCCTTTTCTTAACTGTCAGAAAGCATTGCAATGTCGCTGGCATCGGTTCATATTTCACAAAGCCTTCCACTCCTGTCTTTTAGTCGCAGCAGGGATTCGGGTTCTGACTCCTGTCTCCTGTCTTCTTCCCAAGGGGTTTCCATGCGAAGAATTTCCCGTGCGTTGATCAGCGTGAGCCACAAGACCGGTATCGTCGAACTGGCCTTCGGACTTGCGTCGCTGGGAGTCGAGTTGCTCTCCACAGGGGGCACCGCGAAACTCCTGCGCGAGAAGGGCCTGAAGGTGCAGGATGTCTCGGATTTCACGGGATTCCCCGAAATGCTCGACGGGCGGGTAAAAACCCTTCATCCTAAGGTACACGGCGGCCTGCTGGCTATCCGCTCAAACCCTCAGCACCAGGCGCAAGTCAAGGAACACGGGATCGAGTTCATCGACATGGTGGTGGTGAATTTGTATCCCTTCGAAAAAACCGCGATGAAGCCAGGCGTAACCTTGGAAGAGTTGATCGAGAACATTGACATTGGCGGTCCCTCGATGCTGCGCTCCGCCGCGAAAAATTTCGAGGACGTCACAGTTCTCGTGGACGCTGCCGATTATCCCGGGATTCTGGAAGAACTACAGAGAAACAGCGGGTGTGTTACGCGGGAAACCCGTGCCCGGCTGGCGCGCAAAGCGTTCGCGACGACGGCGGCTTACGACAGTGCCATCTCCACCACCTTGCAGAAAATGGCCAATGGAGAACTTCCGGAGACGCTCCACCTCAACTACCGGAAAGTGATGGATTTGAGGTATGGCGAGAATCCGCACCAGAAGGCTGCGCTTTATCGCAGTGCCACTACTGCCGGACGAGGCTTGGCAGCGGCTCCGCAACTCCAGGGCAAGCAACTTTCTTACAACAACCTGGTGGACTTGGAGGCTGCCTGGCGTCTGGTGCAGGAATTTGACGAGCCAACGACGGTCATCATCAAACACACCAACCCCTGTGGAGTGGCCACGGGCGCGACGCTGGTGGAAAGCTACCAGCGCGCGCTGGAAGTCGACCCGGTTTCGGCCTTTGGATCAGTTGTTGCCTTCAACCGTGCGGTAGACGGACCTACGGCGGAAGAGTTGTCGAAGCTTTTTGTGGAAGCCGTCGTGTCACCGGGCTTCGAGGCGCCCGCGCTCGAGCGGTTGGCCGCCAAGAAAAACCTCCGCCTCCTCGATATGTCGGCGACGGCCGGTGATGACTTCGGGCTCCAGTTCAAGCCCGTGGGTGGAGGGTTACTCGTCCAAACGCCGGATTCTCTGCCGGCACAACCCCAGTTGTGGAAATGTGTCACGGAACGCCAGCCTTCGCCGGAGGAAATGGAAGCCCTGATCTTCGCCTGGCGAATCGTGAAGCATGTCAAATCGAACGCCATCGTTTACGCGCGGCCAGGAGTCCTGGTGGGCGTGGGGGCCGGTCAAATGAGCCGCGTGGACTCCGTCAAGCTGGGAGCCACCAAAGCACGCGATTTGAAGCACGCGCTGGAAGGCACGGTGCTTGCTTCCGATGCCTTTTTCCCCTTTTCCGATGGGGTGGAAGAAGCGGCGCGAGCAGGCGTCACGGCGATCGTGCAGCCGGGCGGGTCAGTTCGCGACAGCGAAGTTATCGCCGCCGCCAACCAGCACCGCATGGCGATGGTTCTAACCGGTGTGCGGCACTTCTCGCATTAAGATTTCGGGGCGTAGTAGCCGTCGCGCGCCACCACGTGGTACTTCACTTTCTTGCCCTTGTCGTTGAAAATCGTGAGCGGATTCCCCTGCTCGTCTACCACGTCAACCTTGAGCTTATGGAACCGGCCGTCTTTCGTGGCGTTGGTGGGAACGAAGCCCAGGCTATATTGCATGCGAAGTTGTTGCGCGACTTGCTGGTAATCTGCCGGCACCTCTTGCTCGAAGCGCGGGAAATAGGCCTGACCGCCGGAGTAACTGGCGATGGTCTTAAGCGCATTTTCGGCTTGCAAAGCCGTGATGTTCTCGCCTCGGGCGCTGCGAACGGTCATGAATTCCAGAATGCTGACAGGATAGATGGGCGTGTCCGATGCCCTCACGATTTTTAAGCATTGGTCGTAGGTCAGCTTGCTGAAGGTATCCACGCCGGTGACAACCGCCACAACCGCTTTGCGCCCGTGCACCTCTTTCATTCGGTCCAACACAAAGGCCAGCGCGTCGTAAAGGTTCGATTCACTAAAACCGGGGATGCGCAGTTGATCCAGGCCCGCTCGCACCTCGGAGCGGTCTTGGGTGAAGTCGGTGAGGATGTCAGGTTTCATGTCAAAATCGACGACCGCCACCCAGTCTTTGGGGTGTATGACCTCCAAGAAAGAGTAGCTGTAGCGAAGCGCAATAACGAGGTACGGCCACCAACGGTTGGCGAACTCAATCAGCATACAAATGGTCATGGGGGCTTCGCCGGTCCCGAAGTTGGTGACGGCTTGCGGAACACCGTCGTCGAATAGCTGGAAATTCTTTTTATCCAGGTTCTGCAGAGGGCTCCCATTGCTGTCGACGACCATCACATCCACGTTGACCAGGTTGGTGGTTGTCGAGAGCGTATAGACCTCGTTGGGATTGATCTTCTCAGGCTTCTTCCCTGGCTGGACCGTGGACGGCTGCGATGGAGTCGGCTGCGACTTCTTCGGAACCAGAACGGTTTCGCCCACGTCCGGCTGCGGCCCCGAGGTTGACTGTTGCCCACTTGGCGAGGGCTCCTGGGACTGGGCAAACCTTTTGGGCGGAAAGCTCGCCAGGACCAGCACCCCGACAACCCCCACCACCAAAGTAATTGGCCAATACCGCTTCTTGCTTTTCATGCTGCACGCTCCCCAATGCCCCAAAGTCTTACTCTTTATGATGCCATTCGCACCCGATTGGGTCAACTCAAAGGCGACAAAGATCTATGGACGCCTCATCCTACTATGCAACTCATTCCGATTAACGGTCTCCTGTGGAGTCGAGTTGGTTGACTGGCTTTTTTTTACGGCAACGTACCATAGTACGCGTACCACCGTACTATTGCCAAAGGACCGAGAGGACATTACAGTAGCTCCCGAAGATGAAGTGTAGTTTCTGGTCAACACAGAAAGAGCTTGACATTAAACGGCCGGTGGGTCAAAATGTCACCAGGCGGCGAAGTGTCAAAAAACAGTATTGACTTGGAGTAATTGATCGTTTAGGCTTTCCTCCGACGATAGCCAATTTTTTCAATTGACTTCTGGAGGAGAGCCGTGAAAAACTATTTCTTATCATTTGTCCTGGCATTATTGGTTGTATTAAGCAGTGTTACGATTCGACGGAGTGTGGCGGGCATTGGCGGGTCTCCGATCCCACTTCCGCCGACACAGGCATTAGGCATTGGCGGGTCCCCAATCCCGCTGCCGCCGACGACGCGGGAACTAGGTATTGGCGGGTCTCCGATTCCACTCCCGCCGACGACGCAGGAATCAGGCATTGGCGGGTCCCCAATTCCGCTGCCGCCGACGACGAAGTAAGTTGCTTCCGGTCGAGATGAGCGACGCGGAAGCAAACGAGCACAGCGCATCGTTCCGTGACGTTCATGAGTGAACAGATCCTAAGCTACGCCCTACAGTACGGAACATACGTTCTGGAAGTGGTTGTGTGCCTGTTGCTCGTCTCGCGAGGAGACTGGCGGCACCACAGAGGTTTGTGCCTGTACGTAACGCTACTGTTTGCTCTGGACGGCGTCGCACGGCCCGCCGTGCTCAATTATTTCGGCTTCGCCTCCAACGAGTATAGGTATTTCTATTGGCTCACGGATGTGGTGCTGGCCGTGGGCGCTTTTCTGCTGACTTGCAGCTTCTTCCGGCGCGCCTGCGCGCACGAGGAGAAACTATGGCGCTTCGTTCGCGTAATGCTGTTTTTCGTTCCTCCACTGGTTGTGGCAATTACGGCTCTTCTCGTTACCCAACATTATAAGGATCTCTTCACAAATTTCATCGTCGAGTTCAGCCAGAACCTCTACTTTTCTTGCCTGGTCCTGAACACCTTGCTTTACCTGATGATCCAGCAACTGGCGATTGATGACGACGAACTGGGACTGCTGGTGTGTGGAATGGGTATACAATTTGCGGGCGAGGCTGCTTTCCTGTCGTTGTTCAACCTGACGGTTGGCGAGTATTTCTCGCGCGTCATCGCCCAGGTGCTTTCGCCGGTTTGCACGCTTGGGATGTTATTGATTTGGATTTATGCTGTCGCGAAGACGCCAGAAACAGTTCGTGCCCAAGCGGGGAGACAAGCAGCCCTGGCTGAGGCCATTTCGGACTAATACATTGCAGTGGGGTGCAACATGTTTATTGCCTGCCTGATCTTGATTTTATCGATTGCACTGTTTTTCTTCTATCTCCAGGCGGCTTGCCAAAGGGTCTTGCGCCAGCAGTTCTCGCAGCCGTTTTTTCAATCGATCGTCAATGCCAATCGTCTGGAGTTCCCTGCGGTTCGAAAGGCGATCGAGGATTTTGGCTCCCCTGTGGAATATCCGCGGCTGATGCTGATGCTCAAGTGTGATTTCCTGTCGCTCACCTACCTCCTTAAGAATGCTGCCAACGTCAATCAGCGCTACAGCAAAGAAGAGCAACTTTTGATTGTTTACTTCAGATTTGTCTTCGCTGAGCTGATTGTGCGCCACTGGCTGAAGTTGCGTGAAACGCCGGCCGCCTTGAAGTTGGCCAAGATCCTCGAGTACTTCGCCAATGTGGTGGGAGAGCGCGTAAATACGGTGAGATTCGGAAACCTGACGGCCTCCGACTATCTCCTGAACCTCTAATTGTCCCCTTCCTCTCAAGGAATCCGCGGATTCCCATTCCCTGCGTCTCTATGTTCAATGCCAGTTCAGTTTGCCTTAGCGACCCGTTTGGAGCGCCGGGGCTACCTGCCATTTCAGGTTCGGCGTTCTGTGATTGTCGCGACAGGAATTCAACTGCGTCATGGCCGTATTATCCAGGCCGCCTACCCTCCTCTCCTTAGCCGGTCCACTTCGAGTTGACCCTAGCCTCATCCGGGTGTATGAATCATGGCAGCGGATTCGTGCGCCCTTCGGGGGGAAAAGGTGGAGTGGTTATGTTCAAAACCGCCATTCGAGTTGTGACTCTTACGTTGTGCGCCATTATTGGCCTTTGGGCCGTCGGTCATGGAATTGCCCTGGCGACTACGGTCAGCGCCCCCAGCCACGAAGACATGCTTCAGTACCTGTTGGAGGTGGGGGTCTCCATTGCCGGCGGGGTATGCGTGTTGTCAGTTGCGGTCCAGCAACTGATTTGTTGGCGAACTCACCGCAAGGACGGCGGGCTGATCTAAAACTAAACGTCCAATACGCCGAGGTGGGACGTCGCCCGCCATAGGCGTCTATCGCACGGCAATCGGGTTCAATGTGTACATTTTGTCCCATGACATGCTGGAGCTTTCCTCATTCCCTCGGCCTGATTCTGGTGATATATTGATATCTCGCGCTTTGCTTGAAATTAGTAGAAGGCGTAAAATAAGGTAGTTCCTTTGCCTTGCTGTTCTTTATCGGACTGGGACGAGGGGAATTTGTCTTTTTAGTGGGCTGACTCTAATGTTTGACGCGCTTCAAGACCGGCTGCAAAAGGTTTTCAAGGGTCTCCGCATTCAGGGAGTCTTGAACGACGAGGTGGTGGACCAAACCTTGCGCGAGGTGCGCCTGGCGCTCCTCGATGCCGACGTTAACCTCAATGTAGTAAAGGAGTTGCTTGAGCGTGTCCGCATCAAAGCTTTGGGCGAAGAAGTTCGTTCCAGCCTTTCGCCGGTGCAGGAAGTTATACGCATCGTTCGCGACGAGTTGATTCAGATCCTCGGGCGCGAAGCCTCGCTACTGACCTTTTCGAAGGAATACCCCACGGTTTTCCTCATGGTCGGCCTCCAGGGCTCCGGCAAGACAACCACTTCCGGCAAGTTAGCACTTTGGCTTGCCGGACGCAGGCGCCGCCCGATGTTGGTCTCCACCGACGTATACCGCCCCGCCGCGCGGGAGCAGTTGGCGGTGATCGCCAAAGCCGTTCAGATTCCGATTTTTGCGGGCACGGGCATCAACTCACCCATTGAATTGGCCATGGCGGCGCGCAAGGACGCCGCCGACCGCGGCCACGACGTGCTGATTGTTGACACCGCCGGCCGCCTGCACATCGATCAGGAATTAATGAACGAAGTCAGTGAATTGCGCACCAAGCTGCGGCCCAGCGAAGTCCTGCTCGTCGCCGATGCCATGATCGGCCAGGACGCCGTGCGTAGCGCCCAGGAATTCCACGAACGGCTGGGTACGACCGGCGTAATCCTGACGAAGCTTGACGGCGACGCCCGCGGCGGCGCGGCGCTTTCCATTCATTACGTCACCGGCCAGCCCATCAAGTTCATGGGAATCGGCGAAAAGTACGATCAACTGGAGGTTTTCTATCCCGAGCGCATCGTCTCCCGCATCATGGGCATGGGCGACATCCTTTCGCTCATTGAAAAAGCCGAGCAGAAAATCGACAAGGACAAAGCCATCGAAGTTCATCGCAAGCTCCAGACCGACACTTTTTCGCTGGAAGACTTCCGCGATCAGCTTACCCAGGTGCGCAAGATGGGGCCGATGGAGCAGATGCTGGGCATGCTCCCCAAAGTCGGTATTTTCAAGGATGCCAGCAAGGTCAAAGTGGAGGAGAAAGAGCTGATTCACATCGAGGCGATTATTAACTCCATGACTCCCCAGGAGCGCCGCAATCACGAAATCATTAATGGCAAGCGGCGCAAGCGCATCGCTCGGGGCAGCGGAACTTCCGTCCAGCAGGTAAATCAGGTCTTGAAACAATACTTCCAAATGCGCAAAATGATGAAGTCCATGAGTCAGAACCTGCTGGGTCGGGGACTCAGCCGGCTGGGCATGCCGGTGGGGCCGGGGGCGCGATAGCCTCCGGGAGGCGAGATCAGTAATCATCGAACATCAAAGGGGGGAAGATTGCTAAGAATACGCTTGGCTCGGACCGGGGCCAAAAAGAAAAGCAGTTACCGAGTGGTAGTGATCGATCGTGAGAGGGCCCGTGACGGGCGCTTTGTGGAAATTCTCGGCCATTATAATCCTCGGCGGACGCCGCCGGAGATCGTGCTGAATCGCGAGCGCATTGATTATTGGATCGGACAGGGGGCGCAGCCTTCAGAGACGGTACGGAGTTTTATGAAGAGGCTTCCCGCTCCGGCGCCCGCGCCCGCGACCGCGGCGTAAACGCTGAGGCCGGCCCCCGCGCCGGCTACGGCCCCGCACGAATTGCGGTTATTGGTTCTCATACACACTGGTTCACGACAACCTGGGTACGTCAGCTCAAGTGGGCGGGAGGGCCAGATGAAGGATTTAATCGAAGCCATCGCCAAAGCGCTAGTGGATAACCCCGATCAGGTTTCTGTTCGGGCCGTGGAAGGCGAACAAGTAACCGTCTTGGAATTGCGGGTGCATCCTTCCGACTTGGGGAAGGTGATCGGAAAGCAGGGGCGGACCGCGCGCTCCGTCCGCACCATCCTCAACGCCGCCGGCATGAAGCTCAAGAAGCGCTTCACGCTGGAGATCCTGGAATAGGGGGCCTTTCGTCTCACATGCGGCCGGAAGCGGCGTGCGGGGCGGCGGAGGCATTGGCGCAAAACGCAGATGGGCAATTCTTAGCCATCGCACGCATTCTCCGGCCCCAGGGGCGCAAAGGAGAGGTTGCGGCGGAGATCCTTACCGATTTCCCCGCGCGATTCCAGAATCTCCAAACGGCGTTTCTGGAAGTTCCCGGCCAAGCTCCGAAGCCCGTCAACGTGGAACGCAGTTGGCCGCACAAAGGCCGAATCATCCTGAAGTTTGCCGGGATCGACTCCATCGAGAGTGCTTCCGGCCTGCGCGGGCTCCAGGTTTTTATCCCCTGGGAGCAACGCACGCCGCTTCCCCCGCACCATTACTACTTGTGCGAATTACACGGCTGCCGGGTTATTTGGGAACGCCAGGGAAGGGAAATTGGGACGGTGACCGAAGTCGAATCCACCGGCGGCGTGGATGTGCTCCACGTCACACGTCCCGGCGGAAAAAGTGAAGTGCTCATTCCTTTGGCGCAGGAAATTTGCACCCGGATCGATCTCGCCTCCCGGACCATCGTGATCGACCCGCCGGAGGAGTTGCTCGAGTTGAACGGTTAAGAAGCGGGGTTAGGGGTTTGGGGTTAAGGACCAGGGATTTGGGGTTAGGGATTAGGTGTTGGGGATCCGGGATTGGGGATTCGGGATGCCGGCTTGGGAATCTTGAATCTTGAATCTTGAATTAGGAATTCCGCATGGAGTCCGGAATCCGGGTTAGGGAAACTTTCTTCTCGAACTTCTAATCCCTAACCCCTGACCCCTGCACTTATGACGTTCGACGTCATTACCATCTTCCCGGAATTCTTCGGCAGCATCCTGGAGCACGGGCTGCTGAAGCGGGCCATGGCCTCGGGCCACGCGACGATTCGATTGCACGACTTGCGGGATTATACCGACGACCGGCACCGGACGGTGGACGATCGGCCCTTCGGCGGCGGGCCGGGAATGGTTTTCAAGCCGGAGCCCATTTTCCGGGCAGTGGAAGCGCTCCGGAGCCAAGTGCCGGAAAAAAGTCTGCCGGTGATTTTGCTGTCGCCCCAGGGACGCATGTTGACCCAGGCCGTAGCGGAAGACCTTTCGCACGCTGAACGCCTGGTTTTGATCTGCGGCCGCTACGAAGGCGTGGACGAACGCGTGGCGGAAAACCTTGCCACGGACGAGATTTCCATCGGCGACTTCGTCCTGAGCGGTGGCGAATTGCCTGCCGCGGTGGTGATGGAAGCCACCATTCGTCTGCTTCCGGGCGTGCTGGGCAACGAAGAGTCGCGCGAGCAGGATTCTTTTTCGTTCCCGGCGGGGGGAGAGGGCCGGCACGGGTTGCTCGACTGCCCGCACTACACGCGCCCGGCGGAGTTTCGCGATTGGAAAGTACCGGAAGTATTGCTTTCCGGAAACCACGAGCAAATTCGCTTGTGGCGTCGCCGGCGGGCGCTGGAAAAAACCTGGCGTTGCCGGCCTGACTTGCTCGCCCAGTTTCCCTTGAGCGAGGAGGACCGCCGGTGGCTGATGTCGCTCAAGAACGCGGCGGACGGGCCGGTAACCGATATCGGGTAAGCAGCCGATCAAACGGGTTGTGTTCCCCGGAGGGGAACAATATCATTAGCCGTCCCGATGAAGTTAATCGGGACGGGAAGAAAGCTCTCGACATCAGTTTCCGACCCCGAAGGGGTCGAAATGGTTCTTTTCGTTGCCGTCCTGATCCGTGGGTTTCACCTACGGCTAATGATATTCCTCCCCTTCGGGGAGGGGTGGCGGGGTAAACCCGCCCCGACAGTATTTGACATCTTATTTCGAGGCCGGAGCGGCAAGGCTGAATTCTGCCCCTGTGAAGTGCTCTCGAAAAGTCTGGGAGAATAGAAACATGAATGCGCTCGAAAAAGTCGAACAAGCACAAATGAAGAAGGAAGTTCCGGCCTTTAACCCCGGCGATACGGTGAAGGTACACGTCAAGATCAAAGAAGGCGAGAAGGAAAGAATCCAGGTTTTCGAAGGCACGGTGATCGGCCTGCGCCGCGCTCGCAACCACTCCTCGTTTACGGTCCGCAAGATTTCCTTCGGACAGGGAGTGGAGCGCATCTTCCCCTTGCATTCGCCCGTCATCGACAAGGTTGAGGTAGTCCGTTCCGGCCGCGTGCGCCGCGCCAAGCTCTATTACCTGCGCAAGCTGCGTGGCAAGGCGGCTCGCCTGCGCTCCGTGCAAACCGAACAGGCGTAGGGGCACGCCATGGCGTGCCCCTACGCGCGGGCGCGATGGTGAGCTGACACAGCAAGCGTAGCGCGGACCTGTTCTGTAGGTCCGCGGCTTTTTCCTTGCCCATAAGGAACGAGCCACGGACCTACAAAACAGGTCCGCGCCACACCTGCTCAGAAAAAGAGTTCAGGCGAAACGTGAAAACGTTCGCTCAGCCGCTTGATGTGGTCCTTGTTCAATTCCCGCCTGCCGCTGAGGACTTCTGGAACGAAGCTCGCCGTGCCGAATACATCCACAAGGTCTTTCTGTTTGAGCCCGTGCTGGTCCATCAGGAAATGCAAAGCGTCCAGAGGCTTCGCACGTGGCAATTCATACTGCCTCTCCTCGAAATCCTCGATCAGCAAGGTCAGAAGCTCGGCGAGTTCCTTCTCGGCTCGAGTCAGCGTTTTGCTACGCCGGTCGAGACCGTAAAGCATCTCCGTGTATATCTCGTTTTCCTTCTCCGTGCGAATGACCTTTGCGCCTTGATGCCCATTCATTGGGGGTTGCCCCATTTCCAGTTTCGGATTTCCGGCATGTCTTCCCCGTATTTGTCGATGTATCGCTTGTGCTCGATCAGCTTGTCCTTAAGCTGCTGCTTCAGGTAGATGCCCTTGTCGCCGGTCTGGGGCAGGCGGTCGATGGCGTCCATCACCAGGTGAAAGCGGTCCAGCTCGTTCAGGACGGTCATATCAAAGGCGGTGGTGATGGTGCCCTCTTCCTTGTAGCCGCGCACGTGGATGTTGTCGTGGTTTTTACGGCGGTAAGTCAGCCGGTGGATCAGCCACGGGTAGGCGTGGAAGGCGAAGATGACCGGCCTGTTCAGGGTGAAGAGTTCGTTGAAATCCTTGTCGCTCAGCCCGTGTGGATGCTCGGTTTGCGGCTGGAGCTTCATGAGGTCGACGACGTTGACCACCCGGATTTTTAGTTCCGGCAGGTGCTCGCGCATGATGGAGACGGCGGCGAGGGTCTCCAGCGTGGGCACGTCGCCGCAGCAGGCCATGACCACGTCGGGAGCAACCGCTTGGTCGTTGCTAGCCCACTGCCAAATGCCGATGCCCTGGGTGCAGTGCTTGACGGCGGCGTCCATGGTTAGCCACTGCGGCGCCGGGTGTTTGCCCGCCACCACCACGTTGACGTAATGGCGGCTGCGCAGGCAGTGGTCCATCACTGACAGCAGGCAGTTCGCATCCGGGGGAAGGTAAACGCGCACGACCTCGGCCTTCTTGTTGACCACGAGGTCGATGAAGCCGGGATCCTGGTGGGTGAAGCCGTTGTGATCCTGGCGCCAGACATGCGAGGCCAGCAGGTAGTTGAGCGACGAGATCTTCCGCCGCCACGGCAGCTCCGAGGTGACCTTCAGCCACTTGGCGTGCTGGTTGAACATGGAATCAATGATGTGGATGAACGCCTCGTAGCAATTGAAGAGGCCATGCCGTCCGGTGAGCAGGTAGCCCTCCAGCCAGCCCTCGCATTGATGCTCGCTGAGCATCTCCATCACGCGCCCCGCGGGCGCGAGAAACTCGTCATTCGGCACGGTGGCGGCCTCCCATTGGCGCTGGGTTACTTCAAATAGGGCTTCCAAGCCGTTGGAGATCGTCTCGTCCGGGCCAAAGACGCGGAAATTGCGCTGCTCACTGTTCAACTTGGCCACATCGCGCAAGAAACGCCCCATGACATGCGTGTCGCCGATGCCGCGAATTCCCGGGGTTGGCACGTCGACCGCGTAGTCGCAAAAATCCGGCATCCGCAGGTCGCGAAGAAAAATGCCGCCGTTGGCGTGGGGATTCGCCCCCATGCGCCGGTCGCTTTTGGGCGCAAGTTCAGCCAGTTCCGGCTTCAGGCGGCCCTGCTCATCGAAGAGCTCCTCCGGCCGATAGCTCCTCAGCCACTCTTCCAACTGCTTAAGGTGTTCGGGATGGGTAGCCGGGTCGGACAGCGGCACCTGGTGCGAGCGGAAGGTGCCCTCGACCGGCAAGCCGTCGACCATCTTCGGCCCCGTCCAGCCTTTGGGGGAATTGAGGACGATCATCGGCCAGCGCGGACGCGCCAGGTTGCCGTGCACGCGGGCGTCCTGCTGGATTTTCTTGATCTGCTCCACCACGCTGTCGAGGGTCGTGGCCATGGCTTCATGCATCAGCGCAGGCTCGTGGCCCTCGACGAAGTAGGGTGTCCACCCGTAGCCGCGGAGCAACTGTTCCAATTCCTCGTGAGTGATCCTTGCGAGGATGGTCGGGTTGGCAATCTTGTACCCATTGAGATGCAGGATGGGCAGCACCGCGCCGTCGGTGGCGGGATTGAGAAACTTGTTGGAATGCCACGCCGTGGCCAGCGGTCCGGTTTCCGCCTCGCCATCGCCCACCACGCAAGCAACGATAAGCTCGGGATTGTCGAGCACCGCGCCGAACGAATGGCTGAGCGAATAGCCCAACTCGCCGCCCTCGTGGATCGAGCCCGGGCACTCCGCCGAGGCGTGGCTGGGAATTCCTCCGGGAAAAGAAAACTGAAGAAAAAGCTTACGCAGCCCCGCCTCATTCTGGCTGATGTTGGGATAGATCTCGCTGTAGGTGCCCTCGAGGTAGGTATTGCCCACCACCGCCGGGCCGCCGTGCCCGGGCCCCGAGACGTAAATCATGTCGAGGTCGTATTTTTTGATGACGCGGTTCAAATGCACATAAATAAAGTTCTGCCCGGGGGTCGTGCCCCAGTGCCCCAACAGCATGTGCTTCACGTCCGCGAGGGCCAGCGGCCGCTTCAGCAAGGGGTTGTCGTAAAGATAAATTTGCCCGACCGACAGATAGTTAGCGGCGCGCCAGTAGGCATCCATCTTGTGGAGCAATTCCGGGGAAAGGGTGTTGGTCGTCATTGTGCGATACTCCTTCTATCAGTAGGTGGCAAGAACGCGCCCATTTAGTTACCGGCATGGTAGCATAACAAAGTGAGCACGTTCTGAGTATGACGATTCCATGACGGCTCTATGACGGTTCCCCGCGAGGGGGTCTGCCTTGAACTGCTCACGGTCGCTTCTCCGTCTCCAAGAACTTGCGAGATCAATGCTATATAAATACTGTGGCTGAAAGGAGCGAATCACCATGCGAATTGGGATACTGATGATACTTGGCACAACGCTGGCGTTCGGCCAGGCTAGACCTGCCGACACCCTCCAAAGGTGCCGGAGCATTCTGAACGACGCCGGCCATGACGGGAATCCGGACGTTCGAAAAGGCGCGGCGGAGGCGCTGAGCCTGGTGGGGCTGAAAGATGGCGCCCTTGAGTCTCTTGCCCCGATGCTTGATGACCATGACGTTTCGGTGCGCCTTGCGGTGGTTGCGAGCCTGGGTGACTTTCAGGATAACCGGACGCTTCCTCTTTTGAAGAAAGCGTTGAAGGATCCCGTTCCCGAAGTCGACTTCGCCGCCGCCAAGGTGCTTTATCGACTCCATGACCCCGAGGGAGTACAGTTCCTTATCGCGGTGGTCGGCAATGAGTCCAAAGCGTCCTCAAGCTATATTACCAGGGAAGAAAGGACCGCCTTGCGCATGTTGCACACTCCCGCCAGACTTCTCACCGCCATGGCCCTCGGGGCAGCAGGGTTCGCACCCGTGCCCGGCCTGGGGTTCGGATTGTCTTCGGCGCAAGGTATTCTGGCGGACTCCGATGCTTCGCCCCGCGCCGGTGCTTTGCTGCTCGTGGGAAGCTCTCATGACCCAACCCTGGCGGATGCGGTGGGATCAGCCTTGTCGGACAAGCATTGGTCCGTGCGCGCGGCGGCCGTCCACGTGGTGGCCATGCACCCCTTCCCCCAATTCCAGGAGAAGCTGGTCCCCCTGCTGGACGACAAGAGGAATGCGGTGCGTGTCCGCGCCGCCGCGGCCTACATCCGACTGCACCCCCCAGCGAAGGCGCTGCCGGCGATGTAATAAAAAGCAGGGTCGTGTCCTGATTGGCAGCGTCGCGCCGGCTTCCCCCCGGCATTGAGCCGCCAAGATGGCGGCGCTACGTCCAAATTCGCTCTTGTCCAAATTACGATCCTGCCACGCACCAACCACCTGCGGCTTCGCCCCACGCGGAAAGGCTCTCGCTTCACTTCTTATTTTGCGCCGCCCCGAGTTCCTTCAGGTGTTTGCGAATCTGTTCGGCGCCGGGATCGGTGGGGGCGAGTTGGAGGTAGGCTTCATACTCCTTCCGGGCGCGGTCGAATTGACCCACGCTTTCCAGCGCCACGGCGAGATTGTAATGGGCGTTGGAATCATCCGGCTGGAGGCGGATGGCTTCCTCGTATTCCTGAATCGCGCCGGCAGCATCATTCTTGGCCTTCAAGGCATTGGCCAGACTCACGTGCGCGATGAAATCCTCCGGCCGCGCCTTGAGGTAATCGCGATAGTTGGAAATGGCTTCGTCCAATTTGCCCTGCTGACCCAGGGTATTGGCCAGGGCCCGGCGGGCAAGGGCGTAATCGGGCTTGTTAAGCAAGGCTTCTTGGAATTCCTTGACGGCGTCATCCATCTTGTCGAGATGCACCAAGTCATTGCCCAGGTTGAAATGCGCCTCGGGAAGATTGGGAGTGATCCGCAGGACCGCTTGCGCTTCGGCGGCCGCTCCGGCAAAGTCGTTCAGGCGAGCCAGCATGCTGGAGAGATTCAGGTGGGCTTCTCCCCACTCGGGTTGCGCCTTCACCGCCGCGCGAAAAGCCTCCGCCGCGTTTTGCCAATCCTCCAAATGGCTGAGGGCCAGGCCCAGGTTCTCTTCGGTTTGCGGGTCATCGTGCAACGCCAGACTGGCGCGATAGGCGGCGGCAGCCCCCTTGAAATCGCCCCCGCCAAACAGGGTGTTGCCAAGTTCGCGTTGATATGTGGCGTTAGTAGGATTCAGGCGCACGGCTTCCTGGTCCTCGGCGGCCGCGCCCCCGGCGTCGCCGCTCGAGCGCAACGCCGCCGCCAGGCTGACGTGCAGGCTGGGATCATCCGGGCGCAGGCGCAGGGCGTCGCGGTATGTGGGCACGGCTAATTCCGAGTTTTTCTCCTGCGCCAGCAAATCCCCCAAGGCCACCAAGGCCTCGGCATAGTCGTGCCGCAGTCCGACGGCGTGCTCGAGCTCGGTTCGAGCCTCCGCTGGCTTCCCCAGCGCCTCCAGGACCAGGGCGGTGCGAAAATGAAATTCCGGGCTGCGCGGCTCGATCTGCATCGCCACGCGATATTCCGCAAGTGACTTGGCCAGGTCATTCGCGGCCTGATAGGCGTTGGCGAGGTGAGCATGGGCGTCCGCGTCGTCGGGACGCAGGCGCACTTCCTCGCGGTATTCCTGCACGAAGCCCGCGACGTCGCCGGAGGATTGCAGCGCCTCCGCCAGGTTGCGGTGATAGTCTGCCTCATCGGGAGAAAGGACCACGGCCTGGCGCAATTCTCGAATGGATTCCGCCAGGTCGCCGGTCTTGCGCAGGACCAGCCCCAGCGCTTCGTGCAGCGCCGGGTCGCCGGGCTTCAGGCGCACGGCCTCATGGTACTCGCTGACCGCCGCAGGATGGTCACTGATGGAGAGATAAGCGGCGGCCAGCTCGGCGTGAGCTGCCACATCGTCCGGGCGCATGCGGATGACCCGGCGGAGCTCTTCGATGGCCCCGCCGTAATCACCCGCCTCGCGCAAAGCCAGCGCCAGGTGATAACGGTAGTCCACTTGATTGGGGCGCAGTTGCACCGCCACCCGGTACTCCTCGATGGCGTGACTGAGATCATCGGTGGCGCGCAGGGCCGCCGCCAGGCTCATGTGGAGATCGGGGTCATTGGGGCGCAGGCGAGTGGCGGTGCGATACTCGTTGATGCCGCCGGCAAAGTCTCCGGCCTGGGTCAGCGCGGCCGCCAAGCCGGCATGGGCGTCGGCATTCTTGGCGTCCAACTCGAGGGCTTGGCGATACTCGGCGCCCGCTCCCTTGGCGTCGCCCGATTGCAGCAGCGCGCTGGCCAGCGCCACGTGAACTTCCGCATCGCGCGGTGCGAGCGCCAGCGCCAGGCGATACTCCCCTGCCGCCTCGCTGAATGCCCGGTTCAAGGAAAGCGCATTGGCAAGGTTCACGTGGGCATCGGCATTGTTAGGATGCGCGTTGATTTCGGCGTGATAATCGGCGATGGCCTCGGGGAGCTGCCCACTTGATTCCTCCAGCGCCCCGATGTTCATGTGTACTCCGGGAAAGTCCGGCCGCAGGCGCAGGACTTCCCGATACTCTCTAAGGGCTTCACCGGTTTTTTGCTCCGCGGCGTAAGCATTTCCAAGATTGTAGTGCGCTTCGACATAACCTGGCCTCGCGGCAAGGGCCTGCTTGTATGCGGCAATCGCTGAGTCCCACTTGTTCAGACGCGCAGCCTCATTGCCTTGCTTGAAGAAATCCTGTGCCGTGGGCGTCGTAGACTCGGCGGGAGCAGCCGGATTTGGGGCGGTGGCTTGGGGCGCGGGGGCTTGCGCCATCGCCGGGCGTAGATCTAACAGCATCAAGGCGGCGCATACGGCCAACAGGGGAAAGACTTTCCCCCTCCGCTTCGTCCTTATGGATATCCCGCCGCGTCGCATGATAATAGAATACACCTAAGAGTTTTTCCCTGCCTCCCCGGCCCCATGGGGTACGAGCCGGGGGTTCGAATCACCCCGGGCGTACCATTCTTCTCAAGAAATTACACAGGATCATCCGATCGTGTTGCGTCAGGCCGATTCGGCCCCGTCCAGGGTGACGTTGAACTTTTTCCTCTGATACGAAACATTCACTAATCGCGCCGCAGGATCGAAATCAGCCAGGTGCGAGTTCACGCCGATGCCATCGTAGAGAGTAAGGTCAGCCCCGAAAATGGTGTCGATCACCAGGTCGGTGAAGCTGCCGCCGGATACGCAGCACCAGTCGTTGCCATAGGGCTGATCGAGCGGGCATTTGAACGCCCCCCCATTTTCTGCAGGGAAAATGGACTCGACGATGTGGGCCTGCCCGAAGGGGCCCTGGTTGGCCGACTTCGCTAGCCCCTTGACCCAGGAGGCCACACGGGAGGGCTGGTCAATCTTGTAAAGTCCCTTCGCGGTCATGGAGGGCCAGGCCGTGTACGCTCCCAGCCAGCTATGGTCCGCGCGAAGGTTCCAGGTGGCGTCAACATCGCCGGGTGACAGGGCGTGCATCCAGAGGGGGGTGTGAAGTTCGCTCCAGAAAAAGGCGCTCATTTCTCTTTTCTGCTTTTCACTCAGGTTCTCGACCATGGTGTCAAGCACGGTCAGCAGGTCATAGCAGTGGCGAACCTCGTTGAAGGTCCCATCCGGCTGCCCGGCCTTCCACCAACCCTTGCCCTCCACATAAAGCCGGCCGTTGATTCTCGCCGCGAGGCCTTGGGCTTCTGATCGCAATTGCGCGGCGCGCGCGGCGTCGCCGCGACGTTCCAGCAGCGAGGCCACGAAGCGCATTCCATAAACATTTCCCGCATTCATGGCGGCCACTTCGTGAAGCCAGGTGCTGACCACTTCCAGCAAGTCATCCAGCTTGCCGTAGTCCGCCAGGCCGTGACCGAGCTTGTCGAGCGTTTTCCAATACAAGGCATGGTCCACCAGGTGTTCGATGGCCGGCTTCCCCTCGATGGTCTTGTCGAGCCAGGCCTGATCTCCGGTCACGCGCAGGTAATCGTGCGCGCAACGCAGGATGCCCATGTCATTCACCGCGTACCATGGTCCCACGCCCTTTCCTATGAGGTAATCCGTAGCGAGGTGCTGGTGCATATCCTGAGCGAGCCAGTTTTCCAGCATTCCGCGCAGCACCTGTGGGTCGAGAAGCGAAAGGCTGAGCGAGGTCAGCATGGCGTCCCAGATAAAGCTCCAAGTCGGACAGAAGTGGGGGATGGTGGTGTACGCCGGACCATAAACGGAGTCCGGCGAGATTCTTCGGTTAACCAGAAGATTGGTGAAACCCGTATGGTAGAGCTTCCACAGTTCGTGGTTGTTGGTGATGAGTTGGGGAAGGTGCCCGGAAAATTCCGAGTTCCCCGGGGTGAAGGCGGAGCGCAGGAGGCTCGCGCAATGCTCCTCATTGTCCTTGCGCAATTGCTTGAAATTGGCTTGCTGCCGATCGTAGAGATCAAGCGCCGCCTCCGCGCCCTCGCCGATCACGTTGAGGTAGTGGAAGGTGCGCGCCTCCCCCGGATCGAGGGAGATTTCGTGTACCAGCATTCTTCCCCGCTCGATGCGGGCCGGGCGGGGTGAAATACCCTGCACGGAAACCGCACGGGTATGCTGCGCTTCGAAGATGAGGCAACCGCGGGACCCGTCGGCCGTGAGCTTATTATCCGGCTCCGCCGAAGCATCACTCGACCAGGATTTCCGAGGCTTCACCGTCACCCCGGCCCTCAGGTCAAACCCCAGGGAAATGGTACGTCGTTCGCGGCTTTCATTTCTTACGGTGATCAACTCGGCGACGCACCGTTGTTTCGAGGGCGTGAAGGTCTCGGTGGTGAATCGAATGCCCTCGACCACGGTCTCGCGGACAATCCGGTGGGGATACCATGTGTAAGCAACTTCTCCCGCCGGCGGAGGAAAGGAAGTCAGGACCTGGCCATTCATGAAAATCTCGCAGGTCATCAGGTTTCCCGGGCTGAACGGCATTTCGGGGGTGCCACAACAAGCGAACGGGGGGAAATAGATCGCCGTGATTCCTGACACAGACTTCGCCGCTTGGAGGCATCCCCATTCATTGTGAGCCAGGGGGGGATTGAAGAGGTCCCGGAAATGATGCACCAGCTTATCGCTGGCGAGATCGGCAGGAGCGGGAACGGCGGGCAGGGGACCTCCTCCCAAGGCTGGTAGGGCCGTGCTGTGTGTCGCGCCACTGATGAGCATTGGCGCCGCGACGGCCGGGGAAAAAGCGACGCTCGTTGCCCCCAGCTTGAGGAATTCCCTGCGGTCGAGAGCTCGTCTTTCCGTGTTCCCAGGATTCTTGCCTGTTGCGACTTGAATGGCCATGAATATATCCTCCGAAACGTGGTCTGCCTGAGCACGAGAAAGGAGACCACGATGAACAAACAGGAAAGCCTAAACCTCCCGAAGGGAAACTGCAAATGCTCTGCAATTTTCGAACTGCCGGCTGTTTGTCGTGCGAAGCGCGATCAGGTTTGGCGAGCCGGAGCCGTAGCGCAAATGGTGCAACCTCCCTTTCCCGGTGATCCACTACCTCTTTCCTCGCGGCAATCCCAAATTACGGTGCATCACGACTACCAAGGACTTCCGCCGAAGGGCTAGCTCAAACCACCTCGAAGGTTCGGACTCTCCACCCTCTTCGCTCGCCGCCGCTTTGGCCGGCAGGCCCCCGGTTGCCGGCAGCAAAACGGCGGTGACCCCGCCCGCGCTCGCCCTTCGCCTCTACCCTCTCGTCCCACCTTGCTTCTAGATATGCGTTTCAATACCCATGCAAGCCACACCACCACAGATTGCGATTCTTGTTGACAGGGCACCCCAGATTGTATTTATACGAATCAGGCCAAGCCTCCAGGCCTACTCCGTGCGCGGAAAACGCTATTGGCGCATCGTCGAGTCCTATCGGGATGAGCGCGGCCGTCCGCGCCTCCGCCTGCTGCGCCACCTCGGCACGGCTCAGAAGCTTCTCGCACGCCGGGGGGAGGCTCCGGGACGCCCGCTCTATGCCGAGGAGCGGGATTTCGGTGCCCCCGCCGCGCTTTGGGACATAGCCCAACAACTGGCCGTCGTCCCCACCATCGACGCCCATGCTCCGAAACGGGACCAGGGGCCTTCGGTGGGCGAGTATATCCTGCTCGCGACCTTGAATCGGGCCCAGGCCCTTTCCAGCAAGCGCAAGCTTGCCGCCTGGTACCGCGATACCATTTTGGTCCGGCTGCTTCCGCTGCGCCCGGCGGCCTTGCGCAGTCAGCGCTTTTGGGATCACATGACCTACCTGGACCAGCCGACGCTGGCCCAGATCGAAAACGACCTTACGCGACGAGTGGTGGAAGGGGGGAGGGTGGATCTGCGGGAGCTCTTCTACGACACCACCAACTTCGACACTTTCCTTTCCTCGGATAACCCGGGGTGACTGGCGCAGCGCGGACACGCCAAATCCAAACCTACGGATCTTCGCATTGTGGGCTTGGCGCTGCTGGTCTCCTGGGATTTTCACATCCCAAGGTTCTCCCAGGCTTATGCCGGAAACCAAAACGACTCGGTGACCTTCAGCCGAGTTCTCGATGATCTGGTCGCCCGCTACCAGATGTTCAAAGAAAAATGTCAGAGCATCACCCTGGTGTTCGATAAGGGAAATAATTCGAAAGACAACTTGCAGGCGCTGGACGATTCTCCCTACCATTTCATTGGCTCGCTGGTCCCCACCCAACACGCAGACCTTTTGGACATTCCCTTGGAACGGTTCCGTTACGTCAAGAATCCCCTTCTGACAGGCGTCCGCGTTTATCGCACCGAGAAGGAAGTTTTGGGAAGGAAGCGTGCGATCGTCATCACCCGCAGCCGCGCTTTGCTCCAGGGACAAATTCGCGGCATCCGGCAGCACCTTGCGAAGAAGCTGCGTGCTCTGCGTGACCTCCAGAAACGCATCGCGCGCAGCCATGAACCGGGCTGGAAAGGCAAACCCTACACACCGAAGAGTATTCAGAAGAATCTGGATGCCATCATCTCCGGCCAATATATCGCCGATTTTCTTGGGGGGAAGGTTACTCACCAACGGGGACGGCTGGGGATTAAACTTGCCACCGACGAGGATGCCTACCCGGAACTGAAGCATCGCGTTCTCGGCAAGAGGATTTTGTTCACGGATCGCCAGGATCTAACTGACGAGGAAATCCTCTTCGGCTATCACGGCCGACATCATGTTGAGCGTGCTTTCCGGGACATGAAGGACCCCTATTTTATTAGCTTCTCCCCTCCACGCCCCTGGACCGACCCCATGCTTCGAGTCCATGCCTTCTCCTGTGTTCTCGCTCTGACGCTGGTCTCTCTCCTCCACCGTCGAGTGTACCAAGCGGGAATCCACGTCACCCAATCCCGCCTCGTCGAGCGACTCAAGCGGATCAAGGAGATCACCAACTACTATCCCGCCCAACCCACCGAAAAGCCCCATCTCGGCGGCCGCCCCCGTTCCCAGCGCACCCTCACCCGTTTGGATAGCCAACAAAACCAAATTTTCCGCACGCTCGATCTGGGCCGTTTCTTGGCCAGTTAGTATATACGCCTTTCCTTTCAACCCTACCGCCCCGAAGCCCGTGCCCATCGGCCCTTTCGCTCATTTATGCTCTAACAACCGACACATAACTCGGAAACTCAGGCTAGTACAACACTCAAATCATCGGTGCCGACCGCTTTCTGGAGGACCTCCGGGAACGGCTGGGGAAGTTTGGGCTGGAACTGCATCCCGACAAAACGCGCCGGATTGAGTTCGGGCGGTACGCCGAGCTGAACCGGCAACGACGCGGAGAAGGCAAGCCGGAAACGTTCGACTTTCTGGGCTGCACGCATATCAGCGGGAAGAACCGGAAGGGGGACTTTACCGTGAAGCGCCAGACCATCGGCAAGCGTCTGCGGAGGAAGCTGCGGGAACTCAAGCCGCAACTCCGGCAGCGCCGGCACGAGGCGGTGGCATGCACGGGAAAGTGGCTCCGGTCGGTCGTGCAAGGCTTCTTCAACTATTACGCGGCACCGGGAAACCTCGACAGCTTGCTCACCTTTCGGGCACGGTTGACCCGTCTGTGGCGAACGCAACTGCGGCAACGCGGCCAACGCCACCGCCTCAACTGGGACCGTCTGCACCGGCTGGCTGTCCGCTGGCTGCCCGTGCCGCGCGTGCTGCATCCCTGGCCGTTAGTGCGGTTCGCCGCCCAGCATCCGAGTTAAGAGCCGTATGCGCTAAGGAGCGCACGTACGGATCCGTGCGGGGGCCACCGGGTAACCGGTATCCCTACCGCGATAGATATATTTATGATGATTCACAAAAATTGACAAGTCATTGAAACTAAATACGTTAACAAGACTGTGTGGCACGGTGCTCGGAAAAAAAAACGGGAAAAAATGTGGCAGAATTTCCTTGAAATATTGAAAAAACATGTAGAAAAAATGTCCATTTATCGCTCTCTGGCGATGTTGATGAAATCAAAAGAGTTAAAGTCACTATCTGGCGATATTGATGAAAATAAAGGAGAAAGGCGGTGGACGCGAAATCGCGAAAGATCGGAGGTGGCGCGAGTCACGGCTTACCAACTGGCTGTCGTGGCGCTAACTGAGATTTGTTTGTCAATAAGAATTTTTCTCCGACCGGCAAGGGGTGATACGATTCTTCGCTGAAGGAGGTCCTATGGAAAATTGCGCCAAGAGCCGGGCATCCAGGGTTTTGCTTTCGCCATTGAGTTTGCCGAAAAGGTGGCAAGTCCTTTGTCTCGCGGGTTACCTGCTCATGCCCGCACTGGCGCGGGCCACCACGCCTTTGTTTCAATCATCTTTCCGCAAGCCCATCCACGATTGGACTGTGGTGCGTGGTTCCGCGACGCCGGACCCTTCCGTTCTGCACGAGAATAACCTCTCCCTGCGCGTCGAGCGCGCCAGCGGCTCTGAGGATGCATGCATTCGCCTGGCCCCAGTGGAGCTTACCCTGGGCAAGCGTTATGAGTTGAGCGGCTGGGTGCGCACAGAAGCCCTGGAAGTGCGTGACCTGGACCGCTCGCCCATTGCCTCCGGGGCGACGCTCACCATGGCCTCCATGCCCTTCGACGTTCACTCCGCCTCGGTGGGCGGCACCGAGGCGTGGACGCACCTCACCTTGCGATTTGTCGCCAGCCGCACGCACGACCAGATCTCTTTAACTGTCGGCAACGGCGGCTCGTTCAGCGGCAAAGCGTGGTTCGAAGGCATTCGCCTGGATGAAGCTTCCTCTGGCGACGACTGGCCGGCGCGGGAAGCCGTCGAGACCTTTGGCCCTGCCTACCGCTACCCTGCCGCCGGCTGGATCTATCTCCACATCGAAGGGCAACCCTACGAGCGCGGATACCAGCATGGCCATCTGATGGCCCGCGAAATTCCCGAGTATCTCGAGCGGTGTGCCGCCACTCTCGGCGACAAGGACCACTGGCAGGACTATCGCACTTCCACGAACGCCCTTTTTCTCCGCGGCTTCGACCAGGAAATCCTCGAGGAGATGCGAGGCATTGCCGATGGCGCTTCCGATGCCGGCGCCCGGTGGCAGGACCGGCGCGTCGACCTGATCGACATCGTCGTTGCCAATGTTACGGTGGAGATGAGCGAGCTTGCCTCGGCCGTATCGACCACCCCCACGGGGCTGGAAGGGCACAGCTTTGACAAGCCTCCCTATGCGGATCGCAAACGCGATTCCGCGCGGGACCATTGCAGCGCGTTTGCCGCCACCGGCCCCGCCACGCCTGACGGCAAGATGGTCATCGGACACGTGACCTGGTGGGGACTGACACTCGCCGAGCAGACCAATGTTTGGCTCGACATCAAGCCGGCATCAGGCCATCGCGTGCTCATCCAAAGCTACCCCGGCGGCATCGAGAGCGGCACGGACTGGTACCAGAACGATGCGGGAGTGGTCCTTACCGAAACCACCATTGAACAAACGCCGTTCAACATTCAAGGCACCCCGGTGGCCTTCCGCGCCCGCATGGCCATCCAGTACGGTGGCGACATCGATGAGGTGGTCCGCTACCTCGGCACCCGCAATAACGGCCTTTACACGAATGAGTGGATCATGGGCGACGCCAAAACCAATGAGATCGCCATTTATGACTTGGGGACGAACCACACCCGCCTATGGCGTAGCTCGAAGAACGAGTGGTTTGGTGACACGCCCGGGTTCTACTGGGGTGATAACAACGCCAAGGACCTGAGTGTTCGCCTGGAGGACTACCCTGATCCGCAGGGCGATCCTGACTACATTCCCTACGTGCCCGGCCCCCGCGATCTTGCCTGGCAAGAACTCTACCGCAAGTATCGCGGCCAGATCGACGAGCAGTTTGGATTTCTCGCATTCCGCACGGCGCCCCTGGTGAGCGCCAGCACCATGGATGCCAAGATCGCGACCTCAGAAATGGCGTCCCACCTCATGGTGTGGGCCGCCATCGGCAAGCCCAATCAGCGCGAGTGGCTGCCCCACAAGTGGGATTACGCCAAGGATGACGGTCTTTATCCCTCAGGCTACAACCTGTTTCAGGGAGAAGTTACCGAGGCTTTGCGCGCCGCCATTCAGCAAAACGAACAGACCCGCCTGACTGCATCCCTCGACTCGCTCGCGAGTACGATTCCCGCGGCCTCTGACCCAGTATCCTACGATGGCCGCCTCTGGAAAGGATGGGTGCTGCCCGCCTCCGACGCCGATACCTGGTTCGTCGCCGGCTCAGCCCGTTACAGGCAAGACCTTCAGTCCAAAGACCCAGAAGAGGCGCTGAACGCCCAGCGTGCCACCTGGCGCGGTCTGGAACTGAGCCCGGATACCCCGGTGAATCATTTTCGCCGCGAGCAAACCAGGGGCTTTCTGTTTCTCGATTCCCTGCGTCTCAAGATGGGCGACGATGCCTTCCTCAAGCTGATGAGCGACTACTTCGCCGCCAACACCACCAAGACGGTGACCGCGCAGTCTTTCCTCGACAAAGCTGGCGTTCCCTTCAACCCGATTGAACTGCCCGAGGGGCCCGCCTATCTCGCGAGTGACATCTGGCGCTGCCTGGCATCTGCCGTAATCGTCTACGGCACGCTGCGTGAGGCCGGGGCGAACCGGTATGCGGCCGAACAAATGCAGAGCCGCTTCCTCGATCGCTACGAAAGCCGCGTGCCGATCTACAAAGATTTCGAAGCTACGGACGACCTGCTTCGCCACCACGATGTGGTCTTTGTGGGCCGCCCGGAGGCCAACTCCGCGCTCGCCCTCTGGTCTGAAAAGCTCGGTCTAAGTTATCAGGCCGCGGCGTTCAAGATCGATGGCGCCGTACATGCCTCCGAACGCGAAGGCCTGATTCTGGCCGCGAAGAATCCGCTGGATACTGCCCATATGATTCTCATCGTGGCCGGCAACAACGCCCTCAGCACCGTAAAATCGCAAAGTGCCGACCTGCCCGCCGTCGAATATGTGATCGTGCGAGATGGCAACAAACCCATTAAGGGGTTCGTGCGGCGCTAGGGCTTATAGAGCCCGGGGAATTCCTTCTTGAGCGCGCGCAGCTTGGGCAGATCGTTATAGATGATGTAGGGATTATCCGGGTGCTGCGCCAGGTAGTCCTGATGGTAAGGCTCGGCGGCGTAGAAATGCTCGAGCGGGACGACCTGGGTGACGATTGGGCCGGAGAAGACACCGGCTTTGTTCAGTTGGTCGATGTAGGCGATCGCCGTCTGTTTCTGCTCATCGTCGGCATAGAAAATCACCGAGCGGTATTGCGTTCCTTCGTCAGGCCCCTGGCGGTTCAATTGGGTAGGATCGGTGGCCACGGAGAAAAAGACGCGCAGCAACTCTTCGTAAGCGATCTTCGATGGGTCGTAGGTGATCTTCACCGACTCGGCATGGCCGGTGCGGCCGGTGCTGACCACTTCGTATTCCGCCGTCTTCGCGTCGCCGCCCGAATAACCCGAGACCACGTCCTTCACGCCACGCACGTGCTTGAAGACGGCGTCCACACCCCAAAAACATCCGCCCGCGAGTACGGCAACGTCATTGGTTTTGGTTGACTTGGCGGGACCGGGACCAGAATATTCCGGAACTTGTCCGTGAACGACGCTGCCACCCAGGACGCCCAGCGCCAAGAGCCGGACTAACAACCGCAGCACCTGCCGAAAACCGCATTCTCGAAAGCTCGCCATATTCCGTCCTAATGTTTCGATGCTTCAATCCGCGTAACGGTAACTGGCTGCACCCTTATTTCAGCCCCATATGCCGGGCGATCAGAGTGTCGCGCCAGCGGTCAGGCAGGGCGCGGCCGAGGCTGATCTCGAAGCCGGAGTGGGCGCCCACCGCGTAGCGGGTGTGGGGGCGCCGGGCGGTCAGCGCGTGGACCACCGCTTTCACCACCACCTCGGTGGGTGCCGCTTTGGCGGCCTCCCGCTCGGTCGCGTCACGAACGGCGCGCAGGTGGGGTCCATACAACTCGAGGGCTTCCGGGGGAAGTTGCGCCTGGAGGGCCTCCGCGGCGGCCAGCGATTTACTCACGATGGGCGTCTGAATGAATCCCGGCTCCACAATCGAAACGTGAATCTTCCAGGGCCGAAGCTCCAGGCGCAACGAGTCCGTCAAAGCCTCGAGCGCGAACTTCGAAGCGCAATAAGGGCCGGAAAACGGGCTGGAGATCAGACCGCTCAGGGAACCGATATTCACAATGCGTCCCCGTGCCTTGCGCAAGCTGCCGAGGAAGACCTGGGTGACGGCGATTTGGCCCACGACATTGACCTCCAACTGGTGGCGGAGCGCATCGAGCGGCAGGAACTCCAGCATGCCACCCACGACGATGCCCGCGTTGTTGACCAGTCCTGCCAGCCCCCCACCGCCCAGCGCCGCGTTGACCGTGCGGGCGGCCTGCTCAACTTCCGTCTCGTCGCTGACGTCCAGGCGGAACGGAAACAGCCGTTCGGACGCGCGCCGCCGTAAAGACTCACCATCCGCAGCTTTGCGAATGCCCGCGAACACGCGATATCCCAGCTTATCGAGGCTCAACGCGCAAGCTTCACCGATCCCCGTCGAGGCTCCCGTAATGACCACCGCGCCCTTGTCTGTCATCGGTTCTCCTTTCATTCCAAGGCGGCGAGCAACAGAGAAGCTTTGCGCGCCAGGTTCAGAGCGCGCGGAAGATCGCCGCTGGCCATGGCGCGGGTGGCCTGCGCAAAGAAGGTGCGCGCATCTTCCAGCGTCCGTTGGTCGTTGGCGGAGAGCTGCGCGCCATTCAAACGTGCCAGGCGCTGGTTAATTTCATCCGCCAACTTCTGGAATTGGCGCTTGAGTTCGTCCGCTTGCGCAGAGCTTTCGCTCGGTTTGATGGCGGGGACTTCCGCAGGCGGGGTCTCGGGATTCGCCGGCGTGGAGGTCTCATCGGGCTCGGAGGGCGTTTCGCCGTGCGCCGGACGGCTGCTGGCTCGTCGGCCACCTGCCGTGGTCTTCGATGACCCGGGGGGTTGGGGTGGGGGAGTTTCCTGGGGCTCGGGCGGGGGGGCAGGTTCCTCGATCACCAGGACCTGCGATTTTTCTGCGGGGAGCGCTGCGGCCGGGGCCTGCGCCGGAACGTAAACAACGACGCTCCTGGTCTCCTGGCGTTTGGGACAGCCCCCAAGCCAAAGGAAGAGAGCACAGACCGGAGCGAGAGTTCCGCGGCGCAACATATTCAGAATTCTACCATTGACAGGTGCGCAAAACGAAACCCGCCGGCGACCGCAGGAAGAGGACCTCACCCCAGGCGATGGGTGGTGATTTTGCGCACGGGCTAATAGAAAAAAGCAAACTTCCCCCTTGGTATCGATTATTGACGGCCGAAGTGGGCGCCCCGATAATGAGCCCGTCAGGGGCATTCAACTGAATTCGAACGGCCACAACTGAATTTGACTCTTACTCGCGTCGGGTCTTAGATCTGTCCAATCACCGGGATATTGCCATCGAGAAGGGGTGTGGCTTTATGGGCAAGCAGGGGAGGTGTTTGTCTGTCAGCGCGCTGGCGATTCTGTTGTTTACCGCAGCGCTCAGCGCTCAGGAAACAACGGCGAGTTTTCGCGGCAACGTCTCAGACCCCAGCGGTGCGCGGGTGCCATCAGCCAAGGTCACGGCAATTCAGACGGAAACCGGATTCACGCGCAGCACTCTAAGCGATGCATCGGGCGATTACGTGCTCGTGCTGCTGCCGATTGGGCATTATCACTTGGAGGCCACCGCGCCCGGATTTCGCAAATACGTGCAGGAGGGCATCAGTTTGAGCGTCAACCAAGTCGCGTTGCTGTCCGTGCACCTTGAGGTTGGGCTACCGCAGCAGACTGTGCAAGTCAATGCGAATGCGGCGCTCCTGGCGACCACCAATGACCTGGGCGAGACCGTGAATGATCAGGAGATTGTGGACCTGCCGCTGAACGGCCGGAACTTTTCCCAGCTTGGCCTATTACTGCCCGGTACTGCACCCCTCACGCAAGGTTTGCAGTTGGCGGGCGGCTCGATGCGCGGCGGCCAATCCTATTCCGTAAACGGCATGCGGCCGGAGTCCAACCAATTCCTGGTGGACGGCGCCGAAAACTATAACACTGTAAATGGCGGCTTCGTTCTGAAGCCCCCTCCCGATGCCATTGCGGAATTTCGCATCTTGACCAACACGGCCTCCGCCGAATTCGGCCACAACGCCGGCTCCAACACCAACATCGTCACGCGGTCCGGATCGAACCAGGTTCACGGTGATGTTTACGACTTCCTGCGGAACGATGCGGTGGATGCCCGCAATTTCTTTTCCTCCAGTGTTGAACCCTTGAAGCAAAACCAGTTCGGCGGCACGCTGGGCGGCCCGATCCGGCATGATAGAACTTTCCTGTTTGGTTACTACGAAGGTTTTCGCAACCGGCAGGGCGAAACCCAGTTGACGACGGTCCCCACCGCCGATGAGCGGCAGGGAAACTTTTCCGCCGAGTGTTCCAGTTATACGTCGCAGGGATTTTGCACCGATCCCGCCGGAACGCAGTTGGTCAACGTGTTCGCTTCGCCGCCACAACCTCTCCCTTTCAACCAGCTTCCCCCGGGCGCGATCAGCTCGATCTCGCAAAACCTGCTTGCCTTCTACCCGTTACCCAATGAGCCCAACTATGGGCCCAACGCGTTCGGCGCCACGCAGGAGTTGCAGAACACTTCCGACCAGTTGGGCATCCGCTTTGATCACTATCTGTCCTCGCGCGACACCCTTTCCTTCCACTACCTCTTCACCAACGGTTCGCAATTGGACCCGCTTTCTATCGCGGGAGCAAACGTGCCCGGTTTTCCCGTGGGAGAGGATTATCGCGCCCAGAACGCCGCCCTGGAAGAGACCCACTCGTTCTCCCCGGCCGTCATGAACGTTTTCCGGTTTTCCTTCCTGCGAAACAAATTCCTCTTCGGCGAAGCCTCCAATCACACGAATATCTCTTCGCTCGGATTCACGTATTCGCCCACGCTGGCGAGCCAAGCCGGCCCTCCATTCATCGAGGTCGGGGGTTATGCTTCCGTGGGTAATCCCATTACCGGGCCGGCCGACGACGATCAGAATACTTATTCCGTAACGGACTCCGTGGCTTGGGTTCGCGGCCGGCATGAGCTCAAATTTGGCGGCGAGATCCAGCGCGACCAACTGAACACGCTGCTGGGTATTGCCTCGAACGGATTTTTCGTTTTTGCGCCGGTCCCCATCGTGGGCGACGCCTTTGCAGACTTCCTGATTGGGCAGCCCGTGGTTTTCTTGCAAGGTGGAGGCCAGCTCCCGCGGGATATGCGCGCCACCAATTTCAACTTCTACGGGCAGGACAGTTACAAGCCTACCTCGCGCTTGACGCTCAATTTTGGGCTGCGTTACGAATTACCGCAACCTTACAGCGAAATCCACAACCAGGACGCGCTGTTCATCCCCAACGCGCAATCGCACGTCATATCGAGCGCGCCTCCCGGCCTGCTGTATCCGGGCGACGCGGGAGTTGGGCCGGGTTTAATACCGCGAGAATACCGCGCCTTGGCTCCGCGTCTGGGCTTCGCTTGGGATCCGAGCGGAAATGGCCGGTGGGCGGTGCGGAGCGCTTACGGCATTTTCTACGACCCTTACTACAACGGTGAAGGGGGGCCCCTGCAAGCCCCGGAAAGCGCGCCACCCTGGTTCAAGACGATTCAGGAATCGTTTCCTTCCAGCTTCGCCAACCCCCTCCCCGCCGGGCTCAGCCCGTTTGCTCCCAACTTTGCGGACGGGCCCCAATCGCTGACTCTGCTCACTCTCGATCCACACCTACAGGTGCCCTATGCGCAAGATTGGAACTTTACGGTGGAGCACTCCTTTGGGCAGGGCTGGTTGCTGGAAATCGGTTACGTGGGCACGAAGGGCACCAAGTTGCCGCGCTTTATCGAAAGCAATCCGCCCACGCTCTGTTCCACATTGCCGCTCGGTCAGCAATCCTCCTGTATCAGCGGCGAACAGCAGAACGTCAATTCCTTCCGCCCCTATTCGGGCTGCGATCCCTCGAATCCCAGCGTTTGCAATTACGGATCGATCGGCCTGATTTCCGGCGTCACCAACTCCAATTACCATGCGCTTCAGACGAGCCTGCGTAAACGCCTGGGTCATGGCTTGGCGTTCCTGGCTTCCTATACCTATTCCAAGTCGCTGGACGACGTATCAAGTTTCAACATCACGGGGTCCGCCCCGACCCTCGTGGCTGGCGAAAATGACCTTGCGCAGAACCCTTGGGATCTGGAGGCGGAGTATGGCCGCTCGCTCTTCGATGCCCGCCAGCGGTTGGTCTTCAGCTATCAGTGGCAACTCCCCTTCCGGAAGGACTCGCACATCTGGTATCAGCGTGCGTTGGGCAATTGGCAGATGAACGGAATTTTCTCCGCCGCGACGGGGACCCCGTTTACAGTCTATGACTCCAGCGACCCTTCTCTTCAAGGACAATCCCCCGAGATCTCGGGGTTTGTCGGCGACCGCCCGAATCTGGTAGGCAATCCGAACAACGGCCCCAAAACCGCGAGCGAGTGGTTCAACACCCAGGCGTTCCAGCAAAACACCCAACTGGGAACCTTCGGCAATGCCGGCCGCAACATCGTGCAAGCCGCCGGCCTCTCCCAGTGGGATTTCGCGCTCTCCAAGAATTTTCGCTTGGCGGAATCCGCCACCTTGCAGTTTCGGGGAGAGTTTTTCAACATCCTGAACCGGGTGAACTTCGGCGTGCCGAATGACGACATCAGCTCGCCCACCTTCGGCCAGGTTGAGTCAGCGGCTCCGCCGCGCCAGATTCAGTTTGCATTGAAACTCTTGTTCTAAACGGGAAAGATTCGGAAGATTTCTGAGGAGGCAATTTGATGAATGGTCCAAAGAAATTTATATGGGGATTCATCCTGGCCATTCTGCTGGCGACGGCTTGGCAAATGGCCCGGGCCACGAGCCGGACGGAGTCGATCAAAGGCTATGTCCTCGACTCCGCTTGCGCCTTTACGAAGAATTTGAAGAAGCCGATCAGCGCGGAGTGTGCCGTGGCCTGCGCCAAGGCAGGATCGCAACTGGTGATTCTGACGGACGACGGGACGGTTTATTGGCCCATCTCCGACGCCACGCCCGCTCGCGGCCAAAATGAGCGGCTGATGGAGTTCGCGGGTAAAAGGGTGGAAGTCACGGGCAAGGTCTATCAACGGGGTGGCTCGCGCGCGGTGGTCATCGCAAATATCGAAGTGGAAAAGTGACCCTGGCGCGCTTCCGTGTTTGGGAGCCCCGAAAATGCAAAGGAGAAGTGAGAAATGGATTCCATCTATTTGCGCGACGTCGAGGCGGCGGCCAAGGCGGGCCCGGCCGGCGCACAATTCGCCGGCATGGAGCGGGAGGGAATTCCCGTACCGCAGATTCTCTATCTTTTCGCCTTCAAGCCGCGGATGACCGATCACCTCTCGCGCTTCACGCAGGAGTTGATGCGTGGCCCGTCGCCGCTCTCGCCTGGGCAGCGCGAGTTGATTGCCGCCTTCACCTCCAGCCGCAATCAGTGTCCGTTTTGAATCGGCTCGCACGCCGCGGTCGCGGCGGAATTGCTGGGGGATGCGGAGAAAGTGGCGGCCGTTCTCAAGGACTACCGCACGGCGCCGATTTCGGACGCGGAGAAAGCGCTCTTCAAGTTCGTGGACAAGGTGAATCACCAGTCGAACACCATTGGCCCCGCAGATATTGCCGAAGTGAAGGCCGCAGGGTGGCCGGAAGAAGCCCTCTATGACGCCATCAGCGTGTGCGCCATTTTTAATTTCTACAATCGCTGGATTGACGCCACGGGCGTGCAGGACATGCCCGCGCTCGGCTATCAGATGTCGGGCCATCGGTTGGCGGCGGAAGGTTATGTGCGTCCGGAAGAAAAAGGGATGGCAGGCCCGGAAGAGTGAACCTGAGCGAGTCCGATCGCGGCTACTACGGCTGGCGCGTTGTACTGGCGGCGTGCCTTGGCGTGATGGTGGGGTTCGGGTCGCTGTTTGTTTACACCTTCGGCGTTTTCATGAAGCCGCTGGGCGCCGAATTTGGTTGGAGCCGCGAAGCCATCTCGCGCGGCTTCGGCTTCGCCGCCATGATGGTGGCCATCACCTCGCCCACTCTCGGCCGTTGGCTTGACCGCTATGGCCCTCGCCGGATCATCCTCCCCTGCATGACGGTTTTTGGTTGTGGCATCGCCTCGCTGGGCTTGCTGCGCCCGCACCTGTGGCAATTCTACGCGACTTGCATCCTGCTGGGAGCGGTGGGCAATGGGGCGGCACACCTGGCCTATTCGCGCGCTATCTCCACCTGGTTTGACCAGCGCTTGGGAATGGCCCTGGCGTTGGTCATGGCCGGGGCAGGATTAGGTTCAATGATCCTTCCCCTCTTTGCGCAGACCATCATCAGCCAGGCGGGTTGGCGTGCGGGGTATCTCGGCCTGGGCAGTCTTGCATTGCTCGTTGGGCTGCCACTCACCTGGCGGTTTGTGCGCGAACGCGCGCCCGTACATCACGCTTTCGAGTCTGCTTCCCATCCGGGCATGACCTGGCAACAAGGCCTGCGCACATTTCCGTTTTGGATTATCGTCGCCGTCCTCTTTGTGAGTTCGGTGAGCATGAACGGAACGATTACGCATCTGGCGGCGTTGCTCACCGATCGAGGCGTTAGCGCCAGCGGTGCGGCACTGAGCGCTTCCCTGCTCGGTGGGTCAAGCCTTGTGGGGCGGCTGGCGGTAGGCTGGGTCCTGGACCGGTTTCTCGGAGGGCGCGTTGCCTTCGCGGTTTATCTGATCACCGCAGGCGGCATCCTCTTGCTGGCTCGCGCGGACACTCTCCTCATGGGTTGCGCAGGCGCGGGGCTTATCGGGGTCGGGGCGGGCGGCGAGGCCGACATCACCCCCTATCTGTTAACTCGCTACTTTGGGCTGCACGCCTTCTCAACTCTTTACGGCTTTACTTGGACTTTCTATGCCATCGCCGGCGCTTTGGGTCCAGTCCTATTGGGGCGGGCGTTTGACTCCACGGGGTCGTATACCTTGTTATTGACTCTGCTCGCGGCCGCCCTGGGCACGGCAGGCACTTTGATGCTCCTCCTGCCTCGATACACGAGGCCGCAGCAAATCGTGATGTAATCAGCGCCCGCGGCCCAGGGGGGCCGAAGCCCGGCAAAGGGCGCGCAGAGACGGAACGCGCGAGGCGATGAAGCGCACCCCGTAATTCTGGAGAAATACCTGTCCCGGCATGCCGACTACGCTCAGCAGGGCGAACAGCAATCCGGTGAAGATGCACAGTGCAAGGCCACCCAAAAAAATGGTCACAGGATTCCAAGCCCACGCCAGACCTACCATTCGCAAGGCGAGGATAACCAGCGCTGCCGTGACCAGCGCCCCGGAGGATAATCCCATTAAGACGGGGAAAAGAACGAAGAGCACGGCGACGCTGATTCCCATCGACACCGCAAAGCGCAACACAATGTAAAAGAGAAACGTGTCGGGATCGTGGCGCCAAATCCTCCAGACGATTTTCCACGCTGCGAGAGGGGAAATCCTGTCGGCATACATTAAGGGCGCCACCAGATCATCCGTAAGCGTAATGAGGATCGCAACCAGCAAACCGATGAGAACCACGGCCACCAACTCCGCCACCAGCAGTAGCGAAGCCACCCACCACGGATGACCGGCTTCGCGGAGGAGATTCAGAAAGCGCAACGAGAGGATTATGGCTCCCGACACCACGCCCAGGATACCGCCCACCACTCCCAAGAGCCAAAGGAAGTAGGAGCGGCCCGAGGATTTCAAGCTTTTCCAGGCCACGCCCACCGCGATGTCCTGCTTGACGACGGCATCGATCAACACAAATCGCAACACGCAGCGCACGTAGATGAGGCCGAGAATAAGACTCAGGCTGAGCACCACAGCCAGCACGATCAAACTGAGATGCGGGGTAAGAACCAGGCGCAGGCGGAGAAGAAGCTCCGAAGGGTGAAGATCCATCGGCAGGGTGCCGAAGGCCCACTGAAATGCTGCCGTCGATGTGCCGCCACCCAGGAACAGGCACACCAGACTCAAGGCCATCCAGCGCCGCCCGATTAATGGGCGAAAAAGCAGCCGCAGCGTTTCGTCCCATGCGGGGGAAAGCGATTCGATAGGAGAAAGCACCCCTGCTTCAGGTCGGCGGGCCGGGACGAAACGGAGGGGTTGGGGAATTCGCCCGGCAGCGTCCAATCGCATATCTCTCCGGCAAAACCTGGCTCAGGATCGAACGGTGCTAAGAGGGGCAGAACGGCAGCCGGGCAACAACTTCCCTGCAAGCCTTTCGAAGCACAACCCACGCCACGCTGGAAGCAGTTCTTCCTTCCCGTGAAGCAGCCATAGGCGTGCCGTCCGCCCCGTTACGCTGCCTTAACCTGCTCCCGGAAGATCTGCCGCCATTCCTCGCGCTTGGCGAGAACATACTCTTTTGCTTCCTGGAGAGACTTAAAAACCCGCTTACCCTTAAGGAGATTGCAGGGCTGGCAGGCGGTCACCAGGTTGTCCATGCTCCGCGACCCGCCTTTGGCGTGCGGGTGGATGTGATCGATGGTCAGGATCAGCCAGCTTTCGAAATCGTGCTGCCCATCGAGACCGCAGTAGTGACATTTGAAGTGATCTCGCCTGAAAACCCTTAACGCGTCTTCGCGATTCAGATGTGGTGAGGGTCCGGTGAAAAACTTTGCCAGTCGCTTGAGGGCCATGGATACTCCTTTCGGAGGCAGGGACCGAACTCGATGATAACCTCAGATGGCGTCGTTGCCAGGACGGGAAGAACCACCGGCAAGCCACCACCGCTCACGGTGGCAGCGGGTGACTAAAGCGTCTGTCCCGAGGCCCTTCCCAAGTACCCGCAGCGCCCGATTATCTTAGCGCTCTTCAGAGGGAATTGGTAGGGCGGGAGAGCCCTTCACTGTTATTTCGGGTGTATTGGCGAATTGCGTACTGGCCATTTTCAAGCGCTTATGAGATGCTTCCATTGTCTCACTCAGGACAGCCTGGGTTCCAAAAATAAGCCTGCGGGCAAGCTCTTTAGCCACCGGGGAAGACGTCGGGAAGTTATCCGGGGGGTGCAACGCGGCGTTGCTTGTTTAGACGGGCAGCGCAATGGGCCTCGATGTACTTGCGCACGGGTTGGGGCATTCGGTGGTCCAGGCAGATATCACGCAAGTCGGTGACCGCCAGATCGGGAAGGAAGGCAAGCACTCGGGCAAAAGGCGTGAGCGGATTGCGGATGAGCGCAAGACGCAAATGGTAGTGGCGGGACCACCGCTGGTGCTGGGCCAGTTGTTCCACGACGGTGGCAGGCAGGCCTTCGCGGGCAAGCACCTTGAGCAGGTGGCCTTCGGTCAAGTAAGGATTATCGAGGGCAGCGCGGATCAACTCCAGGTCGCGGTTAAACAGGAGGCTGGCGGCAAGGCGTCCGGTGCCACGCCGGGCGAGAGAGATTTTCTCCCCACGCGGCATTGCCTCCAGCTTCTTGAGGATGGTTTCTTCCGCGACCATTTTGACATCGGCGGGAACAGCCGGGGTTTGCGCCACGCGCAGCAGGTCGAAGACATAGAGGAATTTCATGAGGGGCAGAGAGATCAGACGCGGCGCCTTGGGATGCCGTACCAAGGCGAGTTGGACGGGGTAGCTGCGCCGGACCTCCCGGTGGCGGGCAAGTTCGCGGACGACCTCGTGCGCCAGGTCTTTGCGCTCGAGCAGGCGGAGCAGATCGCGCTCCTGCAAATGGGGATTGCGCGCCAACTCCATCAGCACTTCTTTCGCAGTTTCTTGGAAGAAGCTCTCAATTTCCGGGCGCGAAGAAACCGCGACGGCCATTTCGGCCCGTTGTCGCAAGCGCTCATGAGAGGACGAGTCGTTCATCAGATTGCGATTTTAGAAGGGACAGGCCCCGCCATGCAAGGGAGACGGCAGGTACCGTGGGGACCTTGACCAGGGCTGGAATGGCGACCTCGATCGTCAGGAGTTGCTCGCGGCCCGAAAGCAAGAGGACAGCGGTAGGACGGGGAGACGCTTGACGCGACTTTGGCATCCAAATAAAAAAAGAACTTAGGTGGGCCGCAAAGTGAGAATTTACTTGAAAAGTCCGTCAAGAATTGGTATTTGGAAGAGGTCAACCGGAAGATTACAGGTTGTTGAACCAGCAATTCTAGTGTATAAGGCCCCTTGGGCCTCTGGTAATATTGTTAATGGGTGCGCCCAGGTCACCTGCGATTCACCATCCCAACATCGAGGTAGCTGTGCAATGAGGAAAAACACTGCACTTTGGACCCTTGCTTTGCTCTTCAGTTTCTCGTCCGGCGCCACTGCGGGCGAGGTCGCAAACCACTCCGGCCGCTCCACCGATTTGACGATCGTGGACCGCGTGGCGGCGCCACCCCAGGCGGCGCAAGCAAAGCCCACCACGTGGAGCAGCCGTGATGAATACGACGCATACACGGCGCTCACGAAGGCGACGCCGGATAAGCTTATCCCGCTCGCTGACGCGTTCCTTCAGAAGTATCCCAATTCGTTTATGAAAGCCGATGTTCTGGCGAGGGAGATGGGCGCATATGCCCAGTCGAATGATATGCCCAAGGCCATGGAAACCGGGCAGAAGGTTCTGCAGGCCGATCCTGATAACCTCCCGGCGCTCCGTTTCTTGAGTTTCACCTTCCCGTTTCTATACAACGATAAAGACGCTGACCACGACGCCAAGCTCTCGCGCGCCGATAGCGACGCCCACCATGGGTTGGAGGTCCTGCAAAAGCTTCAGAAGCCCGCGGGTGCGACCGACGAGCAGTTTCAGCAAGCCGTCAAGGAATTTCGTTCGGTGTTCAACAGTTGCATTGGGTTTGTGGCTCTTCAAAAAAAGGACTATCCGAGCGCGCTCACGGCCCTGAAGGCGGCGACCGACGATAATCCCAGCAGTTGGTACGCACTTTACTGGATGGGCCTTTCCTACCTCTCTTCCACACCCAAAGATTACGATCATGCCATCTGGTATTTGGCGCGTGCTGTGGATTTGGGGAAGGCCGGAAAAGACAACAATGCCGCACAATGGGAGCCATATCTAAAGCAGGTTTATGTGGGTTATCACGGGACCGATACGGGGCTAGCCGATATCATGACGCAAGCGGCTGCTTCCGCCAACCCGCCCGATGGCTTTAAGGTCGCGCAGGTCGAGGCGCCCAAGGAGACCGGGAATAAACTGATTGACGCGTATAACACGATGACTTTCCCGTTGAAACTGGGAGGCGAGACGGCTCAGAAGACATGGGACAGTCTGAAAGGCCAACCCATAGGACTCGGCGGCACCGTGATGAGCGTGGAAAAGGGAACCGATCCGAACGTGTATCTGGTGCGCATCGCCGTGCTTGACTCCACGAAATCGGCAGATGGTTACGATATCGAACTGAAGGACTCGACTCAACCCGACGTCAAGAACCTGCAAAAGGGTGACTTGCTCACCTATAAAGGAACAGCGGATTCTTACACCGCGACACCGAACCTGATTTTGACTTTGGTGGGCGAGGTTACATCGGACCTCCCGGATAAACCACCGGTTAAAGGGAAGCCGCCGGCTCACAAGCCGGTCCATAAGCCGACGAACGAATGAACTTCGTGAGGCAGGGCGCCGGCGCTCGCCAGTCGCCCTGCCTCGACTCACCTGCTCGTTTCTCACCCCAACAGACTTTCTCACCCCGGTCACTTTGGGAACCCATAAGACCGCCAAGGCGCGCCGGGCGAGTGGCGCTGTTCCCGTGCGCTCAGCCGGTACACACATTGGTCAATAGGAGTTAGGATTGCCCGGAGGGATACCGTTTGCCGTCAGCGGGCGGTGCGTGCGCGGCGCTTCGGCCGATGGTCGAGGCCCAAGTTTTCCACCTTCCGGCTTAGGGTATTGCGATGAATGCCCAGGGCCACCGCCGCCTTGGAATGATTGCCGTTGTTCTTTTCCAGCATCCGTTTAATGAACCGCTTCTCAAATTCGGAAACCGCATCGGTAAAAAGAATCCCGTGCTCAATCATCTGGTTTACGAGGGATTCGAGTTGGTCTTTCACAGTCATACTCCGATTCGTAGAATTTCGCGGGGCTCACGGATTATTGCTTGGCTGATCCCTTGTTGCTCGGAATGAGCGCTTCCCGGAATTTTTCAAAGCCAAGACGGAATTGGGCCCGCAAGCTTTCTGGCATGACGAGCACAATGACGCGCGTCCCGGTGGTCACATAGGGCGCCAAAGCCGATTGCTGCACGGCGTCCGGCTTGATGGCGAAGGCCAACATGGCCATCAACAGAATGGCGTTGACCAAAACTCCCCGCACCAAACCGAAGACCCCGCCCAAAAACCGGTCGAACCACTGGATCCCTGCATTCTTAACGAGTTTCCGCGCCAACACTCCCCCCAGCGCCCCTGCCAGCAGCGTGCCGATGAACAAAACCAGAAATCCCAAGCCGAGAGCGATTTCGTGCGACTTGGTCAGGTCGTCAAACCATAGCGCGGCGCGGGAATAACCGAAGGCCGCCACTACCAGGCCGATCACCACCGCCGCGAGAGAGATCAATTCCTGAACGATCCCCTTCATTATGGCCGTTACTACGGAAGCCACAACAATCGCCGCGAGAATATAATCCAGCCCATTCCATGTGCCCATGGCGCGCCCGCAGACCACTGCGGTTTCAACTTAACTGAGGGAATCTCCTGTCAGCAAACGGTAAGCTTCGCGGTATTTCTCACTCGTCTTATTCACCACCTCGGCCGGGAGGGGCGGCGGCGGCGGTTGTTTGTTCCAGTGGAGCGACTCCAGGTAGTCGCGGACGAATTGCTTGTCAAACGAAGGTTGGGGCTTTCCGGGCGCATAATCCTGCATCGGCCAGAACCGAGACGAGTCGGGGGTTAGCACCTCGTCGATCAAGATAACTTGACCGTCCTTGAGGCCCCACTCAAACTTGGTATCGGCAATAATGATGCCGCGGCCCTCGGCGAACTCCCGGCCTTTGCGGTAGAGCCCTAAACTCAATTCGCGCAGCTTTCCGGCCGCCTCTTTTCCCACGCGCGCGGCCATTTCCTCCCACGAGATGTTTTCGTCGTGGCCGGTCTGCGCCTTGGTGGCGGGCGTAAAGATGGGATTCTCGAGGCGCGAAGCCTCCTGCAAGCCGGCAGGAAGCTTGATGCCGCAGACGCTTCCCGTGGCGCGATATTCTTTCCAGCCTGACCCCGCCAGGTAGCCGCGCACCACGCACTCGATGGGGAAAGTCTGCGCCTTCTCAACCAACATCGAGCGCCCTTCCAGTTGGTCGGCGAAGGCGTGCAACTCCGGCGGATAATCGGCCACTTCGGCGGTTATGAAATGATGCCGAATCCCATCCTGGATGAAATTAAACCAGAAACAGGAAAGCTGGGTCAGCACCCGGCCCTTGTCCGGTATGCCTTCATGCATCACCACATCGAAGGCGGACAGGCGGTCGGTGGCGACCACCAGCAGTTTGTCGCCGACCACATAAACGTCCCGGACCTTTCCTCGCGAAAAGAGCTTGACGCCTGGCAGATTCGTTTCCAGCAAAACACTTCGTTTTTTTAATCGCATGATGTTGGTTCAGGGGAGACATTCTAAATCAACCCGAAAGGTTGTCAACCGAAAAAGCGCCGGGGAAATTTTCATCTGAACTACTAATGAGTGGGTGAGAGTCATCTAGCCACACAACCGTTGGAGTCGAGCCGAGACGCATAAAATGCGGGCGTGGCGACGGGGCCCTCAGGCCGGCGCTCCCACGGGATGGCGGGCGAAGGCATCAAAGCGCACGGAGACGAGCTTGGAGACGCCCGGCTCTTCCATGGTGACACCGTACATGACTTGCGCGATCTCCATGGTGCGCTTGCTGTGCGTGATCAGGATGAACTGCGTGTGGCGGCTCATCGATTGGATCATGCGCGTGAAGCGCTCGATGTTCGATTCGTCTAAGGGCGCGTCGACCTCATCGAGAACGCAAAAGGGGCTGGGAGTGTAACGAAAGATGGCGATGAGCAGCGCCAGAGCGGCCATGGCCTTCTCGCCGCCGGAAAGCAGGAGCACATTTTGCAGGCGCTTTCCGGGAGGTTGCGCCACGACGTCGATACCGCTATCGGCGTCATTTTCATCCGCCAACCGCATCTCCCCCACGCCTCCCCCAAACAGGACCCGGAACGATTCCGCAAAGTAGGCGTTGATGGCTTTGAACGCCTCCAGAAACTGCTGGCGGGAGACCTGATCGATCTCACGGATGGCCTGCGCGGTGTCTTCGATGGAAGAGAGCAGGTCCTGGCGCTGCGTGTCGAGGAAAGTCAAGCGCTCTTCCGCTTCCTGGAGTTCTTCCAGGGCCATCATATTGACCGGTCCCAGATTCTCGATGCGCGTCTTCAGTTGGCGCAATTCTTCTTCCGCAACCTGCAAGGCTTCGCCCGCCAGCACCGATTCGGGCGCCAATTCCACCAGGAGGGAGGCCGGGTCTGTGTTCAATTCATCGCGGCATTGCTGCGAGTGATGGGCGCAGTCAGATTCGGCGCGGGCTAACGCCACCTCCGCCTCGGAGCGCTTTTGGCGCCGCGCCTCGAGTTCCTCGCGGGCGGCGTCCACGCGCGGCCCCAAAGTATCGCGCGCGGCCCGCACGGTGCGGGATTCCTCTTCCAGGCCGTGCAGCTCAATTCGCGCCCCTTCCAGTTCGAGTTGAAGCTGCTCGAGGCGAAGCTGGTGGCCTGCGCTCTCTTGTACCAGGCGCTCGCGCTCTTGCTGCCAGGTTTCCGTTTGTTGGGCCAGCCGGGCAAGGCGGCTGTGGAAATCCTGCGCCGCCGCCATGAGGCGCGCGGCTTCCGCCTCCGCCGCACGAGTCCTCTCTTCCAGGGCGCGGACGGCGGATTGGGCGTCGGCGATATCCTGCGCCAGCCGGTCCAAGCCCGCGCGGAGTTCCCGCGCCAACTGGGTGGCCCGGGTAATGGCCTCTTCCCGTTGCCCCTTGGCGGCGCGGGCAGCTTCCAATTCAGCGCACAGGTTCGCCTGGCGGTCCTCCGCGCTGGCGCGCTCGCGCGCCAGCATCGCGGCCTCCGAGATCAGGGCATCGAGCTGCCGGCGCGTGCGATCGCAGCTCTCGCGCGTCTGGCGCAGCTTTTCATCGGCGACCACGGCTTTCTTTTCCGCTTCCATCTTGCAGCCGGTCAAGTGCTTCAGTTGCGCATCCAGGCTCTTCGCCCGCCCTTCGGCTTCGGCCAGAGCCGCCTCGCTGGCCTTGATCTGCGTTTCGAGTTCTGCCGTTCGCCGCTCCAGCTCGCGAAAGTCCCGCCGTAAAGCCAGGGGGCCGGCACTCGCTCCTTTACCGCCGGAAACCATGCGATGGTGGTAGTGCGCGCCGGTCGCTGTCAGGAAGTGGCTGTCCGGGTAAGCGCTCGCCAAGCGTTCGGCGGCGGCATCATCTTCCACCAGGTAGGCGCTGGCGAGGGAGGGCAGAGCCAGATCGCCATTTAAACCCAACTTGGATTCAAAGCGCACCAATTCCCGGACCGGCGCCACCACCCCGGGCTCCGTGCCAAGGGGCGAGTCGCCGTTGCCGCGTGAGTGCCCGCTGGAAGGCAAATGGGTGACGAAAAAGGTGGAGCGGCCCGAACCCTGGCTCTGCAACAAGGCAATTCCCGATCGCGCCTGCTCATACTGCCCCACGACCACGCACTCCAGTTCCTGCTTCAGGAATTCCTCCACCACTTCTTCGTAACCCGGCGAGACTTCCACAAAATCCGCCAGCAACCCCATAGGATGGAAGGTGTGACCATTCATCGGGACCTCGCCGGAAAGCAGGCGCCGCACGCTCTCTGTGCTGTAAGCGTGGCGCGCCAGGGATTGCTCCAGCGCTTCCTTGCGGGCCATGCTCCCGGAATATTCACGGCGTAGGGCTTCCACTTGCGAGCGCAAAGAGATCTCTTCAGTGTGCGCGTGTTCCAGGTCGCGGGTGGTTTGGGAAACGGATTCCGCCAACTCGGCGAGCGTGCTGGCATCGCGTTGATGTTCCGAAAGGTAAGCCTCCAGCTCCGCGACCAGCCGAAGGTGCTCCGCTTCAATGCGGGACTTCTCCGCATCGGTGCGAGCCGCTTGGCGTTCGACCGCCAGGCCCGCTTCTTCTGCTTGCACAAGCTGATTGCGCAGCTCCGCCGCGTGGCTGACGATCGCCATCAGCGATTGCCGGCAGGTTTCCACATCCTGTTCGGCAGCGCCAAGCTGGAAGTTCAGATCCTCCTGCCGCATGACCACCTGGGCCAGCGTGTCCTGGGCAGCGGTAAATTCTTGCTGCAATGTCTCCACGTGTAGGGAGCGCTCGGCCGTCTGCTGCTCCAGAGACGCGAGTTGCGCCTGGAGCTCAGAACTTTCGCGCGCGGCTTCCTCCGTGCGCGCCTCCAGGTTTCCGGTCTGTTGCTTCGCCTGTTCCAAGCGGGAGAGCAGGCGTTCGCGCTCCAGATCGCCCTGCGACAGGCGCTCGCGGCATTGCGTGAGTTGGTCTTCCAGTTCCTCATACCGCTGCGTGGCGCCTTTTTGCTCGTGCTCTAACCCTTCCAATTCCCGGGCCGCCGCCAGGCAAGCTTCCTGCTCCTGGGCGAGTTCCGCGCGCAGTCGCTGGAACTCGACCTCCAGCGCCTTCAGGCGGGATACCAGGACCGTCTTCAGGCGTCCGCGCAGCTCCTCATGAAGTTCGCGGTAGCGCCGCGCCTTCGAGGCCTGGCGCTTCAACGAGTTCACTTGCTTGGTGACTTCTTCCAGGATGTCCGCGATGCGCGACAGATTGTGCCGCGACGATTCCAGCTTGGCTTCTGCCAGGCGCTTGCGGGTTTTGAATTTGGAAACGCCGGCGGCTTCTTCCAGAATCAGGCGCCGGTCAGACGGTTTCGAGCTGAGGATCTGGCCGATGCGCCCTTGCTCGATGATGGCATAAGACTCCGGGCCCAGCCCCGTCCCCATAAAAAGATCCTGGATATCACGCAAGCGGCAGATGTCGCCATTGATCAGATACTCGCTCTCACCCGACCGAAAAAGCCGGCGCGTCACCGTGATTTCGCCGGAACGATGGTAATACTTGGTGGGCTTGGCGCTGCTGCCATTTCCGTTGCCATTCCCGTTTCCATGGCCGTTGCCGTTTCCGGGAGTTTCCGGTTGGAAGCTTGCGGGTTCATCGGCGGTGGGCCCGCTTTCCTGGGTGGACTCTGCTTCTTCCAGTACTCCCGCTTCGTTGTATTCGGGATTCACCAAGGTCATGCTGACTTCCGCCATTCCCGTAGGGGGGCGGGTGCCCGTACCATTGAAGATGACGTCCGCCATGCGCTCCCCGCGCAGCAGGCGCGCGCTCTGTTCACCCAGTACCCAAGTGATGGCGTCGGAAAGGTTGGACTTTCCGCAACCATTCGGTCCCACGACGGCGGCAATGCCATCCGCGAATTCCAGCCGCGACCGGTCCGCGAAGGATTTGAAGCCGAGCAGTTCGAGTTTTTTAAGCTTGTACAAATTGCACCCTTCCCTAGGACCGCCTCCGGCTCTTTAAAGTGGATAAATGGCGAATCCCCGAGACTGCCCGCGATTCCTCATCTAAGGTCTTTCTTTTCTATGGCCTTCCGATGGTGTTCGCGAAGTCGTGGCCAAGGACATTTTGTCCCAACCTCTCCCCGCCTCAACTTCGTCCTCCACTCCACCCTCTGCCTTAAACGTTGCGCGAGGCCCCCGACAAGTTCGATGAATAATTACCATATCGCGCGGTCCTTGTAAAGGAAAAAACCACAATATTTCGCGCTGTGGAGAGATGTTTACCCCTATATGTGGTATCGATTAACTGACCGTGGGTTTCACCAAATAGGTATCCATCCATTCCAGGATGAGCTGGCGCATCTGGGGAAGCTCTTGGTGCGGGCAGTCAAACATTTCGATGTGGCAGTCTTCGGGTTTTCCGTACTTGTGGTAGAGGGGCAGCAGGTATTCCCGGATCCGCTCCACCCCGGCGGGCGGGGTCAGCTCGTCCAGGCGGCCGTTTACGCTCAGGTGAGCGCGCGGCACGATGAGTTCGTTGATTTGCGCCGTCTGGAAATGCTTAAGCAAGGAGGGCGCGAAGTAGTAAACCCCGTGCCCACTCAGGTTGTGGATGCGAATGAGCTCTTGGGCATCGGTGAGGCAGCAAACGTCCAGGCAAGCCCGCACCCGGGGTTCGAGCGCCGCCAGCCACCACGCCTTGGTTGCTCCCATGGACATCCCCAGAACCCCCAGGCGGCTCGAGTCCACGTCCGGCCGGCTAGCCAGATAGTCGAAGGCGCGGAATTCGTCGAACATCATCATTCCCCACAAAACCTGGCCGTACCAAAGCATATGCTTGAAGGCGTCCATCTCCCCGCGGCCGCCGTTTTCATCATGCTTGCGCTCGCCGAAACACCAACTGTCAATGGCCAGAGTCACCAGGCCCTTTTCCGCGCAGACAGGGGCATAGGCGGGCTGGGCATCAACGCCCACCAGGAGTTGTTCCTTGCCCAAGTCATACATGCCGCCGTGCCAGTGGATGTAGAGCAAGCCGGGGGCGCGTGCCGCCCGCTTCTCGGGAATCAACAGCAGCGCGGGAACCAGTTCGACGCCGTTCAAGTCGAGCACCAGGCGCTCAAGGGCGTAGCCATCGTGTTTTTCCGTCGCCAGCACGTTGGCCGGGCCGGGTTTATGGCCCCAGGGCAAATCTCCCAGCAGGCTCCACACTTCCTTGCGTCGCCGGGCTTGAAACGCCTCGAATTCCGCGGGAGTTTTCTCAAGCTGTGGATGGCCTGACATGGGCTGGGTTCCTCCCCAAGCTAAAAGCGCGGCGGATTGCTTCAGAAAATTGCGCCGATCAGGCTCAGTCATCGTTGTCCTCTAGATGGAGATTACCCCGATTCGACGAGGCGCCAGCCTGGGTCGATTATAACCCTGCCATGCCCGCTCTGCGCCAGCCGGCCGAGAAAATGCGGTCGGTGAGACGAGCGGTTGTAGCGCGGATCGCCGCCTTTGCGGTCCGCGGCTCTTACCGTGCGAAGACCACCAATCTCAACCAAGGAGTAACCCACGGTAGATTCGTTCCAAGGGCAGGCGAAGAACCGCGGACCGCAAAGGCGGCGGTCCGCGCTACGTTTGCTTAGAAGGCGCTGGCGCCGGTTTCCATCGCAGCACGGGCTTGCGGGCGGCGGCGACTTCGTCGAGGCGGGTAACGCGCGTGGTGTATGGCGCCTTCAGAACGAATTGCGGATCTTCCTCGACCTCTTCGGCGATGGCCTGAAGGGCGTCGATGAAGGCATCCAACTCTTCTTTGCTGGCGCTCTCGGTGGGTTCGATCATCAGCGCGCCGGGCACGATCAGGGGGAATGCCGTGGTGTAAGGGTGGAATCCGTAATCGATCAGGCGCTTGGCGATGTCGATGGTGTGGACGCCCTTGGCCGCCTGATGCCGGTCCGAGAAGACGCACTCGTGCATGCAGGGCCGGTCGTAGGGGAGTTCATAGAATTCGCGCACCCGGCTGCGCACATAGTTAGCGTTTAAGACCGCGTCCTCGGTGGTCTGGCGCAGTCCTTCCGGTCCGTTCGCCAGCATATAGGCGAGGGCGCGAACCGCCATCCCGAAATTTCCCAGAAAAGCGCGCACGCGACCGATGCTTCGGGGGCGGTCGTCATCCAGGTAGAATTTCCCGCTCGCTGATTTCTGCACGACGGGGGAGGGAAGGTAGGGTTCCAGGATTTGCTTCACGGCCACGGGACCCGAACCCGGACCGCCGCCCCCGTGGGGAGTGGAAAAGGTCTTGTGCAGATTCAGGTGCATGACGTCGACGCCAAAATCCCCGGGACGGGCCACCCCCACCAGGGCATTCATGTTGGCGCCGTCCATATAAACAAGGCCGCCCCGGGCGTGGACAATATTCGCAATCCGGCCGATTTCGGTTTCGAAAATCCCCAGGGTATTGGGATTGGTCAGCATCAATCCCGCCACGTCGGCATCCATGGCCTGGGCAAGGTTAAAGATGTCGATGCAACCCTGCTCATTCGACCGGAGGGGGCGCACCTCGTAACCGGAAATGGCCACGCTAGCCGGGTTCGTACCATGCGCGGAGTCCGGAATCAGGACGTACTTGCGGGGATCGCCGCGCTCGGCAAGGAAGGCGTGCATCATCAGGATGCCGGTCAACTCTCCCTGCGCGCCCGCCGCGGGCTGAAGCGAAACGGCGTCCATGCCGGTGATTTCCTGGAGGCAGCGAGCGGTTTCGTGCAGAATCCGCAAGCAACCTTGGGCCAGCGCCTGGGGTGTGTAAGGATGTTTGGTGGCCAGGCCTTCCAAGCGCGCGACCACTTCATTGATGCGCGCGTTGTACTTCATCGTGCAGGAACCGAGCGGATAGAGTCCCGTGTCCACGCCGTAGTTCCAGGTGGAAAGCCGCGTGAAGTGGCGGATGACTTCCAATTCCGAGACCTCCGGAAAACCTTCCACCTCCGCGCGCGCCAAGTCGGCGCCCAGTAATTCAGCAGGGGAAACGGCAGGGACGTCCAGGGGGGGGAGCTCGGCGCCGACCTTGCCGGGTGAGCTGCGCTCAAAGATCAGCCCTTCGTTGCGGGTCATGTGGGGGCGAGCTTCGCGAATGCGATTTTCCATGGGCATAGGTTCCTTTCACCGCAGAGGCGCGGAGACGCAGAAGGTGTCAGGTATCAGGTGTCAGGTATTCGGGTTTTACCGGCGCCTGGCACCTGGCACCTAACACCTGCTTTACTCCACGCCTCAGCGCCTCTGCGGTGATAAATCCTGACTAACAAGAGCGCGGGCGGAAAACCGGCGGCACACTTCCACCAATCGGTCCATGGCCGCCCGGCTCACCAATTCCGTGAAGCAGAGTAGAAGATGGTTCGCGAGTTCCGGATAGAGCTCTCCCAAGGGCAGGCCGCCGATAATCTTTTCGCGCCGCAAGTCTTCCAACAGGCACTCGGCATCACCGGGGACCTTCACGACGACCTCATTAAAGCACGGGCCGGTGAAGGGCGTCACGACTCCGGAAATTTCCCGCAGGCGCTCGGCGGCGTAGTGGGCCTTGGCCAGATTCTGCTCGGCTAGTTGCCGCAGCCCGCTTTTACCGAGCAGGCAGAGGTAGATGGTTGCGGCGAGCGCGCACAGCGATTGATTCGTGCAGATATTGGAAGTAGCTTTCTCGCGCCGGATATGTTGCTCGCGGGTAGCGAGGGTCAGCACAAAGCCGCGGCGGCCCTCGGTGTCAACGGTCTGCCCCACCAGGCGGCCGGGCATCTGCCGAAGGAACTTTTCCCGGGTGGTCAGAAACCCGACGTAGGGACCGCCGAAGGCCACCGGCACGCCGAACGATTGCGCCTCGCCGCAGACAATATCGGCCTCGCTCGGAGGTTTGACGATCGCCAGAGAAAGAGGCTCCGTAACCGTAACAATCAAAAGCGCGCCCTGCCGGTGGGCGATGGAGGCAATCTCCGGGATGCGCTCCAAGGTGCCGAAGAAATTGGGTGACTGGACCGCCACGGCGGCGGTCTGGGAGTCCACCGTGGACTCGAGTTGGGCCAAGTCCACTTGCCCGGAGGGCGCGTAGGGGACTTCTACCAACTCGACATTCTGGTTGTGAACGTAAGTCCGGACAATTTCTCGATATTCCGGGTGCAGCGTGCGCGCCAGCGCCACTCGGTGGCGCCGGGTAATGCGCAAGGCCATGAGCGCGGCTTCAGTGGTGGCTGTCGAACCGTCGTACTGTGAATCGTTCGAGACCTCCTGCCCACTTAGCTGCGTCATCAAGGTTTGAAACTCGAACATGGCTTGCAGCGTGCCCTGCGAGATTTCCGCCTGGTAGGGAGTGTAGGCGGTAAAGAACTCGCCGCGCGAGAGCAAGGCATCAACCACGACCGGGCGATAGTGGGAATAGGCCCCGGCGCCCAGCAGGGAAACATACTCACGGCTGCTCTCCGCCGCCGCTTGCTGGAAGAATTCCAGGATTTCGGCTTCGGAGAACGGCCCGGGAAGGTTCAGCTTTCCCTTGAACCGGAGGTCTGATTGGATCTGAGCGAAGAGTTCATCGATATGATCGTGGCCGGTGGCCCGGAGCATGGCTTGCCGGTCGGCGGAGGAGTTCGGCAAGTAGCGCATCAATGGGCCTTTTCTTTTTGGATGTAAACCTCGTATTCATCCGCGGTCATCAGCTTGTCAATTTCGCGGCGATCGGCAAGCTGCACGCGGATCAGCCAGGCCTCGCCATGGGGATCGGTGTTGACCATTTCCGGGTTGTTCTGGAGCTTACTGTTGACGGCCGTCACCTCGCCGCTCACCGGCGAGAAAATCTCGGAAACGGCTTTGACCGATTCGACCGTGCCGAAAGACTCCGAGGCGGTCACGTGATCGCCGGGCTTGGGGAGTTCCACGAAAACGACATCACCCAATTCCTTTTGCGCGTAATCGGTGATCCCAATGGTCCCCACGGACTCGTCCACGCGGATCCACTCGTGGTCTTTGGTGTAAAGGAGTTCTGGAGGGTACATGCTCTTCTCCCTTTGATGTTGAGGCGGCATTCCGCCGCCATTTGGCGAGGTAAACTCGCCGCGACAACTGCATGGCGAGGTAAACTCGCCAGTACAACTGCATGGCGAGATAAACTCGCCGCTACAACCTACTTCGGACGTTTATAGAAAGGCAACGAGACGACTCGTGCGGGCGCCAGCCGTCCGCGGATTTCAATTTGTATTTCCCGGCCCACGTCCGCGTCATCCGGGGGCACATAAGCCATCCCAATGTTCTTCTTCAGGTATGGCGCAGGGGAACCGCTGGTGACCTTGCCGGCTAACTTGCCATTGACCCAAACCGGATAACCATCGCGCGCCGGGGCTCGATCGATCATCTCGAATCCGATGAGCTTCTTCGCCGTTCCCTGGGCGCGCTGGCGCAACAGAACGTCCCGGCCTATAAAGTCTCCCTTTTCGAGTTTCGCGATCCAGCCCAGGTTGGCTTCCAGCAGCGTGGTTTCCACATCCAGTTCGTGCCCGTAAAGTGCGAATCCCGCTTCCAGGCGCAGAGTGTTCCTCGCGCCGAGGCCTGCCGGAATCAACCCTTCCGCCCGGCCTGCGTCCAATAGCGTGTTCCACACCTGCGCGGAGGAGGCCGGCGGGAAGTAGAATTCGAATCCATCCTCGCCCGTGTAGCCGGTGATCGCCAGGATACCTTCCACGCCGGCGCAGCGGGCGCGGCGGAACCAATAATACTTCAAATCTCCCGGATATTGTTCCGTCACCTTCGCCAGGATTTCCAGCGCCCGCGGGCCCTGCAAGGCAATTTGCGAGTATTCCGCCGAGACGTTGCACACCTCCACGTCAAAAGAATTGCCCTGTACAATTACCATCCACGCGAAGTCCTTATCCGTATTCGCGGCGTTCACGCATAGAAAATAGTGATCGGGCGCGAACCGGTGCACCACGCAATCGTCAATGGCGCTTCCGGTGGGCAGCATGAGCGCGCTGTATTGAGCCTGACCATCCTGCAAGCGGGAGACATCGTTGGAGGTCACATGTTGGAGCAACGCCATTGCCTGGGGGCCGCGAACCTCAATTTCCCCCATGTGGCTCACGTCGAAGAGTCCGGCGGCCGTACGCACCGCCAGGTGCTCGGGGGTGATGCCGGAATATTCCACCGGCATGTCCCAGCCGCAATAATCCACCATCTTGGCGCCACTCGCCCGATGGGTGGCATTCAGAGCCGTGCGTTTCAGCGTCCCCCCCGCCGGAGCGACCAAGCTGATTCCTCCATTTTACACAGACTTACCCGGCTAAAAATCAAACTAACACAGTCAACGCAAGCCGGTCAAGGCAGGGTAGGGGGGCAGCTTGATTAACCATGGTTGGAGGCTACAAAACGTCGCGGGCGGAAAAACGGTAGCTTCGGCAACCGCTTTCGTGCCACGGGCGTCCCGCCCGTGCCCGAGCACGGCCGGGACGGCCGTGGCACGTCTCAGGGATGGCGGCGCTACGCTCAAATAAGGACGCTACCCGTCGTAGTTTGATTTTATCTGCGCTTGGCGTGACAATAGGCAAGCAGCCGTTTCGATTCTGAATGTGAGGCACTGGCCATGGCGTACAAGGAGTTTCGCTGCCTGGTTTGCAACCATCCCGAAAAGTTCTGCACGTGCGTTAAGTATTGTGCTCTGTGCCAGGCGGATTACACGGTTCGCCTCACTGAGGACGGCCAGTATTACTGCGCAGACTGCCGGGAGGCCTGCGACTACAAAACCCAGGAACAGGTTTGAAATCGCGCGCCATCGCGGGAATTCTGCTATGCTACAGGTGGTCACCTCCCCATGCTGCGCCGCAGCGGGGCAACCCATGATGTGGAAGATACTCTTGACGAAGTCGGCGGGATTTTCCCAGCGCCCCGGGAGGATGATTTGACGGTGCGGTCAGTCACGTGGACTCCTGAGCGCGCGGGAGTTCTGCCATGATAAGAATTGCCATCAGCAGCGAGCCGCGACTGCTGCGTGTCCTGCGCGCTGCGGTAAAGTTTCGTGCTCAGGAAGCCGGATTATCCAAACCGGACGCTGAGCACGTGGCCCTGGCCGTCGATGAGGCCGCCGCCAATGTCATCCGGCATACCTACGGCGGCCGCCACGACGCACTCCTGGCCTTGGAAATCCACAGCTTGCCGGACCGCCTGGAGTTCGTGCTGGAGGATTGGGGTCCCAAGGTCCGCGAGGATTTGATCCGCCCCCGGCCCCTGGATGAGTTGCGACCGGGCGGCCTGGGCACATTATTCATCTATAGTTTTATGGACAAGTGCTCCTACGACCCGGATTTCAAAGAAGGTAATCGCCTGAAGTTAGTCAAGTTTCTGCCACGAAAGGGTGCCTGGTGCAATGAAGGTTCAAGTGCGCAATCTGGATAAGATCCTGGTTCTCGACTGCTCGGGTGACGTCGATCTGTATTCTTCGCCGAGTTTACGGGATGTCCTGTTGGCGGAGATCAAGGCGGATGGCCCCAGCGTACTGGTCAACATGTCCAAGGTGGCCTATATTGATAGCTCCGGCATCGCTACGCTGGTCGAAGGTTTGCAACATTCCCGGCAGACCAAGACCCGCTTTGGCCTGTTCGGGCTGCGGCCCAATGCCCGCTCGGTATTGGAGCTGGCGCGGCTTCACAAGGTTTTCACGATCTTTGAGAACGAAGCGGAAGCCCTGGAAAAAATCGGTTCGGTTCGTCCCTTCGAGGGGCTGTGAGAAGGGCAGTGCTTAGTGGCGAGTGGTTAGTGGCTAGTCGAAAGTGCCCACCGGCCACTAGCTAACCACTGGCCACTAAGCACTAGCCACTGGTTTCTTATGACCAGCGTTCTGGCTTTCCTTGGACGCAATACGCTCGATTTTCTCCGCTACGTAAGCGGACTCTACGACCTCAGTTGGAAGGCCGCCTACTGGACCTATGTCGCGCCTTTCAAGGGCCGCCCGGTGAAGTGGCGGAATGCCATCCATCAGATGGAGGGGGCGGGTGTCGATTCCATCCCCATCGTCGCGATGATCTCCTTTTTCATCGGCATCGTGCTGGGTTTGCAGGGGGCTTACCAGCTTGCCAAATTAGGGGCAACGTACTTTGTCACCGCCCTGGTGGGGGTTTCCATGACGCGGGAGCTGGGGCCGCTCATGACCGCCATTATCATCGCCGGGCGATCGGGGTCGTCTTTTGCCGCCGAGCTGGGGACCATGAAGGTTTCGGAAGAAATCGACGCCCTCGAGGCCATGGGACTCGACAGCGTGCGTTACCTGGTGGTGCCCAAGTACATTGCCATGCTGGTCATGATGCCTTGCCTCACCCTGCTCTCCGACCTTTCCGGCATCCTGGGAGGCGCCGCCTTCGAGATCTTGCAGCTCGATCAGTCGTTCTCGATGTTCCTTTCGGCGACCCGCGACGCACTGGTGATGCGTGACATCACGACGGGCCTCATCAAGAGCATGGTGTTCGGCCTGATCATCACCACCATCGGGTGCCATGAAGGCTTCTCCGTCAAGGGTGGCGCGGAGGGGGTGGGCAAGGCGACAACCTCGTCCGTAGTGATTTCGATTTTTCTGATTATCTTCGCGGACGTGATTTTTACCGCGATTTTTTACTTCACGGGTTAAATATGTCGAATGATTTTGAGGGCCCGATGATTCGCGTGGTGGACCTGGTCACCCACTATGGTGAGCGGCGCATCCTGAACCACGTCAATCTGGACTTCCCCACGGGCGAGACCATGGTGATTCTGGGAGGAAGCGGAACCGGCAAGAGCACGCTGCTGCGCCACATCATGCGGCTGGAGAGTCCCACTTCCGGGCGAATCCTCATCAAGAACCAGGACATCTGCGCCATGTCGGAGGAGCGCTTCAACCAGATCCGGCGCAAGATCGGCATGTTGTTCCAAAGCGCCGCCCTCTTCAACTCCATGAGCGTCGAAGAAAACGTGGCCCTGCCATTGCGCGAGCTGACGCAACTGGAAGAATCCACAATCCGCATCATGGCGCGCATCAAGCTGGACCTGGTGGGGCTGAGCGGGTTCGAGAACTACATGCCCTCGCAATTGAGCGGAGGCATGAAGAAGCGCGCCGGCCTGGCCAGAGCGCTGGCGATGGACCCGGAGATTCTCCTTTTTGATGAGCCGTCGGCAGGCCTCGACCCCATCACCGCGGCGGGAATCGATTCGCTGATCCTGAAATTGAAACTCGCCTTCCGCATGACCATCATCGTGGTGACGCATGAACTTGCCAGCGCGTTTATGATCGCTGACCGCATCACCGTGATGGACCGCGGCGAGGTGATTGCAACGGGAACGCCGGAAGAGATTCGCAATAACCAGCAGCCACGCGTGCTGCAATTCATGAACCGGATTCCCGAAGGCGATCAGGTGGACCAGCAGGAGTATCTGCGCTCACTGACGCAAAATTAGGTTTCAGGTGCCGGGTGCCAGGTGGCAGGAAAGGCGGAAACTCGAAATTCGGCAGGTAGCTCACAAGTTTCCAGTTTCGATTTTCGAATTTCGTTTTCTACAAGGTGGGAGCTATGGCGCGTACCAACGAAGAGATTAAGGTCGGAGTGGTCGTGGTCTTGGCCGCGCTGCTGTTTCTGGTTGCGCTGGTCTTTGTGGGCGGAGTGAACCTGCTGCGCAAGAAGCGAGTCGAATACACCACTTACTTCAAATTCGCCGGCGGTCTCGAACCGGGAAGCCTTGTCCGCTTCGCCGGTTTCAAAGCAGGGACCATCCGGTCCGCCTCCCTCGACCCCCAGGACTCCACCCGCGTTCGGATCATTCTACAGGTCAATGAGGGTACCCCGGTCCGGACCAACTCCAAAGCGCGCATTTCGTCGCTCGGTTTCTTGGGCGAGAATTATCTGGAGATTTCCCCTGGCACTCGCGACGCGGCGCCGCTGCCGGCGGGGAGCGAGATCCCCAGTGCGGAAATCGTCCAGATGACGGACGTTTTTAACAACGTGAATAACATCACCCTCAATGCCACCAAACTGGTCAACGATCTTGACGACCGCGTCCTGGCGCTGTCCGATAACGCCAACCTGTTGATCAAGAACCTGAACGACGTGGTGAGCCCGGAGAACAAGGAGCATTTCAGTTCGGTTCTAACCAACGCCGACGGGATGCTGAAGGAATCCCGCCCGCACATGGAAAAGACTCTGGCCAATCTTGAGACCGCGAGCGGCAAGGTGTCGCCGACCATTGACAACCTCAATGGCACCATCGGCAGGGCCAACAAGCTGACCGACCACCTGGACGGCGTGGTGGTGGAAAACCGCAAGGAAATTCACGATACCCTTCTGCGCCTGCAAGCCTCCCTCGCCGACGCCGAGCGGATGATTAACGACCTGGACGACACGCTGGGCGCGAACCGAGGCAACCTGGATGAGACGCTTGAAAACATCCGCGCCACCAGTGAAAACCTCAAGGAATTCACCGACACCCTCAAACAGCATCCCTACAGCCTGATCCGAATCAAGGCGGAGAAGGATCGCCTGCCGCCCGGGGGGAAATAGGTGTATTTATCCTTCCGGCCGGAGACTTGCCGGGGAGGGCTGTGGGGTAATGGTGAGCCAGTCGGCACGCACGCGGTCCCACTCCTGAATGAACAGGCCCTGTTCTTCAAAGAAGCTGCGGATGCGAGCGGCGTCCCAGCCGGCAATTTCCTCCAGGATGGGGACGATGATGCTCAGGGCGTCGTCGCTGAGGACGGTGCGCTTGGCAATGGGAGCGATGTGGCGCGCCTGCGAAACGGCAATGGTGAAGCCCTCGCGGCGGTTCACATGCAGCATGACATGGATGTCCGATCCGCCATCTCCGACGTAGAGGATGCGTTCCGGCCCGATCTGAAACTTCTTTTGTAGATCATCCAGTACCGCCACTTTGCCGTAGCCGGCGTTTACGCGGATGATGGATTCAACCTTCCCGGAGCTGTCGTAGTGCAATTGGGTGCCGTGAATGTGATCGGCAGGAATGATATCTGCCAGCGCCGATTCGATGACTTCCTGCGGGGCGGCGGAAACAACGTGGAAGTCAAAGCGATAGCCCGGGATGGCTCGGGCGAGCAGCTCCGACAGGGGCCGTATGTTCTTCTTCAGCCGCACACTTTTCCCAGCCTGCACCAGGTGCTCTTTGCGGACGCTGGCGCGGTACTCGGAGTCATGCAGCAGGAGATAGCACAATTCACCGCCTTGCTGCACCAGGTTCTGGATGGCCAGCGTCGCGACTTTGGCTTCAAAAATCTTGGCCGGGATTCCCACCAATTCGCTGAGGACCAGGCCGGAATCGTTGAAACTCAAGGTCTGATCGAAATCGCTGGCCAGCAGATACTGCTTGACCAAGGGAATAGTAGCTTGCATAAATGTCCTCCTCACGTAGTCTGCGCCCTCTTGGCTACGGCCGATGTTCAGATTCGATGAAGATTTGATGGCGCAGCGATTATCTGATCGATGCCCTAATCGCGTGGCCAGTACAGGCGGCAACGCTTTGCCACATCGCGCCGTTGCAACGGAAAACGGACTCAGGGGGCTGGTTTTCTTCTATTCGTGGATATCCCATCGCAACATCTACGTTAGCGTAAAGGCCCTGGTTTCGTCAAATCCATTGAATTTATGACGCCCATAAGCAGTAGCCAGAAAGCTGCCGCAGGATAAGGACGACCTGGGTAAGAATACTGCCTCTTCGAAAAGTTCTTGTGGAGAGAAAAACTGATTGTGATAGCATTTTAAGTTTGTGATCCCTTTGGTCGTGGGTCAATTTGATGTCGAGGCGGCTTTACGCTGCCATTGAGCGAGGTAAACTCGCCGTCACAGTATCAAATGAACCCACTACTATCCCTTTGACTGCCGGGGAGCGGAGTCGACAAGCAGAGAAGAGTCCGAGGTATGGCGCGTCGAAGAGTAATGGCGGGTGCCGGCCCATCCGGAATCTCAGGGGAGTTTGTCCTTCGAGTGGTGCTGGGGATTTTGATCCTGCTGATTGTCGTTTTTCTGGCTCTGGCAGGAGTAGGAGCAGGTCTGACCTACTACGTGACCACGGCAAATAACTCGCAGGAAGCGGTCAACCCCCAAAGTTACCTTTTGAACAGTTATATTCCGCTCAGCTTTACGGACCGGTCGGGGGGGGAACATGAGGGGTGGCTTCTGCTCGGGTTGCGTGGCGCCCCCGCCATCATCCTCTGCCACGGTTACGATTCCAATCGCTCTGACCTGTTGTGGTTGGGAAGCTTATTGCGTGACAACCATTTCAATGTGTACCTTTTCAATTTTCATGGACCCAAAGCCAAGGAAAGCCGATCGAATTTGGGATCCCGGCAGGCCTCCGATTTGATGGCGGCGATTGAAACCGTAACCAAGCAACCCGATGTTAATCCCAACCGTGTGGGATTACTCGGGACGTCCGTGGGCGGCTACGCCGCTTTGGTGGCAGCGGAGATGAATCCCCAAGTGAGGGCGCTGGTGGCCGATACGACCTATCCGACCCCGGAGCGGATGTTTGATTTTCAGATTGACCGTCTGTTGGGAGGCTCCAGCGGCCTTTTCCACATTATCACCGAGGCGGAGTTTCGCCTGGCCTCGATGGGAAGAGAATCGTATGCGATGCCTGCCAACCTTCCCAAACTTGCAAATGTCCCCAAACTTTTTATTTCCGGGCGCGATAAACCCTCTTTGGCGGCGATGACCGAGGCACTTTACGACCAGGCGCCCCAACCCAAGCAGTTATTGGTGATGGACCATTCGGAGTCGGGCCTGGCATCCGAGGCCGAGAAAAAGGAATACGAGAATCAGGTCCTCAATTTCTTCCTAAAGAACCTCTCTCTCCGCGCCGACTGATGCTTGCATAGCGACAGGGCATTTGTGTGTGGGCAGGTCGAACGGGTAAGCGCCCAAAGGATTTTGGTGGTATCTGAGCAAAGAATGAAACCAGCGGTGGTTGACAACAGTCCTCAAATTCCCGCACCGGCAGACCAGCCCGCCACCCGGACGCACGTGACGTTCAATCAGCGCGTGCAATACTGGGCCGCGCTGGCGGTGCTCAAGACGCTCGGCTGGCTTCCCCACAAGGTGGCGCGCGGTGTGTGCGCCCTCCTGGCAGCAGTGAGCTACTGGCTTTGGCCTCGTTTGCGGCGAGTGGGGCTGTTCAATCTGCGGCTGGCGTTTCCGGAGTGGACCGAACGGGAGCGACGGCGCGTTATTTACGGTCTTTTCCAGAACTTCGGCCGCATGCTGGCCGACTACGCCCATTTTCCCCGCTGGAATCGCGACAACATTGAGAGCCTGATCATTTACGATGGGTTTGAAAACTACGAGCACGCGCAGAGTCAAGGCCGTGGCGTACTTTTCCTGACGGCGCACTTCGGCAATTGGGAGCTGGGTTCTTTTGCCCATGGGATCTACGGTTATCCCTGCCATTTCGTCGTGCGCGAAATGGACAATCCCCTCATCGATCGGCTCGTCAATCACTACCGCTGCCAGAGCGGCGGCAAGGCAATCGAAAAAAACGAATTTGCGCGGGGAGTCTTGCGGGCATTTGCCCAAGGACACGCGGTGGGTGTGCTTACCGATCAGAACATGATGTTGAACGAAGGCGTTTTCGTGGATTTCTTCGGCCGGCCGGCCTGTACTACCACGGGCCCGGCGCGCGTTGCACGGAGAACCGGCGTGCCCATCGTCCTGGGGCTGGTGATCTGGGATGCGAAGCTGAAGAAATATCGCCTCCGCTTCGACGCCGTGGAATGGATCAAACGTGAAGACCCCGAAGAAGAGATCCTGGCCAACACGGCGAATTTCACCCGCCTGATCGAAGAATATGCGCGCCGCTATCCGGACCAGTGGCTCTGGGTGCACCGGCGTTGGAAAACCCGACCGCCCGGGGAACCGCCCCTGTATCCCTTCTAGCCGGAAGATGCCGAAATTGGAAACTCGAAAATCGAAATTCGAGAAATGCGGCGCGTTTCGAATTTCGCGTTTCGATTTTCGTCTTTCCGTCAGAGAGGCCCATCATGAAAGTTTCTGCGATTGCCGAATTGTTGCGAGGAACCGCTACGGGTGATGCTGAGCGCGAGATCCACGGCGTGGCCGCCCTCGAAACCGCCGGGCCCACCGAGTTGGCATTTGTGGAAGGCGCGCGGACGCTCGATCAGGCCGCGACTTCGCGGGCCGGATGCCTGCTGGTGCCCGAAGGCGTGTCCCTGCCGGGGCATACCGCCATTGCCGTGCGTCATCCCAAGCTGGCGTTGATTCATGCCGCCGAGGCATTGCATCCGGCTTTATCCCCTCCGCCCGGGATTCATCCCACGGCGGTGGTCGCGCCGGACGCACAACTGGCTGCGGACTGTTCGGTGGGCGCGAACGTGGTGATCGAAAGCGGGGTCACGGTGGGCGCGGGAACCCGGCTTTGCCCGGGAGTCTTCCTCGGTGCGGGCGTGCGCGTGGGAGCGCAGTGCGTCTTGCATCCGCGCGTCATTGTCTACCCCGGCGCGCAAATTGGCGACCGGGTCATTCTCCACGCCGGTGTGGTGGTAGGGTCGGACGGTTTCGGATACGTCTTTGCGGAAGGACGGCAGGTGAAGTTTCCGCAGTTAGGTAAGATCGTCATCGAGGATGATGTAGAAATTGGCAGCAACACCACACTGGACCGGGGCTCGCTGGGCTCGACTGTGATCGGGCGGGGCACTAAAATCGATAACCTGGTTCAGATCGGCCACAACGTAAAAATCGGCCGGCATTGTATCATTGTGGCGATGACGGGGATTTCCGGCAGCACCGAGGTGGGCGACTATGTGGTGATGGCCGGGCAAGTCGGCATCGGCGATCATGTGCGCATCGAGGATCGCGTCGTCATCGGTGGCCAGACCTTCGTTCTCCCTGGCAAGATCGTGCGCAGCGGATCGATGATCTGGGGAACACCCAGCCGCCCCATGAGCGAGTGCAAGAAAACCCTCGCCCGTCTGGCGCGGCTCGACGCCCTGGAGGCAAAGGTCAAGGCGCTCGCAGAGCAGATGAATAAGCGAGCGGATTAGTTGCTCGATGTTGAGGCGCGGGGGTTCCTCAATCTCCGGTCGGTATGATCCCGGCGTTTTCGACCATCAGGATCACGGTGCGTTCCGGGGCGCGCGTGCGGTGCAGGACTCCCTTGGGGACAACGAAGCCCTGTCGCGGAGTCAGTTCCACGGTTCGGTCCTCCAGGTCCATCAAGAACCGACCCTCGACCACATAGAAGAATTCATCGTCAGCGTCGTGTTTGTGCCAATGATAATCGCCTTCCACAACGCCCAACCGCACCACGGATCGGTTCACTTGGCACAACGTCTGGTTGTACCACTTGAAAGCGCAGGCATCGGCGAGAGCCTTCGCGTCGATCACTTCTAAAGGCTTGAACAGGATGTCGAGCCGGGTTTCGTATGGATAAGACGGTGTGTCGCTCACGCTAACTCCTCCGCCAGCTTGTCTCCGAATTCATGATTGTACCATCCAGTGTCCGGAGGCTTTGGGTTTACCTGTGTGCTTCTCCCGTTGTGGGAAGGAGAGGATCTGGGGCCATAAATGAGAACGGGGAACCGTTACCGGCTCCCCGTCTCAGGTGTTTGTCGTTAATGCCGTGGCAGCGTCCGCGGGACGTTGCCAACGGTACGCACCGCAAGAGCGGTGTGATTTTACGACTAACCTCTGCGTGCCCGGTGGAGTCTTTCCTCCCTCGGTCAGCATACCTCCTTCATACGCCTGTGCGAGCTGAAATGCAAGCCCCAAAAGTACTATTAAAATCAGGCGCGAAAAAAATTTGCAAAAGCTCTTGACAAACGGCAAACACGCGCCTAGTATTAAGAATTGCTCTGCGAGACAAATGCTCTTCAGAGTAGTGGCAGTCGGGACGCCGAGTGCGGTTTAGCAAAAAACGGCGCCTTCAGCCCACCATCCCCAAAATGGGGACCCCGAGAACATCGGGGCCTTTAGCTCTTTGACAACTGAGTTGAGCAAGCCACGTCAATCGAAGTTTTAGTATCGATCGCTGAGCGACGCCTTGTTCTTTTGGCAAAGAACGGGGCGGAGATCTCCTGCTCGGTTCGTTGGTGCAAGCCAGCGCGACCGCGGCAGGGGAAACTCAAAAGATCAGCGTGCAGGCGCTTAAAGCTTGGCAGTCTGCGCGCGAGCCAAATTCAAATGAGAGTTTGATCCTGGCTCAGAATCAACGCTGGCGGCGTGCCTAACACATGCAAGTCGAACGAGAAAGTGGGGGCAACTCCATGAGTAAAGTGGCGACCGGGTGAGTAACACGTAGCTAACCTACCCTCGAGTGGGGGATAACCTGGGGAAACCTGGGCTAATACCGCATCACATCCCGATGGCGCGAGCCGTTGGGAGCAAAGGCCCGCAAGGGCCGCTGGAGGAGGGGGCTGCGGCCGATTAGCTAGTTGGTGAGGTAACGGCCCACCAAGGCGATGATCGGTAGCCGGCCTGAGAGGGCGCACGGCCACACTGGCACTGACACACGGGCCAGACTCCTACGGGAGGCAGCAGTGGGGAATTTTGCACAATGCCCGAAAGGGTGATGCAGCAACGCCGCGTGAGGGATGAAGGCCTTCGGGTCGTAAACCTCTTTCGATCGGGAAAAACGGCCCTGTGAAGAGCGGGGTCTGATGGTACCGGATGAAGAAGCCCCGGCCAACTACGTGCCAGCAGCCGCGGTAATACGTAGGGGGCGAGCGTTGTTCGGAATTACTGGGCGTAAAGGGCGTGTAGGCGGTGCGGTAAGTTGGGCGTGAAATCCCCGGGCTTAACCCGGGGGGGCCG
>Ga0326728_10000474_pt1 | contig 156927 bp, 144 predicted proteins | sample MB3enrmetagenome_FD_207602 | JGI IMG/M metagenome (GOLD analysis project Ga0326728, IMG submission 207602) | Lab enriched peat soil microbial communities from McLean, Ithaca, NY, United States - MB31MN | ecosystem: Environmental > Terrestrial > Soil > Wetlands > Peat | place: USA: New York... | reverse complement strand
TGAAAGCGACCAGTCTCTCATTATAATATATAAAATAATCATAATAATGATAGTTAAAGTATAGTTTGATTCCCAGGACGAGAATCAGGATGAGAAAAAAAATTTTGAGGATTAGACGTTTATTCACCAGGTTTGCCCATATCTTTTATCAATTTCACGTCTTCCGCTGAGTGTGAGGACTGTCTCCTACATATTAAACAAGACGGTTTAGCTTACCACTTTTCCTTCAGAGAATATGTTATCTTTACAAATTACACATACATTGTCAAATTGTTTGGGTCTTTTTTCCGCCATTGATCTCGTCTGTTGATTTTCTCTCACTCTATCTCGTTGTTGTTCACCATCCAAAATTGATTCCCGATATCAGTGTCGGCGCCTTTAGAGAAAAGCAGATAGTTGTAATGTCAGTTTGGAAAGCGAGTTCCGTGACGGCAACGGAACTCAAGATCAGGAACGACATATTCTCCTGAAAATTAATTATGCCAATAGCAGCCCTTCTTTATATGTGGAGTAGCCTATTGAGGTTTTAAAATTTTCCCAACATACTCTATGGCGACATTAGTTTTTTTATAATTAGCTTAGGCCAGTTACAAACCCGGGGCCTTAAATCACCGGCAAGGGTCGACATTTATTCCACAGTTTTCAAAATATGTCATCTAAAAAGCCAACAGAGGCTTCAGATGAAACCATAACTTTCATTCTCTTTTGTGCCGACTGGTCGGCATGGCGGTTTCAAATTACAATCTCAAAGCATGAGAGTTTTTTCTTGACAAATAATGCACATTACATCATTATTGAACCACAATTCACTATTTGAATACTTATTATATTATTTGAATAAAGATTCTCTTATGGAAAAGTCAAAAAGAAAAGAGATGGAATTTCAACTCCGGAGGACTGAAATTCTCAGTCAGGCAGAGAAGATATTTGCTGCAAAGGGATTTCATAATACGACAATGGCAGAGATTGCCAATGCATCTGGTTTTGCCACAGGGACACTGTATCAGTTCTTTGAGGGCAAGGAAAGTCTGTACAATGTCATGGTAAGTGAGAAGATTGACAGGATGTATTCCGAAATCAGGGATTCTGTGAGCAGGGAAGAGAAAGTGACGGCCAAGATCGAGAAGTTAATCGAATCACATTTTCACTTCGTAGAGAACAACGCCACCTTCTGCGACCTTCTTATACGCGGCGAAGGTTTGACTCTCTCGGATAAGGGGACGGTTTTGAGGGATAAGCTAATAGCGGACTACTTTAACCACATCCGTTTTGTGGAAAGCATCATGCGCTTCGGTATGGAGACAGGGACGTTGAGGACTGGCGATCCACGCGTGATGGCATATACTCTCCTGGGCATCATCCGGTCATTCTTTTATTATTGGATGCTCACAAATCAGAGTACACCTTTGAGTAATAAAGTGGGCTGCGTTTCGGACATCTTTCTCAAAGGAGTGGGGCTGGAGTTGACGGAATGAACGATTGGCGGCTTTCCTTAGCTATTCTTCCATTGATACCGATTGTTGTGACCATTCCGGAAAGAAATCTGTTGGGGAGACGTTGATCCATGCAAACCCGCAGAAGGCTTGATGCTGCAGATCGTGCATTCATCTGTTCTCCACGACATTGAGGCCGGTGCAAAGGGGTATTTCTATGACAAAAAAGGACAGGGATGTGACATTTCTACGACTGGCTGTGTCGGTTTCCATGGCCGTCATGAGTCTGTTTTTTTTCCTCATGGTCGGTTGCGGAAAGGAAAAAAAGGAGAGGGATTCCTCTCCGCTCACGGTGCAAGTAGCAGAGGTCGTGCGGCAGAACGTCCCCGCATATACAGAATGGATCGGCACAACGGATGGTAAGGTCAATGCCACAATCCGAGCCCAAGTCCAGGGCTATTTGATCAAGCAGAATTACCGTGAAGGCGATTTTGTCAAGAAGGGGCAGATCCTTTTCAATATCGATCCGCGCCCATTCCAGGCCGCCTTGGATCAAGCGAAGGGGCAACTGGAGGAACAGCAGGCACGCTGGGTAACTGCCAAGGCGAATCTTGCTAGGATCGTGCCCTTGGCAGAGCAGAATGCCATCAGTAAAAAAGACTTGGACGATGCCGTGGGCAGTGAACAGGCAGCGCACGCGGCCGTGATTTCAGCACAGGCAGTTGTTGAAAAAACTACGCTGGATGTCGGCTTCACGAGGATTACCTCTCCCGTTGATGGCATCGCCGGCATTGCCAAGACCCAGATTGGGAATCTCGTCGGTCCCGGGTTCATCGAGGAACTTACAACGGTATCAACTCTTGATCCTATTAAGGTCTATGTGTCTGTCGGTGAACAGGAGTACCTCAAGATTGTCGGAAACGGTAGGCCAAGTTTCAAGAACATTCCCCTGGAGTTGATTCTATCGTCCGGCCTCGTCCATCCATATAAAGGATATTTTGCCCTTGCCGACCGCCAGGTGGATGTGAAGACAGGCACCATAAAACTAGAGGCCTTTTTTAACAATCCCGGAAATATCATTCGACCGGGACAATTTGCCAGGGTCCGTGCTAGAAGTAAAATTAAAGAAAACGCATTGCTGATACCCCAGCGAGCAGTGACAGAGCTTCAGGGCAGTTATCAGGTGGCCGTTGTAGGCCCCGATAATAAAATCGATATAAGATCGGTAAAACCGGCTGAGCGCATCGACAGCCTCTGGGTGATTGACGAGGGACTTAAGCAGGGAGATAAAGTGGTCGTGGAAGGGTTTCAGAAGGTAAAACAGGACATGATTGTGAATCCGCAGCCTTTCGTTGTCTCCACCAATGGCAACGCCTCGAGTGCCGCAAAACAGAAATCGGTGCAATCCGGGCCGGGACAATAGCAGGCCGTTATGTCGAAGTTCTTCATCAATCGTCCTATCGTTGCCATGGTGATCTCCATTATGTTCATCATTGTGGGCATAGTGGCGCTGGTAGGTCTGCCCATCGCCCAGTTCCCGGAGATCGTGCCTCCTGAGGTTCAGATCTATACGACTTATACAGGTGCGGATGCCCAGACCGTCGAGCAGTCTGTGGCGACCCCCATCGAGCAGCAGCTCAGCGGCGTGGACAACATGAATTACATGTACTCCCTCAACGCCAATAATGGGACCATGCGGCTGACGACCAGTTTCGATGTTGCGACCAGCCCGAATACGGACCTGGTGCTCACTCAGATCAGGCAGAATCTTGCTCAGCCGCAGCTTCCCCAGGATGTGCGCAATTATGGCGTCACGGTCCAGAAGGCCCGTTCCGCCCCTCTGATGATCCTTTCTGTATATTCGCCGAACGAGTCTCTTGACGCCAAATTTCTGGCGAACTATGCCTATATCAACCTGGTCGATCAACTGCTTCGCGTGCCAGGCGTCGGCATGGCCACGGTCTGGGGCTCCGGCATGTATGCGATCCGTATCTGGGTCAAACCCGATATACTGGCGAAGCTCGCGATAACTGTTCCCCAGGTCATCGATGCAGTCCAGAAACAGAATTCGGTTAATCCGGCAGGGCAGATCGGTGCTGAACCCGCGCCTCCGGGTCAGGAGTTCACCTATTCCGTCAGCGCCCAGGGCCGTCTGATCACGCCGGAAGAATTCGGCCAGATCGTACTGCGGGCAAACTCCGATGGATCGGTTGTTCGCCTTAATGATGTAGCCCGCATTGAAATGGGCTCGCAGGTTTATACGTTCAGGGGGCGTCTGAACGGGAAACCTGCTGCCAATCTCGGTATCTATCAGTTGCCCGGTACAAACGCCATCGAAACGGCCAACGCTGTCAGGAGAGTCATGGAAGAGGCTAAGAAGCAATTCCCGGCTGGTCTTGATTATATAGTCGGTCTTGATACGACAAGGGCCATTACCGAGGGCATCCATGACATTGTCCAGACGCTTTTGATCGCCCTGGCGCTGGTCATTGTCGTCGTCTTCATCTTCCTTCAGGGCTGGAGGCCGACCCTCATTCCAACCATCGCCGTTCCGGTTTCCCTCATCGGCACCTTTGCCTTCTTTCCTCTTCTCGGCTTCTCCATCAATACCCTGTCTCTCTTTGGCCTGGTGCTGGCCATCGGCCTGGTCGTTGACGATGCCATTGTCGTTGTTGAGTGCGTTGAACGTCATATCGAGGAGGGCATGTCCCCCAAGGATGCGGCATTCAAGGCCATGCAGGAGGTTTCCGGCCCGGTCATGGCTATTGCCCTGGTGCTCTCGGCGGTATTTATCCCCACGGTGTTCATCCCGGGAATTACGGGCAGGCTTTACCAGCAATTTGCGGCAACCATTGCCATTTCAGTCCTCATCTCGGCCTTCAACGCCTTGAGTCTCAGCCCTGCCCTTGCAGCTCTTCTCCTCAAGCCCCGGAAAGAGGCACGGGGTCCTTTGGGTTCCTTCTTCGGGGTATTCAATCTCTGGTTCGGACGTGCCACAACAGGATATGTGGGATTTTGCAGAGTCCTGATCCGCAAGAGTGTCCTCAGTCTTCTATTCCTTGCAGGGATCACGGTCCTTGCCGGCGGGATCGGAAAAGGCATCCCCACGGGATTTCTGCCAGAAGAGGATCAAGGGTATATGTTTGTCAATGTATCGTTGCCAAATGCCTCCTCAATGCAACGCACCGATGATGCTTGCAAGGAGATAGAAAAAATCATCGCGAAGACGCCAGGTGTTCAGTATTATCAGACCATCGTCGGCATCAGCTTGCTCAGCCTTGTGCAGAACACCTACAGCGCTTTTTTCTTTGTGAACCTCAAGGCGTGGAAGGATCGTAAAACGCAGGAACAGCAGTATGACGCGATTATGGCTCATCTGAACAGAGAGCTGGCCAATCTTCCGCAATGCACCGCCTTCGCCTTTTCTCCACCCGGGATTCCAGGAATCGGGACGGCCGGCGGCGTAACGATGGTCCTCGAGGACCGTGCCGGCAAGGACATCAATTTTCTCTCGGAGAATGTCAACAAATTCCTCGATGCCGCACAGAAGAGGCCGGAGCTTGCCTCAGTGAGAACGACATTCCTCCCGACGGTGCCTCAGGTTTTCATCGATGTCGATCGGGACAAGGTGCTCAAGCAGGGTATCGACATCGAAGAGGTGTATCAGACACTTCAGGCTTTTATGGGCGGTTATTTTATCAATTACTTCAACCGATTCGGGCGACAATGGCAGGTCTACGTCCAGGCAGAGGGTGCCTACCGCACCAAAGTGGAGGATGTCGGACAGTTTTATGTACGGAACGACCAGGGGGACCCGGTTCCGCTCTCGGCGGTTACGACTGTCAAATCACTAATGGGACCCGAATTTACGATGCGGTACAATATGTACCGTTCGGCACAGATCAACGCAATGGCTAACCCAGGCTACAGTTCGGCCCAGGCCATGAATGCACTTCAAGAGACCTTTGCCCAGAGCATGCCCAGGGAGATGGGTTTTGATTACCTGGGCATGAGTTTCCAGGAAAAGAAAGCCCAAGAGGGTATACCGGCGATGGTCATTTTCGGGTTTTCGCTGCTTTGCGTTTTTCTCATTCTTGCGGCCCAGTACGAAAGCTGGTCACTGCCCGTAAGTGTTCTCCTCGGCACACCAGTGGCTGTTTTTGGCGCTTTCACGGCAATCTGGCTCCGCGGCCAGGTGAATAACGTCTATGCACAGATCGGTCTGATCGTGCTGATCGGTCTGGCCGCCAAAAACGCAATTCTGATTGTCGAGTTTGCAAAAAACAGTCATGAACAGGGAAAATCTCCCGAGGACGCCGCCCTCGAGGGATCCCGATTGAGGCTCCGGCCGATTATCATGACGTCGTTCGCATTTCTCTTCGGCACGCTTCCCCTTGCCATATCTACAGGATCCGGGGCCGTGGCAAGACAAATCATGGGGACCACTGTTATGGGCGGCACTGCGGCCGCATCGTTGATTGCTATATTCCTGATTCCCGTGACGTTCTATGTCGTTGCCAAAATGACGGAAAGACGCAGGAATAACAAGAAGCCGGAAAGCGGGGGAGGGGATCATGCGTGAGATCCTTTTATCCTTTCTGCTGGCGCTTATCCTTTCCGGCTGCATGATGGGTCCTGACTACCGGAGGCCGGCTGTCGAGACACCCGATGCCTGGCGTTTCGAGGAGAAGGAAGCCCGCGAAATCAGCAATGCGGCCTGGTGGGAGCAGTTTAACGATCCCGCTCTCAATGACCTCATCCTAGTGGCGCTGAAAGAGAGCAAAGATATCAAGATAGCCACGGCAAGAGTTGAGGAATTCATGGGACTGTACGGGACGACACGCGCTGCCATGTTTCCGCAGGTTTATGGGGCGGCAAGTGCGGGCAGAAGCCGACAGTCCGATCTGCAGTCTACCCCGCTTACATCGGCAACTGTAAATCCCGCAAACAACTATGCGGTTTTGCTTAACGGGAGTTGGGAGCTTGATCTGTGGGGCAAGCTGCGAAGGGGAACGGAGGCAGCACGCGCCGATCTTCTGAGCCAGGAAGAAGGGCGGATCAGCGTTATTCTTACTCTTGTGACGTCTGTGGCAAGCGCTTATGTGAATCTCGGTAATCTCGACAGACAGCTCGAGATCGCCAAGAGTACCGCGCAGAGCCGCAAGGAAACCTACGATCTCTTCCAACTGCAGTTCCGGGGCGGCGTCATCTCGGAGCTCGAGCTGAGTCAGGTCAAATCGGAATATGAGCAGGCCCTCGCAATCATCCCGTTTCTCGAAAAGGTCATTGCCCAGCAGGAAAACGCCCTGAGTGTGCTCCTTGGACGGAATCCCGGCCCGATCCCGCGGGGCAAAAAAATTGACGACCTTGTCATTCCGGCTGTGCCTGCGGGTCTGCCGTCCGTCCTGCTCGCCAATCGTCCGGATATACGGCAGGCGGAGCAAAACCTCATCGCAGCCAATGCCAGGATCGGCGTTGCAAGAACGCTCTATTTCCCGACGATTTCTCTGACGGGTTCGTTCGGTGTATCGAGCATTGACCTGTCGAATCTCTTTACAGGACCGGCGAGGGCCTGGAGCTGGTCTGTTCCGCTGTCGACCCCGATATTTACAAGCGGCGCCATCAGCGGACAGATCAAAGCGGCTGAGGCACAACAGCAACAAACCTTGTTTCGCTATCAGCAAACCATCCAGACGGCATTTCGGGAAGTTGAGGATGCCCTGATCGACCAGAGGCGCTCGAGAGAAGAACTCGAGATTCAGGACCGGCAAATTGAATCCCTGCAGAGCTATGCTCGTTTTGCGCGCTTGAGATTTGATAACGGATATACAAGTTATATCGAAGTGCTCGACGCGGAACGAAGCCTGTTTAATGCTGAACTGGCCCGCGCCCAGACGAAGGGCGTTCTCTTTCAGGCGCTTGTAAATCTGTACAAGGCCATGGGCTGCGGCTGGGTCATAGAGGCAGATAGGAGGATCACCTCGGACCAAGACAAGAAAGACAGCTCTAATCTCAAGAGCGAAACCGATGCCGTGCACTGAAAAGAGTATGGCGCGCCTCTTGCCTGAAACTCATCGGGACCTTTCCACGTTAATATTATGGTTATCGCAGTTGTTTTCGTAAACTCATCTGCTTGGATACTTTTTATACAGCTGGATACCTCAGAGTGGATATATATTATCCATTTCTGTGGGAAGAAATTTGCCCCAGTACAATATCAATCATTAAATATTCTGTCATATCAAGCTATTATATTTCCAACTATTTCTGGTATGCTTTCTGCACTTTACTCATCCAGGCAGATAGCAGGTGTTATCGGGAGAAGCAGAAAGTTTCATCTCTTTAATGACTGCGATTGTCCGGAAATAAATTATGTTTCCAGCGCTGAGGCTACACCCCAACAAAAAATAAGCAGAGGCGAAAAATGAATATAGTGTTCTTTCTCGATGTACTCGTTCTTGTCCCCTTGGCATGGTCATTTTATCTGTTGTGGAGGGAAAGAAAAATCCTGTCCCTCCGCCCGATTATTTGGGGCATCATTTTTTTATTTGTGGCACGTGTTAGTGATGTGTTAACTGAGCACCCCGCGTTTCATATATCTAATTACTTAGATTTGGATAGACAATCCTTTGACTTGGTAACGAGCATCGCGGGGAACTTTGCCGACGTCTTGGCAGTCCTTTTCTTGATTTTGGGATTTATTCAGACTATCAGATCTCATCGTGCCAAAGAAAAAATTATCCATGACCTGGAATCTCTGTTGCCATTATGCTCCAAGTGCAAACGCTATCGTACTGTTGACGGTGCTTGGCATCCGATTGAGCAGTACCTGAAGGAAAGCGGCGCACCTGCGATTACGCATAGTGTTTGTCCCGCCTGCGCTTCTCAAATGCTCGAAGTGGCAAGAGGACTGAGAAAAGCTAAAGACGTGGTCCCCCAGCCCCAAAATTTAGCATAGAGGGATATTATTTCTCACAGTTTGATAACAATGAAAAATTTACAAATTGCAGATGGATGGAAGAATGGCCGGTTTAATTATCCCCATTAAGATTTTGCCTCGCCTTGGTCAATAATCGATCTTGCATACAGTCTTAAAAGCAACTAGACTCGCTACATAATATAATTACCATGATATTGCTGATCGAAACAGGACGAACCATTATGTTTTTAGTCGGTCCCATCCTGCTTCTTTGTTCTGCGGAAATTAGTTTTTAAGCGGGATGGCAAGTGATTGGCAGCATAGAAAACTTAAAAAAAATATAAAGATTGTAATGTAGGCTACTGTCAATGCGAGTGATTTTCCATGCAATAACACCACAGATGGTAGCAAACCTGTAAGCTGTGGAGATAATAGGTTATGCGACGAAAAGTCGTGATCACGATCCTGGTAGTAATCGGACTCACCGTGATCAGTGGTTTTTGTGTATGGTCATTCTGGTTCAAAGGGAAGAAGGTGCCGACATTCCGCACGGTACCGGTGAAACGGGGCGATCTGGTGGCTACAATCAGCGCAACGGGCACGGTCGAGCCGCAGGTAGTAGTGGACGTGGGTGCTCAAGTTTCGGGGTTGATTAGCACATTCGGCAAGGACAAACACGGGAAAGTCATTGACTACGGCTCGGTCGTAGGTGTGGGCACGGTACTGGCCAAGATTGACGATTCGCTTTACGCCGCTGCCGTGGATACTGCTAAGGCCCAATTGCAACAGGCTAAGGCCAACAAGATCAGCGCCGACGCCAACGTTCTCCAGATGAAAGCGAAATTGCTGGACGCTGAGCAGGACTGGAATCGGGCACAGAAGCTTGGCCCGTCCGATGCGTTGGCACAAACTGCCTATGACGAGTATAAAGCCAATTACGAAATAGCCAAAGCCAACCTAGCGGCGGCCGAAGCCGCCGTAGAGCAAGCGAAGGCAGCAGTGGCACAGGCCAAGGCTAGCCTCAAAAGCGCGCAGATCAATCTCGATTACTGTACCATCAAGTCGCCGGTCCAAGGTGTTATTGTTGACCGGCGAGTTAACATCGGGCAGACAGTTGTTTCCACCACAAGTGCATCGAGCCTGTTTCTCATTGCGAAAGACCTCAAGCGTATCCAGGTTTGGGTGTCGGTCAACGAAGCCGACATAGGCAACATTACTGAAGACCAGCCGGTGACGTTTACCGTGGACGCCCTTCCCAATCAGGTATTCCAAGGGCGAGCCGGCAAAATTCGGCTCAATGCGACGATGACGCAGAATGTCGTCACTTACACCGTCGAAGTCAACACCAACAACGACGATGGCAAACTGCTGCCTTATCTTACGGCCAACGCACAGTTCATGCTTGGCCGTCGGCAAGGCGTGCTGCTGATTCCAAATGCAGCACTGCGTTGGTCGCCGAGGCTCAACCAGATTGCACCGGAATCTGGCCAAACACGACATGCACACGCCGACTCCCCGAACCGGGACAGTAGCGGTGGTTCTGACACCGTTGCGACATCACAGGCGCGCGGAACTATCTGGGTCGAGCAAGGAAAGTTCGTCCGGCCTGTCCGCGTAAAAATCGGGTTGACGGACGGCACATTGACAGAGGTTGAAGGCGACGATTTAATCGAGGGACTGCGTGTGGTCATTGGCGAAGCAACACAGGAAACTACAGATGGCCAAAGTGCTGAACGCAGTCCTTTCACGCCCCAAGTGGGGCGGGGTCAGCGCCAAGGCCAGGCTGGCTCGGGCGGTCCTAGCGGTGAACGGTGAAGTCAGCGAGGGGGTGCCTCATTCATGGATTTGATCGAACTGCGAGACATACATAAGACCTACTACCTCGGTGAGGTTGACCTGCCGGTGCTCAAAGGCGTATCGCTGAACATTGCCCGTGGCGAACTCGTGGCGTTGATGGGTGCCAGTGGCTCTGGCAAAAGCACGCTGATGAACATCCTCGGTTGTTTGGATCACCCGACTTCAGGTGAGTACTGTCTGGATGGCCACGAGATTACCTGGCTCACTGCCAAGGAAAGGGCCCGGCTGCGAAATCGCATAATCGGGTTCGTTTTTCAAAGCTTCAACTTACTGCCGCGTACCACGGCATTGGAGAATGTTCTGATGCCGCTGACCTATACTAAGGAGAACCTCAGTGAGTATCAAATGAAACAGCGTGCCGCCGAATTGCTCCAGAAAGTTGGTTTGGCGGATCGCATGGATCACCAGCCGTCTCAACTTTCTGGCGGTGAACAGCAGCGCGTGGCTATCGCCCGATCGCTGGTCAATCAGCCGCGGCTGCTCCTGGCCGATGAGCCGACCGGTAACCTTGATTCGCGTACCAGCGAGGAACTCCTCCAGATGTTCCAGCAGTTCAACAGCGCCGATGGCATCACGATCATCCTCGTCACTCATGATCCCGGCGTGGCAAAACACGCCCAGCGTGTCATTCACATCAAGGACGGCCTAATCGAAAACGGCACGGATCAATTCAAACAAGGAGGTGCTGCATGAGGTTTTACAGCACCATGAAAACAGCTTTAGGTGCACTCGGGCGCAACGTGATGCGCACGTTGCTCACCACGCTGGGTATCGTCATCGGTGTCGGAGCGGTAATCACGATGATGGAGATTGGCAACGGCACAACTATCGCCATCCAACGCACCATGGCCAGCATAGGTGCTAATACTCTCGTGATCGTGCCAGGTGCAGTTAGCATCAGCGGTGTCAACCAAGGAGCCGGCAGCAAGATGACGCTGACGCCGCAGGATGCGGATGCGATTATTAAAGAGTGCCCCGCTGTCAGGAACGTAGCGCCGATCGTACGTGCCCGCACACAGATTGTATATGGCAACCGCAACTGGGTGCCGACCTACGTCTATGGCACCACTCCGTCATTTCTGGAGGTTCGTGAATGGACCGATCTGGATAAGGGTGAAGCGTTCAACGAGCATGACGTTCGCAACTCCAGCAAAGTGTGTTTAATAGGAGAGACAATCGTCAGCGAGATGTTCGGCGGGCAGTCACCCATCGGCAAAGAAATCCGCATCCGGAATGTGGCGTTTAAAGTCATCGGCGTTTTGCGGAAAAAGGGCGCGAACGTAATGGGCATGGACCAGGATGATATCGTATTGGCACCGTGGACGACAATCAAATATCGCGTTGTCGCATCCTCGCTGGCCAATGCCAATCAGAGCAGTACGAACACCACGAGCACCGTCGAAGTCAATACGCTCAACCAGATTTACCCGAACATCCAGCAGAATCTCTACTACGTTGCGACGGGGTCGGAGCAGGCTGACGGGCCGCAACCAATCAGATTTCCCAATGTGGACCAGATCCTGACCGCTGCGGTGTCTGGTAGCCAGATTCCCTATGCTATCGAGCAGATCACCATGTTGCTACGCGAACGGCACCACCTTCGCGCCACCGATGTGAATGATTTCAACGTACGTGACATGACCGAGATCGCCAAGGCGATGAGTTCGACAACGGAGTTGATAACCAAACTGCTCTTGTGCGTGGCAATGATCTCGCTGGTGGTCGGTGGCGTCGGTATCATGAACATCATGCTCGTCTCAGTTACCGAACGAACGCGTGAGATCGGCCTGCGCATGGCAGTGGGCGCCGAACCGGGCGATATACTGCGGCAGTTTTTGACTGAGGCGGTTGTGCTGTGCCTGCTTGGCGGCACTTTGGGAATCGTGCTTGGCCGTGGCAGTTCGTACATTGTGTCCGCGGTGTTACACTGGCCGACGGCAGTTTCAATCGGCGCTATAGTGGCTGCCGTCATTGTTTCGGCTAGTGTGGGCGTTATTTTCGGTTTCTACCCGGCATGGAAAGCGTCGAGGCTCGATCCCATCGATGCGCTCCGGTATGAGTAAGGCAGAACTGATGCATACTCTCAATCAACGGTGCTACATTTCGGTCTTGGCTGTGGCGGTCAGTTTAGCCGTGTTGATAGTAAGCGGGTGCATGGTCGGTCCGGATTATCATACGCCAACGACGACAGTTCCCACCGAGTGGGCTGGCGTGGCGAAGAAACAGACTGCTCAACCGTCAGTAGCTACCGCACAGCCTGCTGAACTCACGCAGTGGTGGCGGCAGTTCAACGATCCGATATTGACCGCGCTTGTCGAGGATGCGGTTAAGGTGAACCTCGACCTGCAAATCGCCGAGACACGCTTGCGCCAAGCGCGCGCCACGCGTGGCGTGGCCGTCGGTGGATTGTGGCCGACGATTACGGCCTCCGGCAGTTACCAGAGATTACATGAGGTAGGTATCACGCCAGATAACGTAAACCAGCAGGATCTTTATCAAGCTGGTTTAGACGCTGTATGGGAACTCGACCTGTTTGGCGGTCTGCGCCGCAACGTGGAATCGGCAGATGCCAATATCCGGGCCGCTATTGAAAATATCCGCGACGTGCAGGTCAGCGTAATTGCTGAAGTGGCACTCAATTATATCCAGCTCCGCGGTTACCAGCGGGAGATTGTGATCGCGCAAGACAATCTGAAAGCCCAAATGCATACCGCCGAGATTACTCATAAGCTGCTGAATGTGGGCTTTGCCAGTGCGCTTGACGTCGCCAACGCCGACGCTAACGTTGCTACGACCACTTCTCAAATCCCGGTCTTTGAAAACGCCGCGCAGCAATCCATCTATGCGTTGAGTGTTTTGTTGGCCCGGCTGCCGGCGGAATTGTTGAAACAGTTGTCGCCGATGGGTAACCTGCCCAGCGTGCCTGCGCAGGTGCCCGCTGGTTTGCCCTCGGACTTGCTGCGCCGCCGGCCCGACATACGTGAAGCTGAGGCTCAGTTGCATGCCTCCACCGCACAAATCGGTGTCGCTATCGCTGGCCTCTTTCCGACTTTTTCACTAACAGGTACGATGTACTGGAATAGCAATCTGCTACGCACGTGGTGGAACGGCGTCAACCGCTCATACTCTTTCGGTCCAGGGGTGTCTTGGCCAATTTTCCAAGGCGGTGCGATTATGTCGAACGTGCATTTGCAGGAGGCACTGCGTGACCAGGCGTTCATCACATACCAGCAAACAGTCCTGGCAGCGTTTCAGGATGTCGAGAATGCGCTGATTGCGTTTGCCAAGGAACAAGAACACCGCAAGGCACTTAATGATGCTGTTGCCGCCAACCGCAAAGCCGTGGACTTGTCATTGCAGCTTTACATCGAGGGCATGGTCGATTTTCTCAACGTGCTCACTGCCCAGACTTCTCTTTACACGTCCGAAAACGCGTTTGCGCAGAGCGAGACTAATATCGCCACCGATCTCATCGCCCTCTACAAAGCCTTAGGCGGGGGCTGGGTCATGGAGGCGGATAATAAGATTGCCTCGGACCATGACAAGAAACACACCCCGGATCTCAATAGCGAAGCCGGCGCCATACACTGAAGATATATGGCGCACCTTAATTCTCTCAAACCCATAAAAACCTTAGGCCAGGATGCCGCCAATTTCCTCGTGATAAAAGGCACAGGCCTGACAACCGATGGCAGAATGCCAACTAAAAATTGGTGAAATCTGCTATGATAATTCGTTTAAGAAAGCTGTCCCAATCAATCAGTCTGGGGAGTTGACAAAATCGATGATTTTCTTAAGGGAGGTTCCTGGGCCGAACACTTCCGAGATCCCAGATTCCTTCAGGAGGAGAATATCCTCAAGCTGTACAGTTTCTCCGCTGTGTCCACACCCGTCCCCGGTACATGGTCGGGTGAACGCCACGGATGTACGGTTCACGACCGGAAAATCCCAAATCTTTGAGATAGTCGATATATGCTATATTTAGAGGTGAATAAAGTAGCTGTATGGCATAATTCCGCAGAGGGTCTAAAAATGGGGCTTGCGTTCTTTCTGAGAGCCGTAGATATCAGTATGCCACTTCTTTAAATCTTTTTTAAGCCTCGTAGCAGCCTTCTGGTCATCGGTTTTTTGTTTCATTCCGGGGTTTCCCTCACAGTTTCAAGCATCTTTTTTTATTTTGATATTTGATATTTGTCTAATTTCACTTTATTGCACTTTAACTTTATTACATGACCATTTTAACGTCAACAATTGAAACTTAAAGGATTATGTATTAAAGCAAGATAAAGTGCATTGCCGTCAACTGTAACTTCAGGAGCACTTCTATTTGTTTTCGATGCGGTGGATGCCTGTCCAATCATCAGGCGGCGGATTTTCAAGATACAGCCTGCAGCGCGCAAGCATCATAATGGCAGGCTGATCTCCCGGAGTTAATTCAATGACCTTTTTATAATTCTCCATTGCCTCATTCCATCGCCTGTCTAAATACAGTTCCAGTGCGGTTGTGCAAAGTTCCGCAACCCGAACTTTTTGTTCATCCGTATTTTTTTTCTCCCCGACCAATTCATGTATCTTGATGCCTTTTGTGCTGCCCACTACTGATACGAGATCGAGGGGACGAACAATAAATTCTTCTTTCACCAGTTCACACGTACTATGTCCGATGATGATCTGCGTCCCGTAAGCCTTGTTGAGGCCTTCGAGACGGCTCGCTATATTGACAGTGTCGCCTATGACTGTATAGTTCATCCGGGTTTCACTGCCTATGTTGCCTACAATCACCTCCCCCGTGTATATACCGATGCGCTGGAAGAAAAGAGGTTTCCCTTCCTGTTTCCACTTCTCCCTCAACTGTCCCAATCGCCCCTCGCAGAGGAGCGCCGCACGGCACGCTGATGGGGCGTGGTCTGGGTTGGGGGTGGGAGCCCCCCAGAAGGCCATGATGCTGTCCCCGATAAACTTATCGACTGTGCCCGGCGGATTTTTTCGGATCTCTTTGCTCATCGCCTCCAAATATTCGGCCATCTGCTCTACAAGTGATTCCGGCGAAAGAACTTCCGAAATAGACGTAAAACCTTTGATATCGGAAAAAAAGATTGTGAGAGTTTCCCTGCGGCCGCCAAGTTCCGTTTCCTGGCCTGAAGCCATAATTTCACGCACGAGATCGGCTGGCACGTACTTCTGAAAAGAGCGCAGGCCCGTCTTCATATTTTGAGTAGCCATCATTAGCTGATCCAATTCCTTGAACATCGAGTGCCCGAGGGGCTGGGCTTCCAGTTCGAAGCGGCCGATAGCCTCCGTTTCATGCGCGATTTCTCCCAGAGGCTTTGAGATGCGCATGGAGATCCACACAGTCACGATCAGGATCACAAAAAGGCTCGCCAACCCTACTCCGAGCGTCTGCCTGTTATTGCGTTTGACCGGCCCCATAATCTCATCGCGGGGAATGACCAGGGCGATGATCCATCCCGGAAGTTCCTTGCCCGTCATTAGCCGGTAACTTCCAAAATAGTCGATGCCGTCGGAGACGAAATCGAATGTCCGAAGATTAACGCCGGGATCATGGAGATTACTCTGAAATAATTTCTCCATAAAACGGACGACTCTATCATCGCTGAGATTTGCTGATGGAACGAATTCGTATTGAGTGCGTCCGCGACTGTCCGTCACGGCATGGGTCAGAATTTCCGGCTTTGGGAAGGCGATCACTCGCGGCTCCCCATCGACTGGTTTCTCGATTATGAATGCTAACCCCGCCTTGCCCACTCTATTCTTGGCAAGAAATTCTGATATGGCAGTGATGTTGAAATCGACTGTCGTGACCCCGAGTAGTTTCCCATCTTTGTCATAAATGGGTGCGGCGTAGGTGATGCCTGGAAACGCTTCCGCGCCCAAGCGAATTGTGCGGGCATCTGTCCATACGGGGCGGCCCGTTTCTTTGGCCTTAATATACCAGGGGGGCTGCTCCAACGTTGAGGAGATCTTGATCTTCTTACGGGCGTAAAATTTTCGCTTCGAATAATCCGCGGGCCAGAAATCAAAAAATTCAACGGTGCGATTTTTTCTATCGACGTGAGCCTCGCGGATCGTGAACTTTTCATCCTGCATGCGCTCGATGGAGAGCAGCACGTCGGACTCAAGGTCTACGGAAAGAAAGGTGAAGAACGGCTGTTCCTCCATCACTCTCTGCCAGTAATGGGCGAGCCTTGTAAGGCTTTCCTGATTCAGTTTGATTGAGCCCAGCAGGGAACGGTTCATTTCGCTCTGATCGTGGGCTTTGAAAAGAAGATTCCCCACCCACAGACTGATGCGTTGGGACGTTTCATCGAGAACCTGTGCGGAAAGATTTTTGGTATCCTTAGTGAGGTTCACGTAGGAAAGAAGGCCCGTGACGGCTACGGTACTGACAAGTAGTACCGTGAGGATTGTCGATATTGCCAGGCGGAAAGAGATATGAAATTTTGCAGGCTTTTCTGAAGGTATGGTTTTCATGATAGGTCAATCCTACAGCCAGACGGGCCGCAATCAAATCACATTTACTTATTGCGGTTCCAAAATCTATCTATCAAACGGGTTTATTCTTTTGCGGGTTCTCTTTTTCCAGAAATAACAGGCACTCCATTCCTGAGTACACGTACATCACCTTCGAAGGCATCAGCCGCGACTTAAAACCCGCCTTTCTACACCCATAGGGAAATTGCGTTTCATAGGTGATGTAAAAATAGCAACAGGAAAAACAGCTTAATTCCGTTCCTTGAGTCTGCTGTCCCTTTCCGGAGGGGGGTTCCTTGCTCATATTTTTTCTGATTCCATCTTGGAATAGTGTGGCAATTTTATACCTGAATTGACAAATTGACAATCAATTATATCAGCTTACAGGAAAGGCAGGATAGGCCGCACGGCCTTTAGTTCAGGTCCGATGAAATCATCGTTTGCGGCAATTATATTTATCACCGTCAAATTGAGAGATCGTTTTCTTTTGCGCAAAAATGTAACGGACCAAATGGATATGCGGACCTTCTGAACCATGATTTTCCGGGTCTTCCATCAACCCGGTTTCAATAACTTCAAATTGCTTGAAGTGTTCTTCTAGATCGGATTCTGTGAAATAATGTACCGGCCGGCCGGGTTTACTTTCATAAGTATTCATTTCGACACAATTGCCCTTTCCGAAACTCGATTCTTGCTCTGAAAAAACGGTGAAAAAAACGACACCATTCTCTTTAAGCTGATTAAGGCATTTTTCAATGAAAAACAGCCGATCTCTCTCTCTAAACAGATGCAGCACATTAAAACAATAGATGGCATCATAAAAAAATTCAGCAAATGGCATTTCCAACACTGAACCTTGGTAATAGATAATTTTTTGATTGTTTTGCCTTGCTGTTCTTAATGCTGTTTCGGAGATCTCGATTCCGGATACCTTAAAGCCTTCAGCTTCAAGGTATCCGGCATTACGGCCATAACCGGCGCCTGGAATAAGGATGTTTCTGACTTGATGATTTTTGAATAAATCCCTGGCATAGAGAGCGGTTTTACTTGGCGAATCACCCCAGATTTTGCCTTCGGCAATGAATCGTTCTTCCCAGTAATCTTTCATAAATGATCTACATGTTCCTTTTTACAAATTATTTTATTGATATTGCTATTCGAGTATAGCGCGTTATATGACAACTGCAAATTATAACCGACGACTGTTATAAGTCATTAGTTTCTGGCAGAGATGTCGAGAAATTATTCATAAAAAAATGAATGCTCTCAGGAATGAAGGAACACGGATGAAGAGATTTAATCAGAATTACGGTTCAGGCCTTGCGTGTTTCAACCCCAAAAATGAATCAGTCCAGTCTTCAGCCGTGTGTATTTGTATTTAAAGTCAATTATCTTGTCTTTGGAACTGCTTGTGGAGTACAGAGATCCTTCGATCCCGCAGTCTCAAATCTTTCAGGATGCGTTAGCGGCCAGAATTGAAACTATCATCTGCGCCAATATGAGAATCAACGAGCAATCGTCACGGCAGGGTTCCGATGACAAAGGGCCGGTTGAGTTCGCAGGGGATTCCCATGATCAGCCAGGAGTTGCGGACGTCCAGCTCCTCGTTGATGCGCGCTTTGACCGTTTTAACGGTTCCGTCGTCACAGCATACTTCCATCAAATAGGGTAGTTCCTCAATCGTATCGGGCAGGATACCGCCTATTTCCTCGCGATAAAAGCAACAGGCATCTTCTGCAATATCAGCGGCAATGACTATCTTGTGAATTCTGTATGCATGCATATCGAATATAAATAGCCCTTCCCTGTTTTTGTGGCACCCTTTATATCATAATCCAGAAACATCATTCGATCAAATTTGTGTTGTGCTGCTAACTGAGAACACCTATTACTCTAAGATTTTATAAAGTCCTATTGTTGTAAATTACGGATTGGAAGAATGAGCAACCGTCCAAAGTTTACCAGTGTCAATGGAGCGTTGCGAAATTGCCATTCAGTGCAGTGCGTTTTAGATACTTTCATCTAAATAATCAACATCTATTTTCTTCGTCGGATACATCGATACAACTGATACCCCACCATCATTCTCAATCATTAAATTGGCGAGTCACTCCCTTCAATGAAGACAATTTTACTTCCAATTTGTGAAACATAGTTTCTCGCATCGTCGGTAAATCTGGACGTCGTAATGAATATGCCTTTGTTTGCTTTCTGCGCCTGTAGCGCTCCGGCAAGCTGCATAACATCTGGCTTTCCAACGGGATTGTTGTCCCATCGTTTTGCCTGAATGTAGATTATATCGAGTTCAAGCTTGTCTTCTTTGATTATCTCATCAATGCTTCCCCACTTTTCCCGATCGCTTTTCCCGCACCGGAACGTGAGCCTCTTTAACCCATCTTCACGAGCAACTCGACAACGGCTCGTTCAAAAACGGATGGCGAAGATTTTTTAAACCTGGCGAATAGTTCATCACCAAGTTCATTGCGTAGATTTTCACAGGTATTTTCCAATGCCTTGGATGGAGTAGCTGTTGAAATGTCAGGGGTCCCTAGTGAAGTGCTTATTTTCATACCACTTCGTGTTCCTTTGAGTTGATGGAACTCAAGAAACTCAGGATACTGTTTGAGAAATTTCACAATGATAGCTTTTGGCTGCTTTCTAAGAAGTACTTGACCGTGCGATGTGATTCGAAAGTAACTCCTCCGCGTAGCTTTAAGTAGACCGGCTTACTTCATGTGAGTGGATGCCCAGCCAACTCTATTGACAAAGGTAGATTGAACACCACTTGAAAGTAGTTCTCTTAAATCTTCATCTGTCAGGCCAGAATCTTTTGAGAAGACTTCGACTGTCTGGCCCGTTGAGGTCTCGCCTTTTTTTCTGTAGCGAATCGGAGAAGTGGCAACATCACGCTCTGATAATCTGCAATGGCCATGTATCAATCTCCTTTCAGCATTTAACATTGTTAATACGAAGTGAAAGCTACACCTTTGCGTGGGTTATGTCGAATAAGGACTTTGAGAAGATACACGTTTATCCTTAACCAAAGAAAAAATCAGCTATTATATTGAATGCTTCTATTGGCTAGCAGTGAGTCGCTAAGATGATCTTGTATTCGAAGTCGATAGCCAAATATTGGACGTTGCTTATGGCTTACAGAAAAAGATCTTTCGATTTCGCTCTCTCGAATTCTTCGAGAATCGTCAGCCACTAAAATCGAAAATACCATCTGTCGATGCAGACAAACGGTGTAAAACAAGAAGTGAAAATCAAGTTGGGATGAAGGAGGCGCGGTCTTAGATAGGACGCGTGTTATTAGTTTTGGTCACCCTGTGTTTTTGTCGTGGTGGCGGCGGCCCCTCCATCCACCGCTTGATGCGGTCGGCGTCTGCGAAGCGAGTCTGCTTGCCTTGAGCATCGAGGAGCACAATTAGCATGGGGCGCTGGGCTACCTTGGCCTGCATCACCAGGCATCGTCCCGCCTCATCGATGAAGCCCGTCTTAGAAAGGCCGATCTGCCAACGAGGGCTTCGGACCAGGCGATTGCTGTTGCGGAATTTCATTGTGCGATAGCCTAATTGGACCGCTGCATCTTCACGTGTCGTGAATTCCCGGATGAGAAGATATTGGTAGGCTGCATCCACCATCCGCGCTAGTTCCTGGGCGGTGGACACGTTGCCGCTGGAAAGTCCGACTGGGTCCTCGAAGCGCGTCTCTGTGAGTCCTAATGACTGGGCCTTCACGTTCATGGCGGCAATGAAAGCGTCGATGCCGCCAGGGTAGGTCCGTCCGAGAGCGTGAGCACAGCGGTTCTCGGAGGCCATCAAAGCCAGCAGAAGCGCATCTCCACGCGTGACGGGTGTTCCCACCCGCAGGCGGGAGCGGGTGTGGCGAAGGGTGTCCACGTCTTCGGGTTCAATGGTGATCAATTCCTGGAGGTCCAAATGGGCATCGAGCGTCACCATGGCCGTCATAAGCTTGGTGATAGAGGCGATGGGCAATACCTCCATCGCGCGTTTCTGAATAAAGAGCTCACCTGTCTGTTGGTCCTCCACCCATGCGCAGGCTGAACGGATAACGAGCTTCTGGGAAACCCGGATGACTTTAGCGCGCGATTTCTTTTTATGGGTAACTTTGGATTTCGATGACTTTGACGATTTTGAAGTTCCTGCGGCTCCATCAACCGCCGGCAATCCCACACTCAGAAGGATGACCAGAATCGCTATAATATATCTACGCGCCATTCTCTCTCCGTGACTTCAAGATGCCGACGGTGCTTTTCTTGCACATCACCTCAGTGTGCTGCCATATATAAGAGACAGCATTTGGCAAATTTTTCTTGTCAAGTTTACTGTAAAGAAAAAGTCACCTTTATGTCAAGAAAAAATGAACACAGGATCATTGCGGATTATCATTTATAATATCGCATTCACTTCTTAGTTATGAAGAGCAACGCTTCCGAAGTACTCGTTCGATTCTGCGCTCTTGATTTTTCAGGGTAGGATCGCTATACTATATGTAAGGATAAAAATATGTTGACTATTACACCGGAAGCAAAGGCGTATACACTCGATAAAGGCGGATCATTCTTCCTCGAATATGTTACCGTAACAGGCGGCTGCTGCATACCCTACCAGCCGGAACCGACCGTCAGGCTTGGGAAACCCCGTAAGCAGGATCAATACAGACAGGAAAGCATAGACGGCTTGACTGTCTTTATACCGTATAGACCGCCGGAAGAAGAATTGATTATCGGGATGGCCTCTTTCCTGGGGTTCAAGAAATTAGTAATTGAAGGCTGGCACTATTATTGACGGCGAATGAGTGACATGTCCATGCTCCTATCTTGATAAAATCAGAAAGACTTCTTATCAAACCACATGGAAAAGAGAGATTTTGACAAGGACGCTGAATCCTATGATCTGAAGTCCGGCAGGGTCAAACTAGCCGAGGATGTGGCGACAGCCATAATGAGTGAGGTCAAGCTTAATGGTGATATGGAAGTCCTTGACTTCGGGTGCGGAACAGGTTTGGTTACGCTACAGCTTCAACCCTTTGTAAAGACCATTACGGGGGCCGATAGCTCTCACGGCATGCTTGATGTCCTTAGATCCAAGATAGAGGAGCGGAAGCTCACCAATATCAGAACGGAATTAATCGATTTGGAGAAAAGCATAGAGCTGAAAAATAAATATCACCTTATCGTCTGCAGCATGACCCTGCATCATATCGAGAATCTCGGATACATTTTCCATGAGTTCTACAATTGTCTTTTGCCTGGAGGGTATCTATCTATTGCCGATCTGGATTCGGACGGGGGCGAATTTCACAGAGACAAAACAGGAGTAGTCCATTCCGGTTTTGACAGAGCGGAAATGCGCCAGCTTTTCATGCAGGTCGGATTTCAGGATGTACGGGATTTGACGGCGGCTAGTGTCGTAAGGGATGTATCCGATGAACGTTCACGGGAATTTACGGTATTTCTCATGACCGGGCGAAAATAATGAGGAAAGGAGCAAGTTGTGACTGTTAGAGCATTTCAAGATTATTATCCTGATGAGTTTGCACATTGTTTTGGCTGCGGACGGCTTAATAAAGAGGGTTTGCAAATTAAGAGTTACTGGGATGGTGAAGAAAGCGTCTGTCATTATACACCCAAGGCTTTCTACACGGGCGGTTTTCCCGGCTACGTCTATGGCGGGTTTATCGCCTCATTGATGGATTGTCATGGCGCGGCTACTGCATCGGCAGCTAAATTGCGTGGGGAGGGCTTTTCGCCGGATGAACGGCCTCTTTCTCGTTTTGTTTCAGCATCTTTAAAAGTTGATTATCTAAAACCAACGCCCATGGGGCCGGTCCTGGAGGTAAGGGGCAGGGTTAAAGAAATCACGGGCAGAAAAGTCGCTGTCAGCGTCACACTGTCTGCTGAGGGCGAGATTCGCGCAAAAGGCGAAGTAGTAATGGTACAACTCCCGGAAAGTGGCAAGTAACATGAGATAAATGGATTCCTCGATTATAGATAACGCGCTGCGACGTAGGCGAACAGTACATAATACGAAGTGAAGATCATGTAGAAACAATCAGTATGAAGATTTGCCACCAGTTTTTTCCTGTGAGGGCTTCGGCAAATTTTCGAAGCGATCGTCACGCGGGGGGCCCTTCAGCAGATTGCCGCCTCCGGAGCGAACGGCTATTGCGTAGGCTATACTGTTCTTGGCGATCTCGCGTTGCCTGCCGGTTCTGAAGTCGAATGCCCATGCGAAGTCTGTTGGATTGTCCTGAAACTCCGTGCCCGACCAATAGTCATAAGGCTGGAGTTCCGCAAGCGGTCCCCAATTTGCCAACGGGCCGTCCTCATCGTTATCCATAGTATCGTAATAGAGGCGTCCCATCTCTCCTTCATTTGTGTAGTCGTATTCCGTTCCCGGAGTGGTAGGGAGCCGCCAGTCGTGATAGCTTCCCACAGTGAGGCTCGCGGCCCATTTCATTGCCTCGTCCCAGGTCATGGGATTATTATTTGGATGCTTGTGCCAAGTAATGTCAAGGTCCGTGTCATAAACCATGCCGTCTCCCACGTCAATGAGATCCGCTAATGCTATCGGAACAGTGCTAAAGGAAAGTATCAATATGGATAGAGAGATAAAGAACTTTTTCATTTTCTGCCTCCCCCTTCCTGCAGGGATTAAAACTTGATATTACACTGCAAGGCGGGAAATTATCAGATTCCCGCATATGGCTTGTTTCTTACCGGAATGATCGATTGAACCGTGTTTCTGGCCATGGTCTTCCCTGATCTTCGGTTTCTTGACTTCCGAGCACTGCTCGAGCAGCAGCAGAGGAACGGCTGCGATGGCGACTATCCCTACCAGGAACCATAAAAAGTTCAACAGTATTTTCTTATTCATTGCGTTTTTTCTGTTTTCTTGTGTATCAGATCGATCACCGTGATTTCCGGGGGTGATAAGAAACGGATGGGCGGTCCCCACGTCCCTGCGCCCCTGCTTACATATAAATGCGCATCATGCGGCAGGTTGAAGTATCCGGTGATGAGCGGATAAAAGCGCCGCACAACAAAGTTGAAAGGGGAAATCTGGCCGTTGTGAGTGTGCCCGGAAAGCTGGAGATCAAATTGCCCGAGACTGTCTTTTTCTATGACTGGCCTGTGCTTGAGAAGGATCGTGAAGTGCTGACGGGAAAGTCCCGACAGCACTTTCGATTCAGAAATCTCTTCGGGAAGACCGAAAGCATCTACCGTGGGATCGTCGATACCGGCGATATTGATCACTCCCGCCACATTGACGCCTTCTTCCCTTAGAACCGTAAATCCTGCGGCCTGCGTGAAATTGAGAGCTTGGTCGAGACCAGCGTAGAATTCATGGTTACCGGTTATGGCGAATTTGCCGTACCGAGGCTGTATGTCGCGCAAATATGTCGCCTGTTCAGTAAGTGCGTCTATCTGTCCATCCACAAGGTCTCCCGTCGATAAGAGGATATCCGGGTGAGCTTTTTTTATCTCTTCGACGATGTGCTTCAGGCGTTCCCCCTTCACGATGATTCCGATATGGACGTCGGATATCTGCACGATCCTTATCCTTCCTGCCGCCTCAGGGATTTTGGAAGACGCTATGGTTATCTGTTCTGTTCCTATATTCTTTGCCTCAAAATAGCCGTACACATTGATGGCCGATGAAATTATAAGAGACAACAGAAATGCATATACAGGTGAAATGACAAGATGAGAGAAATCCCTGTGGGAAACAAGGGTGCTCGCACGGATGAGGAGGCAGTATATGTCAAGAAGAAGGGAAGAGACGAAGAACAAGAACAACACGCCCATCCATAGATATCCCGTGTAAGCCATGATGGATGCTAGGGTATCGTAGCCATATCGTTCGCACATCCGCACGAGAATGGGGGCGAGGATCATGTACACAAGGATAATAACGAGGATCACATTAGCTGTGACGCTTGGATGAAATGCCCCTTTGATCTTTGCAAAAAGATAAAGGTGCACGCCACCGTAGATGAGAAAAAAGGTGAGTAGGAAAAGGCTCATTGACATCTCGACAGATAAAACATGATTTGCCGTCTGCTCTTTCTAATATTGCCGCGAGTCGGTCCGGCTCAAGGCGGCTGTCTCCCGGCATGAACTTTAGCTGGTTGAAGACATCATTACTGCCGAGGTCAGAGGATTTTTAGCGTTTGCTATTGGCAAATCAACAAATAGCAAACGAAGCTTCGTTTAAGCAGCTTTATATTGAAAATAATCGATAATTAAAATATATTTGTCAAGAACAATATCTTATTAGAAGAAAATACGACTTTACTTTTTGGAGGAATTGAAAATGGATTGGGGAATGCAGAACCGTATGTCACAGCTCATCCAGGCTGATGGCCATTGTTTTTTTCTTCCCATAGACCACGGTTATTTTCAGGGTCCAACGTCATGTCTGGAAAAGCCCGGAGAAACCATAGCGCCGCTCCTTCCCTATTGCGACGCCATCTTTGTAACGAGGGGTGTATTGCGGGCGACAGTGAATCCCATAGGGAGCAAACCGGTTATCCTCAGGGTATCCGGAGGGACCAGCGTGGTTGGCAAGGACCTCGCAAATGAAAGCATTACTACATCCATAGAGGAGATTATCCGTCTCAATGCGGCCGCTGTGGGAATTTCTATTTTCGTAGGTAGCGACTACGAACGCGAGTCTCTAACTAACCTCTCGGGGCTTGTGAATGAATGTGAGAATTTCGGCATTCCCGTAATGGCTGTCACGGCGGTAGGCAAGGAATTAGAAAAGCGCGATGCCAGGTATCTGGGACTGAGCTCCCGCATCGCTGCAGAACTCGGAGCGCGGGTGGTCAAGACCTACTGGTGTAAAGACTTCGATAAGGTAGTGTGCGGCTGCCCTGTCCCGGTAGTCATGGCAGGCGGTCCGAAATGTGAAACGGAGCTCGAAGTCATGGAGTTTGTATATGACGGTATGCAGAACGGCGCCATAGGCATCAACCTCGGAAGAAACGTATGGCAGAATCCCTACCCGGTCGCCATGATAAGGGCATTACGCTCCATCATTCATGAGAAATACACGGCCAGGGAAGCATGGGATTTGTTCAACAGTCTCAAAAAATAAATGACGAAGAACAGCGCACTATATTCCCCATTTGTAATAGGGGGATAAATGGGATTGAATGGTAAGAATATGCGCGTGGCAATATACTACAATAACAGGGATGTGAGGCTACAAGAGTTGCCGAAGCCGAAGATCGGACCGGGCGAGATTCTGGTAAAGGTCATAGCGAGCGGTATATGCGGCAGCGACGTAATGGAATGGTATCGTATTCGCAAAGCGCCTCTTGTCCTAGGCCATGAGATCGCAGGAGAGATCGTCGAAATCGGGGAAGGGGTAGGGCGTTATAAAATTGGCGATAGGGTTTTTGTCTCCCACCATATTCCGTGCAATACATGTCATTATTGCCTGATGGGTTATCACACAGCTTGTGAGACATTGCATACGACAAATTATGATCCCGGCGGTTTTGCCGAATATATCAGGGCACCGAGGCTTAATGTGGATCGAGGTGTCTTTCTCCTGCCGGAGGAGCTCTCGTTTGAGGATGGCGTCTTCATCGAGCCTCTGGCTTGTGTTGTCCGCGGACAGCGGGTGGCAAATCTCCAGGCAGGCCAATCCGTATTGATTCTGGGAAGCGGCATCTCTGGCCTTCTCCATCTTCTTTTGGCGAGAACACTAGGGGCGGGACGCATTGTGGCGACGGACGTCAGCGACTTCCGGCTGCAGATGGCAAAGACACTCGGGGCGGACGCCGCTTTTCACGCCGCAGAAGATATACCTGAGAGTATCCAGCGGGTTAATAATGGCAGGCTTGCCGATCTCGTTATTGTTTGTACGGGGGCACCGGCTGCCTTCCGTCAGGCCCTGAAGGCCGTGGATCGCGGTGGAACGATCCTCTGCTTTGCCACCACGGAACCGGATGTGAAATTATCCGTCCCTCTCAATGAGTTCTGGCGTAATGAAATAAAGTTGATGCCGTCATATGGCAACAGCCCCCTGGATGCGACTGTGGCGATAGAACTCATCAGATCGGGACGAGTGCCTGTAGCGAAGATGATTACACATAGATTGCCTCTAGATAAGACCGGTGACGGTTTCCGGCTTGTTGCTGAAGGGAGAGAGTCTCTCAAGGTGATAATTGAACCGCAAAGAACTGCTTGAGGCTACATTTTAATATATACCCGCCTGGCATCCCGCTGCAAGGGTACTGCCCAATTCATGACACTTTGCAAGGTCGTCGTCTGTTAACTTGCCCTTGGAGATCACAGGGTCATAGACCATTTTAAACTTGTAGCCGAGGGCGATGCGTTCGACAGCTCTTAAGGCGCCCGTGCCGTCGTTGCCAGCACTGATGAATACTACGTAGGGCTTTCTGAAGACATTGTCCCCGGCGGGATAAAAAGTCCGGTCAAAAAAATCTTTGACCATGCCTGACATATAACCGAAGTTTTCCGGCGTGCCGATTGCTAATCCGGCTGATCCCAAGAGGTCATTGATGGTGGCATCCCCTGCCCTCTTCAGAACCACTTCCGTGTTCTCAATAATCCGGGCTCCATCCGCAACGGCCTGAGCCATCTTTTCCGTGTTCCCTGTCTGGGAATGATATATTATTAGTATTTTTGACATGGCATTTTCGAGTCTCCTTTATTACTTTACTTGACAATATATGGCATTTTATTAAAATACTGACAAGAAAATAGAAATGTCAATAATCCTGATATGGAGGGAAGAACATGCCAACGTATGAGTATCTCTGTGAAGCCTGCAGGAAAAAGTTTTCAGTGATCCAGAGTTTGAGAGAACATGAAAAAGCGAAAGCTGCCTGTCCGAAATGCGAAAGCAGGAAGGTGAAACAACAGATCTCCACATTCACTGCCAAAACCAGCAGGAAAAGTTGACGTATTATTGACTCACGCCGTCTGAAACTGTAACAAAGGCGAGTGTGCGCCTGAGAACACCATCCGGCCCCTTTCGGGAAATATGATGCCATTCGTAAATGGCCATGTAAATCATGGATCTGGAGAGGAGATCGTCATGAGAAAAATAATTATTTCAGTATTAGTCGCTGCATGCTTTGTATTATCCGGAAGTATTTAGAGCAGCGCCTTCAGATGTGGCGAAGGTTAGTCGGTGTCGGAGATTCCAGGACGAAAGTGTTCTTGGAATGCGGCAAGCCGACGTAAAAGGAAAAGATCCGTTTTGAAGGGGGCCACCACTATCGGACGGATAAAAGAGAGACAGACAAGAGCGATAAGATCAAACGCACCAACTTGAAAGAAAAAAAGAAACCTGTGGGAACATGATACTATAACTGCGGGGAAAACGATTTTATCTATGTACTCACTTTCGAGGGAGACGTTCTCAAGAGCGAAGAGACAGTGAGTTTAGGCAAGGGCAAGGCGGATTGCAAAGGCCGATTGGCTGCATTATGGAGATAACAAAGGTGACACTTATGGATGCAATGGAAGCAATTCTTTCCAGAAGAAGTATTCGCAAATACATAAAGGAGCGGGGTCGGACGCTGTAGTGAAAGAGATACTGGAAGCCGCTATGAGCGCCCCATCTGCAGGCAATGAACAGCCTTGGCATTTCGTTATTGTCAATGACCGAAAGATCCTCGATGAAATTCCCAAGGTGCATCTATACTCTCAATGAGTAAAGACGGCCGCCGTGACCATTGTGGTTTGCGGGGATCTGAAATTGGAAGTGTATAAGGATTTCTGGGCGCAGGATTGTTCGGCAGCAGCAGAAAATATCCTGATTGCCGTTCAGGCAGAAGGATTAGGTGCGGTATGGCTCGGTGTCCATCCGATGACCGAACGCGTTAAGGGCGTGCAGAAACTTCTGAAGCTACCCGAACACGTGATACCGCTTGCAGTCATTCCTATCGGGTATCCCGACGAGCACAAACCTCCGGCGAATCGATTTAACACCTCAAGGATTCATGTCAATAGCTGGTGAGAACTGACGATGACTTTTCGTGCACGTCTCTGTATTCCTTACGGGGATTTGCCACGACGCGAATCGGCGGATTACAGATGCGATAACTTATTTGTCCACTTAGGGAATTATTCCCCAAAGGAAGGGGAATACTTCCTCAATAAAGGAAGCATATGCCATCGTGGCATTTTGATAACTAGTCATTATCACTGCCTCTTTTTATTTATCTTCATTGTGGAATAGTTCTTGCTCAATTAATGGAAAACTGAATGAAAGGAGGTGAATCGAATGAAGAAACTGACTACAGTATTTATCGCTATTCTGTTTGCGCTTTCTATGACCGGCCTCTGCTTCGCTCAGGCTCCGGCTCCCGGACCTGCACCGGCACCAGAAAAGAAGATGGAAGAGAAAGAGAAGAAAGCAGAAAAGAAAAAGCTAAAGAAGGCCAAGAAGGCCAAGAAGGAAAAGAAGGAAGAAAAGAAGATGGAAGAGAAGAAGATGGACGCACCAAAGTAATAACTTTCTTCAATCTATTCTTCGCACAAATTATTCAAAAGGGGTTCTGAGAAATCATGAGCCCCTTTTGATTTTCTGAAACTGACCTCGCGCTGCTTGTCTCGCTGAATCACGCTGTCAGCGATACGTGAATTCTTCATCTCTAATATCCACAAGCGCCATTAAACAAATTACAATTGACTTGTCATTTTGATTATAATCTGTATTAATTGGTCCCACCATTTATTGAATGTTGTAAAAATTCCCGAGAGCGCGACCGAACCAAATTGTAGGTAATGTTAAGTATCCGGTTGGCCCTGCGGAAGCGGAGGGAAAAGCTGCCGTGTTCAGGCCAGAAAAGCATCGTTGAAACACCACAGAGGAGGTGTCTTATAGCAGCAAGAAAAGGACTATCTGCAATTAAAAAGAAATTGGCCAAACAAGGCGGCTATGGCTGGGTGCCTGATCTGCCGGACTGTCGCGACTTAATGTACAACGCGGAGCTCCGTGCGCTTGCGAGACTTCCGGGATCTGTGGACTTGTGCTATCTCTGTTCGAGGGTCGAAGATCAGGGGCAATTGGGCAGTTGCACGGGGAATGCCCTTGCAGGAGCACTGGAATTTATGGAACGGAAAGATAAGGTATCTTTTGTGGATTTCAGCAGGCTCTTCATTTACTATTATTATAACGAGCGACTTATTGAACGCACCACTAAAGCCGACGCGAGCGCGATGATCCATGACGGTATCAAGACACTTGTGAAACAGGGCGTATGCCCAGAAAAAGCTTGGCCGCACGTTATAAAGAGACCCTGCAGCAAAGAATCACGTCCTATCACCGCATCATGACACTTGACGAAATACGTGCATACCTTGCCGAGGGATTTCCGTTTGTTTTCGGGTTTAGCGTTTATGAATGTTTTGAATCGCAGGCGGTGGCATGGACAGGTGTCTTGAACATGCCGAAGCCGGGAGAGGCGCAGGTCGGCGGGCATGCGGTAATGGCGGCCGGATACAACGACGCCAAAAAGACGTTCATCGTCCGCAATTCGTGGGGAGACGATTGGGGAATGAAAGGGTATTTTACGATTCCCTATAAGTACGTTTTCGACAGAGACCTCTCGGGTGATTTTTGGACGATGCGCCACGGAGAACAGATGTTACGCTCGAAATAACGAACTGCTATTAGCGTCGCCGCATCAGGTCCGTATGCGCATTTCGATGGCAGCTGATTACTGTCTGCTCCCTGCGCCGCGTTCCTCGATAAAGGAATTTAATTCACTCGTCCCCACAATCCTAAGACGCGCTACGTAATTTTCTTCGCATACAGGAGAGAAAAAGTGTAAAAGCATCTTGGCTGGGAACAAGCTTGTGTGACAGGCGTGTTTCCATCATTAAATATCTTAACGAGTGCATAAGAGTACAGGATGGTCGACTGGTTGTTACATCTTCCCGCCTATAGTAAGGTAGGCGTGTCCTTTCTGGGTATGCTGCTGCTTAATTCGTCCGGTGTGCCATTGGGTCTTGCTATCCTTCTCTTTTCGATTCTTCTGCCCTTGTGGGCCGGCACGGGCATGGGCGGCATTTACTACCAGATGGCAAGCTTTGGCGAGCCGCAAAATTATATATTACCTGTCATCATTCTCCTACTTTTGTTTTTTACGGAGTCCTTAAGCAAAACGGGGCGGATGGATCGCACGATCGCGGCCCTAAAAGAATGGCTGAGGAGCAAGCATATCATCTTGGCGGGACTACCCGCGTTGGTGGGACTCCTTCCAATGCCCGCAGGCGCCCTTTTCTCCGCACCTTTTGTAGCCGCCGTCGATGAAAGCCGGGAACTCGAATTATCTCACAAGGTGGCAATCAACTACTGGTTCCGGCATCTCTGGGAATATTGGTGGCCACTCTATCCAGGTGTCATCCTGGCGATGCAGTATTCCAGGCTTCCGGCAATTGGGTTTTTTCTCATACAGATGCCATTTACCATCGTCGCAGCGATCAGCGGGTATATATTTATTCTGCGGAGAATTAAGAAAGAAGGCGACAAGGGCGTTGGTCACGGAAAGATAGATACCGGTGAAGTCCTTTCGGCAATGGGGCCCATCGGACTGCTCGTCATGATATCGCTTGTGGGATCGGCGATTCTTCCCTTCATGGGCATTGAGGGTGCGCTGGCAAATTTAATAGCCATGCTGGTTGGCCTCATCGCTGCGCTTTGCGCTATTTTCTCCGGTCATGCTGCGGCATTCCGTCCGTCGCTCCGCATGCTCATGCGCATAGATACTTGGTTCATGATAGCGCTTGTCGTTGGAATTCAGGCCTTCTCAGCGGCCCTCGTGTGTCCTATTGATGCAACCGGGGCGACATTGATTACGGGGATGCGTGATGAATTTATCAGAACAGGCGTCCCTTTGATCGCGGTCATCATGCTGATTCCCTTCATCTCCGGCATGGTGACAGGAGTTGCATTCGGTTTTGTCGGCGCAAGTTTTCCGATTGTGTTTGCCCTCATCGGAACGGAGCCGTCAACTGGTCTATTAGCTGCAACTACTGTGTTTGCCTTCTCATTCGGATATATGGGTATGATGCTCTCCCCAATGCATGCGTGCTTCGTCGTCACTGCCGAATACTTCTGCGTGACTGTTTTTGGAGCTTACCGCTATATTGCCTGGCCGGTAATCATCATTCTTATCACTTCGATTATCCTGTCAAGCTTGTATTATGTAATATTGTGATGGCAGATAAAACGGTTCTGCCGAGGGATAGGACAACTTGTGCCGCTTGATCCATTATATACTCGGCGTGGGCACATCCACCCAGGCCGTCGCCCTCTTAACGGGAATCACATTGACAATCGCCCCCGTCCAGGCATTTAAGTCAACTGCATAAAACGGCGTTCTCGTCGCACCGAATGAAAATAGTGCGGGTCCCGACAGATGCGTCCCATCAATGTTGTCTACCTCTACGATAATGACCCGCCTGTACGGACAGGAATTGCAGTCCAGACCCGAATCATCTATGTTAATTGGGCAGTGGTGCCTTCTTGCGATTGATGGGTCAACATTGTGCATCTTCGCCATGTGAAAAGTTGGGGAGTCCCGCAGATGCTCGAAGGGATGCAAGACCCATTCGCTTATCATGGCAAATGTATTGTGCTGTTTGAAGAGATGAAACTCTACTCCCGTGTCCGCGATCATACCCTGCATGATGTAATCCACAGGCATCATATACGCCAGGTAATTCCTGTTATCAGACAATTCTATCTTGCCGTCTCTCTTCCCTTGAAAAATGCTTTGTATTGCACTTGCGCTCATGCCGTTATCTTCCGGCAGGAGAGGTAAGATTGTCATGTTTCCTTCCGATGCAAAGGGAAGCGACCTTAGAGTTATCGTCCTCAAGATGAAACCGGACCCTATCACTGCGACGATGATCAGTATCGAAACAACAACATGTCTGAGGGGGTTCCTGGGGATGACATGGCGCATAAAAGAAAAATATCTCTCAACCTTTTTGGGAAGAAACATACCGGTATTCGTCATATATTTTTCATAGGACTCTCCGTAACGGGTCAGCATTCTTTTCTCTTCATCTTTCGCCAAGACATAGTAAAGGGCAAGCATGACGGAAAGGCTTGCAAGCACTATGAAACGGGGCCAGAGGATGCTCATCCCGATACCCCATACGCCGAGTAAGAGATATTGAGGATGCCGGATATACTTGTAGAGTCCTTTATCCGCTATGCCCCACTTGAACAGCTTACCCATATATACCTGCAATGTGCATAGTATGAAGCCGGCGGCGCCAATTATAAAAAAAGCGGAACCTGCAATACGGACGGTTCTGAGGAAAAGGGTTGGCGGCAATGTCATATGAGGCAGAAAGAAGGCGGTCAGCCATCTTGTTTCTGGAAAATGGCCGAACCAGTTAAATAACGGATTGAAGACAGAATAGAAGAAAAAAGCAAAGGGGCTGATCATAATCATAATTTCAAAAGCAACAATGATAAACAACATATTGCCCGCAAAGGCCATAACCTTTGTTGCCTTCTCTTTTAGTTGTTTCCACAACATTTCATTTACCTCCAAATGATACTTTCAATGGTGTGTCAGGTATTAGAACATATATTTGAACAGACACTTAATCTCTTGTCAACACTACAAGTATTATGCTACCGTAGCTTGCCTTCTATAAGCCGCTGTAACACTTGATCATTATGAAATTACTTCTATTTTCTCTCTTTATGATCTCAATATTGTTGGATACCAAGTATCCACTTATGGTATCCGACGGGACTCTCCGGCGCTATTGTCGCGACCATCGCGACATTTGCGCCTTCCTTCTTCATGCTAGTTTTTGTTGCACCATTTTTTGACCGGTTGAAGAATTCGGTATATTTTCTGAGGGCTATAAGCGGGGTCTTTACCTCCTTCGTTGGACTCCTTCTATTTGTCTTCTTTAAGTTCGCAACAGCCGTTCCTTGGGATATTGCGAGGATTCTCCGGGGACTTGCCACATTGGCTGCTTTAATCCACAAGGTGGATATCCTCTACATAGTGCTTGCAGGCGCCGTAATTTCTGTGTTCATATTGTAATGTTGGAGCAATAGACAGCCGGTCTGTTGCTCCAGCGAATCTTTTGGGGAGTTAATAAGGAGATGAGTCGTGCATTAGAAGGTATCAGGGTAGTTGATCTGAGTCATGTCCTGGCAGCGCCGATAACGACAATGTTTTTGGCTGACCTTGGGGCTGAAGTTATTCATGTGGAACCGCCGCAAGGAGACGATGCGAGAGAGTTCGGCCCTTTTGCCGGCGATGCCGGCAAGAACCGGAGCGGTTATTTCATCAGTCTCAATCGCAATAAGAAAAGCATGGTCCTCGATTTGAGAAAGGAAGCGGGGAAAAAGATACTCAGGCAATTGATTGAGGTATCCGACGTTCTCATAGAAAACTACAGACCCACCACGATGAGGAAACTCGGATTCAGTTGGGAAAAGATCCAAAAGATCAACCCCCGCATTGTTTATGCCTCCATCTCTGGCTTCGGACAGCATTCTCTTGCCGGATATGACAGTAGATCGTCTTACGATATGGTGGCCCAGGGCTACAGCGGCCTCATGAGCATAACTGGGCCCGAAGGAGGGCAACCCTGTAGGGCCGGATCCTCCGTAGGTGACATTTTTTCCGGACACCAGGCCGCCATAGGAATTTTAGCCGCTTTAATCTACCGCGAAAAATCCGGAAAAGGGCAGCACTATGACGGTGCGATGGTTGATGGCCTATTTGCCGTGCTGGAAAACGCCGTCGTCCGACATACAATAAGTGGAGAAGTGCCAGGTCCTCTCGGAAGCAGGCACCCATCCATTACTCCTTTCCAGAGTTTTAAGACAAAAGATTCATGGATCATTGCCGCAATAGGAAATGATGTACTTTGGGCGAGATTCTGCCAAGTGATTGGCCGGAAAGACCTGACAGAAGATCCGAAGTTTAAAACGAATCCTCTTAGGACCAAACATGTGAAGGAACTCATCTCAATTCTTTCAGAAGAGATCTCTCAGAAGACAACGAAAGAGTGGTCGGAACTCTTTGATAATACCGATCTGCCGTATTCGCCCGTCAACAGCATCAAGGACATCTGCGCGGATCCGCATATCAGATACAGAAATATGCTGGTAGATATAGACCAGCCTGAAGTGGGAAGGATGACTATTACGGGCTCACCGATTCATCTGTCGGAGACACCGGGAGAAGTTTACGCGCCTGCCCCGCTTCTCGGGCAGCACACAGAAGAAATCTTAAGAGACATCCTGAATTATTCGCAGATCGAAATTGATCAGTTAAGGAAGGAGGGTATTATAAGCGGAGAAAATTAATTCTTGCCGTCTCTGTCATGGCATCAGGGAACATGCGGATAATATGCGCCCGTCCTCGGGTTAATGACTCCTTGACCGTTTGGTGGATAATATTCTCCCGTTCTGGGATTGATGGCGCCCTTGCCTGAAGGCGGATAATATTCACCCGTTCTTGGATTTATCGCACCTTGGTTTTCCGGTGCGGAAGGTGCCGGCACGGGCACTGAAGGATACTTCCCGGTTTGCTGTGGCGGAGATGGAAACTCTTGAAGGGTTCCTCGCGGGGTCAACTCTTCTGCATCCTTCTTCTGTTGTGTATTTACCTCGTCAGCAGATGCTCCAGTGAAGATCAATAATATACCTAACATGACGAGACTTGATATCATCAAAAAAGGGTGACATCGCGAATTAATCGGCCTCACAATATTGACCTCCGGCCGTTGTACCGCTCGGTATCGTAATATTTTTCCACATCGACGAGTTTTATTTTGCTGATTATTTCCTTGAGAGGAATACTTCTAATCTCACCCCTCATGAGGCTCACCATGCGCCCGTAATCTTCATTGATAATCATGTCAACTGCGGCTATTCCAAACCACCTGGCCATCAGCCGATCACGAGCTGACGGCGTTCCTCCCCGCTGTAAATGGCTCAAAATAAGGGATCGTGTTTCGAAGCCGGTCCTCTTTTCAATTTCAAGCGCGACAGAGTTCGCTATACCTCCCAGTGTAGGATGTCCGAATTCATCGACCTTAGTGTCTCTCACCAATTCCTGCTGCCCTGCAGGCTTTGCTCCTTCAGAGACCACAATAATTGAATATTTTATTTCCCGTCCTTCGCGTTCACGAAGAAGTTCACAGACCACGTCCATATCAAAGGGGTATTCAGGTATCAAAATTATATAAGCGCCACTGCATTCGCCCCCGTGAAGTGCAAGCCATCCCGCATGACGTCCCATCGTTTCGACAACAAAAATCCGGCTATGAGAGCCGGCAGTAGTCCTCAACCGATCAATTTCCTCTGTGATCACGTTAATAGCCGTATCAAACCCGAGTGAATATTCGGTGCCCGTTAGGTCATTGTCAATGGTCTTCGGGATGCCGACAGTCTTGATGCCCAATGTATGTAATTTATAGGCAACGCCCAGCGTATCTTCTCCACCGAGCACAACAAGAACGTCGATCCCGAGCCTCTTGATGTTGTCTATTAATTTTTCAGAACGGTCATTCTTCGGATTAAACGGGTTCGTCCGTGATGTCCCTAAGTATGTTCCGCCATGGCGGTCCCACGTTCGTACGACCTCTTCATCCAGATGTCGAAGGTAATGGTCACGACTTCTGGTATCATCCGGATTCACCTCTACCAATCCTTTCCAGCCTTCGACAACCCCTGTAACTTCAAAAGACACAGTACGTTTCTCGGCGAGTTTTGGATCGAGAGCGGTTTTTGTTACCCACTTGATGGCGCCGTTTAAGCCTGGACAATCGCCTCCGCCTGTTAACACAGCAATCTTAAGTTTCATAATCTCTCCGTCCATAGTGTGCTTGCTTTAGAAGAATAGCATAGGTTTCTAATTATGCAGATCAGTGACGCATACTACAATAATAGTTGACTGTGCGTAAAATTGTAGGTTCATCCTACTATTCCTTGCCGCCGTCTCTCATTGAGCCAGATGAGCGTAATTCTCGGTGATGTGAGGTTTTCTGCCGAAACAATCGAATTAGATGACTTGCCGGATGATAGCTACGTAAAATGGAAAGATGGCAGTTTCGGTGTGGTTGTCTTCTCAATTCTCCAGACAGAACTTTCCGAAGCCTGCCGGAGGAGGGAGAGGATATTTGCCTGTGTAGCAAGCAAGACAGAATCTGTCGGTATCCATGCCGGTTGCTTCTAGCATGCCTTCTAAAGATAGATAGTGCAGACCATCCAATCCTATGAACTGGGCAACAGCCTGAACGTATTCCTTCTGCGCGGCAATTAGTTCACCCTTGGAAGAAAAATCGATCCCGTACGGACATGGATATCTTGTCGGCGGACAGCTAACAGCCATATAAATTTCCTTCACACCGCTCTCGCGAAGGTTGCGGATACGGTTACGGCTGGTCGTTCCCCTTATTATGGAATCCTCGACAATCAGCACCCGTTTACCGGCAAGCAAAGGGCGTACAGGGTTCAGCTTTACACGCACACCAAAGTCTCTCATCGGCTGACTCGGCTGTATGAAGGTGCGTCCCACATAATGGTTGCGGATCATGCCCATCTCGAAGGGGATGTGGCTCTCCTCCGCATAGCCCAGAGCGGCATAGGTGCCTGAATCGGGAAACGGCATGACAATATCCACATCCGGCCTGTATTCCTTGGCCATGCTGTGTCCGAGTCGCTTACGGCATATGTACACATTTTGGCCGAATATCTGGCTGTCGGGCCGGGCGAAATAGATAAGCTCGAAGATGCAATGTGCAGGTCTCACCTTCGCAAATGGCGCCAGGCTCTTCAGGCCCGTATGATCGATAATCAGTATCTCACCTGGTTCTATATCGCGTACATATCTGGCGCTCAACAGGTCAAAGGCGCAGGTCTCGGAAGCGACTACCCACCCTCCATTGAGCTGTCCCAAGGAAAGGGGGCGAAAACCGCGGGGGTCACGCGCAGCAACTACCTTGTCTTTCGTCAGCATAACGATGCTGTAAGAACCCTCAACATGTGCAAGGGCTCTCGTAAGGGCGTCTTCGAATCCGTCTTTCAAATAATGCGCCATCAGGTGGAAGATTACTTCGCTATCCATTGTCGACTGAAAGATAGAGCCCTTATCTTCAAGTTCAGCCCTTAATGCTTGGGCATTGATAAGGTTGCCATTGTGGCCGAGGGCATAATGCTCGCCGGCGTGATGAACAAGGAAGGGCTGGGCATTTGAGATAATTGAGGAGCCTGTAGTCGAATAACGCACGTGCCCGATTGCTAAATGACCCGGCAACTTTGGGAAGATGTCCTCATGAAACACCTCAGACGCCAGTCCCATGCCCTTATGCCCATAGACAAGACATCCGTCAGCTGTATTGATGCCCGCGCTCTCCTGCCCCCGATGCTGGAGTGCAAAAAGTCCGAAGAACGTAACACGTGCCGCATCTTCATTTCCGTAAATGGCAAAGACGCCGCATTCTTCCTTTGGCTTACTCTCTGGTATAAAATACTGAGACATCTAAAATAACCCCAATATATCCGTGATGCTTCGAAAACTCGAACGAACTAACTAACACCATTGTCTTCTTTTTGCAAGCTATGCAATATGCGGCCATGCGTGTCTGCTCATGGCAACTGCGCACCTGTCTATACGAACTCTTCACAAAGCTCTATAGCCACTACTCAAATCTTAGCTTTTCTCTCACGCGACAGCTTCTCATTACGGTGATAGTCTTGGAGAGGAGAAACCTCCCAGCTCTCTTTCTTCAGGGCCATGACAGCCTCACTCAAGGCCTTCGACCCGGCAATCGTCGTAGTGTAAAGAACGTTGTAAGTGAGAGCGCCGCGGCGAATGTGATAGGCATCAAGGCTTGACCTTCGTCCCACACTTGTATTGATGACAATCTGAATATCTCCATTCTTGATGTGATCCACAATATGAGGACGGCCTTCGCTGAGCTTAAAAATGGTCTCTGTCTTTATGCCGTACCTTTCAAGATGGGTTGCAGTGCCGCGGGTGGCCATTATATGGAATCCCAAATTTTGAAATGAACGGGCGATGGGCACGATTTTATCCTTGTGAATGTCATCTACACTGACAAACACTCCTCCATCGAGGGGTAAACTGAATCCTGCAGCCATCTGTGATTTGGCAAAGGCAATTCCGAAAGAATGGTCGATTCCCATCACTTCACCGGTGGACTTCATTTCCGGACCAAGGAGGACATCCACATTCGAAAACCTGTTGAAGGGGAATACGGCCTCTTTTACAGAGATATGTTCTGGCCATATGGTTTTCGTAAACCCCAATTCTTTTAACGATCGCCCCAGCATTATTTTGGTTGCGAGCTTGGCGAGAGGAACGCCGCTGGCCTTGCTGACAAATGGGACAGTTCGGGATGCCCGCGGATTGACCTCCAGAACATAAAGAACACCATCTTTTACGGCATACTGAATGTTCATGAGGCCGACTACTCCGAGCTCCCGGGCGATAAGCTTTGTCTGCTTCTCAATTGTGTCCAGAAGTTCCTGAGAAAACGTGATGGGTGGAAGTACACAGGCACTGTCCCCAGAATGGATGCCAGCTTCTTCAATATGTTCCATGATCCCACCAATAATTGTATCCTTGCCATCGCTTATTGCATCCACGTCGACCTCAATGGCATCCTGGAGGAATTTGTCAATCAGTATCGGATGATCCGGAGAAGCGGCAATGGCCCTATCCATGAACTGGGCCAAGGTTTCCTCATCGTACACAATCTCCATGGATCGCCCCCCCAGTACATAGGAAGGCCTGACCAGAACGGGGAATCCGATCCTCCGGGCCGCCTTGAGCGCACCCTTGATTTCCGTTGCCGTATCGTTGTCCGGTTGCCTGAGGTTCAAGCGATTAACAATATCCTGGAAACGCTTCCTGTCTTCGGCGCGGTCTATCGCGTCGGGAGATGTACCCAGGATCCTCGCCCCTGCGGCCTCCAATCCCTTGGCAAGATTGAGAGGAGTCTGTCCTCCAAACTGGACTATTACTCCGAGAGGATTTTCCGTCTTAAGTATATGAAGCACATCTTCGAGCGTTACCGGCTCGAAAAACAGCTTGTCCGACGTGTCGTAATCGGTGCTAACTGTTTCTGGGTTGGAATTCACCATGATACTCTCATAGCCTTCTTCACGTAGGGCAAAGGAAGCATGTACGCAGCAGTAATCGAACTCGATGCCTTGGCCGATGCGGTTCGGGCCTCCACCCAGGATTACAACCTTGGGTTTCGATGATGACCGTGCTTCGTCTTCGATTTCGTAGGTGGAGTAATAGTAGGGAGTATAGGCCTCAAATTCAGCCGCGCAGGTATCGACGAGTTTGAAGACAGGCAGGATATTTTCACGAAACCGCTGTTCACGGATCTTGGCTTCCGGTATTCCCCAAAGTTCGCCAAGATATCTGTCGGAAAAACCCATCCGCTTGGCATCCCGCAATGCTTCGACTGAAGGCGCTGTTTTCTCAAGAATCTTTTCCGCCTCAACTATGTTCTCAATCTGGTACAGGAACCAGGGATCGATCCATGTAAGACGGGCGATCTCTTCTATTTTCATCCCGTGATGAAGTGCAGCAGCGATGTAGAAGAGCCGCAGGGAGTTTGGAATCCTTAATTTAGAAGCCAGGAATTCCTCTGCATTGCTATCGGCAGGCAAGGAAATTTTTGTGCTGTATCGGCCTATTTCGAGAGAGCGGATAGCCTTCTGGAGAGCTTCCGTAAAAGTACGGCCGATGGACATGGTCTCTCCCACGGATTTCATGGACGTCGTTAATACATCCTCCGTTTCGGGAAATTTTTCAAAAGTCCAGCGGGGAATCTTTACAACACAGTAGTCAATGGTCGGTTCGAAGGAAGCCATCGTTTCCTTGGTGATGTCATTGGGGATCTCGTCAAGAGTATAACCGATAGCAAGCTTCGCCGCGATTTTTGCAATGGGGAAGCCCGTTGCCTTGGATGCGAGGGCAGAGGAACGTGATACACGCGGGTTCATCTCGATGACAACCATTTCACCGTTTTGGGGATTTATCGCGAACTGCACGTTTGATCCGCCAGTCTCCACGCCTATTTCCCGCATTATGGCAATGGCAGCATCCCGCATCCGCTGATATTCCACATCGGTCAGGGTCTGAGCAGGCGCAACTGTAATAGACTCGCCGGTGTGAATTCCCATGGGATCAAAATTTTCTATGGAACAGATGATGACAACATTATCCGCCCTGTCCCGCATCACTTCCAGTTCGAATTCTTTCCAACCGAGAACGGATTCTTCCAGCATGATTTCATGGATCATACTGGCATCCAGTCCGACCTTGGCAAGTTCTGCAAGTTCCTCCTTGTTGTAGACGACACCGCTGCCTGTACCCCCCAAGGTAAAAGAGGGACGAATAATGAGAGGGAATCCGATAATTGCCGCCACTGCAAACACTTCATCCATCGTTCTCGCGAACCCGCTCCTGGGTACACGAAGTCCTATCCGCTCCATCGCATGGCGGAATTTTTCTCTATCCTCGGCCTTCTGTATTACTTCGAGAGATGCACCGATCATCTCCACGCCGTAGCGCTCAAGCACACCGCTTTCCGCAACGGCTACAGCCGTGTTCAACCCTGTCTGTCCTCCCATAGTAGAGAGAAGGGCATCGGGCCGTTCCTTGGCGATGACCTTTGCTACAGCCTCCGGCGTAATCGGCTCCACATAAGTCCTATCCGCCATCTCAGGATCTGTCATAATGGTCGCGGGATTGCTGTTGATCAGAATGACCTGATATCCTTCTTCCTTCAAGGCCTTGCAGGCCTGCGTTCCGGAGTAGTCAAATTCGCATGCCTGACTGATGATGATCGGCCCGGAACCGATGATAAGAATTTTTTTCAGGTCATTTCTCTTGGGCATATTTTTTCCCATTAACCTCTTGAACTAAACGGTGAGTACGAGTCCACATCTCCCTCATTCCCATTCAATCGTACTCGGCGGCTTGGAGCTGATGTCATAGACGACCCGGTTTACACCCCTCACTTCATTGATGATGCGATTGGAGATCTTTCCCAGAAGGTCATGCGGGAGCCTCGCCCAGTCGGCAGTCATGGCATCTTCACTGGTTACCGCCCGAATGGACAGAATGTTTTCATAGGTTCGCTGATCTCCCATAATTCCCACGCTCTTGATCGGCAGAAGAACGGCAAAGGACTGCCACAGCTTGCGGTAGAGATTAGCCGCGCGTATCTCATCCATGAGAATTACGTCGGCTTTGCGCAGGATAGCCAGACGTTTTTCCGTGACCTCCCCGATGATGCGGATGGCCAAACCAGGACCGGGAAAGGGCTGTCGCCAGACCTGCTCATCGGACATACCGAGTTCCTTACCCAACAGCCGAACTTCGTCCTTGAAGAGGTGTTTGAGGGGCTCCACCAGGGATAGGTACATCTTCTTCGGAAGGCCGCCGACATTGTGATGTGATTTGATTACGGCGCTTGGACCGCCAAAGGCCGAGCGCGATTCGATGACATCGGGATAGAGGGTTCCCTGGGCTAAAAACTTGACACCCTTGATCCGCTGGGCTTCCTTTTCGAAGACCTCGATAAAGGTGCGGCCGATAATTTTTCTTTTCTTTTCAGGGTCCTCTATACCTTTCAGTCTGCGGAGAAAAAATTTCCCTGCCCGGGCAAATCGCAGGTTGATCCGGAAATGCTTTCGGAAAACATCCTGAACCTTCTGCGCTTCGCCTTCCCGAAGTACGCCGTTATCGACAAAGACACAATGCAGCTGACGGCCGATGGCCTGATGGAGCAAGACGGCCGCGACGGATGAATCCACGCCGCCGCTCAAACCCAGTATCACCTTGTTGCCGCCGACTTGGGATCGAATCTCTGCAACGGCATCCCGCGCAAAGGATTTCATGTTCCAGCTTTTCTTGCAGGTGCAGATTCCGAAGAGAAAGTTCTCCATCATCTTTTTCCCTTTGGGTGTATGGACAACCTCCGGGTGAAACTGTAAACCGTATAAGCGTCGGGATGCATTTTCAGCAGCGGCTATCTTCGTATTGGGGGTTGATGCGGTTGTTTTGAAGCCTTTCGGCAAAACCCCTATGGTGTCTCCATGGCTCATCCAGCATCGTGTTTCCTTATTTATGCCGGCGAAAATTCCCGATGAAATTTTGATCTCGAGTTCGGCAAACCCATATTCCCGTTTTTCGGCTTTGATCACTTTTCCACCGAGGGCATCGACCATGAATTGCATGCCGTAACATATGCCTAACACGGGAATGCCGAGATCAAAGATTTTTCTATCTGCCCTCGGGCTCCCTTTCTCGTAAATGCTTGCAGGGCCTCCGGACAGAATGATGCCCTCCGGGCGCAGTGCCTTGATTCTTGCGCTGTCAATATCCGGAGGTTCAATCTGGCAGTAGACATGGTGTTCCCGGACACGCCTCGCAATCAGCTGGTTGTATTGAGAGCCGAAATCAATGATCAGAATCATCAGTCTTTCCCCTTCTTGTCTCCATTAAAGATACGAATTTCCTAAAGAGATAATTGACATCGTGGGGCCCCGGTGCTGCTTCCGGATGGTACTGCACGCTGAACGCCCGCTCAGACTCTGAGCACATTCCTTCCGAGGTATGGTCATTCAGGTTGTCATACGTTTTTTCAAGATTATCGGGCAAGGATTCCGGCACTACGACAAAGCCATGGTTCTGCGATGTGATTTCAATCCTTCCGCTTTGTATATTCTTCACCGGCTGGTTAACCCCATGGTGGCCGAATTTCAGCTTCTCCGTTCGTCCGCCCAATGCCTGCCCTAATATCTGATGGCCAAGGCAGATGCCGAAGATGGGGACCTTACCCAAGACATACTTGGTAGCATTTACAATGTAGGGCAAGGCAGCGGGGTCTCCGGGGCCGTTGGAGAGCAGGATACCGTCCGGGCTGTGTGATAACATCTCCTTCCCCGTTGCTGTTGCCGGCAGGACCAGTACTTCGCATCCCAAATTCTCGAGATTGCGGAGTATGTTGTATTTAACACCGCAGTCAAGAACGACAACCCGCAACGGCTGTACGGTTCGGGATGGCGCCACTGAACCGGGAGATGAAAGCGATTGAGGTTTGCCATCCTTCCATCGGTATGCTTTCTTGCAGGTTACCTCTTTTATCAGATCTCTGCCAACGAGGCCGGGATAAGCACGAACACGCGAGAGGAGAAGATCGATATCCATTGTCTCTGTCGAAATAATCCCCCGCATTGCACCCTCAAGGCGAATGCGACGTGTTAGTGCCCTGGTGTCAATGCCTTCGACGCCGAGCTTGCCGTGTGATTCAAGAAAATCCTTCAACGCCATGCGGCTGCGCCAGTTGCTAGGATGCGGCTGATACTCCCTGACAATAAATCCTTCCAGGTGGATAGCTCCGGATTCCATATCTTCCGGATTTATTCCGTAATTGCCAATGAGGGGATATGTCATGGTTACAATCTGTCCCTTGTAGGAGGGATCTGTAATTATCTCCTGATATCCTGTCATTCCCGTATTGAAGACAACTTCTCCGAGAGTCTCACCGGAAGAGGCAAAGGCATATCCACGGTACGCACTACCGTCCTCAAGAACCAGTAAGGCAGGTGGTTTCTTTCGTAACAGCGACATGATTGACCTCAGGAAATAAGAATCCTCGATGGCTTAATGTTCATGAATTTCTGATAATGGGAAATGCCAATATGAGAAATTTGAATCATGTGCACAAGGGTTATCGAGTTGTGATTGTGAATCACAACTCTCTTCTTCATCAGTTATGGCGATAGAATGTAAGGTTCTTACACGATTCTTCAAATAATGGCAATACTCCAAAATGGATATTGAATCATAAAAACCCTTGTGCACATGTGTGTCGAAGACAGGAACTTTTTGTGGCGTCCAAACACTAAAGTATGGGCAAATATCTGTCCAATTCGAATTGACTCACATGAGTCCGGAAACGGTCCCATTCCACCTTCTTGTTCTCCATGAACTTCTGGAAGATATGGTCGCCGAGCGTCTCCCTGACGAGTTTGCTCTTTGATACCAGTGTAAGCGCCTCATACAAACTTCCGGGCAAAGAAGTTATCCCCGCCTTTTCCCTGGCCTTCTCATCCATTTCAAAGATGTCTTCTTCAATAGGTTCTGGGAGGACGTATTTTTTCTCGACGCCCTTCATTCCTGCCGCTAACATCACCGCGAATGCGAGATAGGGATTGCACGCCGGATCGGGCGAACGGTATTCGATGCGCGTTGCCTTTTCTTTCCCCGGTTTATACATAGGAACACGAATCATGGTGGAGCGGTTACGCCGTGCCCAGGAGACATAGACAGGTGCCTCGTAACCTGGTACCAGGCGCTTGTAAGAATTAACCCACTGATTGCAGATGGCGGTGATCTCTGGTGCGTGCGTCATTAAACCAGCTATATAGCTCTTGGCCACGGCAGACAAATGATACTTGTCCTTCCCGTCAAAAAAGGCATTCTTGCTGCCCTTGAAAAGGGACTGGTGGGTATGCATGCCGCTGCCGTTTTGGCCGAAGATAGGCTTGGGCATAAAAGTGGCGTAAACGCCGTTCTGTCTGGCAATCACCTTGATCGCAGTTCGATAGGTCATGACCTTATCGGCCATCGCCAGAGCATCGTCATAACGGAGATCAATCTCATGCTGGCTGGGTGCCACTTCATGGTGAGAATATTCCACACGGATCCCCATATCCTGCATGGCAAAGATGGTCTGACGTCGCAGGTCGGTGGCGCTGTCTATGGGAAGGCCGTCAAAGTAGCCGCCCTGATCCAGGATGTCGGTTGTCTTGTCATTGGCGAAATAGAAATACTCTAACTCCGGACCTACATACATTGTATATCCCTGGGCGGCGATTTTTTTGAGGGCCCGCTTGAGAACGTAACGGGGATCGCCCTCGTAAGGCGTGCCGTCGGGATTCAGGATGTCGCAGATGACCCTCGCCACGGGCCGGTCGGAAGGACGCCAGGGTATCAACTGGAAGGTTGTTGGATCGGCCATGGCGATCATGTCGCTCTCCTCGATCCTTGCGAATCCCTGAATGGAAGACCCGTCGAAACCCATCCCTTCTTCCAAACCCTCTTCGAGTTCGGACGGTGTAATGCTGAAAATCTTCTGCATCCCGAGTACATCGGTAAACCAGAACTGGATGAAACTTACATCATTGTCCTTGACCGCCTTTAGAACATCTTTCTTGGTCTTGCATGAAAACATAACTCACCCCTTTTTAGTTTTTATAATACACTTTCAAAGTGCTTCTATCACTCAGACCTTCGGGTCACACGCGGCAGCAGCCAAATGCTTCCGCTATTCCAGTGGTTCGTTCTCCACGAGTAGCCAGATTCCTGTAGGACAGGCTCCGGCACAGAAACCGCAGCCGATGCATCTGTCATCATTGACACTGTATTCAAATAGATCACCATCACCCTGCTTGCGCGATATCGCGTTTACAGGACAGATCGTCTCGCAAAGGCCACAATCGCGGCATGCGCCGCACGAGGCGCACTGTGACGCACAATACGCGGGATCATCAAAAGCGAGAATACGCGGGTCATAATATTCGAGTTTGACACGTCCCGGATCGATGGGAGGAAGCTTATCAAATGTTTCATACGAGCCTTTCAGCACATTATCGATGGCGATTGCAGTCAGCCTTCCGGCGCCTATGGCATCTGTCAAGAGACCAAGTTTCACCGCGTCACCGATCGCAAAAACCTGGGGATCACTGGTCTGGAAGTGGTCGTCCACAACAATAAATCCTCTATCCGTTACGATATCTTCGGGCAAGAAAGACAGATCAGGTTGATCGCCTATGGATACGATAACGGTATCTGCAGGCAGTATTTGCCCATCCGTCAGTTCAACATCTTTTTCCATAATGGCTTTCGTAAATCGGGGCCATAAGAATTTTGCTCCTGCAGCTTCGGCGGCTTTCCTTTCTTTCCCATACGATGCCGGTTCCTGGATGTCAATTAAGGTTACATCTTTGGCTCCCAGGCGCGCTGCTTCCGCTGCTGCGTCACAGCCAACATTGCCGGCCCCGATGACAACCACTCTTTCCCCGACGCTGGCTTTGCCCGTCTTGCTTTGTCTGAGGAACTCAAGCGCCGAGATTGCTCTTTCGTTGCCCGGGACAGGAATCATCCGCGGTTTCTGCGCACCTACTGCAATTACCGTGAAATCGTACCGCTCTTTGACTTCCGAAAATTCCCTCTTTGTCAAAGGGTGCTTCAGATTGATGTGTGTGAGTTGTTTACTTACCCGGGTCAATTCATGTTCCACGACCTCGTCAGGAATTCTGCTACCGGGAATCATATCAGTAATCTTTCCACCCAAGCGCGCGCGCATTTCGTAAATGACAGGTTCGTGTCCCTTCATCCACAGCTGCCAGGCAACGGAAAGACCCGATGCCCCACCGCCGATCACAGCGATCTTTTTGCCCGTTTTAGGGGCGGGCTCCGGTGGCGTGGCCTTCAAACTGGCCTTGCCAAGCAGGGTAATGTCGACTGCTGGGAGTTTTTCTTTTTGCCGTGTGCAGTTTTCCATACAGAGATTCGGACATAGATAACCGCAAACAGTTGCCGGGAATGGAGTATATGACAGTGCCAGATCCACGGCCTTCTCCATCAATCCTTCACGGATCAGCGCCCAACGCTTTTGCACAGGGATTCCAGTGGGGCATCCCGCCTGACAGGGCGGCAAGTATCTCTCATTTTCCCATACAGGGACAAATCGACGCAGTATGCCGGTTGTGATGACGTCGATGGGGCTTCTATCCAAATCGGAGAGGTCACCAATCAATCCACCGGCTCCCAGTTCCTGATCCCATACTTCTTTGCGGAATTGCCCCATATTTTTTGATGGGCCGCCATGCTTTTCATGAGGCTTGAGCGCAACAAGGAGCTGCCACGCGTTGCGGTCGCTGGTCAGCAGCATATACAACTCTGATCGGCCGATCGTGTCGAGAAATGCCTTCATATTAAACGTCAGCCACTTCCACTCTTCATCATTGGGCAGGGTCAACCTGGCGTCCCCTGAACTATAACCCTTATGGGGTCCTCGGAAAAATATTTTTCCGCCTACCATACCGACGCACGGGCGATAGCCAAGGACATTATCAGCGCGCGGTGTCTCATGTCCGCAGACAATGGCAATGCCGCCAGCCATGAACTCAGCAAAGGAATCGCCAACGCTTCCCAATACCCACAATTCCGGAGGATCGAAGCGGGGGTTATGTTTAGTCATTGTCATGGCCCGTGCCCCTGTATCGCCGGTAATATAAATCTTGCCTTGAGCCATGGCATTTCCCACACCATTGGTTGCATTGCCGCGAACGACGATGTGCGCCCCAGCGTTGAGCCATCCCACGTCATCGGACGCGGGCCCGATAACGTCAATAAACGTATTAGGGAATCCCATTGAGCCGATTCGTTGTCCGGCTGTTCCCAATACCTTGATAAAGACCGGTTTTTCTCCTGCCTTCCAGAGGCGGCCGCCAATCCCTTGCTGGCCATGCGCGATGATTTCAATGGATCGATGACCGTCAGTGACGGCTTTCTGGATGCGTTCCTCCAGGATCCTTGAATCGACCCGAATGCCTTTTTCCATACCGGCAAGAATGATTTTTGTTTTTTTAGGCATGTACACTCCTTATCCCTACACCACATATCTTATGCTGAGACGCTCGGCAGCGTGATGATCGGCAATGCCAATAGCATCAGACATACCAATGGGAAGTGAAGTGGAGCGCCCCAGAGGAGCAACGATTTTTTTCAATTCCGTGTCAAAACTTAAGAATACCTCGACGACTCGTTCGGCGACCTTTTCAGGATCGAGTCGTCGATCCACTCTCGGGTCCTGAGAGGTAATCCCCTTCGGGCAGATGCCGATGTTGCAGATGTTGCAACGATCGCTTTCAGAGCCGAGGCAGCCGGCTGCTGCCTGCATCAAGTGCTTTCCTGTCTGAACGCCACTTGCCCCCAACATGATCAGGGCTGCTGCATTGGCTGCGAGGTTACCGCTCTTGCCAACGCCGCCTGCAGCGAAAAGAGGAATTTCGTTCTGTTTGCCGAGTTTGACAAGGTTGAGGTAAGCATCCCTGAGGTTACTCGCGATGGGATGCCCCATATGATCCATCGATACGTTGTATGCTGCACCGGTGCCGCCGTCTTCGCCGTCAATAGATAAAGCAGCCGCGTATTGATTTCTCGTCAGGTTATTGAGTACCGCCAGCGCAGTGCTTGTTCCGGAAATCTTGGGATATACTGGTACACGGAAACCCCAGCCCATGTACATGGACTGGATCATTTTGGCAACAGATTCCTCGATGGAATATTTTGTCTGATGGGTCGGTGGGCTTGGGAGACTCACGCCAACCGGCACTCCACGAATTGCCGCGATTAGTTTATTAACCTTGTACCACATAAGGAGGCCGCCATCACCCGGTTTAGCTCCCTGACCGTACTTGATTTCTATGGCGCAAGGATCTTCCTTCATCTCAGGCAGAGCGTGGATAATCTCGTCCCAGCCGAAATAGCCGCTGGCAATCTGGAGAATTACATATTTTAAGAATCGAGACCTGAGGAGCCGTGGTGGGCAGCCGCCTTCACCTGTACACATCCGCACAGGCATTCCCAGTTCTTCATTCAGATAGGCCACACCCATTTGCAGCCCCTCCCACATATTAGGGGACAGCGCGCCGAATGACATGCTACCGATGATGAGAGGGTAAATCTCACGAACCGGAGGCGTCCAACCGTTTTCCTGCGTCACGCGGACCATCTCCTCCGGCGGCAGAATGCGCCCGAGGAGAGTCCTCAATTCAAATTCGTGGCGACCCGCATCCAGTGCGGGGTCGGTCAGCATGGAAATGCGTATAAACTTTATTTGATCTAAAATGACTCCGGGAACGTTGCGGCGTCCGCCGCGGCGCCTGGGAACACCGCCCACGTTATTATGGAAGCGCAATTTGTCAATTTCCTCATTGTGAGAGGGTATGATGCAATTGTTGGGGCATACAAGATTGCACATTCCGCAGCCCACGCAGGCGTGGACCGGGTCAGTACGCTGGTCGATACCGTGATAAACAGTAAACAGGTTACTAGGTTTTTCCTCCAGCCCTACGGAGACGCTTATAGCCCGCTTCCTATGGACACCCAACTCAATTGCCCGAACAGGGCAGACTGCCGTACACCTGCCACAGAGGGTGCACTTTTCTTTATCCCATAGGATAATCCAAGGAAGATCTTTTACACTTAGTGTGAATGGTGTAAGGCATCCCACTGGTTCCATATCTCTACCTCCCGTCGTTCCGGGCCGACGATTACTGTGTCATATTTCATTGGTTGAAAATCCCGATTTTTGTCACGGGCTGGTATTGTAGCATCCAGCCCGCACATTTCAGAAGAAAAGGCATACATCCCAGGATGGCCCCCAGCAACTCCCGGCCGCAATTTCTTGCTGTCCTGAACCATGAAAAGGGTCTTGTCTGGCAGACAGCCCATAACGCAGTTGGGCCCGTCGATTATCAAGGGACGACATGCCTGTTTCAGCATGCGCAGCCATTGACCATCGGGGTGCCTTGTCAGCTCCTCGTCCATTAATGGCGTAATAACATGCTTATACATCGAAAGCCCAAGAGCCAGATGATTTACAGTGTAATGCAGTATATGGGTAAATACCTCCGAGTCTGACTGGTATCCGATGTAACCAGGAAAACCCCGCGACGTGAGAAATTCCCTGATGGGGACAAAGGCCGTGTTCTCACCGTTGGTCATGGTAGCCATCCCCTGGATGAAGAAGGGATGGCACGCATAGATATTTATCGCATAGTTTGTATTTTGCCGTCCCTGGGCAAGCATGGCTCGTGCCTGTAGCTCTTTTCGATCAAGCCCCAGATAATCCGCGATTGCCATGGGATCGCCTACTTCTTTAATCATAATAACGTCAGGCCAGAAGCTGAAAATCATCATGGAACCATCTTCTTCTCCCATCCGCCGCAACTGTAGACGGATCATCATCATTCGAAATTGAATCTCCGCCGCGCTGAGATCCTTCCATGCTGGCGGATACTCGTATACGCGAATCAGATAGTAGTCTCGTTTGGGCGTACCTGGAGGCGGCTGTTTTTTGGGGCGAATGGATAGTTCGTGCTTTACCAAAAAGTCGCATTCTGTCATGAATTGGTCCAGTGATTTGACGCCCTCATTGGTAAAAGTTCCAGACAGGATCGGCTCTGTCTTGAAATTTTCAAAATCACCAGCCAGATCGGTCATGAACATTCCCGTACCCGACCCGTCATGCCCTTCCTTCATAACGTCAATGGCACGTAACGCGACCATTGGGGAAAGCGGGTCTGAACTGGTAACAGCAAATAAACGACACATACTTTTTTCCTCTTTATTTATTTACTCCGCGGGGTTTTTAAGTGAATACAGAGCTATTTTAGACCGGTAAAACCTTTCTAATATATCTGAAAAAATAAAGCCTCCACTACACGCATTTTTGTGAAAAGTCAAATGTGTAGTATATAAAAATAAACCATGTGCCTGACAACCATTCTCGCTGAATCGTAAGGAGCTAATATGATTCAACGAAATCGTTAATATATGTTTTGGGAGCAGGGACACGAGAAGATATTAGACATCAAGATCGCATGCCATATCCGCTATTATAATTTATGTCAAAGCTTGAAGAGAAAATACGACAGTACTTTTTACGTATCACTCATGAATTATTATGAATCGCATTATATATTATCTTTTTCTATCGGATGAGCAGTTGCTCCGACTCTTTTTGGACGAAACTGCCAAGGATCAATACCAAACTTCTGAATCTTATACTGGGTGATTCGTTTCGTGGTACCCAGTAATTTTGCTGCCTTGCTCTGATTTCCCCTCGTTTCCTTCAGGGCGTCGATAATGAGCGACCTCTCTTGACTTTCGACGACATTTTTCAATTTTCCCGGTTCTTTCTTCTCACCATCTTTAATTTTAAGTTGCAGAGAGGGAGGGAGATGAATGTTTTCAACGGTATCTCCTGTTGCCACTAAGACAGCCCTCTCCATGCAGTTTTCCAACTCTCTAACATTACCTGGCCATTGATATGCCAAAAATGTTTCCAGTACAGAAGTAGAAATTCTTTTAACCGGCTTGTTGAGTTCTTTAGCATATTTTAGTACAAAGTGATCTGCCAGCATTATTATATCGCTGCCTCGCTCCCGCAGGGTGGGCAGGTAAATAGGGAACACATTGAGCCGGTAATATAAATCGCTGCGAAACCGCCCCGACGTAATATCCTGTTCAAGGTTTCGATTGGTAGCGGCTATTACGCGCACATTGACATTCACTACCCTCGATGAACCTAATAATTGGATCTGTTTATCCTGGAGGACTCGCAATAACTTGACCTGAGCCGCCGCTGACAATTCACCAACCTCATCAAGAACGATTGTTCCACCGTGTGCTTCTTCAAATCGGCCTTTCCTGTTATGTGAGGCTCCCGTGAATGCGCCTTTTTCGTGGCCGAAGAGTTCGCTTTCTATCAGTGTATCCGGCATGGCAGCGCAATTCACATAAACTAGAGGACCATCTTTCCGCGAGCTGTTCAGATGGATTGCCTGCGCAACCAACTCTTTGCCAGTTCCTGTTTCTCCGTTTATCAATACCGTTGTGTTCGTATCTGATACCTGTGCGATAAGCCCGTAAATTTCTTGCATAGCCCTGGAACTGCCGATGATATCAATCGATGGCACTTTAGAACGGCCAAGGATCCTCCTCAAACGACGGTTTTCCTCCTCAAGGGCACGTGTGTGGACAGCCCGGGCAATGAGTTCAGCAACCGCTGAAAGCATAGCAAGCTCACGATCGAGATTATCGACAATACGTGCCACCTTATCTGCAGAGATCACGCCAACGACCCTAGCGTCGTATATAATTGGCACGCATAGAAATGTAAGCTCGGATCTGTTCAGTGAACGTCTTGCACCCGTGCGGTCCAGAAAGTGAGCCTCCTTTCCGAGATTGGCCACGGCCATGGGACGTCCGGTCTGTGCCACTCTTCCGGTAATACCTTCACCAGGTTTATACATGACCTCAAGTCCCTGGATGTTTACATCATGTGCAACATCCAACCACGCCTCCCCTGTCTCTCGGTCGAGAAGCGATATCATGCCGCGCTTCATTCCCAATCGCAGGCTCATCTCCTTTAAGACCTGCTCTAAGTGATCATGTAATTCCTGAGGCTGTGCCAGGATTTTGGCAATCGCATGGAGGGTAGCAAGCTCCTCGTAATTATGTTCGCTTAAGTCCCTAGCGCTGGCCTCGCCCATCTGTGACGGACTTCTTACTTGTTTGGTCATAGAAATTGCAAAACTCCTTCCTCTCCTCTTGCAAAACAAGCTCTACGCAATCATAGAACGTTGCCGTAGACTGTTTGCTCAGTAAAGGGGTTAATGCCAAGACTTAATTCTTAATAGTGACATTCACTGAGCGCTGCACAGTGATTATTTGTTTATTGAAGCATTCATCGCTCATTTGATACAAAATTGCAACCTTTATTTTTATGTTTGTGACAACAATGTGACTAAAATAAGAAATAAAGCGCTTATGATGATTAGTGTAACGCTTTGCGCTGTGGGGGGGTCTATACTTCTTGCCTGAATCCCTTTATAAAGTGCCCAAATGCTTCAGAGAAAATCTAACCACAAAAAATCTCGAGAGTCGTTTGTTTCATTTTGCCCGAGTGTAAGGCCAGATGCAGCAATGTAATTGCCGTGCCAGTAAAGTACAGCCTACCACACTTGAATCTATCCACAATTCTGATGTTCGCAAAAAAGAGGAAGGATGTAGGACTGTAGATTTACCGGGAAGAAAGATATTAAAAAAAATAGTGCCGATGAACTGTGCTCATAATCATGGGGACAGCGATTTGTTTTCTCGTTGGGCAACGGCTTCAATCTCCATCTTTTTCATCATGATCAAAAGGGCCGTGATGGCTGCCTGTGTCATGCCCGGTATCCTTTGCGCTTGCCCGATGGTTGAAGGTTCAATCTTCATCAGCTTCATTCTCAATTCAGTGGAAAGTCCAGGTATGCAGTCGTAATTGATGCTTTTGGGAATTTTCTTCCCCTCAAGCTGTTTCATCCTTGTTACGGCCTCTTGCTGTCGCTTAATGTATCCTTCATATTTGGACTCTATACAGATTTGTTTTTTAACAAAACTGTCTGCGATAGGCTCCCATCCCTCAAAAACCTTCAGATCATCGTAAGATATTTCGCTTCTCTTCAGAAGCTGATATAGTGTAACAGGGTTCTTAATTGGAGGAGTTCCGATTGTCTGAAGGATCTTATTGACCTTCTCATTAGGAAAAATCTTTAGGGCAGAGAGTCGGTGTATTGTGTCGTTTAATTCGTGGACCTTTTGTTGCAGGTGATCGAAGTGATTGTGCGGGATGAGCCCTAAGTCGTATCCCTTCGCCATCAGACGGATCGCAGCATTATCCTCGCGAAGGATCAGACGGTATTCTGCCCGGGATGTAAACATCCTGTACGGTTCATCAACACCCCTTGTGACAAGGTCATCGATCATAACTCCCATATAGGCTTCCGAGCGATCAAGGATGAAAGGGGCTCTTTTCTGTACGGTCAGAGCCGCGTTTATACCGGCCCATAACCCCTGCGCGGCCGCTTCTTCATAACCGGATGTGCCGTTGATTTGGCCAGCCAGATATAATCCCGTAATTGGCTTTGTTTCTAAAGTCTGCCTGAGTTGTGTGGGCTGCACGAAGTCATACTCGATGGCGTATGCCGGGCGCATGACTTCCACGTCCACAAGACCGGGGACGCTGTGGATGATCCTCTCCTGAATATCCTGAGGCATGCTGTTTCCGAGGCCTTTGGCGTAAACCTCTTCTGTTTCCAGACCTTCGAATTCTAGAACTACCGGATGTCTTTCCTTATCGGCGAAACGCATTACCTTGTCTTCGAGAGAAGGGCAGTAGCGCGCGCTTATCCCCTTTATTGTGCCGGAGTAAAGCGGAGACGACATGATGTTTTCCCTGATGAGGCTGTGAGTTTCTCTTGTCGTATATGAAAAATATGAAGGAAGACGTTCTTCGCGCAACTTTTCCGTGGTGAAGGAAAAGGGCTCCGGTTCGGGGTCACTGTCCTGTCTTTCCAGCATCGAAAAATCGATAGTTGACGCACGCAATCTCGGAGGAGTGCCTGTCTTCATACGCCCCATTTCCAAACCCAGAGACCTGAGGGATTCTGCCAGACGAATGGAGGCCATCTCTCCTGCCCTTCCCGCCTGGTAGTTCGCAGTTCCAATATGTATCAAGCCGTTAAGGAATGTTCCTGTTGTGACGACAACAGCCCTGCCGTGATAAAAGACGCCGATATGATCTTCTACACCTATAACCCTGCCATCTTCGACGACAATGCGGTCAATGAGAGTCTGTCTGAGATGGAGGTTCTTTTCCTTTTCCACAATGGCTTTCATGGCGAGACGATAGAGCTGTTTGTCACACTGAAACCGGGTGGATTGAACTGCCGGCCCTTTCGAGGCGTTGAGCAACCGGAAATGTATTGCCGTCTTATCGGCTATCTTCCCCATCTCACCGCCCAGGGCATCGACCTCCTTGACCAACTGGCCCTTGGCAAGGCCGCCGATGGCGGGATTACACGACATCAGGGCCACAGAATCCAGATTGATATTGAACATGAGCGTAGAGCAGCCCATCCGGGCCGCAGCTAAAGCGGCTTCGCAGCCCGCATGACCAGCACCGACGACTATCACATCGTAATTTCTCGACGAATCTTTCATTCTTTTGCCCGAAACACTATTCTGAGAGACTCGAAACCCACTAAAGATCAGTTGTGCGGTACGAGTCATAATTGAAGTATTGCAGTTTTGCACATAATTTAATAATGTCAATTTAAAAATTACAACAAACAAGAGGTCTTCTTGCCCAAGCCATCGCTCTGGAACAACACAAAAAGATATTATGATCTGAAGAGTTTCTGGCTGAACCGTTTCGGGTGCAAGGTTTACAAGCTCCAAATTGATGCGGGATTCACTTGTCCCAATCGTGATGGTACGGTATCCCACGGAGGATGCATATACTGCGATGGTCGAGGTTCACGACTGCGGCAGATTGGTCCCCTTCCCTCGGTCGCAGAGCAGATCCGCCGGGGCAAGGAATATTATAGAAAAAACAGAAATGCGGGAAAGTTCATCGCTTATTTCCAGACATTCACTAATACATATGCACCAGTTGAAAAACTGAAAAAACTTTATGACGAAGCGCTGGCAGAAGAGGACATTATCGGTATGTCTATTGGTACCCGTCCGGATTGCATACCCGACGTCATAATTGACCTTCTTCAAGGCTATGCAATGAAAAGTCACATGTGGCTCGAATTGGGTCTTCAGTCGATACATGATAGGACCCTGCGGCTTATCAACAGGGGACACTCTGCGGCGACCTTCCTTGATGCTTTGCACAGGCTTTCAGGAACTAATATCCATATTTGCACGCATATTATTGTTGGTTTACCGGGTGAAACTCGGGAGGATATCCTGGAAACTGCAAGGGCGATTGCAGCGCTCCCAATTCATGGGATCAAGATACATTCACTCCTGGCCCTCAGAGGGACTGATGTCGGTGATCTTTATGAAAAGGGAGAAATCACCATGTTCAGCAGGGACGATTATGTAAGGACAGTGAGCGACATTCTGGAAATTCTGCCGCCGGAGATGGTCATTCAACGGCTGACTGCTGATGGTTACGGGGATATATTTCTTGGGCCCAAGTGGGCTGCCAACAAGATGGAAGTCTTGAATGCAATAGACAAGGAATTTAAAAGAAGGGATACATATCAAGGGATAAATTGCATAAGACATATCTGACCTGCTGAGGGTACGGGCAATGAGCGGGCAACTCTGGATGTTGCGGCATATGTATTGCGTCTTTGGAGAAAATTTGATTTACTACAGCATTAATATTATAAAAAAAAGTTTTTGACAATTGTCTGAGGGAAGAGGTTTATAGGTAGAATATAATGATAGGAATCATTGATTATCGAGCCGGGAATCTGACCAGCGTAGAGCGGGCTCTCCGTTATTTAGGAGAGCCTTGCCGGGTCAGTGATGATCCCAAGGTACTTGAGCAGGCCAGTCGCGTAATCTTCCCAGGTGTCGGTGCCGCCGGTGAGGCGATGGTGAATCTGCGACAAACACATCTGGACCGGTGGATATATGAATGGGTGGGCGAAGGGAAGCCCGTTCTGGGCATTTGTCTCGGTACGCAGGTTATTTTCGAGTACAGCGAAGAGAATGATACGAAATGCCTCGGAATTATCCCAGGAACCGTCAAGCGATTCCCAAATAATCTACAGGAAGACTGTATGCCCCTGAAGATTCCTCATATGGGATGGAACCATGTAGCCTTTCAAAAGGATCACCCCGTTTTTCGTGATATTACCGATGAAGCCCAATTCTATTTCGTCCACTCCTATTATCCGGCTCCCGCTGATGACCGGTTGGTTATCGGGTGGACCGATTATGGACAGCTTTTCTGCGCTGCTTTGGCCCGTAGAAATTTAGTGGCCGTTCAATTTCATCCGGAAAAAAGCGGAAGGCCCGGACTCCAGATACTGGCCAATTTCTGCCGGTGGGGAGGCGAAGATGCTTAGCAAGCGGATCATACCCTGCCTGGACGTGCGTGACGGAAAACTCACAAAGGGTATTAAATTCAAGGGGAACATCGACATCGGGGATCCCGTCGAAGCGGCGCGTGAGTACTATGAACAGGGCGCTGATGAGATTGTCTTTTATGACATTACTGCATCATCTGATGAGCGAGACATCATGATAGACGTTGTAAAGCGAGTTGCGGAAACAATTTTTATTCCCTTCTCGGTTGGTGGTGGCATACGTACTGTTGAAGACATGCGACGTGTAATTCTTGCGGGAGCCGAAAAAATCAGCATCAATTCTGAAGCAGTGAAAAATCCAGCCCTGATATCTGAAGGCGCTAAGGCCTTTGGCAGTCAGTGTGTGGTACTGGGCATGGATGTCAAAAAGGTGGAAACGAGTGTCAAGATACCTTCAGGCTATGAAATAGTTATCCATGGGGGGAGAGTATTCACCGGAGTCGATGCCTTATGGTGGGCCAAAGAGGCAGAAAATCTGGGAGCAGGTGAGATTTGCCTGAATTCCATCGATACCGATGGTACGCAGGAAGGGTACGAAATCAAACTTACGCATCTCATATCCACGAATGTTAGCATACCAGTCATCGCCTCAGGAGGGGCCGGCAAACCTGAACATCTCAAGGATGTCCTCACCCGCGGGAAAGCCGATGCAGCCCTGATTGCGTCGATGGTTCATTATCGGTACTATACAATCTTGGAGATCAAAAAGTACTTGCAAGGCAGCGGTGTAAGAACGAGGCTGAGATGGTGATATTCGAATGTGATTCATCGCACTTGATTATTTTTTTTGATGATATTATATTAATAAAATAGAGTTTGATTCAACCCAGGGAGGCAAAATAAGGTGGACAAGAAAAGATACGAACTGAATGTTCAGTTGGCTCAAATGTTAAAAGGAGGCGTCATCATGGACGTCACCAATGTGGAACAGGCCATGATAGCCGAAGAAGCTGGCGCCGTTGCGGTAATGGCCCTGGAACGAGTGCCAGCGGATATCCGCAAACAGGGGGGTGTCGCCCGGATGTCTGACCCTGCCATAATTCTCGAGATTAAAAAGGCCGTTTCCATACCCGTCATGGCGAAGGCAAGGATTGGTCATTTTGTTGAAGCCCAGATCCTGGAATCTCTCAAAATCGACTATATCGATGAAAGTGAGGTGTTAACCCCGGCCGACGAAGAGAATCACATTGACAAGACGAAGTTTTCTATTCCTTTCGTTTGTGGCTGCCGTAACCTGGGAGAAGCGTTGCGCCGCATTGCCGAAGGCGCCGCAATGATTCGCACCAAAGGCGAAGCAGGAACGGGAAATGTCGTCGAAGCGGTGCGCCACATTCGTACTGTGAACCGTGAAATAAGACAGCTGATCGGCATGCCCGTCGAAGAGGTTACCGGTTATGCGAAGGCAAACGGCATGCCTTATGAACTTGCCCTGCAAGTGAGAGAACTGGAACGATTGCCTGTAGTTAATTTCGCTGCGGGAGGCATTGCAACCCCTGCTGATGCAGCGTTGATGATGCAGCTGGGATGCGATGGAATTTTTGTGGGTTCCGGAATATTCAAGTCGGAAAATCCGGCGTTACGCGCCCGGGCGATTGTCAAAGCGACGGCCTATTACAATGATCCTGCCAAAGTGATGGAAGCCTCCATGGATCTCGGAGAGGCAATGCAGGGGCTTGAGATAGCCGAGATTCCGGAAGGGCAGTTATTAGCCGGACGGGGATGGTAACAAAATGATCGGTGTTCTTAATCTTCAAGGTGGAGTTGTCGAACATCTCGATCATCTGGAGCGTTTAGATATTCCTTGCATGCCCGTGAAAGACCCCGCTGATTTTCGCAAGATTTGCGGTCTTATAATCCCCGGGGGGGAGAGTACGTGCATGTCCCGGTTGATGCGTATCTTCGGCATTGAAGAGGTCATACTGCGCGAATTCAAGCGGGGAATGAAAATCTGGGGGACATGTGCTGGCACAATTCTCCTCGCAAACTCCATAGTCGGCGAGCCGGCGTATCTCCGTCTGATCGATATCGAGATAGAACGCAACAGTTTTGGGAGTCAGCTTGACAGTTTTGTATCTAATGCCTGCATTCCCCAGGTTGCGCCACACTTGTTGCCACTCACCTTCATCCGTGCACCCAAAATCACGCGGGCAGGTAAGGATGTGAACGTATTACTCCGGATGGAAGACTATATTGCTGCAGCGGAAAGTTCGAATGTCCTGGTCACGGTTTTTCATCCTGAACTGACCGGATGTATTGCCTTTCACCGCTACTTCGCGAAAAAATGCGGTTTCGATTCTCTTGACCATGAGAGGATTCCTGCCATAGATCCTGCCTGGAACAACAAGAGCTGGACTCGTCAAGCGCGAATTACGAGACACTGAAGCAAGCTTCTCGCTTGATCTGCGTTAAGTCCTCGTCTCTCAACTAATTTATACAGCTGCAAATTTGCGTGTTTGCTTCTTCAAGTGACTTATACGGCGGCGCAGAATATCTATTAGTTTTCTGTTTTTTGAAGCCTGAGCTGCCTTTCTTGCTTCTTTAAGTTGTTTTATCTTTCCTTTTATCTCGCTCTTGCTCAATTTTATCTTAGCTACGACCTTTTTCTTTATCTTAGCAGGTCCCTCATCCTTGATGCCTCTTGCTTCCTTGATACAAGCTATAAGTTCCGCCTTTTTCATATCGTGGACTGCTACGGCTCGCGGAATTTCCAGAGCTATTGTTCTCAGTTCCTTGACCGTCATTTTCTCCAACGACTTTTCTTCCTTCTTATGCTCTTTCTTCGTTGTCTCCTCTACCATTACTCTCCTCCCATACTTCCGTATTTTCATTTAGTGAGCAGCAGTTTATGCGTACTGTATAATTTTCGCGTTTCCTCCGGGGCGCCACCGAAATCTTGGCTATAAAAGACTTGTTTGAAATATTTCAGGCTATGCCTAATTCTTGATGAGCTGGATTCTTTCCTCCACGTGAGCCGCTTTATCCGGTTTATTATTCGTTACGTAAAAAGACTGAAGCTTGCTCAGATAGGCCAGGAGGGCCTTTTTCCACCCATTCTCCGATGCAATATCGCTGGCAAGTTTCAAATCTATTTCATCAACTTTATTTTTTTGGACAAGGAGGCCAATTGCAATTAGTTTTGACAGGGGGTTGTCCATTTTCGAAATTTCATCAGCAATGTCATCCTTTTTGCGGCTTCTAATTGCCTTCAAGAAACCCTCATATTGCTGTGGCAGCAGCTTCTCATCGACGTTATCGAAGGCACCTTTCAAGAAATTATAAAAGTTCCTGTTCTGCAAAACCGGTTCGGCGGCTTCTATCCTCCGATATTCGCTGTCATCAAATGCCTCGAGGACGGCTACCTGTACAGCGTATTTTGTGAGATACGCCCTTGCAAGAATATCCAGATCACCGCTGCTTTTTATCTCATCAACGGCTTTATCAAAGTATGCTTCTGCAAGTCGCTCCTTGCCGCTCAAGTAGTTCTTCTTATAGTTGTCGAGTTGATTAAAGGAGGCATCTGTCCAGTCGGGCACTGGCTTTGACGAGCCGCAGCCAACAAGCAGGAAACTGAACATCATGAGGCAGATTATTTTTCTCATGGGAGTTTTATTACTTCCGGGTGTTTCTTAAAAGGGATTTTTTTATCAATCTCTTTGACCATATTGCCGATCGTGTTGACGGTTGTATCGATTTCGGCTCTCAATACTTTTAGATCTTTTGTCGATTCGGCTGTATCAGCACTGATCTTTACAACATTATCGACGGCCGCATTCATTTTTTGGAGTTTTACAATTACGTCTTTGAGGATCGTCCTGACTAAGGGCAGGACACCGTCTTGGCCGTACATCTGATCATCCGCCTTCACAAGGATATCTCTAACCTTCTTGAGAGACTCATTGACTGACTGAACGCTCTCTTTGGATCCTACGGCCATCTCGAGGAGCGTGTCTTTTTTCGCCAGGTTTTCCGTCAGTCTTTCCGAGTGTCTTAGGATTTTATTCACATCTCCCTGAGGGTCAGCAAGGTTCGCCGTAATGCTTTCGATGTGCGCAACCACCTTATCTATCTTGTCCAGGGTTGGCTGAACCCTTTTTATCGTTTCATTGATATCACTGACCATCGTCATCTCGGGCATTGCTTTTAGCGACAAAGGGGGGCTATTCAAATTCTCCGTAGTGACGATAAGGCGAGCAGAACCTATAAGCGGCTTATAGAGGCTGAATTTGCTATCTGATCTGATCCATTTTACATGTTGTTCGGGGATCCGTATTTTTATGACCAGTGTTCCGTCATCATTTAATTCTAATGCTTCCACCTTGCCAATCTTAAATCCGGAAAAAACGACCGGCATCCCCTCTGTGAGGTCCTCACCGGATTTCGATGAGAGCGTATAAATATATTCTTTCGTGAAGAAACCTTTGCTGTAAGCTAGATAAGCTATGGACGTGACGATCAATAATGATGTTAGTACTACAAACAAACCAACTTTGAATTCAACTCTTTTAAGCATGGTATTCTCGCAGGTAACTTCAAAGCTCACTAAAGAAGGACTGCTCAGAAGAAAGTCAAGACGCGATGCTCATCCTTCCTTCAACTTACCAAATCATCAAACGGGAATCATCCCATATCTATCTTTGGACCACAGATAATCAAATATATGGCATTCTTTAAATGAATCATCAACAACTTTCAAAGCATCATATATAAATCGATCATCCTGGACGTCTGGTATAATAGTAAAAGGTCTATCAATAGCAACAATAGAGTTTCTAACCATGGCGGCCCGTAAGAGCATCACATAAAATCGCTCTTTATTGGTCAGGTCAGGATTTCGCTTATTAGAAATATGATCCAAACTATATCTTGTAAGATAGCTGAGAACTAGCTTTTGTGCTTTATCTGCGGATAAATTCTCATGATACTGCTTGATGAGAGCGATATTAACCCAAACATCTAGGTTCGAGATGAGCGGCACATCCAGCGAAACTAGCCCCAGATTTTTCTTATGTTTCTCGGTGAAGTCATTCAGTTCCTTGTCAAGGGTGACTTCATCTTCAAACAGCCTCAAATGAAGATTAGAATTAATGACAACACCTCAATGAAAATAATTGCGATAAAGACATCGACCATGCCATTAAGAACAGATATCGGTATACTCGTGAGATCATTTGTGGCACGCAGACCGAAACGTATAGGGATTAATGTAATAAAGAAGCCGAATGTACAGCATTTTACAAGTGATATTACTATATCATAAAAATTTGCTGAACTTAATAAAACATTTGAATAAGATTGCAAACTCAATCCGAAAAGCAGTTTTGAAAATAACAGGCCGCTTGTCAAAACCAGGATAGAAAAAAGAGCACTCAGTAAAACAACGGATAAAATGCCATTTATGACCCTCGGTAAAAAGAGGTAATCGACCGCTTTGATATTGAATTTATCTAGCGTGTTTAATTCTTTATTAACCTTCATCACCGCAATTTCAGCATTTATGGCAGAACTGGAACGGAGGGCAATCAAGAGCACAGTAACAAAGGGCGCCAATTCCGTAACAACTAAATCCATGAGTATCCGACCCATGTGTTCGGCAAGGCCTAGGTTTTTTATGATTTGAAGAACAATACCCATAAGGAGAGTGCCGAATATGATAGAAATGCCTATGAACAGAGGTAGTATCTGTACAGAAGTAAAATATATCTGGTGAATGAGGACCTGCCTCGTTGCGCTGTTGTATGAGTTCTTGTTAAACATCTTCAGAATGATAGTGAAGGCGAAAGAAAGGATATCGCGGAATGTTCTAGTTACATTTATTGTCGTTGTGCCAATTCTTGCTATGGCATTAATCATAATACCCTCGTAAGAACATGACGGCGGTGGTAAACTCGAACAAGTATATTTTGCAAATCGCTGGTAATCATAGGACCGTTTATCTTGACTGATTGAATGAGCTTCTATTCACAATAGACCTGCCTGCGAACAAGCTTTGTGTAAGGTCAGTAAAGATAGTGTGATAGATTCGCAACGCTCTCAATATAATTGCAAAGAATGGTAACATAATGTAAATGGAAGCGCAAATACTTGCTCTCCCAAAAAATCAAAATCACAAGGCACTATGTGATTGTGTATATACTGTTTCTGTTTATAATAGGCAGAGAAGTATGATCAGAAAAAATAATCTAGGAGATGAACTATGAAAATCATTCGCTTCCTTTCAGATGAAAACTATGAATTGTGCGGACTATATGAACCGGAACTCGAGGACCAGGCCCTGGTGATCCGGGGAGATCTGTTCGGGGATTTTGAAGTCACATCAAAATTAGCAGGAATCGGGAGCATTCTTCCTCCCGTTTATCCCTGCAACATCCTGGCACTGGGACTAAATTACAGGCAACATGCCGATGAAACGAGCGTATCTTATCCCGAAATACCAATCCTATTCCTCAAAGCGACAACAAGTGTAATCGGACATATGTCACCGATCCTCCTTCCTGAAGCAGGTCCCGCAAATGTGGATTACGAGGCGGAGCTCGCAGTCGTTATAGGAAAGAAGGTCAAGAATGTCTCCCGTTCCGAAGCAATGGACTCCATTTTGGGCTATACCTGTGCTAACGATGTGAGCGCCCGGGACTGGCAAATCGAAAAGCAGAAAAAGCAATGGGCAAGGGGAAAGAGCTTTGATACTTTCTGCCCCTTAGGACCCTATCTGGTCACAAGAGATGAAATTCCGGATCCCCAGGATCTCCGTATCCGCACCGTATTGAACGGAAAAACTGTTCAAGATTCAAGCACTTATGATATGATTTTTGACGTTCCTGCGATCATCAGCGATCTTTCGAGGTCTATGACGCTGCCGCCCGGCACGGTAATCTTGACTGGTACGCCGGAAGGCGTGGGCTTTGCCAGACAACCTGCCATATACCTTCAAGATGGTGATATTGTGACTATAGAAATAGAAAGAATTGGTCAATTGACTAATCCTGTGAAGCGTGAAGGTCAAAGAAATAATGTAACCTTACATAGCAAGGAAGTTCAGAAGTCGCTGAAACTCTCGGATTAAAGGTCAAGAAAAATTTCATAGCTTATTGACAAAAAAAAAGAGCCGTATATTATAATATAATAAGAAATGATATGATCAGGTGAATCATCTCCAATGGGTTGCGAAATCTTGAACGCAGAGATATTTTGTAAAGATCTATTCTAGTCCCCGCTGAGTTTTTCTCCGTCTTGATAAGGGCGCGGGGTTCGAGACGAAGTCGATTGAATGTTGCGATAGCCGTTACAATTATTCGAGGTTGGGAAATTGAAGAGTCTTGGTATTTGTATAGGTGCATCAACATTATCAGCAGTCGGCATTACCAGGGACGAGAATAATCACATCCATAAGACATCCATAAGTGTCAACCCTCACAATGGCAATCCTAGAGAGGCGCTGCTTGAAACGCTTGCAAATTTAGATTCGGGCGCTTATGACAGAATTGCCATAACGGGCAGAAAATTCAGGCACTCAGTAAATCTTTCATCTATTTCCGAACCGGAGGCTGTCGAATCTGCACTTTATCAATTCAATGGCAACCGACAGAACCTCAATGCCGTCATAAGCGCCGGAGGGGAAACCTTTATGGTCTACGTCTTGGGAAAAGACGGAAGAATCTGCTCGGTTCAGACCGGGAATAAATGTGCATCAGGGACAGGGGAATTTTTCCTCCAACAACTCAGAAGAATTGGTATGTCGTTAAATGAGGCAACCAATTTTACGAACAAAGAAAGACCTTATAAGGTATCAGGGCGCTGCAGCGTATTCTGCAAGAGTGACTGCACGCATGCGACAAACAAAGGTGTGCCGAAAGGGAGGATTGCTGCCGGGCTGTGCAAGATGATGGCCGGCAAGATCATTGAAATAATTAAACAAATTCCCAGAAACGACATCATGATTATCGGGGGGACTGCGCAAAATCCGGTTATGATCGACTATCTTAAAGAAGAGATCAGAAATCTGATCGTTCCGGAAGAGGCCCCCTACTTCGAAGCCTTGGGCTCGGCTTTATGGGCTCTCAATCACGAAACCATAAAATTGCCAGAAAGGGAAAACATCTTCAAAAGAGGCAGAGATTCCTTCTCGTTACTGCCTCCCCTTAGCAGTGCTGCCGCTATGGTCGATTTCAAAACGGCAGAGAAGGGGATAGCGCAGGGAAACGACGTCTGCGTTATCGGCCTCGACGTGGGATCAACGACTACGAAAGCGATCATCCTCAGATTGAATGATGATAAAGTTCTGGCCTCCGTGTATCTGCGGACTCAAGGAAATCCTGTTCAGGCCTCAAAAGAATGCTATGCGAATCTCTATGACCAGCTTAGTGAATTTGGAGAAACAATAAGAATTGTTGGATTGGGTGTAACAGGCTCGGGCAGGCAAATAGCAGGATTACATGCCATGACGGGCGGCATCGTAAATGAAATTATCGCCCATGCTACAGGGGCATTATTCTTCGATAAGACAGTGGACACAATCTTCGAGATTGGCGGGCAGGATGCCAAATACACATATATAAAAAATGGTGTACCATCAGACTATGCCATGAATGACGCCTGCAGTGCCGGTACGGGGTCATTCCTCGAGGAAGCTGCGAAAGAAACGATGGGTCTGGAAATGGAGTCCATCGGAGGCATGGCAATAAAGGGACAGGAGCCTCCAAACTTCAATGATCAATGCGCGGCTTTCATCAGCAGCGATATAAAAAATGCCTCTCACGAGGGCATGACGAGCGAAGATATTGTTGCCGGTCTCGTGTATTCCATCTGCATGAACTATGATAACCGGGTCAAGGGAAACAGGCCCGTAGGCAACAATATATTTATGCAGGGCGGTGTCTGTTACAACCATGCGGTGCCCATGGCCATGGCGGCTCTGACTGGAAAGCGGATCGTCGTTCCGCCGGAAGCAGGACTGATGGGGGCCTTCGGCGTTGCCCTAGAAATAAAACATATGCTTGAAAGGGGTCTCCTTAAGGAAAAAAAATTCTCTCTCAAAGAACTAAGGGATAGAACAATTGAACACGGAGAACCGTTCACTTGTAATGGGGGGAAGGGGAAATGTGATCGTAAATGTGAAATCGCGAGGATCAGGATAGAAGGGAAGACATATCCCTTCGGTGGCGCCTGCAACAGGTGGTATAATCAACGTTTTAATATTCAGTTTGATACTGAAAAACTGAATATTGTCAAGATGCATGAGGATCTTGTTTTTCAAAAGTACGTTCCTCAAACCGAGGAATTGGGTGTCAAAGAGAATTCGAAAACGGTAGGCATTAATAAATCCTTCCTGGTAAATTCTTATTATCCACTGTACTACAATTTCTTTTCGCGGCTTGGCTTTCGCGTGTTGCTTCCGGACATTTCGGAACAGGAAGGTGTCGACCGTCAAAGAGCGCCGTTTTGCTACCCTGCGGAAATTTCGCATGGCTACCTTCTAAATCTATTGAGAAAGAAACCGGATTATCTTTTTCTTCCCCAGGTGAAGGGGGCATACATGGAAGGCGGTTGCAAACAAAGTATAACATGCCCCCTGTTGCAGGGAGAACCTTATTATCTCTCAAGCTCCTTTAAAGACTCGGAAGTATTAATAAATTTAAGGAGAGAGGAAAAGGTAATGACGCCGGTCATTGACTTCTCCGCGGGATATGAGAAGGCTGAACATGCCTTTGTATCTATGGCAGGGACGCTAGGTCGTGGCAAGAATCTCGCCCGCAGGGCATTCTCTGAGGCATTAGCAGCCCAGAAGTCCATGCAGAGGGAGATGAAGGAAGCCGGTTTGAGATTTTTGCGTGACCTCGAGAAGAATCCTGATCGGTCAGCGGTGGTTATTTTTGGCAGATCTTACAATGCGTTTGTGCCGGAGGCAAATATGGGGATACCTCATAAATTCGCCTCTAGGGGCGTGCCTGTGGTCCCATTTGATTTCCTTCCTTTGCATGAGGAGGCTATCGACGATAAAATGTATTGGTCAACAGGACAGTCGATCCTCAAAGGGACAAATTTCGTAGAAAGACATCCTCAACTTTTTGCATGCTATGTCACCAATTTCTCCTGCGGTCCGGACTCTTTTCTCGGAGGATATTTTCGTCATATCATGAGGGGAAAGCCTTTCTTGATGCTCGAATTGGACTCTCATGTAGCCGATGCAGGTCTGGAAACGAGGATTGAGGCATTTATGGATATCATTAAGAACCACAGGGAACTGAAAAAGGTCCGTAATGATACCTCTGCCCCATATGATTCTTTGCCGCGGGCAGCACATTTTGATCACAGGAAACAGGAGTTCATCGATTCCAAGGAGAGGGTGTACCCGTTTCATCATCCCCGGGTACATCTCATTTTCCCGTCTATGGGGAGATTCCTGAATGATGCTACATCCGCTGTGTTCAGATCGATAGGAATCCACGCATCTGTCCTTCCACCCGCAGATGACGAAGTTCTTAAACTCGGAAGGGGAAACACAAGCTGTAAGGAATGTCTGCCTCTCTTGCTTACCGTAGGCAGTCTGCTGAAATACTTGAAGGACAGGGGAAAAACTGAAGAGCTGTTGGTTTATTTTATGCCGACGGCTTCAGGTCCCTGCCGGTTTGGTCAATACTCTCCCTTTATCAGCCAGCTTATTGCCCGCAACGGGATTGAAGATGTCGCCTTATTTTCACTTCAGGCCGAAAACAGTTATACGGAAACCGGAGGCAATGAATTTACCTTGAAACTTTGGTCATGTCTGGTTGTTGCTGATATTATACAGGATATTTATTCAGTTCTTCTTACAAACGCTGTGGATAAAGACTCAGCCCTGGAAATATATAATCAAGAGACCAAGAAGCTCATTGACGTCTTTGAACATTCACCCAATTTTAGGGACATTCAAAGAATCCTGAAGACAGTGGCCGATAACTTTCGACGGATACCTGTAAAAAGGCACGTGCATGATACTCCCGCAATTCTGCTCACGGGGGAGATCTTTGTTCGCCATGATGATCTGTCTCGGCAATTCCTTGTGGAGAAGCTGGCTGAGCATGGGTTTGCAACCAAAGTCTCCAGTGTCATCGAATGGGTCTATTACACTGACTGGTGTTTCGAAAAAGGCTTGTCCGCGGCCGCTCCCAACTTCCGGGAACGACTTTCCCTCTTGCTGAGATCGGCATGGATGAGAAACTATGAAAAGACATTCAAGAAAATTATGGAGCGATCAGGTTTGTATGCATATAAGCTGGATGATGTTGACCATCTGATACGTGAGAGTCGGCATTTGATCAATCCGGAGCTGACAGGAGAGGCCGTGTTGACAATTGGGGCGGCAGTAACAGAGATCCTCCACCGGTACTGTGGAGTTATCGCAATCGGACCCTTTGGCTGTATGCCCAATCGTCTGTCAGAGGCCATCCTGTCGAGGGAGATGGGCACGGAACTTCCTTTTCTCGCTATTGAGAGCGATGGGAACCTTTTTCCGCAAGTCATCACGGCGAAACTTGAGGTGTTTATGTTGCAGGCGTTGAGGTTACACGAGCAAATGTCGAAGGTAGACAGCAAGGGTGACGCCTGAATCGATCTCTGCTTCAGCTATATTTGACTGTCTCATGAGTGAATGAAAAACAATGGTATTTTGCAGATAGATATGCTAATTGCGCACAAATATTTCAACGTATTGGGTTTCAACCCTAAGGAGGTCAATTAGTAAGAGATGGAAAATAAGAACAGAAAAACCTTTATCATGTTTCTGCTTGCTTTTCTGATAGGTTTTTTTATCATTTCTCTTATAGAGGTATTGAGGTCATCTTTTGTTCCCGTCGGTTCTGACGTTCAGACAGTGTCGGCGGTTTCGACACCGGAAAGCCCGCGCACGCCTTTTTCATTTGCTGATTTGGCGGAGAGAGTAAAGCCTGCTGTCGTAAATATCAGTACAACCAAAACGGTTCGAAGTGGTCGTGGAGGCCCATTCAGGACGCCTTTTGACAGATATTTCTGGGGCGATGATTTCTTTGAAAGATTTTTCGGTGATATACCCCAGAGGGAATTCAAGCAGAGAAGCCTTGGGTCCGGTTTTATAATCAGTCATGATGGCTACATCTTTACCAACAATCACGTAGTGGAGCAGGCTGACAAGATACTAGTCAAGCTGTCGACGGGAAAAGAGTACGAGGCGAAGGTGATAGGCAAGGATGCAAAGACGGACCTTGCCCTCATAAAGATTAAACAGAGCGAAAGCCTCCCCGTAGCTGAAATAGGAGATTCCGACAAGATGCGTGTGGGCGACTGGGTCTTAGCCATCGGCAATCCCTTCGGCCTTGAACAGACAGTAACTGCCGGCATAGTCAGCGCCAAGGGCAGGGTGATAGGGGCGGGTCCGTACGATAATTTCATTCAGACTGATGCCTCCATCAATCCCGGCAACAGCGGCGGGCCGCTATTCAACATGGAGGGGAAGGTAATAGGCATCAATACGGCAATCGTGGTCCAGGGACAGGGCATCGGATTTGCCATACCGGTAAATATGGCAAAGACCATACTGCCTGACTTAAAATCGAAAGGAAAAGTCACCCGCGGCTGGCTGGGTATTTCTGTCCAGGATGTGACTGAAGATATAGCCAAGAATCTCAAACTTAAAGATAATAGCGGTGCACTGATATCTGAAGTGTTTAAAGGGGACCCTGCCGACAAGGGTGGACTGAAAGCGGGAGATCTCATAACAGAGGTGAACGGCAAGAGAATAAAAGATACCCACGAGTTGCTGCTCACTATCGCCTCTTTCCGTGTCGGTGATAAAATTGAGGTCAAAGCCTTGAGGGATGGGGAGGAGAAGACCTTTCACATTGTCGTTACGGAGCGGAAGGACCAACCTGAGGTTGCCTCCGCGAGAGAATCGAGGGAAAACTTCGGCATGACGGTACAGGATATAACACCGGAAATCGCCCAATATCTTGGGATTGCCGGGACGGGCGGTGTAGTTGTAGTGGATGTCAAAGACGGGAGCTCTGCTGATGAAAAAGGTATCCAGCCCCAGGACATCATTCTGGAAATCAATAAAGTGAAGATTTCCTCCATGAAAGACTACGTGCGGGAAATATCGAAAAAGAGTGCGAAGAAAAGCCTACTTCTCTTGATCAGACGGGGTAACTCGACTTTCTTTGTCAGCCTGCGCAAATAGTCAGCGCCCTCGTATGAAAGACAATACCGGATTCCTGTATGAAACGGGGCCATTATCTTCTTGCGATCTACAAAACGCTGAACGCCCACTTTGGTGACCTCAACTGGTGGCCGGGTAATTCCCCTTTCGAAGTTATAGTCGGGGCGATATTGACCCAGAACACGGCTTGGCGAAATGTGGAAATGGCCATAGCCAGGCTGAAATCAGAAGGGGTTCTGCACCCCACTGGGATTTTGCAGATAGACGATTCGATACTTGCCGATCTCATCAAACCGTCGGGATATTACAATATCAAGGCCAAGAGACTAAAATCGTTTATACGATTTTTATATGACGGGTATGAAGGCAAACTGGACAATATGTTTGCCGAAGACCTCTGGTGCCTGAGAGCAAAGTTGATCGCGGTCAAGGGCATTGGTGAGGAAACAGCCGACAGCATCCTGCTCTATGCGGGAGAGAAGCCCATATTTGTTGTCGATACCTATACCAGAAGGATTTTACAGAGGCATGATATAATCCGCAGCGATGCGACGTACAAAGAAATTCAGAATCTTTTTATGACCCACCTTCCGCATAGCGTCCCTCTGTATAATCAGTATCACGCCCTCTTCGTTAACACGGGAAAACATTTTTGCACCCGAATGCCTCGTTGTGAAGGCTGTCCACTCCAGTCACAGGTATATTGAACAAAGCAGGTCTCTATGCCTAACTTCTACGACTATACGGGCATTATCCACAACCACTCAGTCTACTCGTTTGATGGACGGGTTCCCATAGCAGAAATTCTAGAGGCGGCGAGGATCAACTGCATTGATTTTGTCATGCTAACCGACCACTCTTCCTTGCGGGCGAGGGAAGAGGGATTCGAAGGTTGGCACGGTGACACTCTGCTCATCGTTGGTCAGGAAATTGCCCCACGTTTCAACCATTACCTTGCCTTCCAGATTGATGCGCCTGTGATTGTCCCCGAGGATGAACCAGATATGGATCCCCAGATTTACGTGGATGAGGTTCGGGCAAAGGGAGGAATGGGGTTTATTGCCCACCCGGATCATGAGGGAACGGAATTGTTTCACGTGAAACATTACCCCTGGCTAGACTGGAAGGTAACAGGTTATACAGGTATAGGGATATGGGACTTCATGACGGACTGGCAGAGCACCTTGAGAGGATATACCCGGTCCATATTAAGCTTTCTCTTCCCTGCCTTTTTCCTCACAGGGCCGAGAAAGAAAACCCTGGAACGCTGGGATCTGCTGAACAGAAGCTCCAGAGTAGTGGGAATAGGCGAACTCGACAATCATGATACCCTTCGGCGGGTGCTGGGATTCAATCTGTCTGTTTTCCCCTTTGCGAAGGCATTCAAATTTGTGAGGACCCACGTGATCACCGAAAGACCTTTGGTCAAAGATCATGTGAAGGACATTGCATCGCTTCTTTCTGCCCTAAAACACGGAAGGGCGTATGTTTCGGAGGAGTATTTCCGCGAATCCAAGGGATTCTCTTTTGTTTTTACGGATAACAACCTGAGTGCCTACATGGGTGATGACTTTATTCTTCATGATGAGGCTTGCCTCACAGCAACACTCCCTGCGACTGCAAAGATCCGCATCATCAAAGACGGCACCGTGATCATGGAAGAGATCGGTCAGGATCTGACGTGTAGCATCAGCCAACCGGGCATATATAGAGTGGAAGCCTACTTCAAAGTCCTTGGCAAATACCTGCCATGGATATTCTCGAACCCTATTTATGTGAAGAAAGCTTAAGAACGGCTTATATGATCAAATACCTCTCACGCTTCGCATTGAAATTCGGACTCATTCCCTTTGCCTATTATCTTGTCCGACTATATCTTTCGTCAATTAGGATCAAGGCTGTAAATGAGGAGATGACCCTGCAATACCTGAAAAGTGGCCAGAGGATGATCGTTGCGATCTGGCATCAGCGAATTATTCCCGTCTTGGGTTATGCAAGAAAATTTAGTGTCTATGCGCCATCCGCTATGATCAGCCAGAGCCGTGATGGTGATATAATAGCCGGGGTAGCCAGCCTTCTCAACGTCAGGCCAATAAGGGGATCGAGTTCCCGGGGTGGCAAGGAGGCCCTTGCCGATATGATTGCGGATTTAGCAAAAAATCAGATGGCCGTGCACGCTCTTGACGGACCGCGAGGACCGAGAGGAATTGTGAAGCCGGGACTTATTGTGATGGCGCAGTCCACCGGCGTACCAATCGTTCCTGTCTATATCTCAGTTGACCGGGCTTGGGTGTTGAATAGCTGGGATCGCACTCTGATTCCCAAACCTTTCAGTACAGTCATCGTCCGCTGGGATAAACCCATATCTGTTCGGGAGCATCTGAATGAAGAGGCTTTTGAAAGCACACGAAAACAGATTGAAGAGCACATGAAGGAAAATCAGACTCGTGATGATCGAGAACTAGGTTGGGAATCCGCCCTGTTATAGATTGACAACTACTTAGGAGATTCTAACCGAATCTCAAAGAGATTGGGCCAATATTTCCCTGTCACAAACAGCCTGTCGCCTTTCGCGTCATACGCAATGCCGTTTAAGACATCAATTTTTATGGCTGTACCGACATATAGGTATAAATCCCTGAGGTCAATCCAGCCAAGCACCTGTCCTGTCCTTGGTGAGATGCGGACAATGTAATCTGTGCCCCAAACATTGGCGTATATTTCGCCTTTGATAAACTCAAGTTCATTAATATTCGGTAAAACATTACCCCGGTCCCTCACCTTGATTTGCTTCACCATTTTATATGTTCGGGTGTCCAGAAAACGCAGGATATCTGTTCCGTCACTCATGATGAGGTAATTACCGTCGAAGGTAATGCCCCAACCTTCGGTTGGGTAAGAAAATGTTTGGAGAAGGCGGAATGATTGTAGTTCATAGACAAAGCCGGTGTGCGACTGCCACGTCAGCTGGATCAATCTGTTCCGGCAGACAGTGATGCCCTCGCCAAAGTGTTCTACCGGGAGACTGCGACTCTTCAAAACCCTGCCTGTTTTAAGCTCAACTTTGCGTATGCTCGATTGTCCGGGAAGTCCCGTCCCCTCATAGATATATCCCTTATGGAATACGAGCCCCTGCGTGAAGGCACCAGGGTCGTGCGGGTAAATATTAATTACCCGGATACTCTGAAGGGTGGTTCCCGATGCATCAATTGGAGCACGGTTCGTACCTGTATCGAGCGAAGACGCATATCCCGGCGAGGTGCAACCGGTCGGGAGAGGTAATTTTTCACAAACGAGAAAAATGGTACCTGATACAAGAAAAAAAATAACTATTACGATGAAAGAGGTTTTTCTCATAGACCTCAACCGCTTTTCTTAAATATCTTCTCAGCCGCCGCGAGCGTAGTGATCGATGTGCATGTTATATTTATAGTTTTGAAGAAATCGCGCAAGGGCCGGGTGGGGCCGACTTCATAGATCGTATCCGCCTGAGATGCAAGGGCCTTCATATTGTCTACCCAAAGGACAGAATGATTCAGCTGCGAGACCAAATTGTAAATAAGATCCTCATACAGCCCTGAATGAAACCCCCCTCGGTAATTTGAGGTTACTGTTATTGACTTGTCGTGATCGATGCCTTGCCCGATCATCCGCAGTATATCTTCAAACGGTTCTACGATCGTACTCATAAAACGACTATGAAAGGGTGCACTGACATTAAGCGGGATAAAGCGAAAGATTTTATCCTTAGCGAGTGCCTCCTGAAGTCTTGTTTCTGCATTCGGCATTGCATCAGCTTCACCACTGATAACTATCTGATTGGCCGAATTGATATTTGCGATGTCAATGGGGAGATCCTTTAATAACAGGCGAACCGCCTCTATGTCCAGACTGTCCGAGATAACAGCAGACATGGCTCCGCGACCGACCGGAACGGCATCCTGCATCAGACGACCGCGTATCTGGACAATGCGCACAGCCTCAGACAGCGGAAGGGCTCCCGCGGCGACCAATGCGGTAAATTCGCCGAGGCTGTGCCCGCCAAAGAATACTGCTGAAAATCCGAAAAGGGTCTCCAGGCTTCGCAGCACGGCAATTTCTGTAGTTAGAATACAGGGTTGGGTAAACTCCGTCAAGTTGAGGCGTTCATCATCACCGAAACACATAGCTGCAATATCCCATCCTGCCGCCTGTGACGCCGCTTCATACATCTCACGACAAGCAGGAACGTTGTCATGAAAGTCCTTTCCCATTCCGGGTCGTTGCGCTCCCTGACCGGGAAAGACAAGGGCTATTTTATCTTTTTTCATACGACACAAGCCTTCCTTCGCTTTATCGATGCACAAGTTCTTTCAACAATCTTAGGTGAAACCGGTAAATACACCGCTCCGCTTTCTATGGCAAGGGACTTTTTCCGTCCTGAAAAAGGACTCCATCGCACCCAGTATAATTCAGCAGGCACTCAACCATAACAATGCATATTATGAAAATACTTGTAATTTTTTAAAAAGATAGTATTTTACGAGTTCCCGATAATGATAGGTTAAGAGCTCCCAAAGAGCCGCGGAATGCCACACGGCCAATTTCGAGTGCGCGCGAAGTAAATAAGATATGAAACTAAATTTGCTCATGATCGCATCGATCTCTTGGCCTGTCCAGACCTTCACCATTGAAGGTGATCATCTGTGTGCAGTTCCGCACAATGCCAAGGGTATAATTCGTCACGCCGAAGCGAAAGACGATGATCTGCAGAAATGCGAGTTTATTGGCAAAGCCGTTGATCTTGACGGAAATGGACAAACCATAGATTTGATCGTCACGAGGGAGAATGCAGTTGGATGGGATGCTGCTCTTGGACCGATCCGGGTGCTCCGTCATGTTGGAGATTCATTTGCGATAGTTCTTTCGGACGGAGGCTACGCTGTAACAACCGGCAAGGAAAAACGTGCGTAATTATAGGTTCTTACAATATATGCTGAGGGTACCGGATGATCCCGACAAAGCATTTGGCAATTCAACGGCTAGCGCTACAAAGGAAACCAAGGAAATGACGAAGAAGGTAAACTGAGAACGGATCGCAATTACCCTGCCTGAAAATCATTGAGAGGACTATGAGGCGAAGCGAGAGGGAAATCAAAGATAGAGCAGTGATTGACGCCATAATCCGGCAGTGTCTGGTATGCCGCTTGGGGCTGGCTGATGGTGTGGAACCTTATATTGTTCCTCTGTGCTTCGGGTATGATGGAGAGGCGCTTTATTTCCACAGCGCTTCCGCTGGGAGCAAGATCGATATTCTTCGGAAAAACAGCCGCGTTTGCTTCGAGTTTGATATCCCTGGGGGAATGAGGGAAGCGGAGCAGGGTTGTCGCTGCGGAATCACGTATCGCAGTGTCATAGGATTTGGAACCGCAGAGATAATTGACGATCAGGAAGGTAAGAAGAGAGCCTTGGAAATTATCATGGCTCAGTATTCCAGCAAGAAATATATATTTCCGGAAGATGTAGTAGCAAAGACCGCAGTAATCAAGGTAGTGATCTCGCGTGTAACCGGCAAGCAAGCATGAAACATATAACAGTCGCCTATGCTAAGGAAAGGCGGAGATACAGCCCATGCGCTTGTGGTTTTTACATCCCAATTACCTTGACATGAGGGGAATCGTTGCTTTCTGGCGGGAGGGCCTGCTTGCCCGAAAGGTCTTACAACACCAGACAAAAGGCTATAATAATCATCCCCAGCCGGATAGATTTAATGCTCATTTGCAGCCTGCGGTTGCGATAGAATGTTATCTGCGGTACATTTACGAGGAAGCCGTCAGGGGTGGATTCCATTTTGATGTGGACAAGATTGATCTCAAGCAACAATGCACGAAAATCCCGCTTAAAAAAGGACAACTCGAGTATGAGTTGAGTCATCTCAAAACAAAACTTAAGTTGCGAGATCCAACACGATACAAGAATATGCTTGCGGTCAAGAAACCGATGGTTCATCTGCTCTTCAAGATAATAATGGGTGGAATTGAATCGTGGGAGAAAAAGTAAGAATATAGCTTTGCAGGTGAGACGAGGAGGAACAGTATGGGTGATGGCGATAAAACGTGGGAGATCCAAAAGTGGCAGATGATACAAAAACGTTTGGGCTATACTGACGAAGACATGAAGATATTTAGGGCTAATCCGCGAAACGAAGAAATCTTATCCATGGTGCCTGGGCTGATGAATAAGACAATTACTGCAGAAGTGGTGGACTCGCACGGATGCAACAGCCAGCACAAGGTCGGTGACCGGTTTTACTTTGACAGCGCGGGAAACCTTCTCACAGCACTCTCCCCGAAAAGGATATGCATTTATGCATTGAGCGTGATCATGCCTCAGATTTTTACAGCAACCGAGTTTCTTTACGCAGGTGCCGACCCGAACGAGATGAGATTCAAGCGAGCCGGGTGTTTTGATGTCGGCGTGGCGTGCGGAGGATGGGGTCGCATCGTCCTCGAAGTGAAGGTGGAAGATCGCAAGAAAGCCTGACGGGCGTTATTCTTGAACCCTTCAACTCCATTTTATTTGCAAATATAGAGCTTGCTTATTGTTGCATTTGGCAGTAGTGTTAAACGTAGTTCAGGGGGTGACAATAATGACCAAAATTCCCAAGATCATACCGATTACCGATCTTCGCCAAGCGGCGTCGTCTGTGTTGAAGCGCGTGAAATCCTCACGGCAACCCGTTGTCATCACCCAAAGGGGAAGGGCGGCCGCAGTTGTGGTAAGTATGGAGGCCTACGAAAAATCGCAAAAAGAAATGGAAATTTTACGGCTTCTCGCCTGTGGTGAAAAGGAAATCGAAACAGGCAAGGGTTATGATCTCAGTCATGTCCTTGCAGATGCGGATGCCTTGTTGAAATAGGGGGATTGTTTGAGAGTTCTTTTTACTCCTTCCGGACGAAACCATTTTCTTCGAGCTATTACCTTCATCGATAGTGAAGATACGTCTGTGGCAGGTGCATTCCGAAAGAAGACAGAAAAGGCCTTATCGAGGCTCAAAAGGTTTCCCGGATTCGGTACGGCACTGCCCGAATTTCCTGATCTCCCCTTCCGGGAAGTGGCAATTGCACCGTGCCGGTTTATCTATCGTGTGAAACAGAAGACTGTCTGGATAGTTGCAGTCTGGCATAGCGCCCGACTGCCGAAGAAGCCAACCGAAAAAGAGATAGCTTAATCAGTCATCATCTCTTTAATGAAATCCCTTCAAGATCTAGCCAGCGTTTGTATGAATACATGCCGGCAAGCGCCTTTACAGCTCGCTCCGGTGTCAGGAAAGATACCCCTTTATATTGAGTCCCCGCGATCTCTTTAATGGTACGGGCATTTTCGTCGGAAAGAAGACAAACCCCGAGAACTGGTTTGCCATACTTCTCCATCAGGCGAACCACTTGTTCACTGTAACTGAGTTCGAAATCAGCGGCCCTACGAGCAATCTCTTCTAAGACGTTACGGTGGCAGGTCTGATCAGCCATACGAGAGGATTCGATCATTCGCTTTACAAATACCAACCTGCCAAGGATGCCGAGGTGAATTGCCGCATCACACCCATCCCATTTCAGCAGTTCTTCGATGAGTATCATGGGAATAGAGAGATCCATTTCTGCAACCAGATCGACGGGATTGGATCGGCTCCAGTAGGGAGGAAGAACTTTATCGATCCGGGATATTATATGAGATGAAAGGTCGGGCACTTCGAGCCCATGTTCTATGCACAGATCGGCCGTGACTACCCCCCAGCCTCCACCCAGGGTCATTATTGCGACCTTATTGCCCTGAGGCAATGGGAGCGACGAAAATGCAGCTGAGAGATCGAGGAGGTCCATGGAAGTCTCTCCCATAATGACTCCTGCTTGGCGGCACGCGGACTTGAAGACTTCAATATTGGAGGCTAATGCGCCCGTATGACTGGCGGCGGCACGGTTACCGGCGCGAGTACGACCGCCCTTGAGCATGAGAACCGGCTTTTTTCGGGAAATCTTCCTTGTTGATTCAAAAAAACGTCTGCCATCTTTGGGACTCTCTACATATAGTACAACTGTCTTTGTCAAGTCGTCGGTTTCGAAGAATTCCATATAGTCTTCAATCGTGACCATCGCCTCATTTCCGGATCCGATGAACGCCCGTATCCCGATCCCTTCACTCTCGGCAAACATCAATAGCTGCGTCCCGAGATTACCCGATTGAGCGACTAGCGTCGTCGAGCCTGGTTTCGGCCGTACATGTTGATATAGGCAGAATAAATTTTCATGAGGATTGCATATCCCCATTGTGTTGGGACCGAGAATTGTAATTCCGGCCTCACGCGCCTTGTCTACCAGCCGCTCTTCCAGGCGCAATCCTTTCTTCCCAGCCTCACTGAAACCCGCCGTTACTAAGAGCATGCTCTTGATACCCTTTTCCTTAAGCTGAGGAAGGATGTCCATAACCTTTGCTGCAGGGACTGTTACCACGGCAAGGTCTACAGGACCGGGAGTGTCTGCCAAAGACTTGAAGACTGGCCTTTCTGCGATTTTGCCGCCCTTGGGGTTAACCAGATAAACCTCACCTTGGAATTTTCCGGCAAGCACATTGGTTAACAAGGTGTATCCCCATTTACCGAATGCAGCGGACGCGCCGACAAACACTATCGAGCGGGCACTAAGGAAATTTCGCATCGCTGGTTTCTCCGCAGGCGGGCGCATAGATTTTTTTTGAGGAACTGCACCGATAATGACAAGTGCATCTACGGCAATCACCCGGCCATCCGGCCCGATGAGCAGAGGATTGATATCAACCTCCCGTACTTCTGGATGTGCCATTCCAAGTCTGGATAAACCGAGAAGGATACTGACAACCTGTTCACTTTTTACCGACGCTTCACCGCGAAACTCTCCCAAGAGGTCAACAGCCCTGATCTCTTTGATCATGTCATGGGCATGTGTTTCATCGAGTGGTGCAATGCGAAACGCCACATCGGCAAGCGCCTCAGCAAAGATGCCCCCCAAGCCGAACATGACAACCGGACCGAATTGGGCATCATGAAAGAGCCCCGCCATGAATTCCCGTCTGGCTTCCACCATATGGTATATGAGAAACCCTTCCAGATCATCACCCGCGGCCTCTGTAATATCGTCGGCAGCTTTTCGCACTTCTTCCGCGCTTTTCAAACTCAGCTTTACAAGACCGCGTTCTGTCTTGTGTGTAAGCCGGGCGCCGAGACCTTTTACAACGACGGGAAAACCAGCAGCCCCAGCCGTTATGACTGCCTCGTCTACACTTGAGGCAATGTATTCATCAACAACAGGCACGCCATAATTCCTGAGTAATTCTTTAGATTCCGCCTCAGTCAGGGCAGTTCTCCCTTCAGATCTTGCCTTCATTATAAGTTCAGTGATTTGCATACATACCCCAGCCTGTCATTACTGCCCATAGATGGTGATGGCTGTTTATCATACATGGTCGCTGAGTGCAAATACCATATCGGCGTGGAACCATTACATTGACATTTCCTGACAGAGAATTTAGAATAAAAACATTTAAATACAAAGGAGGTATGGCAAGGCTCGACTACATCAGAAAAATGACATCGGCTGGCGCCGGGTTGGCGACAATGACCACGGAAAGAGTCCAGGAGATTATGGATGAACTCGTGAAAAAAGGAGAGATGACGGAGAAGTAGGCACGAGAGGCAGTTAGTGAGTTTGTGGAAAAATCAAAGCAGTACAAAAAAGACTTGGAAGATAAGATGGAGCAGACAGTAACAGGCCTCCTTAATCGTTTAAATATCCCCACGCGACAAGAAGTGGAGGAAATCAAAGAACGGCTGGCACGTTTGGGAAGAAAGGGAATGTCCAAAGGATAGACGTCGTAATTGTAAGATACATATTGATACAGACAGGGTTATGCAACGGAGGTGTAATTTATGCGACATAGAAAGGCGGGAAAGGTTACTGAAAATCTCTGGTATTTGGGACGTGAGGAAGCGGGGGTCTATATTATTGAAGGGCAAGACGATGCAATCTTAATTAATGGGGCAATGAGCTACATACTACCCGATGTTCTGGAACAGATGAAGACATTTGCGATCGACGAAAAAAAAATCGGGAAAATCCTGATCCTCCATTCGCACTTCGATCATGTGGGAATCGTCCCATATTTCAAGCGAACTTATCCCGGAATAGATGTATGCGCCTCGGCGCAGGCCTGGAAGATATTCTCCATGCCTAAAGCCATCGAGGTCATGAACAGCTACAGCAAACTCAGTGCGAAATGGTGGGGCGCCGAGAGCGCCCTTGCGGCCTACGATCTCGATTGGCGCGATGACATTGCGGGTCTCACCTTAGCCGAAGGGGACAAAATAGACCTTGGCGGTGTCGGGCTGCTGATCTTAGATACCCCTGGCCATTCCAACTGCTCCATTACTGCCTATGAGCCCGAAAGGAAAATCATGTTCGCCTCTGATGCCGCGGGGATTCCCTACAAGGACTTCTGCTTCCCTTCTATGAATACAAATATGACGCAGTATTTCGTCAGCCTGGAAAAATTAAAGCGTTTGCCTGTCTCCCACCTATGCTGTGACCATTACGGCTATATCACCGGGGATGAGGCATTCAGCTTCCTCGATCTGACCTTTAAGGAAGGCGTGAAATGGAAGGCCATCATGGAGGATACTTATCGCGGGCATGGTGGTGATATCGATGCCGCCGGAAAGGCTGCAGCCGATTATTTCTATAATGAAATGCCGGATTATTTTATAAGGCGTGACATTCTCGAAGGAGTATTCAAGCAGATGTTGAAATTCATCTCGAAGAACTTGTAAGAAGAATTCAGATCATGAACAAGAGAAGGACGACAATTCTTTTCCTTGCCCTTTGCTTATTCCCAATAATCTCCACTGCTGAAACCCGGGCGGTAGCAGCCCGACTGGGGCCAAACGAACTCCATTCCTATCTTAGACAGGGAATTGAGAAAGTTTTTAACCTGGAACCGCAGAGTGCAAGGATCCATCTGCAGAAGGCTGTGGACATGGATCGCGAAAACCCGATTGGCTATGCTTACTCTGCTCTCGAGAACTTGTTCTTCTATGAGATTAGCCTCGATCAGAAGGAGCGAGAGAAATATCAGGAGTCGCTGCTTCGTTACGTCAATGAAGCCACGGCACGAGGGCAGAGCAGGATTGAGAAGAATCCTAATGATGGTCAGGCCTACTTTGCCACGGCTATGGCGAAGATTATCAAAGTCCGTTGGGCCATCGGGCAAAAACAGTATCGCATCGTAGCGCAGGAGACATCGAATATTTGGGATTATTTAGAAAAAGCAAGGGAAGAAGATCCACAAAATTATGACACATATTTTCTCATGGGCCTGCTCCATTACCATCTTGATCACCTCCCGCCCCTGGCCCGCTTTTTTTCTTCCCTGCTGATTGCCTCCGGAGACAGCAAGAAAGGGCTGCAGGAACTGGAATTGGCGGCGCAGAAGGGTGATCTTCTTAAGGAACTTGCACAATCTGAACTCACTTCGGTGTATGTGAACTTTGAAAGACAATCCGCCCGGGCTCTTCCCATTGCCCGCGAGTTAAGAAGAAGGTTTCCCCGCAATTATAATTTTTCATTTGCCTTGGCCAATGCCCTCTCCGAGCTCCACCAATCCCAGGAGGCGTTTGCCATAGCCCGTGAGATAGAAAAAGGTATTCAAGAAGATACGCCCCCCTTCGTTCCCCAACTTCAGCCGCGGCTCAATCAGCTTATGGGAAGAATTTTTTTCAACGAGGGAGAATATGCCAAGGCATCCGAATATCTTGAAAAAACACTCAAGGATAGGGCGCCCTATAACGCCCGTGTTCGCGCATGGGCCCTCGTGCGTCTGGGGATGATACATGACGCTCTCAAGGAAAGGGAGCAGGCGGAAGAGTACTATAACAGGGCCTTGGGAGAACAAGGTGGGGAAGGTTTCGCACAGGTGGAGGCAAGGAAATATCGTGATAGCCCCTACGTTCCTCCTCCAAAACCGCGCAGCCAATAGTGATTGCAACTCACTGAGTTTGAAAGGGAAAGCGGGTAAATGCCTAACGGTGACATGCCTCATGCAGCTAAGATTTTTGTTACTCGGAAGATCTTGAATTTCGCGACGGAGGCTTGAGTGACGTATCTCAAACTGTTCTTTACAATGCAAGCTAATTTATGTCACACTTAATATAAATCCTATACATCTAATTCGGTAACTAACGTTTGATTATTCTCGCTAGGAATTAAGTGTATTTTGAAACATACAAAGAACGGAGGTTCCCCATGGCGGAAAAAAAAGTGGTGCAACAGGGTAAAAAAGTGAAGGACTTTTCCTTGAAGGATCAGAACGGTCAGGACTTCCACATGTCAGAGTATAGAGGGGAAAAGGTGCTCTTATCCTTTCATCCCCTGGCCTGGACATCCATATGCGCAAAGCAGATGCAGTCTCTGGAAAAGAACAAGAAGTCCTTAGATAAACTCAATACCGTGGCAGTGGGTCTAAGCGTGGACAGTGTGCCCTCCAAGGCGGCTTGGGCCAAAAGCCTGAGAATCAAGAACACGAGGCTTCTCGCTGATTTCTGGCCTCATGGTGGGGTTGCGAAGTCCATGGGCCTTCTTCGCGGGGAGGGATTTTCGGAAAGAGCCAATGTGATTGTCGATGGAACGGGGGAAATCATCTTCGTCAAAGTCTATCCCATCAGGGAGCTTCCTGATATCGGAGAAATACTGCGTGTGCTCACGGCATACAAGGGTAAAGGATAATCATTGCTGGTTAATATGATGGAGGACGCTATGCACAAAGAAAAGGGACATTTGGGAATAAACAGGAGAGATTTCCTCAAGGTTGGTCTGGCAGGAACAACATCGGCTTTAATCGGGTGGGAAGGGTTGGCCGATGCCATGGAATATGCATCGGCGGAATCATTCGTCTTTCCCCCGCCTATATACAGAACCCTTGGCAGAACCGGCATGAAGATCACGATCGTAAGTTTCGGAGCGATGCTGACGCCGGAAGCAGAGGTCATGAAAGTCGCGTTCGATCACGGTGTGAACTATGTGGATACGGCACGACGTTACATGGGCGGCAAGAATGAGGAAATCGTTGCGAAGGCATTGAGAGGTGTGCGTGACAAGATATATGTGGCGACGAAGACGAAGCCTGACTCGCATACAAAAGAGGCCATCTTTAATGATGTCGAGACTAGTCTAAGGGCGCTGGAAACAGATTATGTTGATGTCATACAGCTCCATAATCTTACCGGTGACAACAAAGACCGCATATTGGTTTCGGAGACGCGAGAGGCATTCATAAAACTGAAAGAGCAGGGCAAGGTCCGATTCTTTGGTGTCACAACACATAAGGGTCAGGCGGAGGTTCTCAACGCCCTTGTGGATGATCGCGACAGGTTCTTCGATACGGCTCTTGTAGGTTACAACTTCAAGAGCAGCGCAGATGTCAAGGAAGCGATAGCAAGGGCCGCGCAAGCGAACATCGGGATCATTGCCATGAAGACGCTGGCAGGGGGTTACGATACCGGCGCGTTGGGTCCCATCAGTCCCCACCAGGCAGCCTTAAAATGGGCTCTTCAGAATACGCATATCACGGCGGCCATTCCCGGCATGAGAGACATGGCGGAACTCAGGGAAGACATTGCGGTGATGGGGACGAAATTCGGGAACCTCGACAAACTTATCCTGAAGCATTACGGCGCCGCTGTGAAACATTATTACTGCCATCTTTGCGGGGAATGTGAAAGTACCTGCCCGAAGGGTGTAGCGATCAGCACGATCAACCGTTGTCTCATGTACAAGGAAGGATACAAAGAATCCGGACTTGCTCGGTCCACATATAGTGAGATACCCGCATCTATTTCTGCATCCGCATGCCTCGACTGTCCGGATTGTGTGGCCAGATGTGTGAACGGACTTGACATTGCAATGAAGATGGACAGGGCAAGGAGATTACTCGCTTAAGGGAATCATGCACACTATTTAAAGCCGGACAGGGGCATATCAATGAATAGCTCTGGAGCTGTCTCTTCAATCATCATATGCATTCTTTTGTTGGCTGTCTGTGTATCGGGTCCGACCTTTGCTGCGGACGGGACTATGGAAAATCTTCTGCCTGCTCGCGGCTGTGCCCAAGGCTGGGAGCTGAAGGACAAGGCAGCCCTCTTCGACAAAGAGACGCTGTTCGATCATATCAACGGCGAAGCGGAGCTTTATTTTCCTTATGGGTTCGATTTGCTCGCCACGGCCACATACATGAACACAAATAATTCGGAAGTGTGGCTCGTGGCCGACGTATACAGAATGGCCTCCCCACTCGACGCCTTTGGAATTTACTCCAACTACCGAAAGGCGGATGCCACAAGTGTTGCAATAGGTGCCGAAGGATTTGTGTCTTCATCCCAGTTGATGTTCTACCAGGACAGGTATTTCGTGAGACTTCAAGTTACGGGTGCGACAAGTCTGGAACAGGATGCATTTCTTGCGTGCGGGCGGTCTTTATCAGAGAAGCTCCCATCCAATGCCCCCAATGCAGGCGTTCTTGAGGCCCTGAAAATTCCTGGCATTGTGCCGAAGACGGAACGGTATATAGCTAAGAGCCTCCTCGGGTATGCCTTTTTCCGTCGAGGCATCATCGCTGATGCGCTTCTCGAAAGCGAAGGTGCCCAGGTATTTTTGGTACCTGAAGCTTCCGTCTCTGCTGCAAGAGAGACCTTTGATCACTACCGTTCTTACTTGAAGGCGGAGGGGAAAAACATTCAACTGCAAGAGAAGCGAGATTACGTCTCCATTACGGCTGTCGATCCTTTGTATGGGAGTGTGTTTGTGGAGCAGTCAGGCTGTTACATCATCGGCGCCGTGAGGCTTAAGGAGTTTTCCTCCGCCACAAAACTTATCGAACAGCTGCGGGAAAGGCTTCGCGGCGGCAAGAGCTAGCGTATTTATAGATAGGAATATCTTGTATTTTTCCCCATCTTCGCTTTGTAAAGCATCTTATCCGCCTTCTTCATGAGCGACATGGCGTCATAAACACCATCTTCCAGTTGCGATAATCCATAGCTTACGGAGATCCGGATTAGAGTACCCTCAAAGTCCAGAGGGTGATTGATAAAAAAGGTCTGCAGGCGAGTTGCAAATTCAGAGGCTTCATCGACGGGTGTATTGGGAAGAATGATGATGAACTCATCCCCCGCAAACCTTGCGACAACATCGCTTGTGCGGGTCATGGACAGCAATTGAGTTGCCACATACTTCAGCACAATATCACCGGCGTCATGACCATAGAGGTCATTCACCATCTTAAAGTCATCCACGTCGAGAAAGACAACCGTCAGGGACGTCCTGTACCTTACTGCCCGGTCAAACTCCCTCGTTACTATATCTTCCAGAACCCTGCGGTTTAACAACCCCGTGAGTGAATCTCTCGATGCCAGAAAGTTGAGTTTTTCATGAGCCATAACATTGGAGAGACAGATAGAAACGATAGTTGCCAGCCTTTTCAGCAAAGTTGCATCCAAATCGGGGCGGTAACGGGATTTCGAAGCATCTCCTTGATTCAGGCTGCCGATGATCACGCCATCCAGCGTCAGGGGAGCAATGGCAAGGGATTGGATATGGTACTCGTGCTCTTGGGGAAGCAAAGCATAGAAGGCCTCTAAATCATCATTAGCCAGTATGGGTTCGACCTTATTTTTGATAATCTTCATAAACATGTTTCTCTCAATCAGGCTCGTCCGCCCTTTCACAATTTCTGATGTCGCCGATTTTTGAAGCATCTCTGCAAAGTCACTCCCTTCGATCAACGCAATCCATACATAGGGGATCGCCATTTTGTCCCGGATTTCCGTCAGCAGTTTTTCGAGAAAGTCCTTGAAATTGAGAATAGATAAAATACTAGTTTCAATCTCGAAGATTTTTTTTGCAATCTCGTGATTCTCATTTAACGTTTCAATAATCTCTTTGATTTTACTCATACGTGATATCCCGCTACAAAAGATTTAAGATGATCTTTCACTCATACTTGCAATTCATAGCCGCGTGGAAACTACTATATTTGAGGGAATTGCACAACCCGCTAAAAAGCACATATCGAAAGCTTCATCCCGTTTACATTACTATACGTTATATGATAGATTCGAAAATATGATATTGATGTGACTGGGGACACGACATAACATGAAAACGGATTTTATGGAGAAAGGGAGAGTTGCCATATGAAGATTTCTGCATCCAGTATCTGGTCATCAGTTGAGGAGATCAGAGAAAATTCGCCGGTAATCCACAATATTACCAATTATGTGGTCATGAACAACTCTGCCAACGCACTGTTGGCCATCGGGGCTTCGCCGGTTATGGCCCATGCGGAAGAGGAAATGGAGGATATGGTCAGCATTGCCGGTGCTTTGGTCATCAATATCGGAACCCTGAGCCCGTATTGGATACGAGCAATGCTTCTCGCTGTTGAGCACGCAAAGAAAATGAACATTCCCGTAATTCTGGACCCTGTCGGCGCGGGGGCAACTGCATACCGCACCAGTACGGCGAGGGAACTAATACAGGAAGCGCCACCGGCTATCATCAGGGGTAACGCCTCGGAAATTATGGCCCTCATGGAGAAAGACGCAAAGACAAAAGGAGTAGAAAGTACGGCCTCCTCACGTTCCGCAGTGGACATCGCCCATAAGTTAAACAAGTCTTATGGAAGTGTTGTCTGTGTCAGCGGAGAAACGGACTATATTATTTACGGAGGCGAAGTCACCAAGGTCTTGAACGGTCACCCCATGATGACAAAGGTTACCGGTATGGGATGCATTGCGACGGCCATATGCGGGGCATTTGCAGCTGTCAATCGCGCGTATGCCGAGGCGGCGGTTCAGGCAATGGCGGTTATGGGCATAGCAGGAGAAATCGCTGTGAAGCGTGCGGCGGGTCCGGGAATGCTTCAGGTCCGTTTTCTCGATGCCCTCTACGGGTTGTCAGAGAAGGATATAAAACATTATCTCAAGATAGAAGGTTGATGGTGCGCGGATTATACCTGGTTACAGACTGCGGATTATGCGGCAACCGACCACTTGAAGACGTGGTGCACAAGGCCCTAGTGGGTGGAGCGGCCTCCATACAGCTCCGTGAAAAAGATGTGTCCACCCGTTTTTTTGTGGAAGAGGCGCGGAAGATAAAGGCTCTCGCGGCCGGATTCGGTGTACCTCTCATCATTAATGACCGCATTGACGTTGCACTTGCCAGCGGGGCCGATGGAGTCCATATCGGGCAGGACGACATGCCTTATGCAGAAGCCCGGAGACTGATGGGGCCCAAGGCCATTATCGGCCTCTCCGTGGAAACATGGAATGACGTGGTAGAGGCAGAGGCATTCGATATCAATTACCTCGGTGTCAGCCCCGTCTTTGAGACACCCACTAAGACCGACACGAAGGGAAACTGGGGCTTGGAAGGGCTTGCGAGAATCAAGGCGTATTCACGTCACCCTTTAGTTGCAATCGGCGGCATGAATGCATCCAATGCCGGAGAGGCGGTCATGGCCGGAGCCGACTGTATTGCTGTCGTCTCCGCCATCTGTGCGGCCCCCGATCCTTTGCGTGCTTCCCAGGAAATTAATGACATCATCCAGGTAGCCTTGAAGAATCGGGGGGCATAGGGATCTTTATATGCTTGCAAGAAAACTGATCATCTTCGATTACTCAGGAACCCTCAGTTTGAAATCAACGCTATTCGGCCAGCCCGACTATCTGATGAAACATCTCGAAGAAAGCAGTTTGATGGGCGTGGGAGTTACGAGCCCGAAAATCTTCTGGGAACAGATTGTCAATCCCACCTGGGTGGAGGGGAGCACGACGCAAGTAGGATATAAGAAAATGATAGAGGATAGGATAAACGCTATCCTGTATCAGAATATGTCCAGCGTCGCCCGCTTGCGAATTTCCGACGCGGCATCTTCATTTGTAGATAGTTATCTAAGCCATTCCCGGATCGACGGCCGCTGGCAGCCCGTTTTGGATAAGCTCAATCGACATCCTTCCATCAGGACGGTCATTGCCACAGATCATTATGCCGAAGCGACGGTTTACATATTGCAATTTCTTGAAGAATTGCATATCCAGGCGGCTGCGGCAAGAGCAGCCATGGCCTCTCCAGGCAGTACAGCGATCAGTGTGGCTAATTCCGCGGATCTCGGTTTCCATAAGGACAATCTCAGGTTCTGGGAGATTCTAAAAAATGGCCTCAATATGGGCGGAGTCAGGCACATCTTGCTTATCGATGATTTCGGATGTAACGAACAGAAAGGAAACAGCTACAGCGCACCAAAAAAAGTTGAAAAGAGGAAACTCGCTACAGCAAGATTGCTGCAGGATGTTTTTTCGGCCGAAGTGCAATCCATTCCGTTCATTATAGAAGATTATACGAATGAAAAGGATATATCTGATCTGATTGCAAAGACATCTGCAATAATTGACCGTTATCTTGCCGCCTCGGAGGACAGACGATAGCTTCAGCCGCCCCGTTTAGAAAATGAGTGAAAGGTAAAATTTTTGTCAATGACAGAAGGAGATTATCAATCTACATGTCCAATGAAACGACTAAAATAATCTATTCCATGATAGGCGTCTCCAAGTATTATGACAAGAAACCGGTGCTAAAGGATATCTATCTCTCTTACTTCTACGGCGCCAAGATAGGAGTACTTGGTCTTAACGGTTCCGGCAAGAGCTCTCTCTTGCGCATACTTGCGGGAGTTGACCAAGACTTCAATGGAAGGACAATCCTATCCCCTGGCCACACCGTCGGGTTTCTCGAACAGGAGCCACGGTTGGACGAGACAAAAAATGTGCGGGCCATAGTCGAAGAGGGCGTGCAGGGAACCGTTGCTCTCCTGAATGAATTCAACATGATTACCGAGCAATTTAGTGAACCCATGTCTGATGAAGAGATGAATAAGCTTATCGAACGTCAGGGAGAGGTTCAGGAAAAACTCGACGCCTTCGATGCCTGGGATCTGGATGCTAGGCTGGAAATGGCCATGGATGCCCTTCGCTGCCCACCGGGAGATACACCTGTGAAGGTCCTGTCCGGCGGAGAGAGTCGGCGCGTGGCCCTTTGCAGGCTGCTGCTCCAGAAGCCGGACATACTTCTTCTCGACGAACCGACCAATCATCTCGATGCCGAAACGGTCGCCTGGCTGGAGCACCATCTAAGGCGCTACCACGGCACCGTCATTGCCGTGACCCACGACAGGTATTTCCTCGATAATGTGGCGGGCTGGATCTTGGAGCTGGATCGCGGGCAGGGGATTCCCTGGCAAGGCAACTATTCATCGTGGCTGGAACAGAAGCAGAAACGCCTGGAAGTGGAGGAAAAAAAAGAAACCGAGCGCCAACGGACCTTACAACGCGAACTGGAATGGATACATATGTCACAGAAGGGAAGGCATGCGAAGTCCAAGGCCCGCATCAGTTCCTACGAGGCGCTCTTGAAGGAGGAGGGTGAGAAACATGCGAAAGACCTGCAAATATATATCCCGCCCGGGCCGCGACTGGGTCAAGTAGTCATTGAGGCAGACGGTGTAGGCAAGGCATACGGTGACCGTCTTCTTATAGAGGGGATGTCTTTTTCTCTCCCTCCCGGTGGGATTATCGGTGTAATAGGCCCTAACGGCGCGGGGAAAACTACACTGTTTAGAATGATTACAGGCCAGGAAAAACCGGACTCCGGCACGATCAGAATAGGGGAAACGGTCAAGATTTCATACGTGGACCAGAGCCGAGATATTCTTGATCCGGGCAAAAACATCTGGGAAGTAATCTCTGGCGGGCAGGAACAAATAGAGATGGGTAACCTCAAAATCAACTCCCGTGCCTACGTCGGCCGTTTCAATTTTTCCGGTACGGACCAGCAGAAAAAGGTCGGCATACTTTCCGGAGGCGAAAGGAACCGGGTCCATCTGGCACGGATGTTGAGAGAAGGGGCCAATGTGCTCCTCCTCGACGAACCAACAAATGATCTCGATGTCAATACCCTGAGGGCGCTGGAAGAAGCGCTGGAGAACTTTGCCGGTTGCGCTGTTGTGATCAGTCATGACCGCTGGTTCCTCGACCGCATCGCCACCCATATCCTTGCCTTTGAGGATGACGGCAAAACGGTCTGGTATGACGGAAACTACTCGGAATATGAAGCGAATAGAAAGATGCGCCTCGGCGCCGCAGCAGATCAGCCACACCGTATCAAATACCGGCAATTGACGAGGGTATAGACCTCGCGGCTGTAGTCGTTCCTTCATGCAGCACGCGGTCTGCAAGAATCGCATTATTTCAGAATGAGAAGGCTTAAGATTGATGAAGGTCTTGGTAATTGTCGCACATCCTAATATTAGGAGTTTCAACCGGGCTATCGCTGAGACGGCCGCGCGAAAGTTGCAAAAAAATGAGCATGAAGTAATTTTTCACGACCTCTATGAGGAAATGTTTGATCCTGTCCTCCCGGAGAAGGAAATCCCTCAGGATATCTTGCTCACACAGGTTATCGAAACACATTGCGCGCAAGTAGCCTCTGCACAAGGATTTGTGATAGTTCATCCCAACTGGTGGGGACAACCGCCGGCAATTATGAAAGGGTGGGTTGATAGGGTATTCAGGCCCGGAGCGGCCTATGGGTTTCAGGAAGGTGACGGCGGCGAAGGGATTCCCCAGGGACTGCTGAGAGCCCATACTGCTATCGTCTTCAATACATCCAATACACCAAAGGAAAGGGAAATGAACATCTTCGGCGATCCCCTTGAAACTATATGGAAGAACTGTATATTCGGACTCTGTGGCGTGAAGAATTTCCATCGCAGGTTGTTCAGTGTTATTGTCACGAGCACACGAAAGCAGCGGACAACATGGCTCAAGGAAGTGGAAGATGCTGTAGATAGATATTTCCCCGCCATTAGAAGTTGTTGATTGAAATCTGCACTTGATAAATTTCCGAGAAAGATGCAAATTATAAAGGATAATTTACAGATTATATACTTGAAGGTTCGTTTCACGAAAAAAGCGAATTCACCCTCGATGAGAAATATCCGGCAATAAGAGGATTGAGATGAAAAAATTTAAGAATCTGAGCGCAACCGATTTACCCGGAGTTGACGTTCAAAAGTTTAGTGAGTGGAAGGCAGCGGTCATGAGGCTGAGAGGCATTGTTTACATGGTACTTATCATATACCTTGTATTGAATATCAAGTCGTATGGCTCAAGCAGTCATATCATATATGACACACCAATTGTTATTTTTATAGGGATTCTTTTCCTTAGCCAGCAGAGCAGTTTCGTCTCGGAAAAACATTCAACGTACATAATCATTTCCCTGTGCTTCCTGATATTGTTCAACATAGTTTTAGTATATGTGACGGGGCAATTTATCGGCGAAAGCCTGATCGTCATCGTCGCATTATTTTGGTTATATAATCAAAACCAGAAAAACAATCGATTGGAAAAGGAACTGGGAATAGATGGCACGGCAATAAAGCGTGCCCTATCGAAATAAACAATCCCTTGTCGACGTCTTGTTGCACCGCAGTCGTACAGATTGGCAGCATGTCCGGTGGCTAATATCTACGGATGTACTGATCCGACAATGCATCCCATCAATAAGTTTTCTCGACAGAAAATAATTTGGAGAAGCATGCAGGCCTCAGGCCTTTTTAAATTAGAGAATAAGGGCCGAAAGGAAATCCAACCATGAAATGGAAAATAATTATACACTTGAATTTGAAGGAGTGGCACCATGCCGTATGTAAACGTTAAAGTGACCAAAGATGTGGTCACCAAGGAGCAGAATGAAGAAATCATTCGCGGTGTGACCAATCTAATTAAGGATATCTTAGGAAAAATCCTCAAGCCACAGTTGCCGTAATCGACGAAGTGGAGACGGACAACTGGGGCATCGGCGGCGAAACCGTAACCATGAGAAGAGTGCGTGAAAAAAAGTCATAGCAATAGTAAAATAAACCACTCCCCACAATAATTAACCACACCACTCCTCTTGTGAGCGGCAGGAATCATTGAATGAGGAATGCGGCCATTTCTTTTGATATAAGTATGTTGCAGGTTACGGTCATTGAGCTGTGTGACTGTGTCAATTACGGATGGAACGACGCTTGACCTTGCGAGAAACAGGCGAAGAAAATTGATCTATGAGGATTATTTATCTAGCTGATATTCACGGTGGCTTTGACAGGCTGAATGATCTCCTAAACGAGACGGTCGCCGACGTTTATATTATCTCTGGTGACTTGATAGATATTCCCTTTTATAGCATGGATGCGTCGATACGCTATCATGAACTGCAATCATATTTTCACGGCTTGAGAAGGCAGATGTCCAAGGAAGATATATTCATCGAGGATTTTGTTGATGAGCTCTTGGAAAAGCCTGATGTTTCGGACGACGTACAGGATCTTGGGACCGAATACCAGGAGTACACTATAAGGGCTCGCAGAGTTATGCAGCAAAAGTATAAGGTCTTGGCAAGTATCGCGTCCATAAAAAAGAGATCGCGGGTTTTCTTCCTGCCCGGGAATTATGATATGGACCTCAGGTTTACGGCTTTGAGTGAGTATGACCTGCACCTGCACTGGTATGAATTGAATGATCTCAAGATCTGCGGTTACGGCGGGGCCGCCGTTTGGACACCCGGTATCCCTGAGAGGTATGTGATTCATTACCAGAGAAATGTAAGGCATCATGACAAGTACAGTGAGATGTACCTATTTTTCAGTAGTGTGAAGCCGGACATCATCGTGACCCATCAGCCTGCATATGGGATCCATGATCAGGTGACTTCAGGTGGTCCCATCGGCTCTCTGGCACTCCGCAGATACTGTGAGGCCAATCGCGTAATGATGTGCCTGACCGGCCATATCCATCAAAGATGGGGGGTCGATCTTCTTGAGAATACCCTTTACCTTAATCCCTCCAATTTTGGAGAAGTGACCATGACGTCAGGAAATGTAGCGGAAGGAGGATCTTACTATTCTATCAAAGTAGAACATGAACGGGTGACACGCATCATCTTCAGGAAATTTTCCAACGGAAGGATTTATGATGTAGCCGATTATTATATCGAGGAAGGCAAATTAAGAGAAATAATCATAGACAAGGAGAGATACGACGCCCTGAAGCTTGGGAGGAACTATGATGAAAAAGAGATTAAAGATTCTCACATCCCTGAGATAACATTGTATAACGAGATAAAAAAGTTTTACAGAAAATTTCAAACCCAGGAAACGGAGGAAAGAATCGACATCCTGGAGGAGGCCACTTCCCTCATCGAGGATAAACTGCATGCCAATATTGCCATGGATGTCCTGGGCTCCGTCAATTTCGGCATATCACGTTCCGATTCTGATTTAGACTTTGTTCTTTATGTGAGGTGTGACGGCGATTACCGGGAATGTGACGGCAAATGCCATGGTGGGAGCAAGGTATGCGGCTTTCTCAAAAACGCTGAGGAGATGGTTGCGGAGATACTAAAGGACAGATATGATTACCAGATCATTGATACCGTTGATCTGAATCGTGTTGAAGAAAGTATCCGTGAAAAGAATTACGAATGCGGAACACTCCAGCGTTTTGTGTTTTACAGATCCATATGCCGCCCCATAAACTACCGGGTAATCGCTCCACTGGAAGATATGCTAAACAAGGATATGATATTCCGCAAGGAGATTGAAGGAAGCCTACAGATATATTTTAGGATATTTGCGGCAACGTCTAGGCACATTAAATCGTTCATGAAATACGAGGCCCGTCTGGCGGACTTGGGCGTCAAACTGCCTGACCTGATTAGAGAGAAAGTGAAGCTTTATTTGGGTGAATCCAAAGAACAATATTCCAGTTCGCCGTGAGAGTGAGCAGCGCCCTGACTCAAGAAATATGGCACGCGTAATAAAAGAGATTATGTGAAGAACATTGGAGGGGACCAGTTCCTATCTGTTGGAACTATGAGGTAGGCGCTATGATACAAAACCTTTTACCAGGAATCCAACATCTGCAAAACATACATCCACTGGTGGTCCATTTTCCGATTGCTTTTCTATTCGGAGCTTCACTCTTTTATGTGCTGACGCTTTCGGCCAAGAGGGAGATCATTGCAACCACGGCATTCTCCCTCCTCATGGTAGGCACTATGGGGTCCGCCACCGCCCTCGACACCGGCATATATGCCGAGCCGAGTGTATTACGTGCCGCATTCGTGCGCGGATACCTGCTGGAGAAACATCAAGACTGCATGATATTGACCTTGTGCTTGAGTGCTGGCATGGCTGTCTGGGCAATCACTGCAAGACCGTTCCCGCAAAAGGGCCGTGCATTATTCATGCTCTTGTTATTTGTGCTGCTCGGAGTCACGTCCGTCGGCGCCGACCATGGCGCACGGCTGGTCTACGACTACAATGTGGGAGGACATGCCTGTCCTCAACCTATTGGATTCGTCAAATAGCAGCTCGTCCAGTTCAAATGAATATGCTTTCCAAGCCTTGCTTAAAGAGATGTAGCGATTTTTAGGAGTATCATGTCTCAACATTCACTGGAAGTCCCCTGTTCCCCGTACGAGAGGGATGCACGAAATTTTGTCAGGGAATTTCTCTTCGGAGATTCTAATGTCCATAAAGACGGCAAATGCGTGCGTGCCGGACTCTTCATGGACCAGCGTACCGAAGGATGGGTTGGGATACCTCATGGGGGAATTGGTATGGGTGCAATCATGGAGCTTGCCATGATGCTGGACAATTTCCCGCAAAATGCGGAGTCTCTTTATCCATTGTCAGCATATTTTCGTATGGGAGGATCAAGTGCAAAGATCGGAGACAGGTTGATTGCCGAGGTTTCAGAAGGAGAGGGTGGAGCAGTTGGTACAATATCCGCAGCGCCGGATTCCCCTCCATATGTTTCAGCCTCGGTCAGGTACAGAGACTCCGGATCCCACAAGAGAGACCTTTTTGCATCATACATGCCCGGTATCGTTACAGGTATTGAGAATAAACTGATTCAGTTGCCACATTACAAGAATTGTTTCGTCTGTGGCGTAGGGCGCAGTCACCCCGGTCTCAAGAGGAACTTCCGTTTTATGGATAGCAATGAGTCATCGAAAAAAATAGTCCTTTCCACAGTCGGCTTCGACACGCGGAATGGCGAAGCCTTTTACATCTTTCAAAAAAACAATATCGTCCATCCTATAGCATCGCTGGCTCTCTTAGATGAAACGCTGGGATGGGCTGGCTTCATGGCCTCTGCGAGCGGCGCCGTAACTGTTCGCATCTCGTACACCCTTTATCGAGATATCCGCGTCGGGGAGAGAGTCGTTGCCTTCGGGCATGGTGACAAGGTGAGAGGGAACGCCGGATCAAGGCTGTTCTTCTGGGCCTCCGGCGGTGCAGCTGTTGTCAATAAGGATGGTATTTTTGAAACTGCAATTGCAGCCTCTGGCCAATGGTTGGGGGTGCCGGAACTTACTCGGCAGATGAAAATAGAACTCATACCAAAGGAACTTACTGAACAAATTTTTAAACTAGCAGGGGCAGAGTGACCGTGCTAGTGATTTTTTTGCCTCTGTCAAGAAGATTGATGTAAAATCAGCCGTTCCATCTAAAGCTTTGGACAGGAGTGGACAAGATTATAATTACTTGACCGCTGCAGAGTCTATATGAAATACTATCTGAACTTTAACAAAAGTTTATTATTCCATCTCGGAGGTAATTAATGAGAATTATAAGTCTCGATCAGGTTGAAACGACGAAAATGGCTATGGAAGGGGCTAAGGATGTCCTGAAGCAGGTACCCATATCGAAATCGGACGGCACGCCGATTTTTTCCTTTCGAGTATTTACGATAATGCCCGGTGGGCATAGCCCCTATCATACCCACCCTTTTGAGCACATAAATTATATCATAGAGGGTGAAGGCGCTCTTGTTACGGAAAGTGGTGAAGAACGTCCGGTGAAAAAGGGGGATTTTGCCCTCGTACTGCCTGGCGAAAAACATCAATATAAAAACAGGTCAAAACAGAATTCCATGGTTATGATCTGTGCGGTGCCGAAAGAATACGAGTAATCTTAACGAACATATAGATTAATTTCTCGCGCCTTACAGTAAAGATGTCCTCATTGCATGTGTCACGATCGGTAATCATCGTGACCATAAATGTCAGAAATATCAAATTAATATATTTATCATTATGCTCGTCTAAGGGATGACAAGGCCTGTTCGCACTTTAGTCCCCCTCGGCCATCGTCTATTAACATTGTTCTTGACGAACAATTTGTATTTTCCTATAATATAGCTGTAAAAAAGGTGAGTTTCCCTCATGAATGATGTATTCAATCAACGAGAGGGACACGTATCGCACAGGTTATTTTTTTTATCGCTGCCAGACGGGTCACGTTGGTTTGGTAGTGGCTAGTTATTGAACGTTGTGATAAGTTATATTGAAGTGCCTGTGCTGCAAGGTGAAACATGGACGTTAAACCACCGAATATTCAAATTCCCATTGCTGTTCCTGCGCAATATCAGCGAACCATAACCTTGCTGCAACGTGCCTTCCTTCCTTCCACTACCGTTTATCCTGATGATGTTGTCGATTGTGTCGAACTGAAGACAGGCAAAACTTTGCTGGAAAAAAGGCTGATTATCAATTACAAACCTGCGGATGGTCCTCGGACAAAAAACAAAGGACAAATCATAGATACATGGATTTGAATTCGGTAGCTAGCGCATTCCCCGCAGTTTGCTGCGGAGAGATTTAATTTTCATTAATTAGAAAGTTCTCCCACCCCTTGCCGTTATTAGTCATCAAAATCCCATGCAGTCTTCCACACGCAACCATTGTCTCTTCATTCCATAGAACTTGTGGACTTATTGGATATAGTCTGCAATCCGTTTGCAGCGACTAAGATAATTTTTGAATCGAAATTGAGAAATTGATCCTCGAAATGATTGTTTGCTTCGTCAATTTTTTTTGTTAATCGGATTAGTGCATCATCAATCCCATATCTGAACGGGGAATTGACAAATCTTATGCAAATGATTATTTGTCATTCAGAATTTCCGGCTCGGGCCGAAGTGTAGTGCATCGCAATATGCCCCAATTGCATTCCCACAAGACTGGCGAAGGTCAGTGGGATAAATTTCAATTTTAACGGAGCACATAATTGATGACTCAGGATCATGTCCCGGGAAAGGCTGCTGATGTGAGTAAGAAGGTCACCCTGCTTGTTACAACAGCAGCATCTTTTCTTACTCCCTTCATGGGATCTTCCATCAATGTAGCCCTCCCGTCAATTGGCCAAGAATTCTCCATGAGCGCAGTTCTTATGGGTTGGGTCGCTTACTCATTTCTGCTCGCCGCTGCCACGGTCCTTGTTCCTGTCGGGAAGATTGCCGACATCTGGGGAAGAAATCGGGTCTTTTCTATCGGATTAGTCGTCTATACACTCTCTTCCCTTTTCTGTGGTATTGCCGCTTCCGCTTATTCTCTCATTTCTTTCAGATTACTCCAGGGAATTGGCGGCGCCATGATTTTCGGACCGTCAATTGCAATTCTGACCTCTGTCTTTCCTGCGGGCGAGAGAGGCAGTGCCTTGGGAATCAATGTGGCATCTGTCTATCTGGGGCTTTCTGCCGGACCATTCTTGGGCGGCTTTCTTACAGAGCATTTCGGCTGGCGCAGCATATTTATGATCAATGTTCCTCTCGGTGTATCGATCTTAATACTTGTACTGTGGAAGATAAGGGCGGAATGGGCCTATGCGAGAGAAGAAAGTTTCGACTTCAAAGGTGCCTTCCTTTACATGGGCGCGCTTTCAGCCATAATGTACGGGTTTTCTTCGCTGACACGAATTCTTGGGGTCTATCTTGTCGTCATTGGCCTCATCCTGATTGTTATCTTCACCGCGCGTGAAAGCAAGGTAAAGAATCCTCTTCTCGACATCACATTGTTTCGTCATAACACAGGCTTCGTTTTTTCGAATCTTGCGGCATTAATCAATTATAGTGCCACTTTCGCCGTGTCCTTTCTCCTCAGTCTCTACCTTCAATATATCAAAGAGGTGAGTCCCCTCCATGCCGGGTCGATTCTCGTTGCTCAGCCGGTCGTCCAGGCTATTTTTTCGCCCTTTGCCGGGAGACTTTCAGACAGGATTGAGCCACGTATCGTCGCCTCCATCGGGATGAGCCTCACGGCTTTCGGCCTAGGGCTTTTGATTCTTCTTGATAATCAGACATCCATTCTTTTCATTGTGGTTGTTCTTCTTACGCTGGGATTAGGCTTCGCTCTTTTCTCCTCGCCGAACACCAATGCCGTAATGAGCTCCGTAGAGCAGCAATTTTACGGTCTCGCGTCTGGAACTCTGGCCACAATGCGCATTACGGGGCAGATGTTGAGCATGGGGATCGTGATGCTGATCTTCGCTCTTCACATTGGAGACGTTCCTATCACGCCGGAAGCGTATCCATCGTTCATGGGAGGTATGCATACTTCCCTAATAATCCTCAGTCTGCTCTGTCTTGGCGGCATTTTTGCTTCGCTTACCAGAGGCAGGATCCGTTAATTCTTAACTTTGCGTGGGATATAGTTTGAGACCTACAACTTTAGCACGGGAAAACGACCGGAAGAAGGGGATAGGAAAGAGCAGAAAATTAAGTTAGAATATGATAGGAATTAGGAAGTGAGTCAAACGACAAATGGCAGAAAAGAAACAAGATTAGAAAATAAAATCCGTCTCCAAATATAGGAGGAGGCTTAAACATGCTGATGATAGAAGACTTACAGGTGAAGATCGGCGACCGGGAGGTTCTCAGACACATCGATCTGGAAATCAAGACAGGGGAAACGCACATTCTGTTCGGTCCTAACGGTTCGGGCAAGACGACGCTCCTCATGACGATCATGGGCTATCCTCAGTACACCATTACGGCAGGAAAGATTTTTTTCAAGGGCGAGGATATTACTCATATGCCCATCAATGACAGAGCAAAACTAGGTATTGGCATGTCCTACCAGCGTCCACCGACGATTCACGGTCTCAAGACCAGACAGATGATAGAGATATGTGGGAGAGGAAAAGCTGTTCCGGAAACACTTGCCGCGGAAGTCAATTTTACGGACTTTCTGGACCGCGATATCAATGCGGGTTTCTCCGGAGGTGAAATAAAACGGTCCGAGCTCCTACAGTTAATGGCGCAGGACCCGGACCTGCTTCTGTTCGATGAGCCGGAATCAGGCGTAGACCTGGAGAATATTTCCCTCATCGGAAATTCTATCAGCACGCTCTTGCAGAGAGATTTCAAAGAGAAAGCGGGAAAGTCTCACAAAGAGCAGCGTGCGGAACGGACAAAGATGGGACTCATTATAACCCACACGGGTTTCATTTTGGACTACGTTACAGCGGACAAAGGACAGATGCTGTATGATGGATATTTGAGTTGCAGGAGTAACCCGTTGGAGATATTCAGATGCATCAAAGAGGCGGGTTATGAGGAGTGTGTGCGATGTACGACGTAATCGATGAAAAGGCTGCCCAAGCCAAAGATAAGAAGGCTGCCATCGGGCCAGATATCGATCTATCGTCCTTCACGGCCGAGCCTGTAGAGCATACCTACCTGAAGGACCTCACTAAATTGCCTGCCATAGACCAGCAGAGAATAGTTCAGGCAGGCGTGGACGCCACGGAAACAGGACGTTCCGGAACGTATCTTCAGAAGGATACATCTGTCGTGCACGCACATTCCATGCAGGATGGTTTGGAGGTGCTCCCCATCAAGCGGGCCCTTAAGGAATGCGACTGGATCAAGGATTATTACTGGAAACTCGTCTCCGTTGATGCGGATAAATATACAGCGCAGGCGCAGCTCAATTTGCATGACGGCTATGTCATCCGGGCGTTACCAGGGAGCAGCGTAATCTATCCTGTACAGGCATGTCTTTACATTGACAAGGAAAACCTGAGCCAGTATGTCCACAACTTGATCATCGCCGAAGAGGGAGCAGAGCTCCATGTTATTACCGGATGTGCAGCAGCGCCCCACTTGAAACGAGGGCTTCATGTGGGCATTTCAGAGTTTTTCATCAAGAAGAATGCCAAATTGAGTTTCACAATGATACATCACTGGGCAGAGGAGATGATGGTCCGTCCGCGTTCAGTGGGTATAGTCGAGGAGGGCGGCCTTTTCCTCAACAACTACATCTGCATGCGGCCAGTGAAGTCTCTGCAGATGTATCCAATGACTCACCTCGTGGGTAAGGGGGCAGTCTCGCGTTTCTACAGTCTTCTGGTGGGAAGTCCAGGATCGGAGCTCGATGTGGGCGGCCGCATTGCCCTGAAGGCGGAAGATACGCGGGCAGAAATAATCGCCCGTGCCATCAGTAACGGCGGCCGAATCATCTCTCGTGGCGATCTGATAGGCGAAGTTGCCGGCGCGAAGGCCCACCTTGAGTGTCGGGGTCTTCTGTTGAAAGGCGGCCTCATTCATGCGATTCCCGAGCTTCAGGGGAAGGTTGATGGCGTGGAAATGTCACATGAGGCGGCAGTTGGTAAGATTGCTCAGGAGGAAATCCAATATCTCATGTCGCGGGGAATCTCGGAAGATGAAGCAACATCCACGATAGTCCGCGGATTTCTAAGCGTTGACATCCCGGGGCTGCCGCCGCAACTGAAGGCAGAAATAGAACGGGCCGTAAATATGAGCGAAAAGGAACTGATGTAGCAAGTTATTTGGTAATTCATATTTTGTGGAAATGCTGCGTCTGCATCGGAACTTCATCAATTTTGCAGGCCCTAAACCGTGAGGCAGGTGATCTATATTGGATCCTTAGTATTCTTCCCCCTGTCTCTCGATTCCTTTATTGATGCGGGTCCGAAGCGATAGGCGTGGATTTCATTCTTCGCCGGATTCTTTCGTCATTAATGGAACGTGAACTACCCGCGACTGAATGCTTTCGCAATCAGACGGGGCTTCCGGAAGTAACGACAAGGCTTACTCTGGTCGAGCCCAAAGCAGTGGCCCCATCTCCTCCGTCGTTTTGCAGAGGCTCTTCTGCCGGTTCGGACAGCACCTGCCCTACACTCATTAATTACAAATGGAAAGAGAGGAACATCCTTCCACTAAGGAAGATTTCTCTTTATCAATGGAGAAGTTTGCACTTATCAATAAAGGATTTTCATGTTAAAAATTCACAAATTTATCTCAAAAATACAGATCACTGGTGAAGATAACCAATTTCATTCTATATATTTGATGCGACGATAATAACTTTCCTCAAATATATCGTCTAATTATAAGTAATTAAATCCAGTGATTTCTAAGATGCCAAGCTTTTGTATGATAATTGCCTGATAAACCATGGCGCAAAGATAATTCCTTCACCTCCAGATAAATTTATTCGGACGGGCATTAACTTCGAAAAAGGTTACTGCAGTGATGACTCTGATGATAAACTCAATAATCTTGTCTACAACTATTTAGAGAGCCTCATGGTAAACGCCGATGACCAAAGAGCACCATTTATGTTTCTTAAATGGAAAGTGAAGGGTGAAGCAGACTGATTCGGGGCTATCACAATAAGAGATGTCAGAGGGGCTTCACGATTATGGAGTTGATATTAGTTATTCTTATCTTCGCACTCTTAGCCGCTATTGCCATCCTTCAGTTCGTGGCATACAGACGGCTTACAACGCGGCAACGAACGTTGCCATTAAGACTGTGTACACGGCGGCAGAGTCTTTCTTCAGTGTTTCACCGGGAGGAACGGTTTGAGTAAGTCTGCTACCGGTCTGTGGTTATAATGCAAATATAATATTCATTAAGTGGCGCAGGGCAAATAGCTAGCTTTACCTTGCAGACATTTCATATCGGCGGCAGTTCGACCTTTGCCATTAATTACAAGGGAGATATTACAAGAAGTTGGGTGTCAATGGAAACGGCTATCAGCACGACGGGGCAGGGAACCGGCCGGTGTATTCTCAGTTCCTCTGGAAACCTAAGAGCATCTGCAGGGATTGCAATGTCTCTACACTTCATATAGGCCGCGAGCACTTTTTGTCAAAATCTCGTTTCCTTCCTCTTTGATCAGAATCATGTCCTCCAGTTTGACGACTCCTACGGACTTATCCAGCATGTGCATATCCAGAGCAATTACATAGCCGTTCTCTACTGGGGATTGATCGTATTCCGATGGAATGGGAGGCTCATTTAATTCCAGTCCGATTCCATGACCTATAAGACGCGATCTTCTTCCTCCGCCGAAACTCTGGAATTGGCCCTTTCTGCCAAGGGCCGACGCCTTTTCGACGGCCATCCCGTAGATTTCACTGCACTTCATCCCCATTCTCATACTAGAGATGAGATGGTCGGCTATGGTCATTAAATCAACGTACATGGATATGGCGTTTTCGTTTGCCTTTCCCAAAGAGTAGGTCCTCGTCTGGTCTGCATGATAGCCTTCAACATTTACGGGTATATCTACCACGACCAAATCTCCCTTGGACAATCTTCTCCGTGAGGGACCTGCCGGTACAGCTGGACTAAGCCCCACACCTGTGATCGTATAGACAACGCCGCTCGTTTTGAAAAGATTCTCCCCAGACGAAATTGGGCCCCGGCTCATAAAAAAATCTGGTTGCCGGATAAAGAATATGCCTTCATGTCCGGCCAAGCGATGCGCATTCTCCACAGCAGCAGCGAGTTCCAACTCTGTGATACCCTCCTTCAAAGCGGCAAGGACAGCCTCGTGACCTCGATGAATGGCTTCACAGGCTTTTCTGATTTTTTCTATTTCTGAGGGGTCTTTTGTTTTTCTCTGTTCCAGAATGATGGGACTGATGTTCACAAAATCATAATCGCAAAAGGCCTTCTTGAACTGGCCTAATTGTTCTACAGTCAGGATATCCAATTCAGTGCCTATCCGACAGGGGCCCTTGCTGATATCGTCAGAAATTTTATTGAAGATTTTATCCAAATGACGTTCTTCCTCAACTTTTTCCTTGTCTACAAAGATATCATCGCGGGCGAAAGCATAGCCACTTCTTATGAACAAACGGTAGTCGTCAGGTAGAATGACGAGGTAAGAAGGCTGTGCAGTGCCCGTGTAATATAAGACGTCTCGCGAGTAAAAAATTAGGGCGCCTGCAAGATCCTGCTCTTCAAGTTTCTTCTGCAGATGATTAATCCGATCCTCCCATTTCATAATGAAACTCCTCTACCCTTAGCTATTTTTTTCATCAAATGCGCGCCTTATAGCTGCCGCCATCTGACGCTGAACGATGGGTTTCATGATAAACTCCCTTACACCGATTGCCCGTGCCTTCTCCTGTGTCACTGTTTCACTGAATCCCGTGCAGAGGATGATGGGTATGCCGGGACGCATGCGCATGAGCTGCTGGGCAAGTTCACTGCCCGTCATATTCGGCATGGTCATATCGGTGATCACCAGGTCAAAACTGTCAGGCCGGGCCCGAAAGAGTTCCAACGCTTCCAGGCTGCTTGTCTTGCCTACAACCTCATACCCCAGACCGCTCAATACACCAATTGCGAGGTGAACGAGGGCTGCCTCGTCATCGACAAAAAGGATACGCTCTTTCCCTCCGGGAATCGGCCTATCTTCCTTGGCTTCACTTCTTCCCGTATCTTCGATCACCGAAGGCAGATAGACGTTGAATTCGGTCCCTTTCCCCACCTCGCTTTGCACTGTAATGGCGCCACCATAGCTCTTTACAATACCATAGACCACCGATAGTCCCAGACCGGTTCCCTCGCCGGGTTTCTTCGTTGTAAAAAAGGGATCAAATATTCGGTCCACGATCTCCTTATGTATGCCTCCTCCCGTATCGCTTACCGTCAATCTGAGATACCTGCCGGGGGATAGGTCATGATGAACAATTAAATCGTCGGGCGGTTCAACATTCACAGGAACGAGACTGACCTTCAATTCACCCTTCCCCCCACGCAGGGCGTATGCCGCGTTGGTACAGAGGTTCATCAGTATTTGATGGATCTGAGTGGGATCTGCCACGACGGTGTCCCAATCCTCATGGATGTCCTGCCGAATTTTGATTGTCGACGGCAGAGATGCCTTGAGGAGTCTCATTACTTCTTTAACAATGGGGCTGACCCTCAGCGGGTGTGGCCTTTCGTCGCTCTGGCGGCTGAAAGAGAGGATCTGTTTCACTAGGTCTCTTGCCCGCTCTCCGGCTTTGAATACTTGATCAAGATAGCGCCGCATATGGTTATCCAGCTTGGTTTCTCCGAGGGCCATTTCCGTATAGCCTAAAACGGCGCTGAGTATATTATTAAAGTCATGGGCAATTCCACCCGCAAGCGTTCCAATGGCTTCCATCTTCTGGGCCTGACGCAATTGCGTTTCAAGCCTGGTGCGATCCGTAATGTCCTGCGTTGTTTGAATGGCGCCGACTACTTTTCCATCGGTATCAACAATCCTAGCTGCCTGTATAATTAAGATCCTTTCTTCTCCATTAATCCAAATCCGCCCTGTGCTTTCGAAAGCGTGAGGTTGAAATTCGCTTTTTCGCAAACCACGTGTCCCGAATTTGGCAATTAACTCCGCGTCTCCCATTTCCAGGATTAATTCTGCCAATGTGGGAGATACCTTCTCCCGAAAGAGAGAAAGCAGGTTCAGGGGCTTTCCCAATACTTTTTCCTTTGCAATACCGGTATATATTTCATTGTTGCTGTTCCATAGGAGAACATGATAGTTGCGATCTATCACGAACGTTGGAACAGGAATCCTATCGAGGATAGAGGTGAGGCGTTCGCGTTCAGCTGACAATTTTTCTTCCATCTTTTTACGTTCGGTGATGTCCACTACCATCGGCAGAAAGTAAAGAAGTTGACCTGTTGCGTCTCTTATAGCTTCTACCGATAGCCTTCCCCAAATGATATTCCCGTCTTTGCGGATATACCTTTTTTCCGTCTCATACCTCTCTATTTTTCCTGATGTTAGGAGCCGTATCTGCTCTAAATCTTCGCCCAAGTGGTCCGGATGAGTGATATATTCGAATTGCAGAGCTGCGAATTCTTCCTCCGAGTATCCCATCATGCGACACATGGCTTCGTTCACGCGTGTGAAGTGGTGGTCAGGCGATACTATGGCAGCCCCGATCGGTGATTCATCGAAAATACGCTGAAAATTGGCTTCGCTTTTCCTTAGTGAATCCTCAGCCTGCTTACGCGAGGTTACGTCTGACAAGAGAACAAGCAAATTAAGTTCGCCTTCGTGGTGGAACGGTGTAAAACGGCAGTCAAACCAGAGATCCTTGCCAAAAGTGGTGACTATGCGTGTTTCCAAAAACTGGACCTGCCCAGTCTTAAAGGCGTTTTCTGCAGCATCAATCATACCCGTTCTTTTCCACGAATCCAGTTGGCGGAAGTTCTGCGCCAGGAGTTCTTCGATGGTGCCGCCCGTGATCTTTGACGCCGCTTCATTGGCCGACATGCATTGACCGGAAGAATTGTAGGTAAGAATGGCCACGGGAGACGCTGAAAAAATCGTTCGATTGAATTGCAGGGCTTCATCAATGCGCTTTTCGGTCTGCTTGCGCGTGGTGATGTCGCGAATTACACTGATGAACGCCCGAGGCTCACCTGTCGCAGCCCGCACAACCGACGAGTTAATTTCTGCAGAGATCGTTCTCCCATCGCGAGCCCTGACCAGGTATTCATTGTTTTGCGAAGTCCCATCGGTAAGGGTACGATGAAAGTTGGCCGTGGCGAAAGATTTGCCGTCCTCCGTAAGCAAATCAAAAACCGTTTTCACTTCTTTAAGAAGATCCGCGGGACTCGATACGCCATACATTGCGGCAGCCTGCATATTTGCGGTCAGCAATTCGCCCCTGAGGTTATACATGATGATTGCATCCGGTGATGTTTCGACTACAGTGCGGTATAGATGCTCACTCTCTTTTAAGGCGTCCTCCGCTTGTTTGCGCCCGGTGATATCGTTGAGAAAGTTCAAAGTAGCCAATCTTCCCTGCCAAGGGACAACGACCGTATGAATCTCCGCCCATTTGACAGTTCCATCCTTATTAATGACCCGGAAAGGATAGATAGGAAGGATTTCTTCGTTTTTCAATCTTCTTGTATGACGGTCAAACACCATTTCTCGATCATCGTGGTGAATGAATTCAGAGAAGGGAATCGAGGTTAATTCATCCTCAGAATAACCCACCAGGTCTGAAGCCGCATGGTTGACAAATTTCAGTATTCCGTCCTGCGCTATCATAATCGCTTCTGCTGCGTTTTCCACGACGAGCCGGTACTTCTCTTCTGAAGAGCGCAGGGACCGCTCTATTTGCTTTCTATCAGTTACATCACGGACGATGCCTCTGAATCCGAGAGGATTACCTTCCGCATCCCTTATCAGGGAAGAGGAAACTTCAATGGTTCGTTTAGCACCGTCATTCCTGATGATATCCCATTCAAACCTCTTAAGAGCGATTCCCGTCCTGAATATATTGCTATAAGCCTGATAAATCTTTCGCGCGTTCTCCGCATCTGAATGCTGCCTATAATTCATTCCGACAAGTTCGTCTCTTGTATATCCAACAATCTTCATGAAAGATTCATTGAAAAAGGTATAGTTTCCCGCAAGATCCAATTCATGATAACCTTCTTCAATGTCCTCAAGAATTTTTCTGTATCTTTCTTCGCTTTTCTTGAGTGCTTCTTCCGCCAGCCTACGCTTCGTGATGTCTTTTGAAATCACTGTTACCGCAGTAATGCTTCCCTGCGAATTCTTGACAGGACTGAATGTCCTAAGGAAAAACGAATCACCTATTCGACCTTTGTGTTCGGTTTGGAAAGATTTGCCTGTTTCAAATACCGCTTCGATTGTCGCAGCAAACTGTTTAGTGTCCTCCTCAGAATGGAAGTCACCATAGGCTCTGCCTGTGACCGCGTCCAATGACATATCAAGCCTGAGTAAGTGCGAAGCATTCATGAACTGATAGCGGCATTTCCTGTCCACGAGATACATAGAATCAACAGTAAAGGCCAACGCCCGATATTTTTCCTCATTCTCGCGGAATGTTTCTTCAGCTCTCTTGCGGTCCGTGATATCGCGGGATATGCCAAGAATGCCCACTATCTTTCCTTTCTCAAATATAGGCTTGGAACGGACTTCCAATAGCCTCACCTGTCCGCTGATGTTTTTGCACTTAAGTTTGCTAACAATCTCGTCCTCGCCTTTCATTAATCTTTGAAAATTTCTCTTCGCTTGCTCATGGTATGCTGGAAGGATGATATCCAGATAGTGAAGAGTATAAAATTGTTCCAAGGAGATGCCTGACCTAACGGTTATTGATTTATTCACAAGGGTGAAATAGCCATCAGTATTCAGACAGTAGACGCCATCGCTGACGTTATCTATGATATCACGGCAGCTTTCTCCGCGCTCAAATCTCTGCAGTTCATTCGTTTTCTTGCGAGACCTTCGACTGTTCAATGGAAGCCTGACTTTTGTCATTTTGTCGCCTTTGATGGTCACGTACTTGCTAGCTGACAAATGTTTTGTGTCATTTCACAAAATTATTGATGACCCTTGATAGCTTTCCTGGGAAGATTCGGGTATGAGGAACAGTACGGGGGAAAACTGCGGTGTGTATTCCAGCACTCAGAGCAACTAACATAATATCTTCTTACGGTGGGATATATATCAAAAGATGCAATATGTCAAGGGGTTCGCCCGACGCTGCCGTTTCCATCAGGGAGTCAGCATCATGAGGATTCCCCGGTTTTCCCGCAAGAGTCTGTCGGGCCGCAACAGGGTGCGTCGCTTCGGCCCAGCATGGAATTTATGACTGCGGTAGCACAACCCACACCCGTCTGTACGGAAAATACCACAGTAGGGCAATTACGGCTGCAGACCCCATATTCCATGCAGGCGTCTCTATGTTGAATCCATGCGCTGCCTGCGCCATTTGCAGAAATGACGGCTTGGGGGCAGACTTGGCTACACTTGCCGCAACCAAAACACTTTTCTTCATTGAGGTCTAGCGTCACGACATCTTTCAAATAGGTCATTCTTTTCATTTGCAATCTCCTACGCGATAAAGCGAGACATAAGCCAGAGACCGACACCGGCAACGCCAGCGCCGATTTCCAGGGGTATGGCAATGCGCATTTCCTTTTTTACTCCCGAAAGGGAAGTATACGTTGAGGCGTCGGTGAAAGCCACGTCCTGACAAAATATGGCATCTTGACGGCAAAAGCGAACTATCTGGCATAGTTCCGATACCAGAGACAGAACATCTCGATTAATGCAGGCCACCTTCTTTTTCATAGTTGTGTAATACAACTATTATAAGGTTTATAAACATTTTTCCGTTAGGAAAGAATTGTTATTTTGTGTGACCTCAGCTGGTAAGTCTGCCGTACAGTCTGGATACATTGTACTTGCAAGTAGATGTACTCCAAAGTAATATGAACCTGTGCAGCCACGCAATCCGCAATCGCCCCAAAAAGTGAATACGATTATAGAAAAGGAGAACCTATGAGATTTGCAGATGACATCTATGTTTACGAATGGACAGACTCTTTTGAAAATAACTGTAACAGCTTTTATATAGGCGGCAATGTCAACGCCCTCGTTGATCCCGGATTGAAAGGATTCGTGCCTAACCTTCTTGAGAGCATGGAAGAGGACGGGATAGAGAAAACTGCGATTAAATATGTCATCAATACCCATTCCCACCCAGATCACTTTGAGGGCGCAGTCTTGTTTAATGACTCGGACATAAAGATAGGTCTTCACGAAAAGGAGATGGAGTTTTTAAATGGCGCCGGTGCCAGTCTGTATAACCTGTTCGGCATGAATCCTCCTGCCATACGCATTGATCTTCCCCTGAAGGAAGGCAAGATTTCCTTGGGGGACGAAACATTTGAAATCCTGCTCATACCGGGACATTCGCCAGGATCCATCGGTCTGTACTGGCCTGCCCGGAAAGTCCTTTTCTCTGGGGACGTAATCTTCTATCAGAATGTGGGAAGAACAGATTTCCCGGGAGGCAGCGGTTCCCACCTGAAGCAAAGCATTGTAACCCTTTCAAAGCTCGATATAGAGGCACTGTTCCCAGGCCACATGAACATTATAGACGGCCCTGATGAAGTGAAGAAAAATTTTCAGATGGTGCAAAAGCACGTCTTCCCGTATATATAGAGTAAACCTTGAGACTTACATGAGGCGATAATTTATAGTTTATATCTCCGATGAATCAAAGCGAGGCGCATTGAAAATGGAGGCGCCCAGAGATTCTTTATTACAGATGAAAGGATGTCATGTATGGCTGTGGAGATGACAGTGTTTGACCTTTCTTTTGCCACGTCAGGAAATACCGACGTTATTGATTTAACTCGCAAAGTGTTGGACCGCGTTGCTGAAACGAATCTGGAAGATGGCCAGGTACTTCTCTTTGTTCCCGGTTCTACAGGCGCTATAACGACGATAGAGTATGAACACGGCGCCGTCAGCGATCTCAAGGAGGCAATAGAAAACCTTGCGCCTGAGGGTAAATACTATCGACACAATGAACGATGGGGAGATGGAAACGGACATGCCCATGTAAGAGCGGCCCTCTTGGGTCCTTCCCTAACGATTCCTGCGGTGAACGGGCGTTTACAATTGGGAACGTGGCAGCAGATCGTATTTATTGATTTTGACAATCGGCCGAGGCAGAGACGGGTGATCATGCAGATTTCCGGCAGGACAAAGAAAAGGGGAGCAAGACCCGGGGATAAATGAAACAAAAATTTCACCCTTGGCGGATGTAGTGGATTTCCCCGATAGGCTTAGTAAATCACTTCATTATTAAGGTGTCATATAGACCGAAGGGAGATATCTTTTAGTTTCACCTCTATTAGGATTTCTCTCTATGCTCGGGATGGCAGTGGTACATGAAAATTTTCGAACTGTGGCATAAAATACTTAATCGAAACTATGGACCAGTGTACTAAGCAACAGAATGAATTAGAAGATGTCCTGACTTTTTCTGTTTGATGAGACCCTCTTCCAAGAGCTCAATCAAATGTGCGTATGTCTCGTTGACGGCCAAGAACTGATCGAATTCGGGCAAGTTTCGTCCGAAGATGTCAAGAGACACCGAAAAAGTGGTCTTCGGGCCTCCTTTGACGGATTCAAAGACGAGACTCTTTCGCTCCCTGTGGTGCTCCCTGATTTCTTCCACGCGGGCCCTTAGGTTTGGAAACGGATCGCCATGGGCCGGATAAACCTTGATGGCAGGAAGGTTCTCAACCTGCCCAAGCGAGTCCAGGAAGCTCTTGAGGGGTCGAAACCCCGGATTATAAGGATCGGGACTCAGGTTAGGGGTGATCTCCGTCAAAATATGATCACCAGAGAGCAGTATTTCTTCCCTTCTGAAAAAAAAGCACACCTGCCCGCTTGTGTGGCCCGGAACTGATATTACCTCAAATTCTCTGTCGCCGATATTATGGTACCCGTGGTCCGCGAGACTTGTATCGACCCTAAAGGGGATCGTAGCTTTTCGGAAAGAGCTGAGGAGCTCCAAGAGGTTATCGATAATATTTTCTCTCAGCCCCTGCTCACGATAGAAATTTTTTACCTGATCAAAATCAAGCCCTTTTTTCTGATCGTTATGAATTCTTAGCGCATCAGTCTCTGACATAGCGATTGCAGCCCCCGATATCTCTTGGATACGGCCTGCTATTCCGCAATGATCCGTATGGAAATGGGTTATAAATATCCGCACTATGTCACGAATGCTTTTGCCTATAGATTTCAGAGACTCTTCAAGGGTGGAGAAGGTTTCCGGTATGTTCATACCGGTATCGAAAAGCGAAATGCTCCCATTATAAACATGGGCAAACACATGGACATGCTTCAGCCGAAACGGCATAGGCAGTGTGATCATGTAAAAATTTTCAGCTATCTTTTCAATCAACGAACGTCGGTCCTCCTCGCTGCGCATATCACCATGTTTTCCATTTACTGTCAATGTAGAGGTTCATATTTTTCTTGAGGTCAAGGGCTTCATTTGCTAAAGAACTTAAGATGCCACAAATTTCAGTTGTAAGGAAGCCTTACATCATAGGGATAATGGGAAGTCATCGCGTAGCGTCGCCGGCGGTTATGGAAGATGCCCGGCGTCTGGGGGAAGCGATTGCTAGGCGGGGCTTTGTCTTGCTCACAGGCGGCGGGCCGGGTGTCATGAGGGCTGCCTGCGAAGGGGCGCATAAGGCGGGGGGACTTGTTATCGGTATTCTTCCCAATGACAAACAACACCCCCTGGAAAAATACCCCAACGAGTTTGTTGATATCCCGATCTTCACAGGGATGTATGATGCAAGAAATGTCATCAATGCCAAGACGCCGCACGTCCTTGTGGCTCTGAGCGGAGGCGTAGGTACGCTTTCTGAAATAGCGATTGCCATCCGCAACGGGACTCCAGTGATAAGTCTTCACGCTCCATCATTTACGATCCCCGAAGATCACGACTTTATCGCAGTCAATACAGTTGAGGAAGTTGTCCGGGAGATTGAAAAGACACTGGAAAAACTGTCCCGTTTCGAAAGGGATGCAAAACTTGCTTAAGGATGAATATAAGTTGTAACTTATGGTGCAGTGGAATGTACCCTTAATCGCCTTCTTAGTGGTTTTTGGCGCAAGCTCTGTATTCCGCCTACTCCTCGCGTATATTAATGTCGTTCATATTCGCCGGCACGGCTACGATGTACCTGAGGTATTTCAAGGAGAGATTGACGAGGCCACGCTCGCGCGTATGACAGCATACACGGCGGAATCTTCAAGGTTTGGTGCTGTAGCGCATTTCTTCGATGATGCAGTCACTCTCCTGGTTCTGCTAAGCGGATTCTTACCGCTGCTAGTCGGACTGCTGCTCTCTTGGAATCTGCATTTTATCCTGTCGGGCCTTATTTTTTTTGGTGCCCTCGCCTTGCTAAGCGGTATTCTGGATATCCCATTCAGTCTCTACAGTACATTTGTGATTGAGAAGAGATATGGATTCAGCACGATCACTGTAAGATTGTGGATTGCAGATCTCATCAAGGGCCTTCTGATATCCACAATGCTCTCGGGGATTCTCTTAGGTGCCATGCTCGCCTTAGTCTATTATGCCGAACATACATGGTGGCTTTGGGCTTGGCTTTTCTTTTCCGCTTTCCAGATGCTCATCATCTGGCTCTATCCCATTCTGATAGCACCCCTTTTCAACAAATTCGAACCTATTGAAAACGAGGCATTGAAAGAGGCCATCATCACCCTCATGGCGAAAGTTGGGTTGAGAACCGGCGGAGTGTTCCAGGTCGACGCGGGGAAAAGGAGCAAGCACACCAACGCCTACTTCACTGGTCTGGGCGAGACAAAACGCATCGTCCTTTATGATACCCTGCTCAAATCACATACGTCCGAAGAGATACTGTCCGTCCTTGCGCATGAGGCGGGGCACTGGAAGAAGAGGCATATCATGAAGCAAGTGATTCTCACAGAAACAGTTGCTTTTGTCTTCCTCTATCTGGTCTATCGCCTCATAGACTGGCCCCTCCTCTATCAAACCTTCGGTTTCGCTGAGAATATTCCATATGTAGGCCTCTTATTGATTGCCGCCATTTTCGGGCCTATTGTTTTTTTTCTGACGCCAATAGGGGCAATGCTCACAAGAAGATTCGAGCGGGAAGCGGATGACTTCTGTTACATCCTCGTTGGCACCACTATGCCCATGATAAACGCACTGAAACGTCTAGCAAAAGACAATCTCGCCAATCTCCATCCTCACCCGTTTTACGCCTGGTTTTACTATTCACATCCCCCGCTGACGGAACGGATTGCGCGCCTGCTGGGAATGGAAGATTCCAAGAAATCATGATAAAAGTATCTTGATTTTAATGGTGAGATTATTAGACTATGAAAAAGAGATCTTTGGAGGAGTAAGTTGTAATGCCGATCTATGAGTTTTACTGCCGCAGGTGCAATACGATCTATAGCTTTTTCTCAAAAGCAATAAACACCGACAAGGTTCCCAACTGTCCGAGGTGCAAAAGGGTTAAATTAAAGCGTCAGATGTCGATTTTTGCCAGGGGCTCTGGGAAAAAAGACGAAGCAGCCGATAACGGTATGCCACCTATAGATGAAGCGAAGATGGAAAAGGCAGTGGCGATGCTGGCCGGCGAAGCGGACAAGATCAATGAAGATGATCCCCGCCAGGCGGCAATACTGATGAGGAAACTCTCCGATGCGGCCGGAATGAATCTGGGACCGGGCATGGAAGAGGCCCTGAGCCGCATAGAGAGGGGAGAAGATCCTGAAAAAATCGAAGCCGAGATGGGGGATCTGCTTGAAGGAGAAGAACCTTTTATCTTCGGGGAGAAACGGAAAAAAGAAGTCAACAAACCAAAACCCAGGATTGATGAAACACTTTATGATCTGTAAGACTATTATTTTCTCTGTTAATGCTTCACTGCGTTTGCAATGACAAGGTGAAAATATTTCTGGGCTCTATCTGAGATCAAATCATAAGCAGGTCATCGACATCTTCAATGAGATAATCAGGCTTGACCTTCTCGAGTTTTTCCTTTGAGTGCCATCCCCAAGTCACACCGACTGTTCTTACACCTGCCAGCCGCGCCTCTTTTATGTCTCCCGTCGTATCTCCAATGTAATATGTTTTCTCCTTTTCGACTTGAAAAAAATTCATGGCATGGAGGATTTTTTCTATCTTGCTGTAACCAAAGTCGGCTCCCAAGACATCCCTGAAACAGCCATCAAACTCATGCTTCGAGAGTATGTCATTAATCACCCTCGATATATTTGAGGATATAACGGCAAGTATATTGTCCTTTTTCAGTTTCATGAGGACCGGTAAGAGCGGCGCAAACGGCGCCATCTGATCGCGGTCGTCCTCAGTAGGAATGGATCTTGACGCATTCATAAATGCCACAAGGTCTACACCTTTTTTTACAATGCCCTCATAAAAATTATCTTCAAACAAGGCAAGGAAATCGTCGTGGTTCTGAACGGCGGGACTCCCGATTTTTTCCAGGCAAAGCCTCACCCTCCGTTCATATACGGTGAGGGAATCGACAAGGACACCGTCAAAATCAAAAAGAAACAATTTGTGCATCGTATTATACCCGGATAATCAGCCCACTCGTGGGCAATTTCGGGAACAGAACGGCTTTGTGCCATCCCATTCCCGGCGATGTGTAACACTCTTTAAGGTATATGGTCAATATTTTATCGGCATGGAGGATCGCGTTGGCTGTCGCTTATGGGCTCTTGAGGCGGTAAACTATAAGTGTTCATTATACTGCACACGGCAGGTCAGGACTGTGGTGTGCAAGCCCTTCCTTTGAGACTGAAAAGAAGGCGCAGGATTTTTTTCGTCGTTTCGCTGAAAATCTTACCGGAAAAGAACTGACCTGCCGCGCGCTTCGAAATCTCCGACAATGTCGGATAAATATGAACGGCGCTGGCGATTGTGGAGAGTTTGACAGCGCCTGCCATGGCAATGATCCATTCGTGGATGAGTTCCCCGGCGTGGCTGCCGATGATCTGACAGCCCAGCAGCTTTCCCTTAGGATTTAGAAGAATCTTGATCTTGCCCAGAGTCTCCCCTTCAGCAAGGGCGCGGTCATTATCCACGAAAAGTTCCTCGAATATCTGATAGTCAATTCCCTCCTTCCGTGCGCGTTTCTCGTTGAGCCCGACACTGGCCACTTCCGGGTCTGTATAGGTGCACCATCCGATCCGGCTGTAGTCTGCCTTACGGGGGAAGTGGAGAACCGAATTGGTCAGGGCAATGCCCGCCTCATATGCCGCCACATGCGTGAACGGCAACCTGCCATTTACATCGCCGCAGGCGTAGATATGGTGCACATTGGTTCTCATACATGCGTCCGTCGGGATACCTCTTGTGGTAAATGAGAGACCGGCCGCCTCAAGGCCTAAGCCGCTGACATTGGCCACCCGGCCCGTCGCCACGACGATTCCATCCCCTTCAATGACTTTCTCTTCCCCCGCACTGTTTGCAGGAGTAGTAGTCAGCAGAATCTTTGAACCGCGGTATTGCGCTCGAACCGCCTTTGTCCCTGTGTGGATCTCCAATCCTTCTGCTTGCAAACACGCCTTCAGAACTGCGGCCATGTCCGCATCCTCTGATTCCAGGATCTGGTCCAGGAATTCGACGATGATTACCTGTGATCCGAGACGTCCGAAGGCCTGGGCTATTTCCAGTCCGATTGGTCCGCCCCCCAGAACGATCAGACGGGAAGGGAGTGTTTCCTGTGAGAAAATAGTTTCGTTCGTCCAGTAAGGGACGCCTGCGAGGCCTTCTACAGGAGGAACCACGGGGCTTGAGCCTGTCGCTATGATCCAGTTCTTTGCCGCGATCCGTTTACCGTCAAGGGTAACTACATGATCATCTGTGAAGACAGGCGCGCAAAACCGAATCTCCGCACCCAGACTGCAGAATCTCTCGGGAGAGTCATAATGCTGGATCATGGCGATAACATCTTTTACGCGTTTCATTACAGACGCAAGATCTACAGGAGGCATGGAGAGCGCGGGCAAACCGAATTCATGAGATCTTCTCGCAAGGGACCACACGCCGGCGGTTCTGATCAGTGTTTTTGAAGGGACGCAACCATAATGCAGGCAATCCCCGCCAATCCTGTCTGACTTCTCAATCAGGATCGTCTTGGCGCCAAACTGGGCGCCTCCGGCCGCGGCTGTCAGTCCCGCCGCACCCCCACCGATGATTCCGAGATCGTAATCAAAACCTTCCATGTCCTCCTCTCCTTTAGAAACAGTATGCCTTGAGACTCACTTTTCCTTCCGGATATTTTTTATGATCTTCGGGATAAAGAACGAAAAGACGAAGAGCCCAATCGAGCAAAATACCTGGAAGGAAAAAAGTCGGCTCCAGCTCCCGCTTGCCCACACATTTTTTATGGTACCAATGAAAAATGTAAATACAAATGTACCGACGATAATGCCGAGAGCGGTTGCGAAGAAGTAATCCCGGAAGCGGACTTTCGTCAAACCCATGCCAAAATTCATGGGAGTAAAAGGAAAGTATAGCAAGCGCAGATAAAGTACTGTGGCAAAACCGTTACGCTCAATGGCATCGTCGTATTTTTTCAGACGCGCGCCGATCAGGGAAGCGGCGAAGTCCCGCCCCAGGGTTCTTCCTATCCAGAAGGCGACGGACGCCCCGGACATAGCTCCCAACCAGACATACAGAAACCCCAAGTAGGGGCCGAAGATGGCGGCTCCCAGAACAGTGAGTAGTGTCCCCGGTACAAAAAGGCAGATGCCAAGAGTATATATGAGTATAAATACTAAAGGTGCCCAAAAACTTGCAGTCTCAAGAAAATTACCCAAGACATCTTGTGTGAGTAGGTTTTTGACATGTGTGGAACGGACTACATAGATTGCCGCAGCTATAAATATCGCCAACGCAATGGCTTTCATTATCGCAACTCTTCTTGACACTGTCCGTTGCGCTGTCCCGCTGCTCATTAATCCATCTTTTCCAAAATAGTCTTCGCGCTGCTTTAACTGAATATGATTGACCCACCGCAGGACGAGCCGGCGCCTGCCGTGCACGCAAAGCAGTGTTCTCCTGTCATGATCCTGCGCCTACACAGGGAGGAAGGATCAAAAGAATGGATACTGTCAGGAGCTCCATGGTTGACCTGCAGGCCAAGGGCCAGATTAAAATCGCAGTCATAAAGGGTTCCATCCCAGCCGATGCTGATCTGATGCCGACACATCAAGCCCGGCAGTGTTTCCTGATTGAATGACGTCCGCAGGAGCCGCATATAAGTTTCGGCTTGATCCTGCCGGACAAGCTCTTTCTGGAAGCGCCCCAGAGCCATGTTCGTTATGGTGAGCAGATTGGTAAAGACGATTCCAAGGCGGTCATGCAATTCGTGCCGATATTCTTCTTCAAGTGCCAGCTGCCGTGGAGGTAGAAACGGCCCTCCCGGATTATATACAAGGTTCAGGGTTAAGAAAGGCTGCGTACCGTAACCTAAAGCATTCAGCAGCCTGATAGCTTGAATGCTTTTCTCATAGACTCCGCCACCCCGCTGGAAGTTCACATTCTCTTCCGTGTAACACGGCAGAGAGGCCACGAGTTGAACACGGTGCTCACGGAAAAAATCAGGCAGGTCCCCCATCCCGCGCTCGAGAAGCACGGTCAGGTTCGTTCGCACCTGTACATGATGGTTCTTCTCCCGGAGCGCCTTCACAAAAGGGCGGAAATTAGGATTCAGCTCCGGGGCTCCGCCCGTAAGGTCAACAAGCCTGCAGCGAGAACTCTCCGCGGCTTTTATGACCAGTTCCATGACAGGCCATTTCATCATCTCCACTCGCATCGGAGATGCTTCCAGATGGCAGTGGAGACATTGCTGGTTGCATTTTAGGCCCATGTTCACCTGCAGGATTTCAATCTCCTGACTCAAGAGGCCCTTGTATCCATGCTGGGCAATCTTTTCTTCAAAAGCGTTCATAAATGTTCTGTTTCTGTGTAATCTTAATTTGCCTCCTTGATGTCTTTAGATTTCTGCGCTTACTCACGATATACCCACGGTGCATTTGTTTTTTTCAAAAATCCTTTTTGTCCCGATTTTTTACAGGAGATATGGGTCAAGGTTTGCCCCAGAGTTCTTTCAGACGCTGATCACGGCCGCAGTTGAGACGGTAGAACTTGTATCGCAGAGGGTTCTTCTGATAATATTTCTGGTGATAGTCCTCTGCCGGGTAAAACTCCGTGGCCTGGGTTATCTCGGTATAAATAGGTCCTATGAAACGACGCGACTTCTCCAGTGCTTTCTTCGATTCTTCGGCCAGGCGCCGCTGTTCCTCATTGAGATACCAGATCGCCGTGCGGTATTGTCCTCCCACGTCGCAGAACTGCCTGTCTTTGACGGTTGGATCTATATTGTGCCAGAAGACATCGAGCAGCTTCGAGTAACTGACCACTGCCGGATCGTATGTTACCTCTATAGACTCGGCGTGGCCCGTTGTGCCTGAAGAGACCTCCTCATACGTGGGATTCTTCTTGTAACCACCCGTATAACCGACTATGACAGAATGAACCCCCTGCAACTCCTCGAATTCCGGTTCCATACACCAGAAGCAGCCGCCGGCGAAGGCCGCTTTCTCAAGACGGGGACCCGAAACCTTCTTATCGCTGTCTTTTGCCAAGACGGGAGTTGTCATCATCATTACACTCAGTGACAAGAAACCTATTAACATCTGCATCTTCATGGCATGTCTCCTTTGCTGTGTTCGTCTGCGACTGCCTGCGATTTGAATCAGAGTTGTAAACTACTTTTTCTGAAAGAGTTTTTTGTACTCCCCGTATCCGTTTTTTTCCAGGTCATCTTTCGGTATAAATCTCATAGCCGCCGAATTCATGCAATATCGCAACCCCGTAGGAGGCGGCCCATCGGGAAATACATGGCCAAGATGAGAATCTCCGCGCTTACTCCTCACTTCCGTACGGACCGTAAAAAATCCCCTGTCTTCATGGGTCACAATATTGTCCGGAGCAAGAGGTTTTGTGAAGCTCGGCCAGCCCGTCCCCGACTCAAACTTGTCCTTTGAACTAAACAGAGGTTCTCCAGAAACGATATCCACATAGATGCCATCCTTCTTGTTATCAGCATACTCATTTTGAAAAGGAGGCTCCGTCCCCTCCTTCTGCGTTACCTTATACTGAAGGGGAGTCAACATCTTCCTTAAGATTGCATCGGAGGGCCTCTTGAAATGTCTCCAGTCCGCCGCCTGTGGTTTCTCCGTCGCCACACCCTCTTCTTTCATCTTACTCTTCTCCTTTTGCTGTGTCATCCCCGAATTCGGGAGACACAGAATCATGAGTACCAACGCAAGACCCGTTGCAAGTATTTTCATAATGCCTCCCAGGATCAGATATGCAAAACTACTTTATTCTAAGAGAAATGAAAACTGCCTGTACATAAGAATAATGCTGATTTATCATATGCATATAACCTATTTATCAATCAGAGAATGGATGAAGTCAGATGGGGAACAGCCATGCTTTACTATGGGACACTCAATGTAAAAATGACGTTACGGAGGGAGCTCCATTTCCACCAAGGGGGGCGAAAATCCGTTCAGTGAAGATATGTCTGGTTCCAGTCTTTCAAATCAATCTTCAGATATTTCTTTATGTTGTTCCAATCAGGATAGCTTATACGATCTTTAGTCAGATGAACCAAACCGATTATTTGCGTATTGCCATATCTGCTCCTGGCGTATATTTTTCTTCCCCCCACTCCAATTTTTATTTCCGGTCTATTGCATCCCATCAACACAGAATATATCAGGATATCAAAAACCTTGAAGCCTTCCGTTATGATATACTTGGGCTTCAAGGTATCGATAACGCCGTTTACCTTTTTGAAGCAGAAAGTTTCGAGTTCATCCCTCAGATCCCGATCCATATTTTCCCATTGAGCTTCGTTTTCACTGCCGAAGAAAATCAGATTCAGCTTGACGCTATCCGCCAGCCAGTCTTCTTTCTCAATGCTCTCGAAAAGGTATTTTATCCTTTTTGCTATTCTGGAATTGTGATATAAATATTCGTTAACTTCCGGAATCTGACGGTCTTCCTCCTTACAAAAAGGCTTATCATCCTTGTCGGTATTGTACCCTATGATCATCAATTCCGGACTTAAACGGACGGGGGAGCAAAAGACTCGAAAACCGCAGTCCTTGAATGGGTAATTATACTCATGGGTTTCCCACTTTTCACAAACATCCTTCAATAATTCTTCTGCCCATATATTTATATCCATAGTGACGCAACTTCCTTTGTCTCATGGTTCGTAAATGGAATAGCAACCCAGATCTATCCCTGAAAAACAGGAGTTTCAAACAGTATCAATTTAAAAATATCTGACTCGGAATGCTGTGTCAAGACAAAAGGGGTATGACAAAGAATGGCAGAGCAATAGGAAATCCTGCTTGCCGTCCACGTTACTGACATGATATGAAAACAAAAAAACTAAACATCGTTTATCTGCCCTGCCTAAGACGACGCACCACGGCACCGGGCGGTTAACGGCCCTATTCAAAAAAAATGCTAAGCATAAATACGTTTTATAAAACTCTTCAGATTTCACAACCCCTATCAGCGCCCATACAACAATTCCTGTATTCATAAGGTCTTTTAGGTTTTTATATGTCCACGAGAGAAAAAAAATCGATGCTTTGCCCGAATTGCCGAAAGCTGATCAGTTCGGATGAACCCGCCTGTCCTTACTGCGGTCTGTCGAAACCCGGTTCGCCACTTAAGACCCATTTGTTGGGCAGATTTTCAGCGGCTTCGATAAATGCCGTTAAGCTCATTATATATGTCAATTGCGCTTTATATCTCCTATCGATTATCTTAAGCCCGTCTACCTTGGGCATGTCGGCTAACCCGCTGACATTCCTGTCTCCCTCTGACAGGAGCCTCTTCGTTCTGGGCGCGACGGGAACCATCCCCATTGCCGGATATGGCCGATGGTGGACACTGATTGCGGCTTCGTTCCTTCATGGCGGCATCCTTCATATCTTCTTCAACATGGCCGCTCTGGGACAGCTCGGGCCATTCGTACTGCGTGAATTCGGGTCCAATCGCTTTGTTATAATCTATCTACTTACCGGCGTTGCCGGGTTTTTCGTTTCTTATTTGGCCGGCATTCCCTTCACTATCGGCGCATCGGCCAGCATCTGCGGTCTCATCGGCGCTATTCTCTATTACGGAAAAAGCAGAGGGGGCTTTTACGGAGAAGTCATTTACAGGCAGGCCATGGGATGGGTTGTCGGGCTTGTCATCTTCGGTCTCCTCATACCTGGCATCAACAACTGGGCGCATGGTGGAGGTTTGGTCTCGGGCATCATGCTTGGTTTCCTGATGAGACATAATGAACAGAAGGGCGAAATCTCTTTCCATCGGGTTCTTGCTGCGGTTTGCATGCTGTCGACTGCCATAATATTATTGTGGGCCGTCTTTCAGGCGATTTACTATTCTTTTTAGGCTTCTATCCCTGAAATCACATTGACAGTCCTTCTGCATTATTCTAATATGGCCGTGTTGAACGTTATTATTAATATATATTTTCCCATGCATGTGAAAGGAAATCTCTCGAGGAGGTGGAATGACCTATGAAAACAGGGATTATTGCGGTCGCTCAGGCTCATTGCATATGGTTATTGCTCTTGTTTATAATCATGACCGCCGGTTGCGATGCTTCATTAACTGTAGGCAACAGGACAATAGGCGTCAACTCCGGCAATTTTATATTTACAGATGGATCCTTGACAACGAATTACAACTACCCCTTTGATGAGGTTTGGAAGGCGTGCGAGCAGACGCTAACGGACATGAAAGCAACGTCCGTGGAAAAGAATCTGAAGATAGCCTCGGGTTCAATGAGCGCCGTCGCCCAAGAGGAGAAATTACAAATTATGGTTGAATACTTATCGAAAAGCCAGACATCTGTATCTGTTCGCGTCGGCATGTCAGGCAATAACATAGCATCGCAGCTTATCCACGAAAAAATAGAGAATAATATCCTGAAATCCCATCAGCCAGAAGAAGCATGATTCCTCCCCTTTGTGACATGTGAGATTACGTCACCTCTTCCATTCTTTGCGGCATGAACAAAATCATCTTTAAAAAACCAGTTTCATCCCCAGATACACATACGGGTTGAACAGGGGTTTTTTATTGGCTATGTCATTAATCCCGCTGTAAGGACGGGTGTAAGGGGTGCAGAGGCGTCAGTGATCATCCATATTGCTGGATTATCTTATGGAGCAAAAAGAAACCAGAAAGACCGTCAGAACGTTTGCCATAGCGTCTTTTTTGAATGACTTTGGTTCGGATGTTATTTATCCGATCTGGCCGATGTTTATCACTACCGTTCTCGGTGCCAAAATGGCAGGCTTCGGCCTTATCGACGGCCTCGGTGAAGCCTTTGTGTCCATATCCAAGGCAACCTCCGGCTATATCTCGGATCGCGTTCACAGGCGGAAAGTGTTTATCTGGACAGGCTATCTGTTCGGCGCGTTATTGAGAGTCGGCTATGCATTTTCGACAGTCTGGCAGCAGATCATTCCTTTCAAAATTTTCGACAGAATTGGCAAGATGCGGAGAGTGCCCAGAGATGCCATTGTCGCAGATATCTCCACGGATCAAAACAGGGGCAGGCATTTCGGGCTGCTTCGGGCGATGGATAACCTCGCCGCTGTATGCGGCATTTTATTTTACATCGTATTTTACCAATTGCTCGGTTATAGAAATCTTTTTCTGCTTGCAGCGATACCGTCTGCCATAGGCACCCTCCTTATTTTTTATCATATCAAAGAGACAAAACCGTCTGAAACGAAGATTTTCCACGGCTTAATGCTCAGAGACCTAAATGCAAATTTTAGGCTTTTTCTTATACTAAGCTGTTTTTTCGCCTTGGGTTCCTTCAGCTATTCATTTCTCCTGATCTTTGCGACCCATTTAGGATTTACGAACGCCTTCGTTCCCGTCCTCTATTTGATTTTTACCGTCTCTGCTGCAAGTTTTTCGATCCCTTCCGGCAGGCTTTCCGACAAAATAGGGAGAAAGGCGTTGATGATACTCGCATTTCTCTCATGGGAGCTGTCTGTCTCAGTCTTATCTTGTCGAGCAGTCACGTGGTAATTGTCTTGGCATTTGCCCTCTATGGTCTGCACAAAGGCATTCTGGACACGGTACAGACAACATTTGTCTCTGAACTCTCTCCAGAGAGTTATCGGGCCACCGGCTTGGGTGTCTTTCAAATGGCCGTTGGTCTTTGCGCCTTCCCCGTATTTCTGGCTGCCGGGCTGCTTTGGGACCAGATCAGCATATTTACACCTCTTTATCTTTCCATTACCCTTACTCTCGTGGCCACCGTACTCTTGATGTTCGTTAAGGATAGATGACGGACCATCAGGAATTCCCCTTTGGGAATTTCTTCCTTTATGGGAGCACCCACCAAACCGACAATTTGTAAGACTTAAAATTAAAGACTTTCTACGGGTTAGCCGAAGTAGTTATTGATACGGCCGTGCGTTCACTTAAGGACATTATGAGGCGCCATGAATCTCAAGAAGTGGTTAGACAGATTCTTTATCGAAAGCCAAGGTATCTATTATAAATTATTAATCATTTTTGGACTCTTCTTTCTTGTCCCCGTCTCCGGATTCCTGTATTTCGCACTAAAATACGAATTCCTCAACGATAACTATATTGCACCTTTTTTCATCGTGCTTCTCTTTTTCTCGCTCTTCGGATTCGTGATGCTGCGCAAATTATTTGATGAGATTGTCTCCATATCGGGCAATTTTTCAAGAACAGTCGCAGAGGAATTTGCGCAACCCCAGATTTCGACGGCAAGCGAACTAAAAGGGATAGTGAACTCCTTCCAAATCCTCGAGCACGAACTCAGGGCAAACTTCTATAGTCTGGAAAAGAAGACCTCAGAAATTGCCATATTAAAGGAACTCTCCGATCTGTGTTACATGACATTCAATCCGGAAGATCTGCTTTATATCACACTTGAGCGAGCCTTGAAGCTTACGAATGCAGACATCGGGTCCATCATGATGCTGGAGAAGCCAAAACGGGATGCTTTTATTATCGAGGCATGCATCGGATTGGGCGATTTTGTCAAGAAAGGAGATCGGGTCAGTTTTGCTGACAGGATTGCCCAGTATGCCGTGCTCAACAAAACGCCGCTTCTGGTGGAGGATATAGAGACAGATATCCGCTTCGGGCGCAAATCGCGACCTCAATACGCCACAAAATCATTCATATGCATGCCGCTGAAGACCATTAACGATGTTATTGGCGTCCTGACCATCTCCAGGAGAAGATCTGATGATCTTTTTACGCAGGAGGATGTAAATGTCCTTTCACCGCTATTGACTAATGCAGCTTTCACATATGACAATCTGCGTCTTCTCAAAGAAGCCGAAATTAAGTCGAAGCAACTCCAGGCTATGGAAAAGATCTCTTCAGTCATCAATTCGAGCTTAAGAAGCAGTGAACTCCTCCATACGATTCTCCAGGAAATTAGAGAAACAATACAATATGACATGGCCGTTATTGTGGAACCAGATGATGACAATTCGATGCATGTAATCATCACCGAGTTCTTGGCACTCGTCTCCACAAATCTCTCCAGAGGTAATTCATACAGTTGCTACGGAACAGTCATCGATAAGGTCATTAAGCGGCAGAATCCGCTGATTCTCGAAGATACAGGTGGGCTATCGCATCCTATCGAGAAAGAGATTTTCCTGGATCATGGTTTCAAGACCGCTCTCTTGACCCCTCTGAAAGTAGATGGTCGCACAACGGGGGTTCTCGTGTTGTGCAATGTGCCGATGGAATTGCTGGCCGATATGCACAATGCCATCGAATGCATGGCAGGCGATCTCTCCCGCGCCATCGAAAAGGAAAAGCTTTCACTGGCATTCGTCAGGCGTACCCACGAACTCGAGACCCTCAGGCAGATTGGCAACGCATTGTCCTCCTCCACCTTCGATACAGAGAAGGTTCTGACGTATACAATGGATATGATTCGCGTGATCATGAATGTGGAAGCCGGTTCTCTGATGCTCCTAGAAGACGACGAGTTGAGATTGGAGATCGCATTTAACATTAATATGGAACCCCTGAGGGATTTCAGGCTCAAACTTGGCCAGGGTATTTCTGGGTATGCAGCTACCCGGGGCAGAACGGTCATCGCCCAGAATGCTCAACAGCACCCGCATTTCTCTCCGGAATTTGATGAACTGGCCGGTTTTGCGACAAAGTCGGTCCTCTGTGCGCCCCTCATTTCCCAAGGCAAGGTGATTGGGGTCATAGAGGTGCTCAATAAGATCAACGGCGTCTTTAATAATGACGACGAACACCTTCTCCAGGCCATATCCACTTCGGTCTGTATTGCTATGGAAAACGCGCGGCTTTACAAAGAAACACTGGCCATGGCAGAAAATGAACGGAGCATCAGAAATGTATTTCAAAAGTTTGTGCCCAAAGAGATCGTAGACAGAATTGTCCTTGGCACTGCATCAGCAAGGCCGATAGTCGACGAGTTCAAAACTGTGACTCTGCTGAACATTGATATCCGGGGATATTCCGGACTGTCCAAGAAGATTGGTCCCCAGAAGACAGTGACTATCCTTAATTACTTTTTCTCATCCATGGGAGAAATCGTCTTCAAACATCATGGGATCGTCGACAAATATCTCGGAGATGGATTTCTTGCTGTTTTTGGCGCCCCTGTTTCCACGCCCATGGATGCGGACAACGCAGTTTCAGCGGCCCTCGAAATGCAGAAGGCGATGGTGCACATCAACGACTATTTCATGAAACAGTATAGTACGGCGCTGACAATGGGAATCAGTATCCATACTGGAGAAGTGGTGGTTGGCAACATCGGCTTTGACAAGAAAATGGACTACACCGTAATCGGAGATTCCGCTAATTTTGTTTTCAAACTGCAGGACCTGTGCAAGTCCTGGCCCAATGGAATCATCATCAGCGAGAAAACATATTTTGCCTCTCAGTTCCCGCCGGCAGTCGACGAAATCGGTGATTACGACACTGAAGAGGATATGGAAAAAATCAGGATCTTCAGAGTCATTGGTCTCCACAAGCAAAGGCATGAAACTTCAAGCATAATGCACGAAAGGCATGCACCGGAGCCAGTCCCCTGAGGGCAATCTTTTCTATCCTCTCATATTGTTACGTTCAGCAATAATCCCGTGAGGTAGTGTCCCTCCGGATGTCCAAGATTTGTGGGATGATCCGGGCCGGGACCCATGGTCTGAAGCAGCCGGGCCGATTTACCGGCATCACGTAAGGCGCCAAAGACAATCTTTTCAAAAAGCGTCTCGCCGATGTAATTAGAGCAGGAGAAAGTGGCAAGTATCCCGCCCTCCCTGAGGGATCTTGCGGCCTGCAGATTTATATCTTTGTATGCCCTTGATGCTTTTGTTACGTCCTTCTTTGCTCTGGCAAATGCCGGAGGGTCTAAAATAATCAGATCGAAGAGTTCATTTGTCTCGCGCAGGTATTTGAAAACATCGGCCCTGACTACGGGGTGTTGATCTGATGAAAAGCCGTTTCTTTCGAGATTCCATCTGGCTATTTTATTTGCCGCTTCCGAAGATTCGACGGAAATTACACGCCGGGCGCCCCCACGGGCGCAGTAGACGGAAAAAGCGCCGGTATATGAAAAACAATTTAGAACAGTTGCTTGATTGCTCAATCGCTCGGCAGATTTCCTATTTTCCCGCTGATCCAGAAAAAAACCCGTCTTCTGCCCTGCGATTATATCCACTTTGAAGAGCAGGTGATCTTCTGTAATCTCGATTGACTCCGGCGGGCCTTCTCCGTAGACGATGCCGGTATGATCATCTAAACTTTCCAACTGCCGTGCTCGGCCCTCGCTGCGTTCGTAGATGCCTGTCGGCTGTATCTCTTCGGAGAGTATTTTCACAACAACTTCATGATGCTTTTCCATTCCCGCCGTTTCTACGGAAAGAGCCAGGTAATCGGCATATCTATCGACGATGAGTCCGGGCATCCAGTCTCCTTCCGCGTTGATCAGGCGATAAGCCGTTGTTCCCTCGGGTAGCACCTTCTTCCTTAAGGACATGGCCTCACGGATTCGTTTTTGCCAGAACATGTAATCAACGACTGCAGTTGCGTCCGCAGTCAGTAAGCGGAAGGCTATATCGGAGGTGGGATTGTAAAAGCCCAGAGCCAGGGGCTGACGCTCATGTGTTACGGCAACGGCAACATCGCCCGGTTCGAGCTTGCCTTCTGTTCCGGCAACTGCTCCGGAAAATATCCACGGGTGCCCGCGCGAGAGCGAGGCGTCACGCCCGGGCTTGAGGAATATTCTGGGATATTTTTCACTCATGGCAAAGAATTTGATTATTATCTCTTGTAACGTATAGGCTTATTCACTAAAATGCAATGACGATTGCATGGACGATATGAGAAGATTTTTCCTCTTCATTCAGCCTGACCCTTGTTTATAAGGTGAAATTACGATGAACTCAGGTGTTATTATTTTTATAATAGTGCCACCGATCAGAAAAAAATAATGCCTGTCTCCTTATCTGATTTACCCGGTGCCCGATACGCTCAATGATCCGTGCTTGACTCCCTTGAGGGCTTTCAAGGTGTCGGCGAGTTTCTTCACTTTCCCAGAATTCCCCTTTACCGCCACAATCTCTAGGCAGTTATGGTGATCAAGATGGATATGTTGCGATGACTGGATGATGTACTGATGATCATGCTGGACATCAATAATCTTATTCAAAAGGTCACGTTGATGATGGTCATAAATGAAGGTTATTGCGCCGGAGACTTCCCGGTCCTCTTCGAAATCTTTCTTTAGCAATTCCTGGCGGATTAAGTCACGAATCGCTTCGGAGCGATTTGTGTATTTGCGTTTCTTGATCAGGCTATCAAAATTATGAAGCAATGCCTCTTCTAAGGAAACGCCGAATCTGATTATCTTGGACATGCCTCACCTTTTTCACATCTGTAATATTAGTGATACATTCATGCGCAACTGTCAAGCATAATCTGTATGATTATCTTGTCACGATGAAACGCAATTTCAGATGCAGTCTCTTTTGTCCGATAGCTATCCTACGGCTGTAGATTGGAGCAGATGATGATTTCCGTGATTCATTATTTACATTGATAATCAGCATTTCTTTTGATACTTTAGCCATGTCTCACAAAAAAAATGTGGAAGGATTCGTTTTCCGATGTACGCAGTGATAATGGCCGGAGGCAAAGGCACCCGCTTTTGGCCCAAGAGCAGGGAGAAGATGCCCAAGCATCTCTTGGATATAGTCTCTCCCATGACCATTATTCAGGAAACGGTTGAGAGAATAGCGCCTCTTATCCCCGAGGAGAATATCCTGATTGTCACAGGGGAGAACCAATCCGATGAACTGATGAGGCAGGTACCCCGTATCCCGCAAGAGAACATCATCATCGAACCTCTCGGTAGAAATACCGCTCCCTGCATAGGTCTTGCCGCTCTCCATATCAGGAGGAAGTCTCCTCACGATGTCATGGCTGTACTCCCTGCTGACCATCTGATTCATGACGCGTCACGACTTTGTTACATCCTTTCCATTGCTGCCGACATGGCAAGTAGTGGAGATTATCTTGTCACCATCGGTATAAGGCCGACCAGTCCCGAGACCGGCTACGGCTATATTGAAAAGGGCGACCTTAAAGCTACCATCAATGGCGAAAACATCTATGCGGTGAAATCCGTCCGGGAAAAACCTGCCCTCAAACAAGCGAAGGCATTTTTGAAAAAAGGAGGTCTTTACTGGAACAGCGGGATGTTTGTATGGAATATTGACACGATACTCGTGGCAATCGAAAGGTGGCTTCCCCAGATATATGACGGGCTTTTGCATATAGAAAATGCAATAGGGACAGCGGGGGAAAAGAGAGCCCTCCGGCGTGTGTACCAGGCGATTCCATCCGTTTCTATTGATTATGGTGTCATGGAAAAGGCCGATAATATTCTTCTCATTGAAGGAGATTTCGGCTGGTCCGATATTGGTTCTTGGGATGCCCTGTGGGAGGTGTCAGACAAAGACGAAAATGGAAATGCCGCAAATTGCCGCGATTTCTTCGTTGGTGTCGATGCCAGGAATTCACTTATCCACAGTCCGCGGAAGCTGGTAGTCCTGCTTGGTGTGGAAGATCTGATAGTTGTGGACACGGAAGATTCCCTGCTCATCTGCAAGAGAGGCAGTTCCCAGGATGTGAAGAAGGTCGTGGAAATCCTAGAAAATAAGAAAAAGGAATATCTGTAGTGGTGACCGCGTCCGGAAGGTTTATTCTGGCGTCCGCGTCTCCTCGACGGATTGAACTTTTGAGTCTCCTCGGATTACGCTTCGAGATAATACCGAGCAACGTCGATGAGAAGTTCATGAAAGGGGAAGCGCCGAGGGATCATGTCCTGAGACTCTCGGAAGAAAAAGCGCGGATTGTTTCCACGCTCCATCCAGAGGCTTGGGTAATAGGTGCAGATACCATAGTTATTATCAATGGCGACGTACTCGGTAAGCCCCGAACACCTGATGAGGCTAAAGAGATGCTGGGCAAGCTTAGCGGGCAAATCCATACCGTCTTCACGGGCTTCACGGTCGCGAGAAAAAGCAATGATATCCTCGTCAGGTACGCCGTTGAATCTTCCGTCCGCTTCAGGGAAATTCCAGAAGATGAAATGGCGTGGTACATAAGGTCGCAGGAACCATACGATAAGGCGGGAGGATACGCCGTGCAGGGAATGGGTGCCTTCTTTATAAAGGAGATATACGGTTCGTACACAAATGTCATGGGGCTTCCCCTATGCGAGGTCGTGGATGTATTGAAAAGGATTGGGGCCATAGGCTTTACCGGAGTGAGCGATGGAATCGACGGTGAAGGCTAATATCGAAAGGATCAGGAGGGCCATTGCCGACGCCGCTTTGCGTGCAAGCCGGAAGGCTTCCGATGTAAGGCTTATGGCAGTAACCAAGACAGTGGATGACGAACGGATCGTGGAAGCCATCGAGGCTGGTGTTGATATCATCGGGGAAAGCTACGTACAGGAAGCGAAGAGAAAAATTGAGAAAATGGGGAGGAACATCGAGTGGCATATGATCGGCTACCTCCAGAGCAACAAGGTCAAGTATGCAGTGAGGCTCTTTGATATGATCCATTCGGTGGACAGGATGGATCTGGCCGTTGAACTTGACAGGAGGTCCAGGGCTCAAAACATAACGATGAAGGTTTTGATCGAGATAAATATCAGCGGCGAGAAGACGAAAAGCGGCGTCACATACAAAGAAGCCGTGCAACTCGTCAAGGATATTTCCTCCCTCGAAAATCTTTCCATACAGGGTCTGATGACCATGGCCCCGTGGTTTGATAACCCCGAAGAAGCAAGACCCTATTTTGCCGCACTGCGGGAGCTGAGAGACAGGATTATTAATGACAATATTAATCATGTTCAAATGCAGGAGCTCTCCATGGGAATGTCCGGAGATTATGAGATTGCCGTTGAGGAAGGCGCGACGATCGTAAGAGTAGGCAGAAGCATCTTCGGAGAGAGAGAATCTTGATAATCCCTACGGCAATGGGGGCCAAGGAGATTTTATGTTGAGGCCCCTCACCTGTTTGCTTAAGATGATCTTATGAAGCATATCAAATGGCAGCTCCTACTGGGAATATCATTGGTCACCCTTTCGGCGATTTTTTATCTTATTCACTATGCGCTTTTCCGGGACGCCTACCACATCTTTTATCGTCTTATCGGTGATATCGCGTTCGTCTTTATCGAGATATTGCTGGTTACACTGATCATCAATGAAGTACTTGCAATCAGAGAGAAAAAAATCATTCGCGAAAAATTGAACATGGTCATCGGTTCTTTCTTCAGCGTGGTCGGTAAAGACCTGTTAAAATTCTTTTCTGAATTTGACCCCAACACGGACAGAATCAGGCGAGACCTCATCATTACGAATCAATGGTCTGCGGAGGAATTCCGTGATATGAGCAAGCGTCTGAAAGGATATGATTATGCAATCAGCATCCGTAAGGGCGACCTGGAACACCTGAAACAAAAGCTTGTAAAGGAACGGGAGTTTATGTTGAGGCTCCTCGAGAATCAGCACCTTCTAGAGCATGACGCGTTCACCGGCCTCCTCATGTCCGTGTTCCATCTGGCGGAAGAGCTTGAATCACGGCAGGATCTGAGCAGACTTTCAGAACTGGACTTGAGGCACATAGCGGGAGACATGCAGAGGGCATACAGCTTGCTGATCTCGGAATGGCTGAGCTATATGAAACACCTGCGGGATAATTATCCGTATCTCTTTTCCTTCGCCATGAGAACGAATCCCTTCGACCCGAACGCATCGCCGGAGATCAAGGAATAAAGGATGACTTTTAAAATATTCAAAAAAATATGAAATGAAGGATTGAACACTATGGATAGGGCGGCATTCTATAAACTCAGTTACGGCCTGTACGTCGTGAGTTCGAGGAAAGATGATCTCTTCAATGGGCAGATTGCTAATACCACTTTTCAAGTAACATCAGAACCGCCGACTGTTGCAGTTGGTATAAATAAGCAAAATCTTACCCATGAGTATATTCAGGCGAGCGGGAAGTTTGTCATATCCGTCTTATCGAAATCGGCGCCTATGCAATTCATCGGTCTTTTAGGCTTCAAATGCGGAAGAGATATCAACAAATTTGAAAATTTAAATATCAGGCTCGGAAAAACTGGCGTTCCCATTGTGTTGGATCACACCATAGCCTATATTGAGGCTGAAGTGGTAAATGGAATGGACTGCGGCAGCCATACGATCTTCGTAGGTGAAGTGCAGAATTGCGGTATCCTCAATGCTAATGAGGAACCTATGACCTATGCCTATTATCATGAAGTGAAACACGGCAAGTCCCCGAAGACTGCGCCGACCTATCAGGCGCCTGACAATGTCGAAGGGGAAGATAGATATACCTGCTCAGTATGTGGATACGTTTATGATCCGGAGAAAGGAGATCCCGATTCCGGCGTTAAACCGGGAACAAAATTTACAGACCTCCCAGCGGACTGGCTGTGTCCTATCTGCGGTGCCGATAAATCAAAGTTTAAAAAAGGAGGTTGACGCCAGCTCTCACAATAGCATGTCACTTTGAAGGAACGAATGGACTGAGAAATTTTGCCCTCCGAAGGCGCAGGGAGTTGCTCACTACGGATACGGAACTGAGCGCCATGGCTGCAGCAGCAAACTGCGGATTGAGGAGAATCCCAAAGAAAGGATACAACGCGCCCGCGGCAATGGGTATGCCGAGAATGTTATAGATAAAGGCCCAGAAGAGGTTCTGCCTGATTATCTTTACTGTCTCCAAGGAAAGCCTGATGGCCATGGGCACGGAGAGCAGGTCATCCTTGATAAGGGTAATATCGCTCGCTTCAATCGCCACGTCCGTGCCGGCGCCGATGGCAATCCCTATATCTGCCGCTGCCAAAGCGGGCGCATCGTTAATGCCGTCGCCCACCATGGCAACAACCTCGCCCTGTTCTTGAAGTCGTCTTATTTCCGTCGCCTTGTCTCTTGGCAATACATCCGCCATGACGTGATCTATGCCGAGGACGCTGCCAATGGCTCTCCCCGTATTCATATTGTCTCCAGTTATGAGGGCGACTTTCAGGCCCATGTTCTTCAGCGTGGTGACAGTTTCTTTTGCCGATTTCCTGGGTAAGTCGGCAAGACCGATAAGACCGATCGCATCATTACCCTCGACGATGAAAACGCATGTTTTCCCCTCTACTGCGAGGGTTTCCGCTTTTCCCACAAGGCCGTAGAGCTTGATCTCTTTCATCTCCATAAGCCTCCGGTTTCCCAGAAGGCAATAGCGGTCTGTCACATACGCCCCGGCTCCTAGGCCCGCGAAAGCTTCAAATTTATCTGCGGGCAGAGTACTAATGCCTGCATGGCGTCCCTTCTCTACGATGGCTGCGGCAACGGGATGTTCCGAGACGGCCTCGATGGACATGGCAATCTGCAGGACACTGTCGCGTTCATAGCCAGGCGCGGCCATTATGTCCGTCACCTCCGGTTCTCCTTCGGTCAGGGTACCGGTCTTGTCGAAGACCACCGTCGTGAGCTTGTAGGCGTTTTCCAGACTTTCCCCTCCTTTAATCAGGATGCCGTACTCGGCGCCTAGACCAGTTCCCACCATGATTGCCGTGGGCGTCGCAAGACCCAGGGCGCAGGGACAGGCAATCACCAGGACGGATGCAAAATTTAGTAACGCCCTGCTGAAAATCGCGTCTGGAACTAAGAAGTACCAGACGATGAATACAATTATGCCTATGGCAAAGACGACAGGCACAAAGATAGAGGCGACTTTGTCTGCCAGTCTCTGGATGGGGGCCTTGGAACCCTGCGCCTCTTCGACGAGACTAATGATCTGGGCCAGGACAGTTTCTGCTCCCACCTTTGTTGCCCTGAAGATGAAACTCCCACTCTTGTTCAGCGTGGCGCCAAATACGTGCGCTCCGGCCTCTTTGACAACAGGCATACTTTCACCGGTCAGCATGGATTCATCGACGGAAGAGCCGCCGGAAACGACGACACCGTCCGTGGGAACCTTTTGTCCCGGCCGGACGACGATCAAATCTCCTTTCGTAACTTCTTCAATGGGAATGTCTTCTTCTTTATTGCCCCTGCTTACACGAGCTGTCTTCGGCCTGAGCCCCATCAGTTTCTTGATGGCAGCGGACGTTCTGCCTTTCGCTCTTGCTTCGAGTAGGCGACCAAGGATTATCAGAGTGACGATCATGGCGGCACTGTCATAGTACACATGTGGAGCCATATCGGCGGTCGAAAAAATCTTGGGGGAAAAAGTGGCCAGAGCAGAGTATAAATATGCCGAAAGCGCACCGACCGCCACGAGCGTATTCATATCCGTCGTCTTTTGCCGAGCTGCCTTTATGGCGCCGATATAAAACCTGCTCCCTACCCAGAATAAGACAGGAGTCGTAAGGAAAAGCAGGATAACCAGCACCGCCTGTCTCGGTACGGTAGCCAAAAAGGGAAACCAGTGCTGCATGGAGCCAAAGAAAATGATAACGCTGAGAACGGCGCCAACGACAAATTTGATCTTCAGTTCTTTGACTTCTCTTGCCCTGGCAGTAGTTATGGGGTCTTCCTGGGTGTTGTCGAGGATGCCGAGAAAATCGTAGCCCTGGTCGGAGATTATATCCCTGACCGCCTCAATCCCTTCCCATCTTTCGCCATGTTCGATTGTCGCCCTGGCCGTGGCGAGGTTGACCGCCACGTCTGTCACACCGTCAACAGATTTCAGCGCCTGTTCCACGCGGTGGACGCAGGCGGCGCAGGTCATGCCTCCAACGGAGATTGTCGTCTTAAATGACGTCGTATCAGGCGATGTCATATCCTGCCTTCCGGATACGTTCCGTTACGATTTTCATATCTACCGGTTTAACCTCATCGAATGTTGCCTCCGCCTTTTGCAGGTCCACTTTAACGTTAGTGATCCCGTCGATTTCTTTTAAGGCTTTGGTCACGGCCATGACACAGTGATTGCAGCTTACACCTTGGATCTTGACCGTTTGCATGATGTCCACCTCTTTTAATTTTCATTCATACAATAAAATGTACAGCTTATTGTCATGTAAAGCAAAACCTTTCTTACAGCATGCGATACGGACTTGCCGAACATATAAATTCTTGACAATAAATAAACGAGCGGCTATTTTTGAAACAATGGCATAATTTTCATAGCTTCATTTTGAAGTCTTATTTACGTTGAACCGCTATGAGAGGTGGACTATGGAGAAGGACTATCCCTACGGCAGTGGAATATTAAAATGGGTTTCCGCAGATTGGCTCCATAGAAATCTGAAAAAGCGGGAGATGGCTATACTGGATGTGCAACCCAATATTCATGACTATATAGAGCAGCATATTCCCGGTGCCATCTATCTAAACGAGGGTTTGCTTCGGACCTATATCGACGGGATGCCCGCCAGATATGTGCCCCCGGATACAATCCAACCTGTTTTTCGCTATGCAGGTCTGAGGCCGGGTGTCCCTGCTGTGGTTTATACAGGAACAGGCGTCGCCAAAGGGTGGGGCGATGGGCTGGAACAGACGATGATGGCATACAGCCTGGCGCGTTTCGGTCATGACTGCGTTTATATTCTCGACGGCGGTCTCGACAAATGGAAAAGAGAGGGAAGACCCCTGACGAAAGAGTTTCCAAAATCATCTACATCCGATTTCACCGTTTCTGTCCAATCGGATTTCTACATACAATATGAAGAATTCAAGGCGGCAAAGGATCGTAAAAATGTCATGGTTTTGGATGCACGGCCCCCTGAGGTTTACGAAGGCCAATCATACTGGATCAAGCCCGGACACGTCCCCGGCGCTGTCAATGTGCCCTGGGCGTCTTTGATGACAGATGCAAATAAGAGCCTTCTAAAATCCGATGAAGAGATCTCTGCCATTCTTAAGGCAAACGACGTGCTGCCAGACAAGACCATCATCTGCATGTGTGGTACAGGCCGTGAAGCGACTAATGAATTCGTTTTATTCAAATGGTACTTCAATTATCCGAGCGTCAAGATCTATGAAGGGTCATTCACCGAATGGACCGCATATCCTGAAAATCCTACTGTAACGGGCAAGAATCCACGGTAGAAATTTTCAACTCTGCGGATATAAGAGAAGCAGACGATAAATCCGGAGAATCATATATAATGATTGTTAGATTCTATGGTGCCAGGGGTTCAATACCGGTTTCGGGAAAGGAATATCTGAAGTACGGAGGCAATACCACCTGTCTCGAAATAAGAACGAAAGATGATGATGTGATCATCATTGACGCCGGGTCTGGCATCAGAACTCTAGGCCACAGGCTGATTTCTGAAAATCGCTTCCGGTATACGATGATCTTTACTCACGCCCATTGGGATCATATCATGGGATTTCCTTTTTTCCAGCCAATATATTTCACAAAGACGGAGATTACCATGTATGGATGCCCGTTTGCGCAGGCATCAGTAAAAGAGATGATTTCAAGAATCATGGCGCCTCCCAACTTTCCAGTAAAATTTGAAGACATAAGAGCCGATATCATCTACCATGAAGACTGCAAGGCGCCTTTTGCCGTAAAATCAATGTCTATTACCCCTATCCCGCTGAGCCACCCCAATCAAGGCGTGGGGTATAGATTTACTGAAGACGGCAAGAGTTTCGTTTTCCTGACGGACAATGAATTGACTTTTAAACATCCCGGTGGCGTCGATTTCCCGGCTTATCGCGATTTTTCTGCCGGCGCGGATCTTCTTGTTCATGATGCTGAATTTACCGAAGAGGAGTATAAAAAGACGAAAACCTGGGGACATTCCGTTTATCGGGATGCCTTAAGGTTAGCACTGGAAGCGCGGGTTGGGAAATTCGGACTGTTCCACCATAACCAGGAAAGGTCCGATGAGGGCATAGACGAGATAGTGGCGGATTGCCGAAAAATTGCGGGCGGCTGCAGCGGTGGACTGGAGTGTTTTGCCGTTTACCAGGGCATGGAAATAATACTGTAGGCAACAGTTCCTTGCATCGTGGCCAAATCATTTCCAATAATTTCTGATCTTTCAACATAGCTTTTCTCTTTAGTGTGAATATGTTAGGGGCAATTGCAGGTGACGTTATCGGTTCCGTGTACGAGGCCCATCCCATAAAGCGCACGGACTTCCCGCTCTTCGGACGACATTCGCACTTTACGGACGATACAGTCCTGACAGTTGCGGCAGCCTATTCAATCTTGGAAAAATGCGATTACGCAACAGCCTTCAGAACCTTCGGGCGAAGGTACCCCGGCGCAGGTTACGGGTCGTCGTTCTATCAATGGATATTTTCGCCGTACGGGAGGCCTTACAACAGTTGGGGCAATGGTTCCGCCATGAGAGTGAGCCCCATAGGCTTTGCCTTCGATTCCATTGAAGCTGTTCTGGAAGAAGCGGCAAGAAGCGCCGCTGTAACTCATAATCACCCAGAAGGAATAAAAGGAGCTCAGGCAACAGCCCTCTCAATTTTTCTGGCCCGCAAAGGCGAAAATAAGGATTTTATAAAAAACAAGATAGAGCAATGCTTCACTTATGACCTTAGCCGCACTCTTGATGATATAAGGCCAGAATACCGTTTCGATGTGTCGTGTCAGGGTTCCGTCGCGGAGTCCATAATAGCCTTTCTGGAGTCTAAAGATTTCGAAGACGCTGTAAGAAAAGCAGTATCTCTCGGAGGTGACAGCGACACGATGGCGTGTATTGCAGGAGGCATTGCCGATGCATTTTACAGGGAGATACCGGAGAATATTGTTGTGAACGTCAGGAATAGATTGCCGGATGAGTTTCTGGAGATCATAGATAGGTTTGTGGACATCTACGGCTTATAGAAAACCAAGGGCAGCATTCGCTGCAGCAACTTGATATTGAAAAGAGGGGATTTTACGGCATGCCAACTCAGGTGAAAATAACCATAGGCAATGTAACGTTAATAGCCGAACTCTTCGATACAGCATGCGCTAAAGCAATAGCAGCAATGCTTCCCATCAAGGCAAGGCCTGACGAATGGGGCGATGAATACTACTTTGAGATACCCCTAAAGGCTTCTCTCGATGAAACGGCAACAATAAAAGTCAAAATCGGAGATATCGGCTACTGGCCTCCAGGAAGGGCAGTGGCTATATTCTTCGGACGGACGCCGATGAGCGCCGGGTTTGACCCCGTTCCCGCAAGCGCGGTCAATCTCGTCGGAAGAATCATCGATGACGCAACCCTTCTTAAAAAGGACAAAGGAGCCGCCAAAATAATAATTGAAACGCTGTAGTGTGCGTAAGCCGCAGTATCATACACCCTGCTGGCAGATATTTCCATGCGAGGAATTGTTCAAATAGCAGGCGTCGCCGACAGAGCAGAAGCCATGATGCTTGTGGAGGCAGGCGTCAGTCAGATCGGATTTCCGATCGGACTTACAGTTCATAAGGAGGACATGCCCGTAGAGGACGCGGCCCCAATTATCCGTCTCTTGAAGTCACCTGCATCTGCTGTATTGATTACTTATTTAAATACGGCGGAAAAAATTGTTGATCTTTGCAAAAAAATCGGAGCCCACAGAGTGCAGCTTCATGGCGGTATATCTCTTACGGAGATTTTGAGACTGAAATCGCTCGCACCCGATCTCAACGTGATCAAGAGCCTTATTGTGGAAGATAATAATCTTGCGGAGCTGGAATCATCCGTTACCGCGTTCGGCCCTCATTGCGATGCATTTATAACTGATACATGCGATCCGGCAACCGGCGCGCGCGGTGCAACCGGCAAGACCCATGACTGGGAGATAAGTCGCCGGCTAGTCGATATTTCTCCCAGGCCGGTCATGCTTGCAGGCGGCCTCAATCCGGAGAATGTTCGTAAAGCCATAGCATATGTGCGGCCGGCCGGCGTGGATGCACATACAGGTGTGGAAGGGTCCGACGGGAGAAAAGATGCCGTCATCGTCAGGACATTTGTCAGGGAGGCGCTCGCGGCGTTTCAGAATTTATTCCTTTGAAAAGGCGGAGCACGGGAGAATTTTAAGGTGTCCTCTATGTCCCTTTACAAAGCTTTCAAAGACTGAAAGATGGAGTGCAACCATGAAACAGTTTACTTTGCGAACCAATGCAAGGGCTGAAATGATCGACATCACCGACCGCATCAGAATCCTTCTCAAAGAAAGTTGGATAAAGAGCGGCGTCTGTCACGTTTTTGTTCCGCATACCACGGCAGCCGTTACAATAAACGAAAATGCCGATCCTAATGTGCCAGAAGACATACTGATGGAACTGGAAAAGATCGTTCCCTTCAATGATCACTACCGGCACGGAGAGGGAAACTCTGCTGCCCACATCAAGGCCTCTATTCTCGGGGCTTCAGAAACGGTATTTATAGAAAACGGCGAGCTCGTCTTGGGCACATGGCAGTCTATCTTCTTCTGTGAATTTGACGGTCCGCGGTCGCGGAAGGTTATTGTCAGGCTGACAACGCTTCAAGCACCGAAATAGCATCTGCAAGGAAAAGCCACGGGCATAAGAGTGACCATTTTAGGATCGGGGGGTTCATTTCCTCACTGAGGCGAAGCTCATCTTCTTTTGTTCTTCAGATCCATGGTGGGTTGCTTCTCTTTGACCTAGGCGCCGAAACGATGAGACGGCTGCTCGAAGCCGAGTTTACCATCTCTTAGGTTTCCCACATCTTTCTTAGCCACCTGCATCCTGATCATACGAGTGAATTTGTTTCCTTCCTTTTCGCCATCAAGGATTCTTGGACATACCGCCGCCACACGTCCTTTCAGATAATCGGGGCGAAAGGGCTTAGTAATTTTTGCGAAGGCCTTCATACGCTATACAAAGAATGGATTGAATTCGGTAGCGAGCGCGTTCCCAGTAGCTTGCTTCGGAGGCACTCCATGGCATTTGGCTTTTTTCAGGCTATAATTTTTCAAACATGGCCTGGAGCTCCTTGATCAAAGTGATCTCCATGTCGATGAAGCGCTCGTCGGCGAGTATGAATTCGACTTCGTAATAAGTCTGGTATTCTACGGCGCTAGTGGTATGCTCGACGACCCGCGTGATGGCGATGTCTCTGAGGCCTTCGTAGTCTTTAGTACGGGATATTTCCGTCTTGCGGAGGATGAGGAGCATGGCCTTCTTGGCATCTTCGACGGTCTTAAGAACAATATCGATTCCCTCCAGGTTTTTGATTGCCTTGATGATCTTTTCATCTCTCACTCTGATTTTCATAATTCCCCCGCTTCCTGTGATTGATTTTCTTGTTGCGTACAGCCGTTAATTTCAATGGTAGTCTTTTAAAATTGAAGAAGCACGTCAATAAAATTGGCGTGGGTCGAAGCCGGATCATCATGAAGGCAAACGAATGCCGCACAGCCTCGCCGATCCGGAAACACCGACTCACTCATAAATCCTTGTGTAGTGAGGTTGCGACGGGTGAGCTGATTGAACACGTCTTTTTTCCGCCTGTCGAGGATTTCGGCGAGAATAGGAAGTAGGCCTAATCCCAATGGCAAGACTATTATTATCAAGATCGGCATATGGAGAGACAAACGTTTCACATATGACTTAAAATCATGAATTTCTTCCTGTGTCAAAGCGATTCGGCTATTTCTATGTTTCATCAAAAGACGTATGAAGCCGCGGACATGCCGGCTTTCCTCAAGTATCGCATCCCCGTTTTTTGAAATGAACTTTTTACAAAATAATTTTATCATAGACTATAAATTTTATGTGAACAGCACTTATGCATGTAAATGCAATACTTTTCGCAGGAACTGACCGGTAAACGATTCCTCGGCAGAGGCAACTTCTTCGGGGGTGCCGGACGAGACGATTCGACCCCCGCCGGGTCCACCCTCGGGTCCGAGATCAATGATATGGTCGGCACATTTTATGACATCAAGATTGTGTTCTATGACAAGAACTGTATTGCCCATATCTACCAGTCGTATGAGGACATCGAGAAGCTTCTGAATATCTGCGGAATGAAGTCCGATAGTTGGCTCATCAAGGATATAGAGGGTGTTGCTGTTTATACGCTTTCCGAGTTCCCTCGATAATTTGATGCGTTGGGCTTCTCCTCCAGAGAGGGTTGTCGCCGACTGACCCAACCTGATGTAACTAAGACCGACATCGAAAAGAAGCTGGAGTTTGGATCGTACGGCAGGAATATTATCGAAGAAGGACAGGGCTTGGTTTACTGACATGTCGAGGACATCGGCAATGTTTTTTTCTTTGTATTTGATTTCCAAGGTATCGCGGTTAAATCTTTTTCCGCGACAGACATCGCACGTCACATAGACATCAGGGAGAAAATGCATTTCGATCTTGATAAGGCCGTTTCCCTCGCAGGCCTCACATCGTCCTCCCTTGACATTGAAACTGAAACGGCCGCACTTATAGCCTCTGATCCGGGATTCGGGAAGACCTGTGAAAAGATCCCGGATATGAGAAAAGATTCCTGTATAAGTCACAGGATTGGAACGCGGAGTGCGTCCTATAGGCTGCTGGTTCATGATGATGACCCTTTCAATCCCCCCGAGGTCCACAATCCTCTTGATCTTTCCCATGCCGCCTTGATAATTATCCAGTCTCCTGGCCATAGCTTTATATAATGTTTCGATCACCATAGTGCTTTTCCCGGAACCGGAAACACCTGTCACAGCTGTAAAAAGTCCCACGGGAATCTTGATATCTATGTTCTTAAGGTTATGCTCACGGGCCCCCTCTAGGACAATAAATCTGTCGGGCATGGATCTTCTCTTTTCAGGAACCGGGATGGCAAGTTTTCCCGAGAGATACAATCCTGTCAAGGATCTATCGTTGGTACAGATCTCCTCCGGTGTACCATGAAAGACGACTTCACCTCCATCAAGTCCGGCGCCGGGCCCCATATCGAGAATATAATCGGAAGACATCATCATTACCGGGTCATGCTCCACAACTAAAACCGTGTTGCCCATATCCCTCAGTCGTTGGAGAGTGGATATGAGTCTTGCATTATCTCTCTGGTGGAGACCTATCGTCGGTTCATCGAGAACATAAAGGACGCCGACCAGTCCCGATCCTATCTGAGTCGCCAGTCTGATACGCTGGCCTTCGCCGCCGGAAAGGCTGCCGGACGAACGTTCGAGGCTGAGGTAATCCATGCCCACATCGGCGAGAAATTTCAGCCTCTCTTTAATCTCCTTAAGAATTCTTTCGGAGATTAAAGCTTCCTGGTTTGAGAGAGGCAGCTTTTCGAAGAAAGCAAGGCACTCCTTTATACAGAGACTGCACAGATTATAGATATTCTTGCCTTCCACAGTGACAGCGAGGCTCTCTTTTTTCAAACGTGAACCGTGGCAGGTCGGACATTCCTGTAAGTTGACGTACCGCGATAGGTCCATTCTTACGGCATTAGAGTTAGTTTCCTTATAGCGTCGGTCAAGCTGTTTGAGTATCCCCTCAAAAGGCCTGCTGTAAAAAAAACGTCGGCCCCCTCTATCGAGATAGAACCTGATCATGTCCTTTCCCGAGCCGTACAGAAGAACTGCTTGGATCTCTTTCGGCAATTGACTAAAGGGGATATTTACATCGAAATGGTAATGCTGTGACAGGGCATCGAGCATCTGGTAATGATAAACGGAACTCCGGCTTGACCAGGGAGCGATAGCGCCCTCCCTTATGGAGAGTTCCCGATCGGGAACTACTAGGTTTTCGTCGAAATACATTCTGGTTCCGAGTCCGTCACAATCTGCACATGCGCCATAGGGGCTGTTGAAGGAAAAATTCCGGGGCGCCAGCTCCGGCATGCTGATGCCGCATTCGGGGCAAGCATACTTCTCGCTGAAAAGAATCTCGTTGCCTCCCGTAACATCGACGCGAACGAGCCCATCAGAAAGATGGGTGGCAATCTCGAGAGAATCTCTGAGGCGCCTTCTGATCCCTTCCTTAACGAATAGCCTGTCAACTACGACATCGATATTGTGGCGCTTATTTTTGTCGAGAGCAATGTCATCGCTGAGTTCGCGGAGTTCCCCATCGATGCGCACTCGAACAAACCCCTCTTTTTGCAGCTTCTTTAATTCTTTTTGAAATTCCCCCTTCTTACCTCTGGTGATCGGGGCAAGGATACTAATCTTGGTCTTTTCAGGGAAGGCCAGTATACTATCAAGCATCATGTCGATAGTCTGTGATCTAATCTCTTTTCCGCATTTATAGCAGTGCGGAACCCCTATCCTAGCGTAAAGCAGGCGGAGATAGTCGTAGATTTCGGTAACCGTCCCTACGGTAGAACGGGGATTATGGCTTGCTGTCCTCTGCTCAATGGCTATAGCGGGAGACAATCCCTCAATAGATTCGACATCAGGTTTGTCCATCTGACCGATAAATTGCCTTGCATAGGTGGACAGGGATTCCACGTAGCGTCTCTGTCCTTCAGCATAGATGGTGTCGAAGGCGAGTGATGATTTGCCTGATCCGCTGACACCGGTTATAATAACCAGCTTATCGCGAGGGATATCGATATTTATATTTTTAAGATTGTGCTGTGATGCCCCTTTTATTCTTATGTGGCTCATTCCTTCATTAACTCTTCAAAGGTTAAGAAAACTGCGTTTCTCAGTCAATGGCGCCGCTCCTCTTTGCTCAGGATAAGATTAACGAGGCCATGTCGGAGCATTTCTAATTACAAAAATATTACCGCTGCTCCGCGCAGTGATCGGTCTGACCTCTTTCTCATGATGACGCTATTCCTACAGTTTTATTTCAATGAGGGACTTTCTTCTCAACTCTTTAATCCACTCTTCATATTTCTTATCGCTTTTTTCCTCTTCAAGCTTTGCCTTGATTTCTTCGCGGACGGATTCGATGGGCTTTATTCCCGCGCCTCTTCTGTCTAAAACCTGGATTATGTGTAAACCTATGGGGGATTCAATGACCTTGCTGACCTCATCCTTTTTCAAGCCAAAAGCAACATCTTCGACAGCAGGAAGCATTGATCCCTTTTCAAGAAAGCCGAGATCACCGGCGGTGACGGTAGATGATCTCTGGGAATATTGTGCCGCAAGCAGGTCAAATTGCTCTCCCTTCAGCAGGCGTTCATGGATTGCATCCATTTCCTCCCGGAGCTTGGCTTTCGTTTTTGCATCAGCGCCTTTGGGGAATAAGGTCAGGATCTGCTTGATCCATACTGCTTCTTTGCCTTCATAGGCATCGCGGTTCTTGCGGTAATATTCACCTATCTCGTCTTCAGTGACTGCAACCTTGGATCTTATTTCGCGCCTGAGCAGTCTCATGCGGAGAAGGTATGCCTTGACGTTCTTCCTGTGCGCCTCAATGGAGGAGTTCTCTTTCGCAAGCTCGTTTATCAGGTCCTCCATCTTCATCTTTCTCTGGGAAAGGACGTTATTGATGGTATCGGTGACCTCCTCGTCCTTGATTATAATATGCGATTTATTCGCCTCCTGATCAATAATGATGTCGTCGATCATCTTGTTTAAGACTGCCACTCTGTTTTCTGCTATGACCTTTTCCTTGTCCGGGCCTTTGTATCCTTCCTCTATCTTTTTCCTGAAAGGTTCAAAAGCGGTATTTAGTTCTGATAATGTTATAACTTCGCCATTTACAACGGCGACGATTCTTTCCATGATTTCCGCCATGGTTGGAACGGATACGAATATCCCAGTCGCGATGATAATATATTTCCAGATAACCGATATTTTCACTGTCACACCTCGTCACTCTGCATCATTAATCGGGGGACGTTTCATTTTTCAGAAGGTCTCTGTTGATTTTTATTACCGCCTTTGATCTCAAGGCGCCCAGCCACAGCGCATACTCCTGGTCCTCTTTATTCTTCCTAAGATCGGTTAGGATCTGGCCTTTCACAAAGCCCCACCCCTTCTGGTCCTTCTCTATAATCTTAAAAATGTGATATCCAAAAGGGCTTCTTATGACCGGACCAATTTCTCCGGGTTTCTGGGAAAAGATGGCAGCATCTATTTCCTCCGGCATAAAGCCCTGACTTACAAAACCAAGGTCACCGCCTGCCTTCGCCTCGGGACCAATGGATTCTTCCCGGGCAACCTTAGCAAAATCCTCGCCTTTCATCAACCTCTTCAGGATGGCGTCTGCCTTTTCCCGCTCTCTCACAACTATCTGGGCCACATGCACTCTTTTTTCCGGAGCATACATGCCCCCGTGCTCTCTGCGATATGCTTTTTCCTCGCCTTCTTTCAAATGAATCTTCGAATTCACCTCCACTGCAATCAGCTTTTCCAAGATTGTCCGTTTTCTCAGTTCCTCCTTCCATTGGCCATAATCGACTTTTCGCATCGTAAGGGCCTTGTCAAAACCATCTTCTAACGAATAGCTTTCTTTAATATCTTCAATCTTCTTTGCCAATTCGGCATCGCTCACGGATATGGATAACTCCTTGGCGCGGGAGAGCATGATCTTTTCGTCAATTAAAATATTCAGGACCCCTTCTTTGAGGCGTTCATCGTCCTCCGGGGCCAGGGATGATCTATCCAGTAACGAATTCACGTCTGTAACAAATCTCTTATTAAACTCAGCAATCGTGATTACCATGCCGTTCACAGTTGCGAGCGGTCTTGACGTGCCATTCCCTCTGCAGCCAGATGTGTTGCAGATTAATACGGCGCCGAGCATGCAAAACATGATTTTGCCTATCGGAGACGCATAGCTCTTGCCGCGTCCCTTATGTGTGGCGCCGGAGAGCAGTGCAAAGACGCCATTTCCGGCGAATATAATTTTCAATAACAGATTCATCAATTGACTAGCAGCTTCAGCAGTTCCTTTGTATGCCTTTTAACATCGCTCGCCTTGAGATCCGGCATGAAGACGCTAAGTTTTAAATCAGGTGTCAACTTTATCTCATCCACCTTCTTCTGGGCGAGTTCGACGATGCGCGACGGATTCACGGGGCTTTCCAGACTAAATTCGATCTGCATGTTCTTCCCATCGTATACCATCTTCTTCCCTTTGACAACCGCTAGGAGATTCCTGATGCCTATCGCCTCGAAAAGATTTTCCAACTCAGGCGGTATAAACCCATAGCAGTCAATAATCTCCTCTCTGATCTTTTCCATGTCTTCATCTGTCGAAGCCATTGATAATCTCTTGTAAGTGACGAGTCTGCGGTGGACGTCAGGCATGTAGTCCTCTGGTATGAATGCGGGAAGGCCCAAATGTATTTCCGGTTTCGTCTCTTCGACTGGTCTTTCTTCTCCTTTGATTTCCTTGATGGTCCGCTCCATTAATTCCGTATACAATTCATACCCTACGGCTGCAATCTGTCCTGATTGGGATGTTCCGAGAATATTTCCGGCCCCTCTTATCTCCAGGTCATTGGAGGCAAGGCGAAAGCCGGAACCGGGTTCTGTAAAGTCCATTATAACACGAAGTCTCCTCTGAGTGTCCCGCGATAACATCGCCCCCTTCGGTACCAGGAGGCAGGCATAAGCCTCTTCTTTAGACCGCCCGACCCTTCCTCTGATCTGATACAGTTGCGCGAGTCCGAACCGGTCAGCTCGGTTGATGATTATCGTATTTGCCGTGGGGATATCTACACCGGATGCTATTATGGACGTGCAGACCAGGCAATTGTAGTCTCCCCGGACGAATCTTGCCATCGTCTCCTCAATATCAGCACCCTTCATCCGGCCGTGGACAACCCCGATTTTAGCTTCCGGAACAAGTCTTTCAACCAGCCTGGCCATAGTGTATATGGATTGCACCCTGTCATGGAGAAAAAATACCTGGCCGTTTCTGTTGATCTCCTGCCGGATGAAATCCCTTACAATGTCTTCGCTGAACTCGAATACAGAGGTCTTTACGGGAAGCCTGTCTTCCGGAGCTGTATTGATGATGGACAAATCGCGGATGCCGATGAGTGAAAGATGCAGAGTCCTCGGTATGGGTGTCGCGGTTAGGGTGAGGACGTCCACAAGTGTTTTAAGCTTCTTGAGCTTCTCTTTATGTGTTACGCCAAAACGCTGTTCCTCATCTATAATCACAAGTCCCAGATCCTTGAACACGATATCCTTCTGCAGCAGACGATGTGTCCCGATGACGATATCCACGATACCACGGTTTACTCCCTGCAGAATTTCTTGTTGTTCCTTCTTTGTCTTCAAACGGTTCAGGACCTCTACGCGGATGGGGTAGTCTTTCAGTCTCCGCGAAAATGTCTGAAAGTGTTGTTCCGCGAGTATCGTCGTGGGGACCAGAATAGCTACCTGTTTTCCTTCCATGGCCGCATAGAAAGACGCCCTCAGGGCAACCTCGGTCTTCCCGAATCCCGCATCGCCGCAAACCAGCCTGTCCATAGGTTTTTCATGGCCCATGTCAAGAAGGACATCCTCGATAGATCTCGACTGATCGGGTGTTTCCTCGTATTCAAAGGTGGAACAGAATTCATCGTAAATCCTGTCGGGGGCGGAAAAGGCATGGCCGTCCATTACCTCTCTGGCAGCGTATATGGAAACCAGTTCTTCCGCAACCTCACGGACAGACTTTTTGACCTTTTCTTTTACTGCTTCCCATGAAGAGCTGCCAAGTTTGTCGATTCTCGGTGTGACGCCTTCGGGACCGATATATCGCTGGATCTGGTCCAGTCGGTCTATAGGTATGTAGAGTTTGTCACAATCCAGATACTCAAGAAGGAGGAAATCGTTCTCGATTTCACTAATGACAAGCTTCTGAAGCCCCCGGTACAAACCGATGCCGTGGTCCGTGTGGACTGCATAATCCCCTTCCTTCAGATCACCGAATGACTTCAGGAAGTACCCTTCCCTAACATGGTGCGCGCGCCTTCGCGGTACCTTCTTGCCGAATATTTCCTCTTCCGTAATCACAATGAGTTTAAGATCAGGAAGACGGAATCCTCCCGTCAGTTTGCCCTCTCTTATGACGAGGCGCCCGTTGCCTCTGTGCGCTTCGACGTCGGCTGCGAAAGAAGCCTTTGACCTGGTCACAGGCAGGTTGTAATATTGGAGGAGATGATCTAAACGCTCCACCTCTTCTTGGCCCGTTCCTAAGAATTGCACTAAATACCCTTCATGAAGCCACTCCCTTATCTTCTCTGCGAGAGGCTTGAGCAATCCCTCTCCCTCGTGCGGTTTCGGCGATGCGGGCGGCGGCCGCCAATCCGTGTCTGTGTGAATTTCTATATTTGAAGAAGCGGCCTCATCTTTATCATAACGCGAAACCATGATATGCAGGCTTTTGAGCGCCACTTTTTGATAATTTTCAGATTGCCTCAGAACAGCCGCTTCCGTAAGATAATAAGATTTCTTCTCTAAATGGAATTTATCACCGCTGCGGGCCTTTAGCAGGAAACGATCGATTGCGTTTTCAATGTCTTCTCGTGCCTTTTCAATTGCGGGCGGATCGTCAAGAATAAGGATGGAGTTCTCAGGCAGGAAATCAAATAATGTTCCCGGCGCGCCGGAGAGATCTGGTCCTCTTACTTCTGTCTGAGGCTCGGGAACTCTCCCGCCCACTCTTTTCTCCAATGATTCGTAAAACATAGTCAGGTACATGGGATTCACGGAGGAGATAAGGCCATTTTCCAGCATGCCGACAAGGTTGGTCCTCGCCATCCGGGGAAGTTCCAGTTCGAGAGCCCTATTTTTTATATTTTCTATGGCCTGCTGTCTTCTCTCATTGGAGAGGATTAGCTCTCTCGCTGGGGTTATTGTAAAATCCACCAATTCACCAGTGGATCTTTGGGACGCGGGATCATACTCCCTGATTGACTCTAGTTCATCCCCGATGAATTCCATCCTGACAGGCCGGAGAGCCGTCGGAGGAAAGATATCTATGACATGGCCCCGCAAACTGAATTGGCCCTTTTCATCCGTGAGAGTTACTCTCTTATAGCCTCCCTGTGATAACTTCTGAACGAGATTCTCCCTGTCTATCATGTCCCCAATGGAAATTGTTTCAATGTAGGCTTGGAGGACTTTCCGGGGCATGACTTTTTGCATCAGGGCCTTGAGCGGCACTACGACCACGGCCTGTTTTCCCACGATAAAGTTGCAGAGGATTTCCATGCGGGACAATTCCACATCCTGCTGAAAAGTCAGCATGTCCGTGGAAAAAAAATCCCATGGCGGATAGAAAAAGACGTTGTTTTCACCATCTATGAAAAAGGAAATATCCCGGTAGATATCCTTGGCTTCCTTCTCCGTGGGCGTGATCACAATCAGTGTCCTGCGGGTATGTTTGGAGATCACCGAAACGAGAAAGGATCTTGCTGAACCCCGAATACCGCTGACAGCCAGTTTTTTTTCTCCCTCCTTTATCCCGTCAAACAGAGCTGTAAAGGGAGGACTGTCCAAATTTCTTTCTTTGTCAATAATTTTTCTCACGTACGCAAAACTCAACGATCCGCTTTCAACGATGGGAGAAACAGCAGGATCGAAATTCTCCCATATAATATGCACTCAGTTGTTAAGTGGCAAGCATTATCCCGCAGGCTTGCCCGCCAAAAAATCTCACTTATATCATACACATATTTTATTCAAGGACAAAGATGCCCACCTTAGTTATTGACAAGGAGGGGCATTTGGGATAGCTATTTCAAACAACTACTGTTGAATGAGGGTTTTGAAAATCTCCCCTCTGTCATTTAGACGGAAGGGAGAAATATTATAAGCCGATGAAAGATTTTGGTATTGCACATGTGCAGATCCTCCGCATTGCTTGACATTGCAGCTTAACTTCCAGGGGTCAGGATTTTTTCGATATTAGACAGATGATCAGCGTTGAAGATGCTTTGCATAAGATTCTTAATGTATTTGTTCCCTTGGGGCAGGAGAAAGTTAATATCCTAGATGCCCTCGGAAGGGTGATCGGCGAGGATATATACGCGACCAGAAGCATCCCGCCCACGGATAACTCAGCCATGGATGGATATGCCGTACGCTGGGAAGATACCCGCGGCGCTTCGAGAGAGAAGCCCGTCGTTCTCAATGTCATCGAGGATATACCCGCCGGAACCATTCCCAAAGAAAGCGTTGGGAGGGGCGAGTCATCAAGGATCATGACTGGCGCGCCTGTTCCCGATGGCGCCAATGCTATCGTCAGAGTGGAAGATACGGCGAAGCAAAGGCAGAGAGTCAAGGTATTAGTACAGGCCAAAAAGGGACAGGATATCAGGCTCGCAGGTGAAGATGTCAAAGATGGGGAACTCATCATCTCCCGCGGTGATGTCATCAGGCCGGCGGAAATCGGCATGCTCGCATCGCTTGGCCGCTCTTTTATAATGGTATACCAGAGACCCATCGTTGCCGTCGTGGCCACAGGAGATGAATTGGTTGATATTGACGACAGCCCGAACCCTTGGCAAATAGTGAGCAGCAACAGCTATTCCCTTGCCGCCCAGATTATTGACTGTGGCGGAATTCCCCTTCAGATAGGCATAGCGAAAGATACGAGAGATGACCTTGTCTCGAAATTCAAAGCCGCACTGCGGGCCGATATTATTGTCTCATCGGGCGGTGTATCGGTGGGAGATTATGATCTCGTCAAGGATGTCATGAAGGAAGTGGGGAACAAAATGCAATTCTGGCGTGTTGCTATGAGACCCGGAAGACCTCTAGCCTTCGGCTCCATGGGCGGCATTCCAATATTCGGGCTTCCCGGCAATCCCGTATCGTCAATGGTCGCCTTTGAGCAGTTTGTCAGACCGTCAATTCTTAAGACAATGGGTCATAAGAATCTGTTCAGGAGGACTGTCAAAGCGACAATCCGTGAAGACATCACAAAAGAGAGAGGGGCGAAGCATTTTATAAGAGCCCGTGTCGAATACAAGAACGGCAGATTTATAGTAACATCTATGGGAAATCAGGGTTCTGGAATATTGAAGTCAATGGTCAGGGCAAATGGTCTCGTCATTCTGCCGGAGAATTCAACATCCGCCAAGAAGGGTGATGAAGTAGCCGTTCAGTTGATTGACGTATCTCTCGAAAATACATTGAAACCTCAGTATCCGTAAACGCGCGGAAGTGCCAAGGTCACTGGTGGACCTCCTGGACTTCAAATCCAGTGCGGGGCGCTAGAACCGTCTCGGGTGGGTTCGATTCCCATGCACTTCCGCCAATTATTTCAATGAGTTAGAAAATTACCCTCAAATCACATCTTCAATTTTTCTTTTCACAGACCTTCATTGTGATGGAATTGTGATGCTTTTCGGGTTTTTTGTGAAACAACCTGCTTTCTCTCATAGATCCTAGCCATCTTTTCAGCTGCACTCCGGAGATCATCTTCATTGGTAATGTTGTACACGAGGAGCTTTGAAGTAACAAATGGAACGTATTGTCCGACAGTAGCGGCCGATTGTTTGGTCGATTGGCGCGGGGAATTTCAACCCCGCGCTTTTTCGACTCTGGACGTGACTATTCCCTATTATCCGGCTCCCGCTGTCTGGCCATACGGCTATATTCCACTCAATAGCGATGATAAAAATAAAGCCGGTCAATAGCTGTCGAGCCTTCGCATGTTTCAATCCGTACTGCGTGAGATCTATCAATGAAAAAATGAAATGTGTCGACTATTGACTTCACCTACCAAAGTTTCAATAGTGGGTAGCCTCCAGAATTGAAGATTACGGAAAGAGAGTAACATACAGTTCACATGTGGACCGCTTTTCGGTGATCAGGTCCAGCCGATGGTTATGAGGTTAGAGTCTTTCTCGCCGGCTAGTAGTGCAGATGCTGATCCTCACCCGCGTCGAGCGAGCGTTCAGCAAACATTTCATATTCAAGATTTTCATAGGATTTCCTTTTATTTGTCAGTTTAAAAATTAGTAATTTTATCAGTTTAGGAAAATGATAATCAACTATAAGACAAACAATAGTTACAACCTGCCATAACCAGTGTACTGTATTACTACCTTTTTCGCAAACATTGCAGGGCAGCATCAGCCTGATATTTTCCTCAGCAAAATGCCACAGACATACCTATCCAATTTAGCCGAAATTTTTTAACAGTATTTCCATTTTGAGCTCTTCCACTTTAGACGTCAACGACGTTAGAAAATCAGGCATTTCCTTATAAATGAATGCCACAAATGCAAGAATGAGACAGAACACTATTATTGTCGTCAACCAGGCGCTGCTGCCTTCCTCTTGATCCATTATTCTCACCTCCTAATTTTTTGGAGTTAAAGACGTTCTTCAGTCCTCTACGCGATTTTTTAGAGTTTCGCATTATTAACATTGCATTTCTGTAAGACAACAATAGCAACAAACGAATCCCCTACCAATAGAACTGCTCTCAAAGATGCAAAAAAAAGCGTATAAGTAAGGGCCGTGTACATGGCCAATTCAAGAGATGAAGCTGAAGGCTGGGCTAAAGCCCTCCAGGTCATAATCTCAAAGAACGTAAAAATAACAATACCAGATGTTATTTGTGTCCAGTGGACTTTTCTGAATTTCTCATGGTCCTCCTGAATCATGGTACGTAGCCATTTCAACTCTCTGCCGTGAGAAAAGATTAGTGAAGTTGTTATAACTAAGGCAATCCCGATAAGGGCAGGACGCCAAGTTTCATCTTCCATCAAACGAAACGCAATGAGAAAACAGCAGGCAAAGTAGAGAAAAGAGGAAAGGCTTGCTGACCGGACCCATGAGGCAAAATGTGTAAAGTCACTGATGCTGTCTATTCTTGTGATCGCCATATTATAAGCGAAAACGAGTGATATCAGGACAAGACCAAATAAAGTGCCGGCGACCTGCGCCAGCGCTGAAAATCCGGATTCCATCAGTCAATTGTTTCCTTTACGTAATAAACGTCGCACCCCTCAACGGCGATATAATGCAGACTGTCAGGCGAGTCGATCACAATGCTGTCAGGCTCTATGACAGCACTGCTGTCGTGTTGTATGCCTTCCCTCCCGTCTAATACGACGAATGACACGCGACCGGACTTGGCTGCATAAGCCAGATGCATGTTATCCTGACTGAATGTCACAGAATCCTCCGATATTTCGTCATATCGTTTTCCCTCCCTCCCATCAGAGACAACAAACCATCGATTGCCTTTTCTTGCTGCATAAGCCACAGACAGACCATTTGGGCTGATTACGGGCGCACCTGACAGGATTGCATCGTATCGGTTTCCTTTTTTACCATCGACAATTACGACCATCTTGTCACCATCTTCAGCCACGTACGCAATATGGTTTCTGTCTTGACTTATCCTGAAAGAACTCTTCATCCAGTGAGAATAATTTACCCTATCAACTAAGCTCGTGACCGCAAGCCGGTTGGGCATTTTTTCCTCAGCTCCAACTGCAACAGCACCCAAGAGAGAGATAGAAGCCCAGACAATAAAGAGTACTTTTTTGAACATGTGTGCACCTCCCTTCCGTATCACGAAAAATTAGTTGCATTCCTGCTAAGAAGACCAATGGAACAAACTACGAATGTCGAGATATGCCTCAAAAAATAACATCAGTATGCTGATCGAAATTAACAACCAAAGAATCATCTTGTTCGGTCATTTCTTTTCTTAGTATCTACTCTCGTCAGCCGGGGCACATTCACTTCCGGCGAGAGGATCAATTGTGGAGGTGGCTGCTGCGTTCCTAAGATGTGAACAAGCTCTTCGAGAGAGGAATCCAGCTCCTGCAGTCTTTTAGCCGGCAATACTTCGAGTCCGGCAACGAGCAACCCCTGAGCAACCTGCGGAGCCTTGGCAATAAGATTTTGCCTTCATCCGTTAGTCTTACTTTTACGACCCGTCTGTCATCTTTTGAACGTACTCTTTTTACAAGTTTCCGTGATTCAAGACGGTCGAGTATTCCTACTACCGTGGCCGGATGAATGTACATACGTCTCGCAAGGTCCGACACCCTGAGGGGCGACAAGTCCCCGATAATTTTGATAGCCCAAAGTTGAGGTCCTGTTATGCCGGTTTCATGCTCCTCTTTCTTCGATTGTTTATTAACGGCTTTGAATACTCTACGAATGTTGTCGATGGTTCTTGATACCGTCAGGGATTTATTTGTCATTTTCACTCCTTTAGTTCAACATAAAGCGATATAATATCACATTTTTAATTTATATACCAATTATTTATGTAAAAATCAATTGACAAATGTATTTTTGTATACTAAAGGAAATGCCGCAAATACGAAAGGAGTGTTGCTCATGAAAAAATCGTTAATCATCTTAATGTTCAGTTTGCCGCTTTTCTTCATCGCTTTCGTTGGATGTGCCAATAAGGAGATGGTGAAGGAGGAACCTGTGGCGAAGGGGAATGTGGCAGCTGAAAAACAGCCTGGTGCACAAGAAGCAAAGGCAAACGAGGCAATAAAAGGTCCTGCGGCAAAGGAAGCACCAGCCACAATGACGGGAGGGGAAAGGACGGCAAAAGAGGAATCACTTACGGCGAAATCGTCGAGTTTACTTAAAGACATTCATTTTGATTTTGATAACTACAGTCTGAAACCAGAAGCTCGGGAAATGCTGAAAAAGAAGGCAACCTGGCTTGCCAATAATGTCGCCTACAATGTCCGTATCGAGGGTAATTGTGACGAAAGAGGAACGGAAGAATACAACCTTGCTTTAGGGCAGAGACGAGCTGATGAGGCTATGAAATATCTTGTCGAGCTCGGTATTGAGAAGAGTAGGATAAAAACAATCAGCTATGGCAAGGATAAGCCGTTAGATTCTCGACATAACGAAGAAGCCTGGGCAAAAAACAGGAGAGATCATTTCGTCGTAACGCAACTGTTGGCACAACCAAAATAGTATTATGAGGGAAGTAATATAGCAGCTGAAAAGACGCCTCTTCCTTTCCCCAAAGTTTACTTGGAATCCGGAACAGGGTCATAGTGACAGGAGGGTCCATCTTGCAATCCTTGCAAAATGGATGGTGCCGGGAATTGTATCAAGAAGGAAGCAACGGTAGATATACCGAAAGCATACGGAATCCCCTTCACAGACGCTGGGGTGTGACGGTTTTCGCAGGGAGGGAATCCTTGCACTCTCTTTCGAGTGATGATAAGAGGAAAACTCCTCCCGCGAACCGTCAGCGGGCGCGGATAAGGACAAAGGGTAGCACCTGGCATAGAGGAAGATACGTTAAATTGGAGGATAGTATCATGCTAACCAGGACATTTAATTTATTTCAAATCATTTGTGGTTTTCTTTTCATCTTTACTCTGGCGGGAACTGTCCATGGTCAGGGCTTGAGTCCGGCCCACGAACAGGAATTCATAGACGCCAAGACAGCGATCCAGGCAGCACAAATGGCAAAGGCCGATAAATACGCACCGGATAAACTGAAGGAAGCCACAGAATTCCTGAGCAAGGCAGAACGTGCCCGTTCGGCAAAAGACGATGTCCAGTTTTCACAAGCATCACATATGGCCCGGGCCCTCGCAGAGTCTGCGAAGGCATGGTCGGAACTGAAGATTGAACAAGAAAAGTTGGCGGCGACTCAAATTGAATTGGAGAAGATCAAAGCCGAGATTCAACACTTGGAAAAAGCTAAGTAAGAGGTGGAGGGCTCCATGAATTACAGAAAACAAGGGGTTTATTGCCTTTTCATTTTGGCTATTTGGGCGATAACTGCCTTCAATCCTATTTCGGTCTGGGCGACTGGTTCTCCTGCGACGGGTATCGAGGAGGCGAAGGCAGCCATTGAAACTGCACGTCAGGCCGGAGCGGAAAAGATTGCCCAGGATGACATGACCCAGGCCAGATCCTGGCTTGCACAGGCGGAAAGTGAATACGCCCGTTCACGCTCTCTTTTGTCGCGGAGCATGAAGCTCATCATATCCGACGAAGCCAAGACCCAGGAGATCCAGTATCTAGCTACAATGGCCAGAATCACAGGCCAGATCGCCGAGGCAAAGGCCAGAGAGGCGGCGGTGGCCGCGGAATTGAAAAATGTCAAGAAAGACCTGGCCGATTATCAGGCTGCGCTGGATGTGTTGAACAAGAAATCAGCCGAAGCGGAAATTGCGAGCAAGGTCAAGGCACAGGCGGAGGCCGAACAGGAAAAATTGGAACAGGCCGCCACTGTGGAAAGCAAAAAGATGAAGGAACTGGAAGAAGAAAGAAAGAAAGTTGCAGATCTTGAAGCCGTCAAGCAGAAAGAGGTGACCGAAGCAAATTTGAAAGGCCAGCAGCTGGACTCCCAGAAGGCGAAAGAGGAAGCAGAACTCCAGACACTCCGTCAAAAAACGGCGACGTTGGATAAGACCAAGGCGATGCTTGCCGATGCCGTAAAAATTCGCGGTGCCACGGTGAAATCGATCGACAAGGAAATTCTGATCAACATAGCAACCGGCAACATATTCTCCACCAAGAACGAAATTCACGCCAAGGGAAGATCGACACTGGATGAAGTGGCAAGCTACATGGAAAAATACCAAGCTGGGACGGTCACGATCCGCTGCTATTCCGATAACGTTGGCAAGGCGCAAACACAGAGGGTCCTTACCGAGAAACGTGCTCAAAAGGTGAAGGACTATCTGGTCGATTTTCACAATATATCCGCTGATCGCATCGTTGCCAAAGGTCTGGGCCCGTCCGAGCCCGTCGCTGAAAACAGTACGGCATCAGGTCGAGCACTGAACCGCAGGATAGAAATTGGTATCGCCATCAGCCAATAAGAGTTTAAAATTGGCCCGCATTTTCAGTGATGAATGGCGCTGCCTTTCCTCGGCAAGACCTCGACCTGCCATAACGCGGCTAATTCTTTTTATATCATTGGTATTTTTTAATTTTGCCGGAAGTCCTCCGTGAAAAATTACTTATTTATGAAATTTGTACAATCATTTGTGTAGGAATCATTTATGCTTGATACTACACACCGTATGGAAGATAGGCTCAATCGTAAAGAACACTTCAATGAAATGAAAGGGAGTTTGGTTGAGGAGTCCGTTCTTTTCGTAAGCGTACTGAAATGGGTTGTGCTTGCGACGGGCATCGGAATCAT